>Ga0302325_10019073_pt1 | contig 14438 bp, 17 predicted proteins | sample Palsa_T0_2_FD_201948 | JGI IMG/M metagenome (GOLD analysis project Ga0302325, IMG submission 201948) | Peat permafrost microbial communities from Stordalen Mire near Abisko, Sweden - Palsa_T0_2 | ecosystem: Environmental > Terrestrial > Soil > Palsa > Peat permafrost | place: Sweden: Abisko... | reverse complement strand
CGATGGGAGTTATTTTGATGCCGCACGGCTGCCAGAAATTGTTCGGCTGGTTCGGCGGCGCCGGCTTCGAAAAGTTCACCGGCTTCTTCGACAAGGCAGGCTGGTATCCGGCGGCGTTCTGGGTCGCGGTGGTGGCGCTCACTGAACTCGTCGGCGGCTTTATGCTGGCGGTCGGATTCCTGACGCGCTTTGCGGCGGCCGCGATCGCGATCTTCAATGCTCAATGCGATCTGGGCAACGTCGGCCAAGGGCTTCTTCTGGGCTCAGGGCGGCCTCGAATATTCCTTGCTGATCTTTGTCGTGGCGCTCGTGTTCCTGACCAAGGGCGGTGGACGCTATTCCGTCGATCATGCCTTGGGGCGTGAGCTGTAAGAGCTGCGCCGGTCGGCATCGGCAATCGCGTCTCGCGATGCACTCTTTAATCGTCACCACCGGGCATAGCCGTTGGAAGAACGGCGTCGCTTCGCTCGCCTATGACCCGGTGGTCCATGCTGACGTGTCGGGTGCGACAACATCCATAAGCGTTCTCCGCGCGCCGCATGGATTGCCGGGTCAAGCCCGGCAATGACGACGTACAAAATTGTTCTCGCGATGCATGTGCATCCGAGTTTTTGTTCACGCGGTACGAAAGTTCGCCTCTAATGGAAGCGAGGCATTTCCTTTTGCTTCCCCCGATAACAAGGGAACCGGAGCGCCGAACGGCGCACCTCTGGTAGCTGCACCCGGTAAGCAGGCACAGCCGCGGCCCTATGCGAGCCGCTCGCCTTTCGGCGCTCCACCACGGTTTGCCGGGACTTTCATCCCAACTCGGCCTGGGCCGCGCTTCCTGGAATCGCCGGATGCAAACGGGGGTCCCCTCTCCGACGCCAGTGCAGCAGGCACCCTGCAGTCCGATCACGCGCCGGACGGGACGATGCCCAAACCGCCTGCAAGCTAAGAGCGACGAACTCCGCCCGCAGGAACCGCTCCCGCTCCGTCAGTCGCGTCACCGGTTGACGTCCCTCACAACGAGCAGGATGGGCGCTAGGTAATAATTCCTGGATTATTGTCAATGGCCCGGGGACAATATTTCGACCGGGCTGGCCGTTCGAAGAACGGTCTCGCCACCGCTCGCCTGCGAGCCTGTGGTCAATGCCGGGCTGCCGTATGGATTGCCGGATCAAGTCCGGCAATGACGTAGAGAAATTACTGTCAGCGCGAGCACTCGATCGCGACGTAGTTGCAGCCGGCGCCGCGACAGGCGTCGGGTCCTTCGGACGGGATCGCGCCGGTAATGTCGTCCCGATCCACTTTCTGGAACGAGAGCGCCTGCACGTATTCGTGCGAGTGGCAGTATGTATTGGCAACGACCTTGCCGCAGGATTCACCCGTATTCAGGCATCGGTCGACGCCGTAGGCGTCCGGATTGTTGGCGACAATGAAGAGCCGCTTTTCGGCGCTTGCGGAACCTGCGCCGAGTAACACAGCGGCCATCGCTGCCGCCGCGACCATGATACGCATGAAATCTCCCAAACGGCGCCCTGCGATAACCTCGGGTCCCCGTACCGGGAGGATGCGATGGCTCAGTTAAGCCCGCGTTAACTGCAACGATTCGGGGTTAAAAGACAGCGATCTTGACGGAAAAGCCGCCCTCGACCATGGTGCGCACCATGACGAGCCTGACCGCGATCTACGGCATTTGCCGGGGGATTATTAGCTAGCGACATCGCTGGCTGTGGCCGTCTTTACTCTCAATGTTCGAGACCGACAGACGCCCGGCCAACCGGCCTGAGGCGTATAATTCGATTCAAAGATGGACCTGAAGCTCTACGATACGCTCTCCCGCGAGAAGCGCGTGTTCAAGCCGATCGATCCGGCCAACGTGCGGATGTATGTCTGCGGGCCGACGGTCTACGACTTCGCGCACATCGGCAATGCGCGGCCGGTCATCGTGTTCGACGTGCTGTTCCGGCTGCTGCGTCACCTCTATGGCGAGCAACACGTCACTTACGTGCGCAACATCACCGACGTCGACGACAAGATCAACGCGCGTGCGGCGGAGGAATATCCGGGCCTGCCGTTGAACGATGCGATCCGTCAGGTCACCGAAAAAACCGACAAGCAGTTTCATGAGGATGTCGCGGCACTTGGCTGTTTGCCGCCGACGGTCGAGCCGCGCGCCACCGAGCACATCGCCGAGATGCGAGATTTGATCGAGCGGCTGGTCAAATCCGGCAACGCCTACGTCGCTGAGGACAATGTCCTGTTCAGCGTGCCGTCGATGAAGGATTACGGGCAGCTATCGAAGCGGCCGCTCGACGAGATGATTGCCGGCGCGCGTGTCGAGGTTGCACCCTACAAGAAGGACCCGCGCGACTTCGTGCTGTGGAAGCCGTCAAAGCCCGGCGAGCCGACGTGGCCATCGCCCGCGGGAATAAAGACACCCGGCCGCCCGGGCTGGCACATCGAATGCTCGGCGATGTCGTGGAAGTATCTCGGTGAGACATTCGACATCCATGGCGGCGGCATTGATCTCGTCTTCCCGCACCACGAAGACGAGATCGCGCAATCGCGCTGCGCCTTCCACACGCCGGTGATGGCGAATTACTGGATGCATAACGGCTTCTTGCAGGTCGAAGGCGAGAAGATGTCCAAGTCGGCGGGCAATTTCGTGACCATCAATGAGTTGCTGACCGGCTGGAACGGGAAGAAATGGCATGGACAGGTTGTCCGTTTGGCGATGTTGGGGACGCATTATCATCAGCCCATCGATTGGACTTTGTCGGCATTGCAGGAGGCGGAGACAGTCCACGCAGACTGGTCAGAGTTTTGTCGAAACGCGACGACTGGTGGAGAGATCAGGACCAAAGTGCTTGCTGCTCTGTTGGATGATCTGAACACTCCGAAAGCAATTGCAGAACTGCATGCACTCCGAAAAGCTGGCGATGCCGAAGGATTGCGTGCTTCGCTTTCCTTTCTGGGCATTGGCATAAACGTCGGTGTTTCAATAGAAGTATCTATTAAGATGCGCCTGGAAGTGCACGCACCTGTCGTTACAGCGCAGGATGTAGAAGCGGAGCGCAGGAAAATCGAATTCTTAATTGCAGCACGTGATGCGGCGCGAAAGATAAAGGATTTTGAAGAATCCGATCGCATCCGTGATGAACTCGCGGCAATGGGCGTGGTGCTCAAAGACTCGAAAGACGGCACCACCTGGGAGATCGCGCGATGACTCTCAGCCGTCATGGCCGGGCTTGTCCCGGCCATCCACGCCTTCTCTTGTTGATGGGGCGCAAAGACGTGGAAGCCCGGCACAAGGCCGCGCATGACGACGCAGTGTGCTTTGACGCCGCGCGCTCTTATGGAGAAGCGCGATGAGCGCGCATCCGCAAACAATACTCGCGATGCGCCCGATGCTGGCGGAAGACGTGCCGCTGCTCGCCGAAATATTCCGCGCCGCCATTGAGGAACTAACCTCTGAGGATTACAGCGAAGCGCAGCAGGAGGCATGGGCGGAAACCGCCGACGATCTTGAATCGTTCGGCGCACGCCTTGCGGGCGAGCTCACGCTGGTGGCGACCCAGTCCGGCTCGGCGGTCGGCTTTGCGTCGCTCGCGGATAATGCGCGGATCGACATGGTCTATGTCCATCCGGCGGCGGCCGGGCAGGGGGCGGCCGGGATGTTGATCGACGCGCTAGAGAAGCTTGCGGCCGGCCGCGGCACCACGGAGCTAAGCGTTGAGGCGAGCGATACGGCGGTGGGTTTCTTTGAAAATCGCGGATATGTCGCGAAGAGCCGCAACACGGTGTTGCGCGCCGGCGAGTGGCTCGCCAGTACCACGATGACCAAACCGCTGAGCGCCAAGGACAAGCCATCATGAAGCGCCCCGATACGCCGTTTCCGCAGCACTGGCTCTATTATCTGATCTTGAAATACGCGGTGCTCGCGGCCGCCGTCTTCGTCACGTTCTATACGGTCTACCGGCTCCATCGGGGCTGAGAGGAAACGTACAATGCCTGAGTCCGGCCCCAGCTTTCTTGGTCTCCGCGTCCATCACCTGGTGATTGCGCTGATTGCCGTCCTGATCGCGGTGGCGTTGGCATCAAACTATTATCTGTGGTGAAAGAGTTATGGCCCGCGAGCGTCTTTATTTGTTCGACACCACGCTGCGCGACGGCGCGCAGACCAATGGCGTCGATTTCACACTGGCCGACAAGCTTGCAATCGCGCGCATGCTCGACGAACTCGGCATCGATTACGTCGAGGCCGGCTATCCCGGCGCCAACCCGATCGACACCAGTTTCTTTTCCGAGCGCCGGCCGATGCGCTCCTGCCTGACTGCGTTCGGAATGACGCGGCGGCCGGGCCGTTCGACGTCAAACGATCCGGGGCTGGTGGCGCTGCTTGAAGCGGAGGCTGACGCGATCTGCTTCGTCGCCAAATCCTGGGATTATCACGTCCGCGTTGCGCTCGAGACCACCGAGGAGGAAATGCTCGCCTCGATCCGCGACAGCGTGCGCGCCGCCAAGGCCAAAGGCCGCGAGGTGATGCTCGATTGCGAGCATTTCTTCGATGGCTACAAGGCCAAGCCCGAATTCGCGCTCGCCTGCGCCAAGGCGGCCTACGACGAGGGCGCGCGCTGGGTGGTGCTCTGCGACACCAATGGCGGCACGCTGCCGCACGAAGTGGAAAAGATTGTCGGCGAAGTCTGTAGCGTGATTCCCGGCGATCACGTGGGCATTCATTCTCACAATGATACCGAGCAGGCCGTTGCGAACACCTTTGCCGCCGTGCGTGCCGGCGCGCGCCAGATCCAGGGCACGCTCAACGGTCTCGGCGAGCGCTGCGGCAATGCCAACCTGGTGTCGATCATTCCGACGCTGATGCTCAAACCGGAGTTTTCGGAGAAGTTCGAGATCGGCGTATCGGACGACAAGCTGCATACTCTTACTCATGTTTCCCATGCGCTCGACGAAATGCTGAACCGCGCGCCGGATCGCCATGCGCCGTATGTCGGCGACAGCGCATTTGCGACCAAGACCGGCATTCACGCCTCTGCCATCCTGAAAGAACCGGCAACTTATGAGCACGTTTCGCCGGAGCTTGTCGGCAACAAGCGCAGGGTGCTGGTGTCCGATCAATCCGGCAAATCGAACGTGCTCGCCGAGCTTGAGCGCATCGGGCTTGCGGTCGACAAGAACGATCCGCGCGTCGCACGGCTGCTTGAAGAGGTCAAGGATCGCGAAGCGATTGGTTACGCCTATGAGGCGGCCGACGCCTCATTCGAATTGCTGGCGCGGCGAATGCTTGGCTCGGTGCCGAAGTTTTTCGATGTCAGCTATTTCGACGTGAAGGTCGAGCAGCGCGGCCAGAACGGCGGCGCCGAAGTGCTCACTACGGCCGTCGTGAAAGTCAAAATCGGCGACGAAATATTGATCAATGCTGCCGAAGGCAACGGTCCGGTCAACGCGCTCGACGTTGCGCTGCGCAAGGATCTCGGCAAATATCAGAAATACATCCAGGGTATGCGGCTGACCGACTATCGCGTGCGTATCCTCAACGGCGGAACCGAAGCCGTCACGCGTGTCCTGATCGAAAGCGCCGACGAGAGCGGCGAGCATTGGGCCACCATCGGCGTGTCGCCAAACATCATCGATGCCTCATTTCAGGCGCTGATGGATTCCATCATCTACAAGCTGGTGAAGTCGGGCGCGCCGGCTTGAAACTTTCCCTCCCCCTTGTGGGGGAGGGCAGGGAGGGGGTGGTGAGGTCTAGTCTCAGTGCAGACGGGTGCGGAGAGTCCGTCTCTGCCCGTGCGTCGCCTCGCGACCCCCACCCCTAACCCCTCCCCACAAGGGGGACGGGAATTGGAGCCACCATGATCGACCACATTTCAATTCCGGTCCGCGATCTGAAAGCCTCGGCACGGTTCTACCAGGCGCTGTTGACGACGCTCGGCATGACCAAGGTGGTCGAGCGTCCAAACACCGTCGGTTTCGGCAAGACCTATCCGGAATTCTGGCTCAACGAACGCACCGGCCTCGAATCTATTCCCGAGGGCTTTGGCGCTCACATCGCACTTCGTGCACCAACCACCGAAGCGGTCGATGCATTTCACGCCGCAGCCCTTGCCGCCGGCGCCCATTCCGATGGCGCGCCGGGTACGCGGCTTGAATACTCATCGCATTACTACGCCGCCTTCGTCCGCGACTGGGATGGCAACCGGGTAGAAGCGGTGACGTTTCTGCGCGACACAAAATAACGAGGCTGTGTCCTCACAATTTGCGATGTCCGATTTCCACCCGATAGCATCGGAAAGGCAGACATCGCTTGATGTCCGCTAAGGCCCAATAACCGACATGGTCTATTCGGAAGTCAGCTGGCATTCGAGCGCATTGCGCTCGCACGCTTCGGCATCGCTCTTGATATGATATTTTGAGAGGTGCAAGCGGCAAGAAGCCCGGGCGACAGCCCGGGCTTTGAAGTATGGTTGCGCTTGGAATTGATCAGCTCACGCTGGCTGGCTGAATGCTTTGGTGACACTTGCCTTGAAAGGTTCTGCGGTTGCGAGAGTAACTTTCTGGGCTAGCGCTGCGAGTTCCTTGGTCTGCTCGGTCAGCGTCTCGAACTGTTTGCGTGAATGTTCGGTCGACAATTCCATGAAATCCGAAGGCGATTTCACCGACGACAGCTTTTGGGCAAAGCCGAAGGCAGCCTCGGTATTGGTCCGAGCGAATTCGAGAATTTTATTGTTGTAGTCTTGCCCACCTTTAACAGCTGTTGAATAGCTGTCTTTGATCAGAGCAGCGGCATCAGCCGTGGCGGCACTCATCTTTTCGAAAACTTCTTTGGCTTGTGCAGATCCGTTTCCGGCCATCGCGGAGAACGGTTCAGTGGCATCCCTTTTAGTAGAGCCGGCAGTTGCACGCGGTGCATCGGCCATCGCAATTCCTCCTCTATTTTGTGAACCGTTGCCTGAATGTGATCATTCAACCAACACACGTTAGCTAAGCCATAATGGGGCCAAGGCTAGGGAGAATTAAAAAGAAACTCGGCATGGAACTTTCCAAGTTCCATTCTCACAATCAACGGGACACGCGTCACGGATGAGATACTGACCTCAGATGCCACCTGTTCCGTCGCGACTTCATCGCGATGGAACCGATGCCACCTGGAAAGCCTTTCCATTGCGGGCGACGATGTTCGCGCCCGGGGAGATTTCATGCGAATTGAACAACATGACAAGAGTCACATTGTTGAACTCGAAGACGGTTCTCGATGGCAGATTTGGCCTGGCGATATTGCGACGACTTTGCAGTGGTTGCCGACCACTGAACTTCAGATTTCAGCAATTAATGACGAACTGTGCTCCCACGCCCTCATTGATCAAGAGGGTGGCTCAAGGGTGCGGGTGATCGAAGCCTGCGCCGAGTGGCCCATAGCCGAGGTCCAACAGTCATTAAAAGAAGGGTAAATAACTCGCGCGAGTTAGAGGGTTCCTTACTTCTGCGCGGCGCCAATAATGACGCAGCGGGTCGAGGTTGCGGTGGGGCCGTCATTGTACGTGGCAACGTAGTCAATATTGTCAGTCGCTATCCAACTAAAGGAGAAATCTTGCATGTCCATGCAAACAGACCGTGCGAAACTCGAAAGACGGCATCATGTGCTGGAATTAGAGATTCACGAAGCGCAGAAACATCCCTCGTGCGACGACCTGGAGATCATCGAGCTAAAGCGTCGCAAGTTGCTCGTGAAGGACGAGATCGCGCGCCTGCTGTAGAACATCAGCGTACACTACCACGACGCGTCCCACGCGCCTCCGCGGCGGGTTAGAGTTCGGAGTAGAATCGCGCTACATCCGTTCGGCCGGAACCGCCATCGTCTTTTCCGCTTCGCTGACATCGCGGGTGGCCTGCTGCAATTTCGGCAGGATCTCTTCGACGCGATTGGCAACGAGGCAGTCGACGTACGAGGTCGCCGGCAGGAATTTCTGCGCGCGCATGTGTTCGATTAGCGTCAAAAACGGATTCCAGTAGCCGTTGATGTTGGCCACCAGGATCGGCTTTTTGTGCCGGCCGAGTTGCGCCCAGGTCATCTGCTCGACCAGTTCTTCGACAGTGCCGATACCGCCGGGCAGCGCAACGAAGGCGTCGGCATGCTCGAACATCTTCTGTTTTCGCTCGTGCATATCGCGCGTGATGATAGTCTCCTGCGCAAGCTGCCGCGGCCGCTCCTTGCGGGTCAGGAATTCCGGGATAATGCCCAGCGCGTCGCCACCGTGTTCCAGCACGGCTTCGGCGACCGCACCCATCAGGCCGATAGAGCCGCCGCCGTAGATCAGGCGTACGCCATTTTCAGCCAGGATTTTGCCGAAGCTCTGTGCGGCGCCCACAAAGGCCGGGTCGGTACCCGGGCTCGATCCGCAATAAACGCAGATCGCCTTGATTTTGCTCATGGAGTCATTCTCGCTCAGTATCTATGTGGCGTGGATTCGCGGATGCCGCAAGGTTTTCAGCCCTAGACCCTGTTCCGATTAGGATGAATCGGATCAGGGTCTGGATTTTCAGTTGGAGCATGATCTTTTCGGACCTTCCTTCGCCCGCCGAAGCTGACTTAAGAATAATCTGCGCCAAAGGTTGGCTTCGCGAAGGCGGGAAACCGGTATCCACTTTCCGGATCATGCTCTAAGCCGTCCCGGTGCGGAGCGGGGCAAAAGTCTCTATATGACGCTAAACATCAGGTGAGGATTCCCGGACGGTCCGCTGCGCACCGTTCTACCCAGATTTCGATGAGAGATTTTCAGCAACCAGCCCAACCGACCCCAGGTCGACCGATCCATGGGTTCAAGCGCGAGGTCAATGCCGATAGTGGCGCCTTGCTGCGCACGCTGTTTCATCTGTGGCCGTATATCTGGCCGGCCGACCGGCGGGACCTGAAAAATCGGGTCTTGTTGGCGACGCTGCTGCTGTTCGCGGCCAAGCTCGCGACCATCGCGGTACCCTTCACGTTCAAATGGGCAACGGACGCCCTCGCCGGCCATGGCACCGCGCCGGTCGGGCCGGATGATATTTTTGTCTGGGCATTGGCAACGCCGGTGATGATGACGCTCGCCTATGGCGGCATGCGCATCGTGATGGGGCTGCTTACCCAGGTCCGCGATGGCATCTTCGCCAAGGTCGCAATGAATGCGGTGCGCCGGCTGGCTATGCTGACGTTCGACCACATGCACATGCTGTCGCTGCGCTTTCATCTCGAGCGCAAAACCGGCGGCCTGACGCGCACCCTTGAACGCGGCCGCAACGCCATCGAAACGATCGTGCGCATGGTGCTGTTGCAGCTTGCGCCAACGGTCGTCGAACTAGTGCTGATCGTCTGGGTGCTGCTGTTCCACTTCGACTGGCGCTACGTGGTCGCGATCGGGCTGACCGTTGTACTCTATATGTGGTTCACCTTCACCGCGACCGACTGGCGGCTCAACATTCGCCGCGAAATGAATTCGAGCGACAGCGACGCCAATGCCAAGGCGATTGACTCGCTGCTTAACTACGAAACGGTCAAATATTTTTCGGCCGAAGAGCGCGAGGCCCAGCGCTACGACCGCTCGATGGCGCGTTATGAGGAGTCAAGCGTCAAGGCCTATGTGTCGCTTTCGGTAATGAATGCCGGGCAGGCAGTTATTTTTACGCTTGGACTAGCCGCCACCATGGTGCTGTGCGTTTACGGCATAAAATCCGGCACCAATACGGTCGGCGATTTTGTCATGATCAACGCCATGATGATTCAGCTTTATCAGCCACTGAATTTCATGGGTATGGTCTATCGCGAGATCAAGCAGGCGGTGATCGACATCGAGATCATGTTTTCGATGCTGCAGCGCAAGCCGGAGATCGAAGACAAGCCCGACGCGATGCCGTTGCGGGTGCGTACCGGCACGATTCGCTTCGAAAGTGTGTCATTTGCGTACGAACCGGCGCGGACGATCCTGAAAAACCTGAGCTTCGACGTTGCTGCGGGTCACACCGTTGCTATCGTCGGCCCCTCCGGCGCCGGCAAGTCCACCATCTCGCGGCTGCTGTTCAGGTTCTATGACGTGACGGGCGGCCGAATTTTGATCGACGGGCAGGATATTCGCGACGTGACTCAAACCTCGGTGCGCGAGGCTATCGGCATGGTGCCGCAGGATACCGTGCTGTTTAACGACACCATCCGCTACAACATCCGTTATGGCCGGTGGGATGCCAGCGATGCCGAGGTCGAAGAGGCGGCGCGGCAAGCCCAGATCGATGGCTTTATCGGCCGTTCGCCAAAAGGCTACGAGACCGAGGTCGGCGAGCGCGGCCTCAAATTATCCGGCGGCGAGAAACAGCGCATCGCGATAGCGCGCACCATTCTCAAGGCGCCGCCGATCCTGGTGCTCGACGAAGCGACGTCGGCGCTCGACAGCCATACCGAGCGCGACATCCAGGATGAGCTTGACCGCGTGGCCTATAATCGCACCACGCTTGTCATCGCGCACCGGTTATCGACCATTGTCGGCGCGGACGAAATCCTCGTGCTCGATCAGGGCGAGATCGTCGAGCGCGGCACGCACGCGCAACTGCTCGCTCACAATGGCCTTTACGCCAGCATGTGGAATCGTCAACGTGAGGCGCAAATGGCTCGCGAGATTCTGGCCGAAGTCGGCGAAGCAGACGAATCCACCGCGCCGAACCGCAATCCGCCGGTGCTTGCCGACGATTCAGATGAACCCGCGGAACTCCTGCCCACCGCCGACGCTGCTGAATAACAAACAATGTCCGTCATCAACTCCATCCGCTCGCAGCTTTCACCGATCCATCCGCAAGGCTACTCGTTCATCGGCGGGTTTGCGCTCGCAAGCCTCATCCTGTTTCTGATTTGGGCGCCGCTCGGCTGGATCGGCACCGTCGCGACGTTGTGGTGCGCCTATTTCTTCCGCGATCCGCCGCGAGTGACGCCGATACGCGACGGTATCGTAGTCGCGCCAGCCGATGGCCGGATCAGCCAGATTACCAATGCGCTGCCGCCGGGCGAACTCGGTCTTAGCGATCGGCCGTTGCCGCGCATCTCGATTTTTATGAGCGTGTTCGATTGCCATGTGAACCGGAGTCCGGTGTCCGGGCGAGTCGAGCGCGTTGTCTACCGCCCCGGCAAGTTCCTCAGCGCCGATCTCGACAAAGCAAGCGAAGACAACGAGCGCAATGCTTTTGTCATCGCATCGCCCGGCTTTCGCATTGGGGTGATCCAGATTGCCGGCCTCGTCGCGCGCCGTATTGTTCCGTTCTCCAGGGAAGGCGACCTGGTCGCCGCCGGGCAGCGTATCGGCATGATCAGGTTTGGCTCGCGGGTGGATGTTTATCTGCCCGAAGGAGCCCCCGCGCTGGCCGCCGAGGGACAGATCGCGATTGCCGGCGAGACCGTGCTGGCGGACCTTAAAGCCGTTGACGCGAGCCGGACATTTCGCGTGACCTGAGAAGAGGTTAACTGCGATCTTACGGCACGTGGCGGGTAACGGCCGAAGCGGCTATAGTCCTGCCATGCCTCCTCGTTCACCAGCATTCCGTCGTCCGCGGCTATCGCGCCTGCAACAGCAGCGCTTGCGCCGCATTCCGGTGCGCACGCTGGTGCCGAATATCATCACGCTACTCGCACTGTGCGCTGGCCTCACCGCGATCCGGATGGCGTTCGAGGATCGCTACGGGCTGGCACTTGCGGCGGTCGTTTTCGCCGCCGTTCTGGACGGCCTCGATGGCCGGCTGGCGCGGCTGCTCAAGGGGACTTCGCGCTTCGGCGCTGAACTCGACAGCCTGTCCGATTTCGTCAATTTCGGCGTGGCACCTGCGCTGATCCTCTATTTTTGGGGTCTGCATGATTTGAAGTCGGCGGGCTGGATCGCGGCGATGGTGTTTGCGATCTGCACCGGACTTCGGCTTGCCCGCTTCAATGTGATGATCGACGACCCGGATCGTCCCGCATGGACCGTCAATTTCTTTGTCGGAATGCCCGCGCCGGCCGGCGCGATCACGGTGCTGCTGCCGATCTATCTTTCATTTCTCGGGCTGCCGCGATCGGCGGTGCTGACCTGGATAATGCTGTTCTACACGCTTGGCATTGCGCTGCTGATGGTCTCGCGGCTTCCGGTATTTTCCGGCAAGCGTGTCGGGACGCGCGTGCCATCGGAGATGGTCGGTCCCGTCATCCTGCTGGTCATTCTGTCGGTCGCGCTGCTGATCGCCTATCCTTGGGTGCTGCTGACGGCGGCGACGCTGGCTTATCTCGTCAGCCTGCCGTTGGGCTATCTGTCCTATCGCGGTTACGAGCAAAGATCCCGCGAGGCCAAGTCGGAAGCGGCTTCCGCTGCTGCGCCGCAGCCGGCATCAGGCACCGGTGTGCTCCGGTCATCCGATAACGAAGATCGTCCGTCGCGCCTCAATTGAGCCGTATCGCCGGTGCTCGTGAAGGGCCGCGAGAGACTAGTGGTCCGATACAAACATTCGCATCCCATCTCGGCTGGCACCGTGTGCGAATGTTTGAATCAAAGGACCACTAGCGACTATAAGTATTAGTGGAGCTCTTGGATTTGACATTCGCTTCAGGAGGTGGCGGCAAGTTGGGTAGCGAATGTCAAATCCGCTCCACTGGCATGCGTGTCGTCCGCCGTACCTTTCTTGTTTCGACACTGTCGGCGGTCGCTGCTCCCGCGGTTCTGCGTCTGGCCCGTGCCGACGCGCCGCAATTCGTGCTCAAGCTGCAGCATTCGTTTTCTTCCGTTTCGAGCACGCACGACAAGTTCCTCGTTCCCTGGGCACGCCAGGTGGAGGCGCAATCAAACGGGCGCATCCGCATCGATCTGTTTCCTTCGATGCAGCTTGGCGGCGCGCCGTCGCAACTCTACGATCAGGCCCGCGATGGCATTGCCGACATCGTCTGGGAGATGCCGAGCGCGACGCCCGGGCGGTTTCCAAAAATCGAAGCGTGGGAATTGCCTTTTGTGCCTTCGGTCCGCGCGCTGGTCAGCTCCAAGGCCATCGACGATTACGGGCGCGCCAATCTCATGGATGAGTTTCGTGAAGTTCATCCGCTTTGCTTCTCGTGCTCGGATCGCGGTGTTCTCCATGCCAACCGCCCGGTGCGTATCATCGAAGACATGAAAGATTTGCGGCTGCACGTGCAGACCCGCTTCACTGGTGATGCGCTACGTACGATGGGCGCGGTCGGCATACCGATGCCGAATGCGCAGCTCCCGCTGGCGATTACGCAGCACGTGGTCGATGGCTGCATCGATCCCTGGGATATGATGCCGGCGCTCAAGCTCAACGATCTCTTGAAGACCCATACCGAGTTTGCCGATTCTTCGCTGAGTTCGACCACCTTCGCGCTGGTCATGAACAAGGCATCGTACGATCGGCTGCCACGCGATCTGAAAGACGTGGTCGATGCCAACTCCGGCCAGGCCGCGGCCGGCGCGGCTGGCACGATGTGGGATCTGCAAGCCAAGATCATTGCTGACTCGATTGCGCAACGCGGCGATCCGATCACGACGCTACTGCCGGAATCCGTCGCGCATTGGCGCAAGGCGACGGAGCCCGTGGTCAACGCCTGGCTGAAAGCGATGAAGGAGCAAAAAGCCGATGGCGGGAAGCTTCTCGCCAGCGCGCACGCGCTCTTGGTGAAATACGAGAATGAGCCGGAGCCACGGCCGGCGCAGACTTCGCAACCGGAAGAGGTTTCGGAACCGGCGCAGTCGGCTCAGCAGTCACAGCAATCCCAGGTTCAATCGCCGGCGCAGGCTAAAGCCGACACGAGCGAAGCGCCGAAGGTTGATGCACCGGGCGCAGCTGCGCCTGCCCAGCCCGTCGCATCTGCACCTGCCGCAAAGCCTGTGGCGACAGCGTCTGCCACGCCGGCGGCGCCAGCCCCGGATAAGCCGCAGACGTCGTGGTGGCGCTGGCTATTCGGATCGAAACCGGCAGCCGCAACGGTTCAGCCGTCGCCCGTCGCGGCACATGCGCCGCCCGCGAGTCCATCACCGGCCCCGACGCCTGCAGCAACTGCATCAGCCGCGAATCCTGTCGCTGCGGTTCCGCCCGCCACTCCTATCGCGAACCCGCCCGTCGTAACGCCAGCACCCGCACCGGCTGCTTCGGCACCAGCGGTAAATCCAACTGCTATACCCGCGCCGGTTACTCCGATCGCGAAACCAGTGGCAAAGGCGTTGGATATTCCGCTTTAGAGCATGATCCGGAAAAGTGGACTTCCGGTTTTCCGAAAAGATCATGCTCCAACTAGAAAACTAGACCCTGATCCGATTCAACTTATACCAAACCGTAGGGTGGCTGACTCTCTGGGGGATTCACGAATCACGTGGGGAATGATTCAAGGTGGCAAACGGAGGGGGTTTGCCATGGGCCAGGCGATTGCGGTTCGGACGGACTTTACG
>Ga0302325_10019072_pt1 | contig 14439 bp, 13 predicted proteins | sample Palsa_T0_2_FD_201948 | JGI IMG/M metagenome (GOLD analysis project Ga0302325, IMG submission 201948) | Peat permafrost microbial communities from Stordalen Mire near Abisko, Sweden - Palsa_T0_2 | ecosystem: Environmental > Terrestrial > Soil > Palsa > Peat permafrost | place: Sweden: Abisko... | reverse complement strand
CGAGCAAGCGCTGACCGACGATCAATACACTCCCCGCGTGAAAGAAGATTTCATGGGTGGCGTGCGCAGCGGCGTCAACGGCACCCCGACGTTCTTCATCAATGGCCTCCGCCACGATGGATCCTTTGAGTTTGAGGACCTTGTCACCGCGATCGAGGATGCGGCGGGGTAATTTCTTGCGACTAACTTTCCAAAACCGACGTTGTCAGCCTCTGTGTGCAGAAGTAACTTGGTCCATGCGGTGTTCATCTTTTACCCTGCGGAGGCGCTAAATGAATCGTTTTAATCGGAATCTACTGGCGGCTGTTGTTGCCGGAGGACTTTGCGGCGGAGTCGGCTTGCAAGCCGGGTATGCCGGCGGCACGCAATCTGTGCAACGGCTGGACGAAGAGCATTGGAGGCATCCGCACATGCACCATGCCCTGACCGCTTTGCGGGAGGCCAGGCACGAATTGGAAACTGCCGAGGATGTCTTCAGGGGTCATCGCGACGAAGCCATCGACCACGTCGATCACGCCATCAACCAGATCGTGGCTGGCTTGAAAGAGCAGAATGATGAAGCCGCCATCCCTGCCGATCTGCCTCGAGCTGATCGACTCGAGCGCTTCCCGCACATGCATCATGCATTGGACAAACTGCAGGAGGCCCTCACGGAGTTGAACGCCGCTGACAAGGTCTTCGGCGGCCACCGCGACGAGGCGATCGACCATACCGAAAAGGCCATCAAGCAGCTTCAAGACGGCATCCAGGATGCCGAGAGGTAAGCGCGCCTGCTCTTCTCGGGTTGCCGGCGCGCATGCTCGCCGTGATTGCCGACGACGGTGGCTACTTCACTTCCGCCGGCAACATGCGTGTTACGTGCCAGATCGGCGTCGCCAGCCCTGCCGAGCCGACCGCGGGGGATTGCTCCCGAACGACGCCGATCACCGCGCCGTCGTCGGCAAGAACCGGCGCGCCGGTGTCGTCCGGCGCTGCGCGGGTGGTGATGCTCAGCGTCTGACCAGAATTCTCCCAATGGTCGAAGATGCCGTACGAGATCCCCGCCCGGCCGACGACGCGGATATGCATGACCGGCTCGATATCGTCGCTGCGCAGATGCAGAAAGGGATATTTATCGCCGGCGATTTTCAGGATTGCCACGCCGCCCTCCCGATCCTCTTCCACGAACGCGGCGGAAAGGCTTCGCCCGTCGGAGAGCCCAACACTGACGGCTGCGCCGTTGGCAATCAGTCGGCTGGTGGTAACCAGGAATCCATTGGCGGAGATCAAAAACCCGCTGTCGGAGCCGGACTGCGGATTGTCCACGCGCACCACCGCCAGCTCGGGGTGGGCGAGCGTCGGGTCAACGTGCTCATGAGCACAGCCGACTAGCGACAGGGCCGCGAGCATTGAGATAAAGGCTTTTGAATTGAAGACAAACATTCGACTGAAGCTGCCAGCGCACCGGGCGACGCAACAGGTTCTGGGGCGCGCTGAGGAGGTTTAACAAAATTGAAACGAGGCTCCCCCTTTAGCCGGCGAGCTTGCTGGCCGTGTCCGACGAGTTTCGCTTGCGCGACGCGCCCGGCAAGCCGGGCGGCTAAAGGGGAAGACCCTGAAATTCCGCATGCGGAGTGGCCTCAGCGAGCAGCCTGCACCGAGAGCTGCACCAATTCCGCCGCGCCCGTGCTCTGGCAACTGCTGCGCGTCGCGACGTTGCTTGACGGCGGCTCGGCGAGGCGCTCGATCTTCCCCACCATCAGCCGAGCTGCCCAGCCCAGCGTTCGGCGGGCGGTTTGGATCACGCCGAGCATTCCAATGATTTGCATGCCCGCCGCCTTGTGCGAGACCTTGGTCTTTCCGCGAACGAGAAGAACCGCCAGCCGAATCGGATTATAAAAATATGCGTAAGCGGTGAGGAGGTTGAGCTGTTTTTTCCACGGCCTTTGGTGGCTGCTGGCGATGACGTAATTCCCGTCGTACATGTGCGGATCGACTCGTCGGCCACCGACGCGTTTGAGCACCTGCCCGTTGGTGAACGTGCCCTCGTACAGCTTCGTGCCGGCCGACGGCGTCATCATCAGCACCTGCAGCGAAACGGCTCCCGCGTTGCGCAGCAGCTTGATCTGGTTGAGCAGGCCGTAGTTGCTGCCCGGCGAATAGAGCGGCTGACTGTCGTGATGCATCATCATCGGCATCGGGCAGATGCCGGCGTTGCGCAGGCGTTCGAATGCTTCGATCGTCTTGTTGACAGACTGCCCCTTATTTACCAGCTTCGCGGTCATGTCCTCCACGCCGAGCCACAAGGCCCGGCAGCCGGCGTCGTGAACCATCGGCAGATGATCCTTCATCTGCAGCGTGTCGTGAACGGTGACTTCGGTGTACCAGCGGATGCGCTTTCGCAGCGGCTTACCGTCCACCTCCGCCCGGTTCAGCGTTTCGACGATGTCGAGCGTGCGCGCCTTGTGGTTGAAGAAATTATCGTCGGCCCCGAAGAAGTGCTTCAGCCCATACTCGCTATTCAGCCGGCCCATTTCCTCGGCGATTCGCCCCGGGCTCTTCAAGCGGTGCTGCCGCTGGTTGTAGGCGGGAATAGGGCAGTAGGGACACGCGAATTTGCACCCGAACGTCAACACGATCGAGCTGATCGGGCTCAGTTTATTGATGCGACTCGCTTCAAGCGGCTTGCTCGCCAGCGTCGCGCGGCCGCTGGGCGCTTCCAGAAGCCGATATCCAATCACCGAGTCCGGCAATTCGTCCAGATTGCTGACCAATCGCTGCACTCCTGTGTCGACGAGTTCCTCCGCCGGACCGTCCATCCTGCCCCGGGCGTACATCAGGCCGGAAATTCCGGCCAGCGCCCCCGCGTCCCGCGCCCGGTAGAAGACCGATCGCATCGATTCGCCGCTGGCGCGCATCGACAGAAGCACTTCCAGCAAACTCATGAGCACAAATTCCTCGCCCGTCACCGCCACATCCGCGCCATTTGGATCCGCCGGATCGGTTCCGAACAGCTCGTACGGCTGGTACACCGCGTGCGGTCCCCCGGCGATGATCAGCGGCCGATGAGCAGCATCGATCCGACGGGCATCCCGGATCAATTCCATGCACTGATCCGAGTGCAGCCCCATGCTGGAGACCATAAACAGATCGGGAATTCGCCCATCCACCTGCATCCGCGACGGACGGAAGTGCTTGTTCCACTGCTGCAAAACGATTCGGGTCTTCTCAAACCCCGCGTCGACCATCGCCGAGCCAATCCCCCGCACGCCTGCCGGGGCCATGTGCGTGTCGGCGTAAATGAACGGCAGCATCCGCGTGCGATGATCAAACGCGCAGGCGATCACCGTCACCAGATCATGCGCCGCTGCCACCCCGCGCAGCCGTTGCCGGATCGCCAGCAGTTCGCCCGGCTTGAGCGTCTCATCCCCGCGAGCGCGGCGTGGCAGTTCCATAGTTTGCATCTCCAACACGAATTCGCTTCAAAATCGACGCGAAGGAAGGCGCAGGGGCCAAGCCGAAGGAGCGGTTGCGAGCGGCCGCCCGGTGCAAAGAACCCGGCCCTCTCCACTCAAGAGTATCCCGAATGCCCCTAAAACACCAGCGCGAGCCCGAATTCGCCGCTTTCGACCATACAATAGTGATTTCGCACGCGGCTCACCATACAAATGGAATCAGCCGGTATTGCACGCGGTCGGCGTACTCTTTGTACCCGGGCAGGCCGCGCATGAGTTCCCGATCCTCCATCACGGTTCGAAAAACGAAGCCGGGCAGGAAAACGAGCAAGGCCGCCAGACCGTACCAGGAGCCGAGCAGCAGGGCATTGGCGGGCAGGAAGATCAGCATGGTGGCGTAGAGCGGATGCCGGACGATAGCGTACGGGCCGGTGAAAATTACTCTGTGCCCACGTTCGGTTTGGATCTTCACTACCGAAGCAAGAAACGGGTTCTCCTGAAAGACGCGGACGATCATCCGGAATGAAACCACCATCAATGCGCCGCCGGCGACCTCAAGCCAGAGGGGCATGGCGGACCAGTGGAAGCGTACCGCGTCGAGACCCATCAGGACGAGCCAGCCGCACCAGGCTGCGCTCGTGGTGAGAAGAAAGACCTTGTCCCAAAACGGTTGGCCCTTCTGAATCGGCGGCTTCATTCGTTCGGCCAGCAGCGCGGGGTCTTCCCGAGCCAGCCAGAGACTGATCCGCGCGGCTCCAAAGAAGAACAAAAAGAGGTACGCCCAGCCGGCGAGCCAGAAGATCGTCCCCGCGGCGCCAAAGAGCAGAACCGCGAAGATCACTGCTTCGATCGTCAGAGCCAGCCAGACTTTGCGACTCATGGCATTGGCTCAACGTGACCTGGACGGATTGCCATTGGACAGCGGCGGCATGATAACGTACAGTACCCTTGGTTGGTCCGCTGATCGAACTAGAACTGCTGCAGTTTTATTCCTGCCTGCTGTCTCTTTTCCAATCACTCTCCCGCCTGTCTGGGCCGATATTCCGGGCCTCTTTCGTTGGACCTCGAAAGTAAAAATACCGGGTCTGAATTCATTCTCAAAAGGAGAATGTCATGGGTAAGAAACTGTATGTGGGAAATCTCAGTTACGACGTGGACAGCTCGACGCTCGGCGAAATGTTCGCCGCGCACGGGACTGTCGAAAGCTCGCAGATCATCACTGATCGCGACACCGGCAAGAGCAAGGGCTTTGGCTTTGTCGAGATGAGCAGCGACAAGGAAGCCCAGGATGCCATCGCGGCCATGAACGGCCAGGATCACGGCGGCCGGGCGTTGACCGTCAATGAAGCCAAGCCGAAGGAAGCCCGTAGCGGCGGCGGCGGAGGCTACGGCGGCGGCGGTGGAAGCCGCGGGGGCTACGGCGGCGGTGGTGGTGGTGGCGGCGGCCGCGGAGGATACGGCGGCGGCGGCGGTGGCCGCGGTCGCTAATTCTCAGAAACTGATCTTTTGCAGGAAAGAGCCGCTTCATCGCGGCTCTCTCCTTTGGTCAATCCAGCTTTAATCATGGGTTGCTACGGTTGTGCCGCGGTCGGAGCCGGAATCCAATACGTCTGGCCGGCGACAACACGATCGGGGTCTTGTTTCAATGAGGGATTGCTGTTGACGATGGCGTCGCGGTTTTCTTTCGTATCGCTGCCGAGAAGGGCAGCGGCGAGCGTGGAGACGTTGTCGCCGGACTTGGCGGTGTATCTTAGTTCCCTGACCGAGCCGGTGAGCACGAGCTGGTCGGCATCCGGCTGGGTCGTGGGCGGGGTCGCCGGCTCACCGGCAGTGGAAGGGGCGGCGGCCAGAGGCTGCCCGGCTTGAACCGGGATCCGGTAAGTCTTCCCGATCAGGAGGCGATCGGGGTTTTCACCGAGCGAGGGATTGTCGTTGATGATCGTATCGCGCTTCTGGCTGGTGTCGCTCCCCAGCAACGCGCCTGCGAGGACGGAGACACTGTCGCCAGGTCGCGCGCTGTATCGCAGTTCATGCACGTTCATGGGGGCCGTCGGTTGTATTGTTGCTGTCTCGGTTGACCGCGACGCGGAGACGGCCGGCTCCGATGGCGTGGCGACCGCTGCCGGAATCAGGTACGTCTGGCCCGCGATGATCCGGTCGGGATCTTGCTGCAGGGACGGGTTGCCGCTGATGATCGCATCCTCGTTGGTTTTGGTGTCGCTGCCCCAGAATGCAACGGCCAGCTTTGAGATGGTATCGCCTGGTTGAGCGGTGTAACTTAGGTTGGCAGGCGACTGGCGTGGCGCGGCCGGCGCAATCGGCGGCGCGACGATGGGCCGTGGGGCGGCAAAGACGACATTCGACATACCAGGCTCGGCTGGCGGAATCTTCGCCGGGCCGACGCTTAGCGCCGGCACGACCATCGTGTAGCGGCCATCGGTTGTCGCGGCCGCCATCGACACGGAAACCCGATGATCCCGAACCATGACACAGACCAGTATGACAGTGATCCCCAATACCGCTGCCAACAGCATATTTCGCTGCTTCTGCATATGAAACTCCATTCTCAAAGGTGTCCAACCCCTGGGCTGCTTCGGAGTAAGTCAACGTCCAAGAAGATCGACACCCTCTGTCCCATCGACGGGCATCGATCAAAAGAATCAGTCGAACTGGGATTGCAAAGAACTGCTCTGCGGCTCTATTGCCGCTCTTCGGCAATGCCCTTACCATGCCTGTTTCCGTCGGGAGAGCCGTCGTTGCACGTTTCAAATCAAACAGAATATGGATTGCGGGCGGCGGTGACGCTGGCTCGGCTCTGGCCGGCGAAATTCGTGCAATCGCGTGAGCTGGCGGAGCAGGAGAAGCTGCCCAGCAAGTTTCTGGAAGCGATTCTGTTGACCCTTCGTCGCGGGGGATTTCTTGAGAGCAAGGTCGGTCGGGACGGGGGGTACCGCCTTTCTCGTCCGCCATCGGAGATTCAGGTGGGGGAACTGGTCAGACGGCTCGAAGGACGGCTCACCGCGCCGCAGTCGCGCCGTGGCCAGGACCTCACGCCGGGCGAGGTGGCCGTTCAATTTCTCAATCAGCGTCTGACCCAGGCGACGGACGCGGTCCTCGACGAGATGACGCTCGAGCAGTTGGCCGAGTATGCCACGCGCGCCGGTGCCCAGCACCAGATGTATTACATCTGAGCAAAGCATGCCTTGCTTGCTGGCAAATCTCGACGCGGGTGCACTCGAGTGGCTTTCCCACCTCAGCGATCACGTTCTCGACTGGGTCACCCACGGCGGGTACCCGGTCCTGTTCGGTCTCCTTTTCGCCTGCGGTTTGGGATTGCCGTTGCCGGAGGACGTTCCGCTGCTCGGGGCGGGTTACGCGATCTACAGCGGCCACTTGACTTTCGCCCTCTCGGCCGTCTGCGCCTGGTGCGGGATCGTCGGCGGCGACTGCGTCCTCTACCACCTCGGCAAGCGATACGGTCTGGAGGTGACCAAAATCCCGATGATCGGCCGGCATCTGACGCTGAGCCGGATCCTGTGGGTCGAACAGCGTTTCAAGCGGTGGGGGGTATGGGTGGTGGCGGTCGGCCGGCTCTTCGCAGGGGTTCGCGGCGCGATGGTGGTGTGCGCCGGGGCGATCCGCTTTCCGTTCTGGAAGTTCCTGATTGCCGACGGCCTTGCCGCAATCGTCAGCGGGGGGCTGTTCATTGCCCTGGGATTTTCGTTCGGAAGACAGATGGACGTTCTTCGCGACCAAGTCGAAAAGGGGAAGCGATGGGCGCTGCTGGGCGTGCTGGTGATCGCGGCGGGGTTTGGCCTGTGGGTGTGGATTCGACAGCATTACCGCAAACCGGCCCCCAAGCTGCCGTTGCCCGCCGAAGTGGGAGCGGCACAAGAGCCACCGAAGCCGGCGGCCGGATAGATCTCGTGCGATCCCTTTCCTGAAGTACGATGAGCTTCGTTTCGTTGCTTCCTTCAGAACTGGTTTAGAACAGCTTTTTCGCTAAGTGCAGTCGGGACGTGCAGTCGAGCGCGTTTGGCAGCCCGGCGACAAGTCGCTCGGCTCCGCGCTGGCGCGACGACGCGTGTGCCTCGAATAAAAACGTCCTTCGCGGGGGGGGCGGTTCGTCGCGCCAGCGCAGAGCCGAGCGACTTGTCGCCGGGCTGCCGAACGCCAAAGCGGTCTCTATCCTTGCTCCGGCCCCTTTGACACATTCCCCTCTGCGCATAGACTGCGATCCGGTTTGAGTTTCATTCGGTTTTCGTCCGATAACCTCTGAAGGAGGATCGAAGGACGGCCCCGCGTCGCTCTGTTGTGCCGCGCCGGCGGTCTTTTGGTTCTGAATCACCATGACTCTGGAAATCGCATTGGTTCAAGGTAGGCAGATTCTCGATTCGCGCGGGAATCCAACGGTGGAAGTCGATGTCATGCTGGAAGACGGCACGCGCGGGCGGGCCGCGGTTCCCAGCGGCGCCAGCACGGGCGAGCATGAGGCCTGCGAGCTGCGCGATGAGGACAAAAAGCGGTGGCTCGGCAAGGGCGTCTCCAAGGCCGTCGAGAACGTGAACACGGTCATCGTTCCCGAGCTGATCGGCCAGGACGCATTCGACCAGGAGGGGATCGATGCGCTGATGATCGATCTCGATGGGACCCCCAACAAATCGAAGCTCGGCGCCAATGCCATTCTCGGCGTGAGCATGGCGGTGGCACGGGCCGCGTCCGAGGCGTGCGGTCTGCCGCTCTACCGATATCTCGGGGGAACCGCCGCCAGGACCTTGCCGGTCCCGATGATGAACATCCTCAACGGAGGCAAACATGCCGACAACAATGTCGATTTCCAGGAGTTCATGATTCAACCCTGGGGATTCGAGACCTTTTCAGAGGGGCTGCGAGCCGGGGTTGAGATTTACCACTCGCTCAAGAAGGTGCTGCACAAGAACAAGATGAGCACCGCCGTCGGCGATGAGGGCGGTTTTGCCCCCAACCTCAAAGACAATGAAGATGCGCTGAAGGTGATCGGCGAAGCGGTCGAAGCGGCCGGGTACAGCTTCGGCAAGCAGATCTTCGTTGCCCTCGATCCCGCCGCCAGCGAGTTGTGGGACAACGAGAAAAAGGGGTACAAATTCTTCAAGAGCAATCCCGATAAAATCATCAAGAGCGAAGAGATGGTCGACTACTGGGCCAAATGGGTTGAGAAATATCCGATTCGCTCGCTCGAAGATGGCTTGGCAGAGAATGACTGGGCGGGGTGGAAGCTGCTCACCGACCGCTTGGGCAAAAAGACGCAGATCGTCGGTGACGATCTGTTTGTGACCAACGTGAAGTTCCTCGAAAAGGGGATCAAGAGCGGGACGGCCAACTCGATTCTGGTGAAGGTGAATCAGATCGGCACGCTCAGCGAGACGTTCGCGGCGGTCAACCTGGCGATGCGCAACGGCTACTCGGCCGTGCTCAGTCATCGCAGCGGCGAAACCGAAGACTCGACGATCTCCGACATCGCCGTGGTGACCAATTGCGGCCAGATCAAGACCGGGGCGCCCGCCCGCAGCGATCGCGTGGCGAAGTACAACCAGCTTCTGCGCATCGAGGAGCAATTGGGCGAGACCGCCCAATACGGCAGCGCTTTCTGGAACAAATGAGATGAGCCTGATCGGCGATGAAATTGGCGCGCAGAACAGGGATGTTGACGAGGAAGCGCCCTCGCCGTGGGAAACCATCGAGCCGGAAGAGGCTGATCGGCAGCCGGTCGAACCAGCTGCGGCGGAGCGCATTCCCCCCTCTCCCGGAGTACCGGGAGAGGGAGTGCGATTCTCGCAGTTCCGAAGCCAATTGTCGGCCCTGACCCGCATGCGTATGGTTCGTCTCTCACCGACTCCGACGAATCGCTTCTCGGCCCCTCCCGCGGCGGCGGCTGGACGATTCCGCTGCTGTGCATCGGCATTGGTTTGATCGCCTGCTGCCTGATCATTCCTCAGGCCGACGTCAACCGCCGGATGGCATATCAGAAAGAGCTGCTCCAGCGCGATCTGGAGTCGATCCAGAAACAGGTTGCCGTCAACGACGAATTCCTCAAGCGTGTCAACGACGACAGCGGGTTGGCCGAGCGGCTGGCGCAGCGGCAGATGAACATCGTCCCTGCCGGCAATCGCGTCTGGCAAGAGGATCAGAGCATGGATGGCGACTCCATGTCTCCCTTTGCGCTCACCGCCGTACCGAAGCCGGCGCCCCTGCCGCCGTATCAGCCGGTTGGCGGCTGGTTCTCGGCTCTCTGCCGCGATGCCCGATCCAACCTCTACCTGACCGGTGTGGCACTGCTGATGCTCGCCGCCGGACTGGTGATGGGCATCGCGCCGCGCTCTCGGTAGTCGGTTGCTGGGCGCATGGAACTTCCGTAGACGGACCGTAACATCGCTTCCTTGAAGTTCTATCTGGTCATCACGGGGCTTGTCTTTCTGGCGATCATAATATTCTCGCTCTTCATTGGAGTGCTCGTCGTCGGAGGCCATCTGATCGGGAGCGCCCTCGGAAACAGGGAACTCGATAGTACAGACGCCAAAACGCGTCGGGATGCACTTGGGCGTATAGTTTGGGCCGGCGGCGCCTTCCTCGCACTTTGTTCGGCATTCATTTATTTGAGAGACGTCCTGCAGCATTTGGTAGACGTTCTGCTGCGCTTTCTGGCGAGCTAGAATCGGAGAAAGCGGTTGGACGTGATGCGTGCTCTTGCGATTGAAACCTCCGGCAGGGCGGGCTCGCTGGCGATCGTCGAAGCAGATCAGGTCCTTGCAGAAGAGACGTTTCCCCACGGCCTCAAGCATGCCGCCGAGATGCTGCCGCGTCTCGACGCGCTGCTCCGCGCCCGCGGCTGGACTCCCCGTCAGATCGAGGAGATTTATGTCTCGATCGGCCCCGGCTCGTTCACCGGCCTGCGGATCGGCATCACCCTGGCCAAGACGCTGGCGCTGGCGGTCGGCGCCAGGGTGATAGCAGTACCATCGTCGCGGGTCTTGGCGGAAAATGCGCCAGCGGAAGCGCGGCACCTGCTGATCGTGCTCGACGCCCGGCGCGGGTCGGTCTTTACGGCGCGATATGAGAAGATCGCGGACGCCTGGGTCGAGCGCGAGCCAGCCCATCTCGATCAGCTCGCCGAGGCGCTGAGCCGCGCGCCCCGGCCGGTCTACCTCCTCGGCGAAGGGCTGAGCGTTCACGTCCCGCCGGCTGAAGCTGGCATCATTGCGACGCCGGCCAGCCTTTGGATCCCCATCGCTTCAACTGTCGCCCGCCTCGGCACGAACATGGCCCGAGCCGGGCAGTTCACCACGCCCGATTCGCTCGCTCCGCTCTATCTCCGCCAATCGGAGGCGGAGGAAAAATGGGAAAGACGGGAAAGCCTTTAACTCTTGAATCACCGGCAATGGTCGACAATTCCGGCAAATCTTGCCTGACGCGGCGCTCGGTGGCAGACTACTATTGAGTAATCGACCGGTGGCTGTTGTTGGATTTTTGCCATGCGTACGCTCGCCGCCTCAGGGGTGCCTGACGATTTCAGGTTGATCGGAATCCCGCTGCCGTATCGCACGGGAGACGTGCTGGGATACGTCCGCGGCGAGCGCTTCGTCGGGTTCTACTGGGATCGTGAATTGGGCCCCATGTGGGACGACGGTCTTCCCGTCGCCGCGGATCGCGGCGTCTGGATTTCGTATATCTCCATCGCCGCCAAGCTCGAGGAGCACTACGACGCCAACATCGGCAGCAGCGTGAGCAATGCCACGCACATGCTCGTCTGGGACCGCTGGCGGCAAAAGGGGTACGTCGCCACTCAAGAATCCGGCCGACGATTTCTGCGCGAGCGCCTGCCGCAGGCGTTGTAGAGCGCGCGTCGAATCAGCTTTTCCCCGGCGGCAGACTGTTCGGACCGGCGCCGGCCTCCTGAACCATCTTGTGGTAGTGCCCCTCGATTTGATCTGCCTTGGCCTTGGCGGCTTCACAGGCGTGGTTCGCCTCACTCATCGCCGCTTGTTTGCCCGGCATATCGGCTTGTGCGGCCGCGACAGCGGCCTTGAGAGAATCGATCGCCTTGGGAGCATTGGCGATGTCCGTCTGCTCGCGCGCCAAATCCGCTTCGGCGACGGCGACGCGATCGGCGGCGGCCTTGGCCTCGGTGGTCTGCTGCTGGACAACCTGATTCGCGACGGCGAGGTCGGCGCCCAAGGCATCGAGCGTTGCGGTTGACTTCGTCGCCGCGTCGGCCAGCGTTTTGTCTTCGGGCGTTTTGGCGGCTTCGTCGTGGATTCGCTGGGTGATCGCGGCCGCGTCGTGCTGCAGGGATTGCTTCCGTGCGACCATCGCCTGTGCGGCCGCGATATTGTCATTGGCAACACGTAGCGCGTCTAGGGCCTTGCCGATCGCGTCCTGCCGCGCCGCGATGCGCGCCGGAGCGTCCGCCAACGCCTTCCGGGCAACAGCGAGGTCGCCGTTGGCTTTATCGACCGCTGCCTGGGCAGCGGAAAACGCCTGCGACGTCTGCTCCTGCTGCTGCTGAGACTCGTTCAGTTCCTTGCGTGCCGCGTAAACGGTCAGGAAAAACTGCCCCGCCTTCAGGCGGGAGAGTTGGCTGCGAGCGTCGGCCAGCGCGGTATCTGCCGCATCAGCGGCGGCGCTCGTCTGCGCGACTCGCTGATCGGCGTTCCTGAATTGCTCCTGCAGCGGCGAGATTCCCCGCTCGGCGGGGGGAACGTCAGTCTGCGCTTTCGCCAGCGCCTGCTGGGCGGCCTGCAACTGGACGAGGGCGTCGGCGTGAGCGCGATCCTTCTCGCCCACCATCTTTCGGACATCGGCCAATTCCGCGCTCAAGCGCGCGTTATCTGTCCGCGCCCGTGTAAACGCCTCGGTCATTTGTGTGAGCTGATTCGACTTGTCCGTCTCGATCTGCCGGGCCTTGGCCATCTCGGCGTTGGCCTCGTCCAGCGCAGCTTGTGCGGCCGCGACGGCAGACGTGGACGGCTGAGTGGTTGCGTCCGCCACTGCCGGGTTGGTGGCAGGCTGCGTGGCGGCGGGGCTTCTCGTCGCCGCGGCGGCGAGCGCTTTCGTCGCCGCGTCAACCGCCTGCTGACGCGGCGCGATCGCTTGACGAGCCGCATCGGCTTCACGCTGCGCGGCGTCGCGGGCGGTGCCGGCTTGCTGAACTGCTTGAGTCGCGCGATTTAATTCCGCGCGTTTTCCCTCCTCGGCTTGCCGAGCTGCGCCCAGCGCATCATTCGCAGTGTGTTCCGCCGCTTCCACCGCGGAGACGTGCGCTCGCCCGTCATCGACCGCACGTCTGGCGGCGTCCAGCGCCGCCTGCGCGGACTGGAGCGACTGCTGCGCCCTGGCTTGCCCTTCACGGGCCGACGCGCGATCCGCCGCCGCTTTGTCGGCGACAGTTTGCAGCGGCACAAGGCGCTGCGTTGCCGCGTCAATTCGCTCTGCAAGCGGGGGCGGGTTGGGATCGAGCGAACCGACTCGCCTTCCATCAGCCGCGCTCCAGACGCGGATTTCGCCGGTCCAGTCGCCGGCGATGATGCGGTTGCCGTCATGATCGAAGACGGCCTTGAGCGCGATGTCGGTAAACGGCTCAAACCCCCGCAACGGCGAGCCGTCGGGATTCCACGTTTTCACGACTCGATCGCGGCCGCAGGAGACGATTCGCCCGTCGGAAGCGAATGACACCGAGAGAACGCCGCCTGCGTGAGCCTGCCAGCTCCGCGCTTCCTTGCCGCTGTTCATGTCCCAGAGCTTGATTGTCCCGTCTTCGCTGGCGCTGGCCAGGATGTTGGAGTCGGGCCGGAACGCGACCGAGGTAATGCCGGCTTTGTGCCCTGCGAGATTGTAAAACTCGCGGTCGGTCTTCGCTTCCCACACCCAGAGGCCTCCGGCCCGATCGCCGCTGGCCAGCAGTACGCCGTCGGGGCTGTAGGCGGCGGCAGTCACCCAGTCGGTGTGGGTCTTGATCGAGTCGATCAGCGAGCCGTCTTTGGTGGCGTAGACCTTGAGCACTTTGGAGGGGCCGCCGAGGGCGACACGGGTCTGATCCGGGGAGATATCAGAGGCGAGAACCGCATCGTACTCATCGCCGATGTCGGTGATGTGATTGCCGGTGGCGACGTCCCAGAGGACGACTTTGCCGCTCTTGGCCGCTTGTCCGCCGCCGACGAGCAGGATGCCGCCGCTGGCGCTGAAGTTCAGTACCTGCGGCTGACCATCGACGAACGGCAGAACTCCCAACAGAGCGAGCGAGTCGGGATTGTACAGCAGAACCTCGTGTTGCCCGGCAACTGCGACCAGCGGAGCCCATGGGCTGGCGGCCAGCGCGCTGAGCGCACCGGCGCGCTGCGCATGCACCACCGCTTCCAGAAGCAGATCATGCGGCATCGGCGCGGGCCCGTCGGGACGATGGCCCGCCGGCGCTTTGAACGACAGATCAATCTTGGGTTTCGTGGACCCGGCGGGCTTACCACTGGCGGTGGGGAGCGCGCCGGCGAGGATCCATCGCTTGATCATGTCCAGTTCCGCATCCGGGAGCTTGTCGCGCTTCGGAGGCATGGTCGGTTCGTCGGTGTGGGTGATGACGCGGTAGAGAAGACTGCCGTCGGGATCGCCGGGGTTGATTACCGCGCCGTCGCTGCCGCCGTTCATCGCGGCCTGCCAACTGGTCAGATCGAGGCCGCCCTTTTTCTTATCAGGATTGTGACACCCCAGGCACGAATTGCGGAAGATCGGCAGAGCGTGGTCCTGGTAATTGATCTTCGGCGCAGCGCCGGCCGTTCCGCGGATGCCCAGCGCTGCGGCAAAGAAGATGTGAATGATGATCCGATTCATGGCTATTTCTTGCCCCCTCTCCCGGTACGCCGGGAGAGGGTTGGGGTGAGGGTGATTTAGAATTCGAGGGTCGCTGGTCTTCGAAATCACCCTCACCCCTGCCCTCTCCCGGAGTACCGGGAGAGGGAGAAGGGCACCCGAAGTTCAA
>Ga0302325_10019071_pt1 | contig 14440 bp, 13 predicted proteins | sample Palsa_T0_2_FD_201948 | JGI IMG/M metagenome (GOLD analysis project Ga0302325, IMG submission 201948) | Peat permafrost microbial communities from Stordalen Mire near Abisko, Sweden - Palsa_T0_2 | ecosystem: Environmental > Terrestrial > Soil > Palsa > Peat permafrost | place: Sweden: Abisko... | reverse complement strand
TGTGGCTGACGCGTGGATGCCGGGTGCCAGATGCATCCGGGCACAGACCGACGGGGGAATGCTGTCGGGAGGCGCGCCGCGTGTCGTCTGGCTTACTCTGGGCGCCGACCCGCGCCATGTCTCGGTCGCGTCGGCCGCTCAGCGGCTCAATCAGGAAGACCGGCCGCCTCACCTCGTCTGGGACCCGCTGACCGGAGACGTCGCGCAGCTGCTGCCGATCGTCCGGGCGGGCTGCGCGCTGGGCACGCCCGAGCACCTGGACTATGTCCCCGACCAGCTCCCTTACCGGCCCGCGGGGGTTAACCGGGAGGGCAGGCTGTGCGTCCAGATCGGAGTTCTCGGCTCGGCCAGGGAACCGTTCACCAGCTACCCGATGATCGGGCTCGCCGCCATCTTGTGCTGGCTCGACACCTGGCAGATCCCGCGACGCTGGCCGGCCGGCCAGCCAGCTCCGTTCCGCCAGCTGGCCCGGCCGCGCAGCCGCGCCCAGTGGGCCCGCGGTGGCCATTACGGCGCCTCCCAGGTCCCCGGATGCGACAGCATCGGACCGGGCGGCATCGACATCGACCATCTCACCAGCCTAGACGTGCTGACCAGGGACCTGCCGGAACCTCCCAGAACGAACGGCTCCTCCATCCGCCTGAGCCCCCGCCAGATCAAAGCCCCCTCCCTGACCGCCGCCGGGGTATTATCCCCAGGGCGTACCGTGAGGCGTTATGAGTGTTCCTGACCTCTCCAGTACCCCCCGTACCGGGCTGCGGCGGCACCGTGAGCGCGGCCGGACCGATCGCGATGACCTTTACGCCGTGCTCGACGCCGGATTGATCTGCCACCTCGGCGTCATTGCCGACGGCGCGCCCCGCGTGCTCCCCACCGGGTACGGGCGCGTCGACGACACCCTGTATTTGCATGGGTCGTCGGCGAACGGGACCTTCATGGCGGCAGCTGGCGGCCAGGTCTGCGTCACCGTGACGCACCTGGACGGGCTGGTCTACGCGCGGGCGGTGTTCAGCCACTCGATGAACTACCGCAGCGCCATGATCTACGGAACCGCGCGGCTGCTCACCGACCCGGCCGAGCGGATCGAGGCTCTCCGGGTCATCACCGAGCACCTCACCCCCGGCCAGTGGTCCTACGCGCGCCAGCCCAGCGCCAAGGAACTGGCCGCCACGTCCGTCCTGGCGCTCCCGCTCGCCGAGGCCTCGGTCAAGATCCGCGCCGGCGACCCGTCCGATGAGCCGGAGGACTACGCGCTGGACGTGTGGGCCGGGGTGGTGCCGGTGATGACCACATTCTCCAAAGCGGAACCTGATGCCGCGCTGCGGCCGGGGATCGCGAGCCCCGCGCACATCCGGGGTGGCGAGGGCTGAGTGCGGTGTCCGTTCGGTAAAAAGGGCTTTGCTAGCAACGCACGGCAGCCAAGGTCATACTCTGTGAGGATGAATGACCGGCTCGTGTGGATCGACTGCGAGATGACCGGGCTCGACATCGAACGCGACGCCCTCATCGAGATCGCGTGCCTGGTGACCGACGGCGAGCTCAACCTGGTTGACGAGGGCATCGACCTGATTATCAAGCCGCCTGCGGAGGCCCTCGAGTCGATGCCTGAGGTGGTGCGGGTGATGCATACCACCTCCGGGCTGCTCGCCGAGCTGCCCGACGGGATCACGGTGGCCGAGGCGCAGGAGCTCGTGCTCGGCTACGTGCGCGGGCACGTGACCGAGGCCGGGAAGGTGCCGCTGTGCGGTAACTCCATCGCCACCGACCGCTGGTTTATCGCGCGTGACATGCCCGAACTCGACAACTACCTGCACTACCGGATGGTCGACGTCTCCAGCATCAAGGAGCTCGCGCGGCGCTGGTTCCCGCGGGCGTACTTCTCCTCACCGGCTAAGCACGGCGGGCACCGGGCCCTGGCTGACATCAGGGAAAGCGTGCAGGAACTCCGGTACTACCGGGACGCGGTGTTCGTTCCGCGGCCCGGACCGGATTCGGCGACGGCCCGCGCGATCGCCGCCAAATACACCGAGCCGGCCGCGCCGCACGGTCCGGGCGTGAGGGGCACTTCCGGCACCTGACGCGCGGGCACGCGCACGCGGGCGGGGACCGCTATACTTCTGGGAGCCGCGCGATGTCCCTTCCGGGCAACGCGTGTTCTGCTGTCGCTCGGCAGCGATGGTGGGCGTAGCTCAGTTGGTAGAGCGCCAGGTTGTGGTCCTGGATGCCGCGGGTTCAAGTCCCGTCGCTCACCCGGATGTGGTGTCTGTCGACACCAAAGACACCGTGAACCTCATGAGGGTCACGGTGTCTTTCTTTTACCCGCGGTGTCCAGGGCCTCGAGGCCCTGCCTGGTCAACCCCATGTCTGTCTCCTGTTCCGTTGTTGCCATGCAGACGCTCCGCCGCCTTCTGATTCATCGGTCACTTGTCGCGGTCAGGGCAGCGACTGGAGGGTCTGGATGGCGATGTCCGGGCGGGGGGCATTGCAAGTCGGACAGCGCGGGCCCTGGCCGGGAACGTTGAGCCAGTAGCCGTCGACCATGGACCGGGTGGCCTGGACGGCCGCCGTCAGCTGCTGGCTGTCAACCGGCGCGCCCGGCGGGTTGGTGGACAGCCCCGCCAGCACGATGATGCGCGGGTTCGCGGTGCTCGCTTGCGACGTCGCGGCCTGGACGAAAGCGGTGTAGGTGGCGGTGTCTCGCTCCAGGCTCTGGGCCTGGAACTCGACGATATCGGCCACCCCGGCCAGGCGAGCGACGAGGTTCAGGTCGAGGAACGCCCGCCACCTTGGCGTCCCGGGCGCCAGGACGGTGGTGAGGTTCAGCGCGGGGGTTACGATCAGCCGCAGACCATGCGCGTGAGCCACGGCCGCGGCTCGGGTGGCGGCCTGCACGGGATCCCGCTGCTCCGCCACGGGGGTTAACGGCCAGGCCTCGGGATCGTACAGAACGCCATAGGTCCCGGCCGGAAGCCGGCCTCCGGTTACCGCTTCCTCGAGCGCGGTCGCCGAGGCGAAGGTCATGACCGGTTTCGCGGTGATGCCAGCGAGCGGCTGCTGCCCGGGCTGCAGGATCTCGTAGACGAGCGCGCCCCGCAGCTTTGCCCGGACGGCCGGGTCGGCGACGAGCTGGGACAAGGCCGATCGAGTCAGCAGCCAGGCCGGGCTGCGGCGCGGGGGCGCGGAAGTTCCGCCGGTGCCGCTGGTGCCGATAGTGCCGCTGGTGCGCGGCTGGGGTGAGGAATGGCTGCGCGGGACCGCGGCTGAGCAGGCGGCGAGCATCCAGAGGGCCGCGACCACGGTAATCGCCACCACGGCTCCGCGGGGCCGCCGGTCTGGCGAGCGCTGCTCCTGATGGATATCCATCCCCCTCCCAGTTGACGGGCGCGGCTCACACGCCGGGCTGGATGCCAGCAGTCATGCCTGAGGGTAGCCGCGCGGCGACTGATAAGGCTACAAAGACAGATAGGTCCTGCGGCGGCCGGCGGGCGGAAGGCTGGGCCCGAGGATTGGACGCTGCTGTGAGCAGATCTGCTGACAGCAGCGTGCGGGGCCTTTCTGAGCGGTCATGCCGCAGGCTGGGGCCATGGCTCACGATGAGAAGAACCCCGCCTTTAGCGAGCGTGTGCGGGAGAGCCGCGATCATCTCGCTCGACGGTTCCTTACGGCCGCGCTCGATCTCGGACAGGTACTGCGGCGACATCCCGGCCCGGCCGGCCGTTTCCGACAGGGTTTCCTGCCGGCGCTGGCGGAGGGCATGGAGACGCCGGCCGAGAACCTCCCGCCATAGCGGTTCGGGAGGCGGGGGCTGCTGAGGGCGGGGCTGCTGAGGGCGGGGCTGCTGAGGGCGGGGCTGCTGAGGGCGGGGCTGCTGAGGGCCGGGCTCCGGCTTGGGCTCTCGCCGCAATGGATAGACATTCGCGCGCTCGGCCATAGTGTCAGCGTACGAGCGGACTGCCGCATGCGATTTCCGATTTCGCTGCCGGCGGACTGGACCGCCAATCCATATCAGGTGGGCGGATTGCTACCCGCAGAGTTGAGGTAGGCACGCAGGTCACGGACTAGATCCGCAATTTGCGGTGCCAGACCGCGGGTGCGTCTGGCCATTGGGGCGACCTTTCCCACCGGTACTCGGGAGGGGCACTCCGCCGAGGGGTCCTCCACGACCATGACTGAAATCGCGGCACAACTCGGCAGCGGCTTACAGGGGGTAGACGGTGCGGGTGGTGGTGTGGGTGCGGCCGGCGGGAGTCCGCCAGACCAGGAGGCCTGGTTCTGGCTGAATCAGCCACCAGCCCTGGGCCTGTTTAACCCGGTGGTGGTGACGACACAACGGAGCGATATTACATTCGCAGGTGACCCCGCCGAGGTGCCACGGGGTGGTGTGGTCCAGGTCGCAGCGGGCGGCAGGCTGCCCGCAGCCAGGCGCGGTGCACGTGGCGTTCCGGGCGGCGATCAGGTGGCGGAGTTTGCGGCTGGGCCGGTAGCCGGGGTGGGCCTGGGCGTGCTGGCAGGGGCCGCGGATGATCTCGTTGAAGGTGAGGGTGCGGGGGTCGGGGGGTCCGCCGGGGTGGGTGCCGGGGGCGCAGGCGTGGGCGGCGGCGGTCCCGTCGGGTTGCAGGACGGTGTAGCACCAGCGGGTAGCGGGGTGCCGGGCCGCGGCGGTGACTAGATCCCGGGCACTCTGGGGGTCCAGCAGGCCGAACCCGGCGGCCTCGCCGGGGGTGTCCGAGGTGCCCTGCCAGGTCTCCCAGGGGATGGTGAGGGTGACCTGGGCGGCCAGGCTGGGGCCGGTGTCCCGGGCTGGCCAGCTGCCGCCGGTCGCGCCAGTCCCCGGGGGGCCGTTTGTTCTCGGACCGCGACCCGAGCCGCCGTTCCCGTCCGGGCCGTCCGTCCCGCTGGGGCCTTCTGAGGCATCGGGGCCCTCGCCGGTGTCGTCCGGGCCGCCACTCTCGCCTGGGCCATCACTCTCGCCTGGACCACCGGCCTCGTCGATGTCGTCGATGTCGTCGGTCTCGTCGATGTCGTCGGTCTCGTCGATGTCGTCGGGGGCGCCGGTCTCGTCGGGGGCGCAGTTGCCGGGGGTGGGCGGGGCGGTGCGGGAGTCGCGTTCTTGCAATAGGTCGAGGTATGCCTGGACGCGGAGCTCTTTCAAGGTGCCGGGGACGCCGGCGGCGCGCAGGTCCCTGGCTCGCTGGTCTATGTGCTGCCATGAGGCCAGGACCTGGTCGGGGGGGAGCTCGCGGGCGGACATGCCGGCGTTGCCGGAGGCTTCCCGGTACGGGCGGACGTGCGCGTCCTTGCGGGCCTCGTTCTTACGCCGCAACGCGGACTCCGGGTCGAGCTTGAGGACCAGGCGGTGCGCGTGGTACCGCAGTTCCCCGAACGTCTTGGACTGCGCCGCCTCAGCGAGTTTCTCGTCGGCTTCAGGGAGGAACCTGTCGTCCAGGTAGGCAGTCTCGTCTTCGATGATGTGCAGGTGGACCGGGTGGATCTTCCCGGTCCGCAGGGCGGCGAAGGTGACGGGGAGCCGGGCGGCGACGGTGCAGGCGTAGGTGATCTGGGTGGCCGCGGTCTGCCAGCTCACGTGCAGATCCGGGGCCAGTTCCTCGGCCGCGAACTCGCGGACCTTCGGGTGGCCGGGCAGGCCCGCGACGGCCGCGTTGGGATCACGGGCATCCATGCCGCGGCCACGGGCGCGGCCGCCCGGGGCCGCGCCAGGGGCGGCACCGGAGGGTGCGCCAGGGGCGGCACCGGAGGCGGCGTCAGAGGCGGGATCCGGGGTGCTGCCGGCGGGTGCGTCTGGGGCGCTGGCGGGGCGGCGGGGGTCGGGGCGGGTGGCGTACTCGCGGACGGCGGTCAGCTCGGCCCAGGCCGCGAACGACACGATCCGGCGGACCGCGATGATGACACCGGCCAGGTCACCATCTGACAGCGTGGCCAGGATCTTCTCATCGGTGGTGGCGGCGTGCACCAGGGTGGCCAGGACCGGGCCCGGGTGCATCTGGTGCGCGGTGCCGTCCTGGCCGAACCCGGCCTGCGAGATGTCCGCGGCGGTCAGTTCCTCGCCCGCGGCCGCGGCGGCCATCAGATCCCCCAGGTAGGCCGCACTGTCCTCCTCCTCGGACCACTGGGGTTCCGGGGCGCCGTCGTCCCCTGCCGCCGGGACCGGCTGCGAGCCGGAGCCGTCCGGCTCTGGGGCGTCCGGATCGGGGGTGGGGAACGTGGCGGAGGACATGCACCACCTCTCGTTCGGGAGAAAAGAGGAAGGAGGCTTGGGAACAAGAATACCATTGATGAGGGTCCGCATCTAGACACTTACGAATCTTTGTTCTCATCTAGTAGGCGTTCCCAGAGGACTTCGTCGCGCCATTGGCCGGCGGTGAAGATGCGGGAGCGGGCCACTCCGCAGGGGACGAAACCGTTGCGGCGAAGCACGTGCTGCGAGGCGAGATTGTCCATCTGGGTGTACGCCTCAGCGCGGTGCAGCTTGAGCTCGGTGATCATTAGCTGCATCATCAGGCTCACGGCTCGCGTGGCGTGGCCCTGACCGTGGTAGGGGGGCGCGATCCAGTAGCCGAGTTCGGCCTTGCGCCAGGCGCGCAGCAGGAGGTTCTGCGCGGTGACCCGGCCGATGACGACATCACCGGCCAGGACAACGGCGGGCCAGACCTCGCCGTGGGCGTGCTGGGCGCGGACGGCTGCGATGCGGCGGCGCTGGCCCGCTGCCGTGTAGTAGTCCGGGGGATGTTCGGGATCCCAGCGCGCGAAGGCCTCGGCGTCGCGGGTCAGGTGGGCGGCTAGCGCCTCGGCGTCGCCGGTCTCGATGAGCCGGATGCTGGTGGTCGCTTCGTTCACGGAGCTGACCTTAACGGGGGGCTGAACCTGGGTCAGTCCCAGCGGCGGAAACCGCCTTCGGAATTGATGACCTGGCCGGTGACCCAGGCGGCTTCGTCGGTGACCAGCCAGGCGATCAGCCGGGCCGGGTCGTCGGGCCTGCCCCAGCGTTGCTGCGGAAAGTGCCGGCGGACGGCCTCGTGCGCCTCGGGCGGCGCGTAGCCGGTGTCGACCGGACCGGGGTTGACCGCGTTCACCGTGATGGCCAGGTCGGCCAGCTGGTCAGCGAGGGTGCGGGTAATCGAGGCGAGCGCGCCCTTGCTGGCGGCGTAGGCGACCTCGCCGGCCATCGGGCCGAGCTCCTGCCCGGAGGTCATGAAGACGACCCGGCCGCCCGGCCTGCCATCGTGCTGGGCGGCGAAGGCCTGGGCCAGCAGGATCGCGGAGCGGGCGTTGACGGCCCAGTGCGCGTCCAGCATGGCGGCGGTCAGCGTGCCAAGCGGACCGTCGCCGCCGCTGCGGGCGTGGTTGTTGACCAGGATGTCCAGGTGCCCGAGGGCCTGGCCGGCCGCGTCGATGAGGCGCTCAGGCGCGCCGGGTTCGGTGAGATCAAGGTCCACATGCCGCACGGCGGACCCCTCGTCGGCCCGGGCGGCGGCGACGCCGGCGATCACCGCCTCGGGGCCGCCGGGATCGGCACCCCAGGGCTGATCGCGATCGTGCGGGGCGAACTGCTGCAGGTACAGGCTCGCGCCCAGCGCGGCCAGCCTGCGGGCGATGGCGTATCCGATGCCCGCCCGCCTGCTGACCCCGGTGACCACCGCGACCCGGCCGCGGAGCGAGAGAGGGTCTCGCCGCAACTGATCCGGGGTGAGTTCGGCTGGAGTCATGAACGCCAGTTTGGGCCGGCGCACCCGCTCGGCACCAGGGGTTTTATTTGGTCCAGAGCACCGCCTGACTCAGCGACCCCGGGGTATGCGGACGCACCGGCTGGGTACAAGTCCAGGTAAGTCCTTTGATTTGCGCATTAACTTATCTGAATATTCATGGATTGACGCGGTACCTACGGTGTTTGGTACGTTCGCTGCGGTACGGGGTCCACCGTCCAAGCCGGAGGTCACATGGACGATCGCACAGTTCCTGGGCCGGGCGGGTGCGGGCGGCCTGCGCATAACGGCACCAGGGCAGGCGACGTTCAGGAAAGCCAGGGCAGCCCGTCTGGGCGCACCGCCGGTCCGCACGGCCTGTCCGCACGCGAGGCAGAGGTCATGTCGCTGATCGCCGACGGGCAGACCAACGGCGAGATCGCCGCCCGCCTGTTCCTGGCCGAGAAGACGGTGAAAAATCACGTCCGGCGGATCTACTCCAAGCTCGGCGTCGGCTCACGCTCCGCCGCCATCGCCTACTGGCGCGACACGTGCGGGTCCGCGGAGGGGTGAACCCCGGGGGTTCCGCGGGTTCGCGCTGGCGGGCGGGCCGGGGCAATCCCGGCCGGTCCTAGGTAATCTCAGCCGGAACTCAAGACCATCTCCAGCGGACCTTCAGGTTATCCTCAGCGTGGCGGGTGAGAATACAGAACATGGACACGCTGACCGATGCGCGGCAGCGACCGGATGCCAGGCTTCTTGTCGTTGAGGACGAGCCCAACATTCTCGAGTTGCTGTCCGCCAGCCTGCGCTACGCGGGTTTCGACGTCGTCACGGCGGCAGCCGGAACCGAGGCGGTACAGGCCGCTCAGCGCCACCGCCCCGACCTGATCGTGCTCGACGTGATGCTGCCCGACATGGACGGTTTCGACGTCATCAGGCGGCTTCGCGGTGGAGGGGCACGGATACCGGTCGTCTTCCTGACCGCCCGCGACGCCACCGAGGACAAGATCCGCGGCCTTACCCTGGGCGGAGACGACTACGTCACCAAGCCGTTCAGCCTCGAAGAGGTGATCGCGAGGATCCGCGCCGTGCTCAGGCGGACCCGGGGGGACGGAGTCGAACCGACGCCCAGGCTGACGTTCGCCGACCTCGAGCTCGACGAGGAAAGCCACGAGGTCTGGCGGGCCGGGGAGCAGATCCAGCTCTCCCCCACCGAGTTCAAGCTGCTCAGGTACTTCATGAGCAACTCCAACCGGGTGCTGTCCAAGATGCAGATCCTCGATCACGTGTGGGACTACGACTTCCGCGGCGACACGGGCATCGTGGAGTCCTACGTGTCCGTGCTGCGGCGCAAGGTGGACACCAAGGAACCACGGCTGATCCACACCCTGCGCGGCGTCGGGTACGTGCTGCGGCTTCCTTCTTCTTAGGCATGCGTTCGGGTATGACAGCGGAGGGCGCGAGAAGCCGAGGCGGGCCGCGGGTGATGCGGCCGTGGCTGGCTCTGCGGCGGCTGTCGACTCGTACTCCGCTGCGGACCAAACTGATCGCGTCCCTGCTAGCGCTCGTGATCGTCGCGCTGGCGGCCATCAGCGTCTGCAGCGGCTTGCTGCTGCGGTCCTACCTGACCGAGCCATACGACACCGAACTGCAGACCACCTTCGAAAACGTCGCCAACAGTTCGGGGATCGGCTTGCTGCCCGGGCAGAGCAGTCAAGGGGGCGGCGGCATCCTGGTGGGAATCGAGCAGCCAGGAACCGCGCTCAGCCCGTCCGGTATGCAGTCCACCGGCCATGGTTACGGCTACCATCAATCGGCCTCGCTTCCGAACGTTCCCACCAGCCTGGCTTGGGCCGACGCGAACAGCGGAAAGCCCGTGACGGTCCCGGCCCAGTCCGGCAACGACAGCTGGCGGGTCATCACAGAGCCGATCTCCTATCAGGCATCGACGAGCACGGGCACCACGGAGCAGGGAACAGGCACACTGATCGTCGGGATAGACCTCGGTGACGTCAACGCGACGATCAGCCGCCTGGCCGCCACTGACCTGATAGTAGGGGCCATCATCGAGTGCATCCTGGCGCTGGCCGTCGTCATCGTGGTGCGCTCGAACCTGCGGCCGCTGGTCGAGATCGAAGAGACGGCGGGAGAGATCGCGCAGGGCCACCTGAACCGGCGGGTGCCTGAGCGGGATCGGCGCACCGAAATCGGCAGCCTGGGGCACTCCCTGAACACGATGCTGAGCCAGATCGAGGCCGCGTTCCACGCGCGGGAGGAATCCGAGGCGGCCGCGCATCAGTCGGAGGAGCGGATGCGGCGGTTCATCGCCGACGCCAGCCACGAGCTGCGCACCCCGCTGACCGCGATCCGCGGCTTCGCCGAGTACTACCGCCAGCGCGGCGGGCTGGTCAGGCAATGGGACAAGCGCGCCTCGGCAGGCAGCGCGCCTGAGGCCGCAACGACGGCCGGGCTCACCCCCGACGACCTGGACCGGATCATGCAGCGGGTAGAGAAGGAAGCCGCCCGGATGGGCCTGCTCGTCGAGGACCTGCTGCTGCTGGCCCGGCTCGACCAGCAGCGGCCGCTGGCCCGTAATCCGATTGACCTGCTGTCGCTGGCCGCCGACGCGGTGCACGACGCCCGTGTGCTCGCGCCCGCCAGGACCATCAGTCTCACCGTCCAGCCCGGCGCCGCGTTCCTGGTCGTCGGCGACGAGCCGCGGCTACGGCAGGTCATCGGCAACCTGATGAGCAACGCGCTCACCCATACTCCGGACGGGACGCCGATCGAGGTGTCCATCGGTTCCGGGGTCCTTGACCCCCGGGTGAAGAACCCGGCGCCTGCCATCTTCCTCGACGTCATCGACCATGGGCCCGGCATGACATCGGACCAGGCCAACCGGGTATTCGAGCGGTTCTACCGCGCGGATCAGGCCAGGACGCGCGCTACCGGCGGCAGCGGGCTCGGCCTGGCGATCGTCTCCTCGCTGGTGACCGCCCACGGCGGCGTTGCCTCGGTGCGCACCGCTCCCGGCCGGGGCGCCACGTTCCGGGTGACCCTCCCGCTCGCCCCCGAAGCGCAGGGCGGACTGCCGCCGGAAGACGACGACGACGATCAGTTCGACCAGGAACCCCGCCCCGAGGTGGTCGACGAGGCTGACGGCCTCAGCGTGACGTACGGGACAAGCGCCACCAACCAGAGCAATACGGCCAGCGTTAACGCCGGGTGATCACGGATAACCTCAGTCCCAGCACTGCCAGGAGTAGGGGTCGGCGAAGACCGCGAAGCGGGAAACCGCGTCGCTGACGTGGTAGACGGTGTCGCATGCGGCCGTGGTGTTGACCGGGGCCAGCGGTGACGTGCAGTACCAGCCGTAGGCGTTGTCGGCGACAAGCTCGCTGCTGCCGAGGTGGGCCGCGACGCAATACGCGGCGACGTTCAGCACGCCCAGGTCCCGGCTGATCCGCCAGCACTGCCAGGCGTTGGGGTCGCTGTAGTTCGCGCTCACGCCCACCACCTGGCTCGCGCTCAGGTGATAGGTCCAGGCGCAGACGTCGGCGAGCTGGAGCACCCGGCCCGAGTCGAGCGTGCAGTGCCAGCCGTAGGCGTCGTCGGCGGTCAGTTCGGCGGTCCGGTCACCGATGTGCTGGCAGTAACCAGCGAAGTTGGGCAGGCCGAGGTCGCGCGGAGCCACCACGCCACCCCCGGACCGGGCCGCGGGCCTGGGAGTCGTCTTGGCCTTGGCCTTGGGTTCGGTTCTGGAGATGGTCGGCACCTTGGCGACCGCGGCGGACGGCGTGGGCCTGGTGTGACGCTTCCCCGGAGCCGGGGACGAGGGCGCCGCGGCCGGGGCGCTGGTCGTTGACGGCTGCGCGGTGGCCCCCGGGCCGGCCTGGAATCCGAGGCTGGACGCCGCTGTCCCCTTACCCGGGGAAACAAGCAGGAAGGCGGCGACGACGACGCCGACGCCGACCAGGACGAGTGGGCCGAGCCCGAAAAGCAAGACGTTGGCGAGCGCGCCCCGGCGGTTCCTCCAGGCCGGCGGCCCGCCAGTATTCGGGCGCGCGCCGCGGGCGAACGCGCCAACGCCGCCGAACCTGCCGATGCCGCGCCGGGCCGGGTGGCCGGTGCGGCGAAGGGCCCGGCCGACGGCGGTCCGGCCGCCTGGCTCGGATACCAGCCCACCGTCGAAGTGCCTTGGAGCTCGGGCAGGATCGGGGGCAGAGGCGCCCCGGCATCCGGGCTTGGACTCTCTGGATGTGCGGGGAGATCGGCCGCGGTGGGTTCGGGCGCGGGGGCTTCAGACGGGGAGGTCTCAGACGGGGGGCTTCGAGCGGGGTGGCTACAGACAGGGAGGTTTCGGACGGGGAGGTTTCGGACGGGGGGGAAGACGCGCCGAAGCTCGGCGGGATCCCGCCCAGGCTGGCCTGGGGGCGGCCTCCTCGCGGCCGGCGGACTGGCCGTCGCGGCCGGCGGACTGACCCTCATTGCCGGTCACGATGGCGCCATCTTTCCCAGGTTCCCCTTACTGCATTTCCTGATCTGTCGCCTCATTGCCGACTTATTGTACGGGCCGGGCTCATCCGAGCACGGGAACTTCACGGTGAGCGTTGGCCACAAGCGGCTGGTTAGCTCGTCAGCGCGGCGCGGGCCGCGGCAAGCACCGGGTCCCGGTAGGACGCGCCGAACAGGCACGCGTGCACCAGCAACGGATGCAGCTGGTGCAGCGGGACCCTGGATCGCCAGCCGGCCGCCAGCGGCACCGTGTCGTTGTAGCCGGCCATGATCCGGTCGAGGTGAGGCGCGCCGAACAGGGCCAGCATGGCCAGGTCGGTCTCGCGGTGGCCGCCGTGCGCCGCCGGGTCGATGAGCCAGCCTCGTCCGCCCGACCACAGCACGTTTCCGGCCCAGCAATCGCCGTGAATGCGGCTCGGCGGCTCGGCCGGGCCCGCCAGCGAGCCGATCCGGTCCATCACCGCTTCGGTGAGCCGGCCCTCTTGAGGCCCCAGCGCGCCGGAGTCCGTGGCCAGGCGCAGGAAAGGAAGCAGCCTTCGGCTCGCGTACCAGTCGGGCCATTGGGACTGCTGGGTATTGTCGAGCGGCAGGCTGGCGATGAATCCGCGCCAGGGCGCGCCGAAGCTGTCCGCTCCGGCCTCGTGCAGCCGGGCGAGTTCGGCGCCAAACCGGAACGCGGCTTCGGGGGTCGCCTGGCCCGGCGTGATCATCGAGATGACGAGGGCGGCCGGTCCCGCCGCGAAGACCTCTGGAACCGGAACGGCGCCTGGCTCACCCAGCCAGCGCAGGCCGCTCGCCTCGGCCGCGAACGCCGCGGCAGTCTCGTCGGCCGCGAACGCCGCGGCGGAAGGGGCAGACACCGCGTCGGCGACCACCTTGGCGAACGCGCGCCGGCCACCCGCGAGGGTGATCATGAAGTGCTGATAGCCGTGCTGGGAGCCGACCTGGCGCGCCTCGCGGACGGCGAGGCCGGATAGCCGCGCGAGCTGGCTTGCGGCCCCGGGGCTCACGCCGGAGCGTCGCGGCCGCCGACCGCGGGTTCGAGCCGTCGCGCCAGCCGGCTGGCGATGACCGGCGCGGCGCGGCCGAGCAAGTCAAGCACGTAGCCAAACTCGGCCGCGTTCCCGCCGTACGGGTCGGGAATCTCGGCGCCGTCGGTTTCGCTCAGGCCGCCCACCTCGCCGAACAACCGGATCCGGTCACGGCCGGCGGCCCCGGCCATCCGCCGCAGGTCCGCCAGGTTGCGCGCGTCCATCGCGAGGATGAGATCACGCCGGGCCAGCCAGGATGCCTCGATCTGCCTGGCCCGGTGGGCCGAACCGTCGTAACCGCGGGTGGCCAGGGCGGCCCGGGCGCCCGAATTCATCGGCTGGCCGATGTGCCAGTCCCCCGTGCCCGCGCTGTCAACCACGACCGCGCCGTCGAGGCCGGCCTGCGTCAGCGCCGCGCGCAGCACCGTCTCGGCCATTGGTGAGCGGCAGATGTTACCCAGGCAGACGAGACAGACCCGGTAAGGTGCGCCGGGCTCACGCGGAGACGGCAGCGGCAAGGAGGTCATGGATGCAGAGTATGACGGCGGACTACTCGGCGGCCGGGCCGGTGCTGCCCGCCAGGGCCGGTTGCACGGACGCGGGCACGTGGTCGGGCACCCGGTCGGGACCGAACTGGGCATCCAGCCACCAGCCCACCCGGCGCCCGACCTTCTGCATCGGCCGTTCGACCAGGAGGTACGTCACCGAGCTGACCGCGATCAGGACGACGCCGAACGCCGCGGCCAACAGCACCTGCAGCCAGAACGGATGATGCAGGCGCGTCCAGCTGAAGTGGTGATACGACTCGATGAGCAGCGGGTGCAACAGGTAGACCGAGTAGCTGATCAGTCCCAGCCAGGTCAGCGCGCGCGGCCAGCGCACGTGCCGGAGCGCCAGGCCGGCCCCGAACGTCAGGCCGGCCAGCGCGAAAGCGGAGACCCAGCGACGCTCCCAGAGAAGCTCGGCATGCGCATCCATGCCCCAGGCGTGGCTGTGCCACAGGCCAGCGGTGATGGTCATGGCGAACACGCCCACCCCGATCGCAATGGCCCGGGGCCACGGGTACTGGCCCTGTTCGGCCCGGTAGAACATCGTCCCGGTGAACATGAGGGCCAGGATCGACAGCGCTTCCCACGGCCAGATCCAGCCGCCGTTGAAGGCGAGCAGCGTGATCGCGACCACCGCGGCCAT
>Ga0302325_10019069_pt1 | contig 14442 bp, 12 predicted proteins | sample Palsa_T0_2_FD_201948 | JGI IMG/M metagenome (GOLD analysis project Ga0302325, IMG submission 201948) | Peat permafrost microbial communities from Stordalen Mire near Abisko, Sweden - Palsa_T0_2 | ecosystem: Environmental > Terrestrial > Soil > Palsa > Peat permafrost | place: Sweden: Abisko... | reverse complement strand
TTGATACTCGGGAAGATGTCCGTCGGTGTACGCAGAATCACAACCGGACTCAGAATGAGTATAAGCAAAGCCAGAACAATAAACGTATACGGACGGTTCAGCGCCACTCTGACAATCCACATTTGGCATCCCTCTCGTAGTCAAGCCAAACGGCGGTCCGCCGGGCTAATTTCGAAACACGACGTATAGTATGATTATGAAGACATTTCCTAGGATTCACAAAAATGTCAGACGCGAGAACTGGGTCCGATCGTTTCGACATTGCACACAGTTCTGTAGAATGCCTTTCGCGGAAATGTCGGATGGTATTTCTTTTAAGGAGATAGCGATGCGCCAGTCTGCAACACAACTTGCTTCACGCTTAAGAGTGGTTCCGAAAAACGATCGAGACCGAAGCATCAAATCGCAGTCTCGCGGTCGCCCTCGCAGTGAGGCGTCCGAGGAGGCGATTTTGGCGGCAACGCTGCAACTTCTTACCGAAAAACCTTTGCGCAATATTTCGATGGAAGAAATAGCTCGGAAAGCTGGTGTGGGAAAGGCCACCATCTATAAATGGTGGCCGAGTAAAGCGTATGTGGCATTGGATGCGTTCTTGAGAAAGGCAAATCAAATGATGCCCACGCCGGACACGGGTTCTGTCAGGAGAGACTTCCTGGAACAGGTTCGCTCATTGATGGTTTTCTACAGTAGCCCTGCTGGGCATATCCTGGGCCAGTTTGTCGCGGAAGCGCAAAGCGATAAAGAATTCGCAGCGCTCTATCGGGAGCGGTTCCTTAAACCAAGACGTGAAGCGACCGGAGTCATTTTTGATCGTGGTGTTCAACGAGGAGAAATCGACCAAAATCTGGACCGGGAACTCGTGCTCGACTTGATCTATGCCCCAGCGGTCTACCGTTTGATGGTTGGGCACGCCCCCCTTGATCGCAAGGTGGCAGACGGCATCGTGTCGATTTTGTTTGGTGGGCTCGACAGCAGATCATCGGAAATGGCCGTAATCGGAGGAAAGACTGCTCGGAAACACGACGACACTCGGAGGAAAGCGAAATAGCCGCACATTCCAAAGGATAAGCAAACCCGTCGAGGCACCCGTAGTGAGGCGGAATTTTGGAGCAGGTCCGGAGTCCGCCACTCCAGCCATCATGTCAGCAATTGAGATCGAAAGTTTCGGTGTACTGCGAACCGGAAGCTACGACGAACGTGAACAAACTCGCTGAAATCGATGAGCCATCCCGATGTTTTTGCTCGCCAACTGCATTGGTTCCTCAGAAGATGCACAATTTGTCAGACCTTACCGGATGACAACCAGCGCTCAAGTCGATCGGCGTAGGTGCGGCTCGAGCGATGCTCCGAGCCGTCCGAGAGCTTTACCATAAATTCGCGGTTCTCGATGGATCGCAGTTCCAGTATGCCTTTGGACTGCACAATTCGGGAGCGGTGTATGCGAAGAAACTTCGCCGGATCGAGCTTCTGTTCGAGAGAAGCCATCGTCTCGCGTACCAGGAAAGAACGACCGTTGACGTGCAGTTCAACATAGTCGCCAGCAGCCCCAATCCACTCAACATCCTCCGCAATGACGATTTGAATGCGGGATCCAGTTTGCACCGTAAACCGGGACGCGAATCCATCTGAGCTGCGGTCCAGCATTTTCATGACCCGCTGTGCCATGTCGGCTCTCAATACGGAATCTACCAGATCGCGAGCTCGACTAACCGCTGCCGCGAAGCGTGTGTCGTCCACCGGTTTCAACAGGTAATGCAGCGCATGAACATCGAATGCCCGCAAAACATGTTGCTCATACGCTGTCAGAAAAATGACTGCAGGCATGCTTTCTCTAGGCAACGCACGCAGAACCTCAAAACCGTCCATGCCCGGCATCTGGATGTCGAGGAATACAACATCGGGAGATTGTTCCAGAATTCTCTCGACCGCCGATTGCCCATCTCCGCATTCTCCAACGATCTCCACATCCTTGAATCGACGCAGCCTATGAACGACGCCACGGCGCGCCAAGGGTTCGTCGTCGACGATCAGAACGCGCACGGTGAAGCCTCCTGGAGGTTTGGAGCCCGGCGTAAAGGCAATTCCAGCACGACCTCGCAACCGCCAGCTTCAGGCCACGCAAGCGAGAATTCAAAATCCGTCCCATAAAGTGTCTTCAGTCGCTCCGCGGTGTTTCCGAGACCGATTCCATTTCCATTCTTTTTCTGCTCGCCCTCACCACGCCGTCCGGAGTTTCCGATCATAATTCGCAACCTGTTGGCATGCAGCGCGCTCTTGATCGCAATCCGCCCACCTTCGATTAATGGCGCCACTCCGTAGCGCACTGCGTTCTCAACGAGCGGCTGCAGCAACATGTTCGGCACTAAGGCATCCCGCGTTTCCAATGGAACAGCCATATCGATTCTTAGCCGCTCCCCCAGCCTTGTTTGTTCGATCGCCAGGTACCCTTCGGTAAAGGCCAGTTCCTGAGAAAGCGTCACCTCTGCTGTGACTTCGGAATCCAGGCTTGTGCGCAGAAGATCTCCGATCTGCGCCAGCATCCGCGTGGCCGCAGGCGCATTTCCATCCAGAACGAGAGTGGAGACGGCATTGAGCGAATTGAATAGAAAGTGTGGATTCAACTGATAGCGCAGTGCAAGCAGGCGCGCCTCTCTGACCTCAGACTCGGCGCGAAGCAGCCGCTCCTTCTCCTCGCTCGATTCCTGCCATTGCTTAATACTGAAATACAAACTGCACCACATGAAGAGAATGAAAAAAGACCACATCAACACTGCAACCAAAGCATGCCAGGGCACATGATAGGAACGCTGCAAAATGAGGCAGGCTCCGCAGGCTACTGGAATGGATGTGGCCATGGCCGCCGCGGCTGCTTTCAATTCAAAAGCGATCCACGACTGCGATCGCCGCAGCAGCCAACGGCAAATAGGGCGCAGGGCAAAACTTCCCAGGAACATAAAGACGATCGGCACCGTCTCTTCATCGATATATACACGCTTAGTCAAGAAATTATGAATGGATTCCAGAAGGTCGAAAAGATAAAAGCAGCCCCATCCAACGATCTGGATTTGCCAGAAGGACCGTAAATGCAGGACGCTACCTCGTTTCATAATTAGGATTTTAGCTTAGCGGACGAATCGGCATTCCACGGCCTGGCGCGCAAAACCTTCAACTCATCGCATATGTCAATCGCCCAGCGGATTTGGTCCGGCAGATCAATTTCATTGAACTACGCTCTGATCACGGTTCGAAGTTCGATGTAAATTGCCACGCCGGAGTTACGCAATGCGGTACCCAAACTTGAACGAACGTGATGGACTCATATTGTGTCCCAAGAGATCCTTAGCACCAAGCCGGCGCAGCTCAACTGTTAGAAAAACCGAGTCATCGCTACGCGAAGTCTTCTTGGAGAAGACACCGATTAGGCGGTAGATTTCATGCGGACTGGTCAACATGCTATGACAGTAACCCTCGGATCCAACAACTACAGTGCCTATCCCCAGTACGACACCGGCGCCACTTACCTGAACCAGAGCTATCCCTGCAGCCTCTCCCATACCTTCACGCCCAGCCTATTCCTTTCAGTGAAGGCCAGCTATACGCGTTATAACCAAAACAACTCTTACGATCCGTCGCTCAAGTCCTGCCGATGATCGCCGTGGATCGAATGGAACGGAGTCCTCTGCATCGGCAGATATACGACGGATACCGCGCCGCCGTCCTTCGAGGTGAATTGCATCCCGGCGATCGCATTCCGTCGAGCCGGAATCTGGCCCGAGATCTAAGCGTATCCCGCTTTCCTGTGCTCAACGCATATGCGCAACTGCTCGCCGAGGGCTATCTGGAAACGCGCGATGGTTCAGGGACGTTCGTCTCGCGATCCCTGCCGGAGCAACAGATGTCGGTGGCCCAAGCGGCAGGCGATGCGACGCAAACCATCTCCGGCGCTCGTCCGGTGGCGCGGCGTAACTCCTTGTATCCCACCTTCCGTTTTCCCACCATGTTGCGGGGATGGGGCTCATTTGGCGTTCACCAGCCTGCTCTGGACCAGTTTCCGTTCTCCGTATGGTCGAGCCTGGTCTGCCGTTACAGCCAAAATCCTCATGCCAGCGCCATTCATCACATCGATCCGCTTGGTTCAGAGCGCTTCCGCGAAGCCATCCGCGACTATCTGCGGACTTCGCGCGGAGTCAAGTGCGAGGCCGATCAGATCATGATCGTATCCGGCTCTCAGCAGGCTCTCGACATCACGGCTCGCGTACTGCTGGATCCCGGAAATTCGGTATGGGTAGAAGAGCCTGGATCTTCCTTGCAACGCGCGGTTCTTGCCGCCGCCGGCTGCCGGCTCGTCCCTGTTCCGGTGAATAACGAGGGCCTCATTGTAGCCAACGGCCTGCAACGATCCCGCAAGGCGCGAGCCGCCTTCGTAACTCCATCGCACCAATATCCGCTGGGATCGACTATGAGCGCCACCCGCCGCATTCAACTTCTTAACTGGGCGCAGGAGTCAGGCGCATGGATCATTGAAGACGACTGCGACAGCGAATATCGGTACGAGAGTCAGCCGATCGCATCGATGCATGGCCTGGATGTGAATGCGAGGGTTATCTACATTGGAACATTCAGCAAGGTGCTGTTTCCCTCGCTACGTCTTGGCTACGTTGTGATTCCCCGCGACCTGGTTGGCATGTTTGTCACGGTCCGCCACGCCATGGATATTTCCCCCCCATACCTCTATCAGGAGGTGTTGACGGAGTTTATCAACGCGGGACACTTCGCGCGCCACCTTCGAAAGATGCGTCAGATCTACAGTCAGCGGCGCGCCGCCCTGATTGAAAACCTCTCGAATGAATTCCCCGTGGATTGGGGATTGGAAATACACGGAGCCGACGCCGGAATGCACCTTGCCGTCACGCTGCCCAAAGGACTGCGTGATACCGAGATTTCAGCTAAAGCCCAGCGCGAAAGACTATGGCTCCGGCCGTTGTCACCCTCCTATATGGGAGACCCCCAGCAGGGATTTGTTCTCGGCTTTGGCAGTACGCTGGTGGACCAGATGCCGCAAGCAGTGCGCCAAATGAAGTCCATTCTGACTAGCAGCTAGAGTCTTTTCAATTCAAGTATGAACAAAACTTCGGGTGCCCCATCCTTCTAGAAATTCTGCAAAATGAGTCCGGCTGCGCAAGCTACCGAAATGAATGTGACCATAGCCTCCGCGGCTGCTTTCAATTCAAAAGCGATCCACGACTGCAATCGCCGCAGCAGCCAACGGCAGAAAGGGCGCAGGGCAAAACTTCCCAGGAACATGATTAGGATTTTAGCTTGGCTGACGAATCGGCATTCCACGGCCTGGCGCGCAAAACCTTCAACTTATCGCATATGTCAGTCGCCCAGCGGATTAGGTCCAGCTTATCAACTTCGTTGAGCTAGGCTCTGAAAACGGTTCGAAGTTCGATCTAAGCCGTCGTGACGGAGTTATCTGAGATTGCTATTCAATAAACGGTTATGCACTCCTTTCCAGTGGATGGATCGAGTGCAGCGTCCCATGTTTTCCTGGAGAACCCCGATGAGCCATACTGGATTCACTGCTGTCGCCTCCTTGGTATTCGTTCTTGGTTCTATCTCTGGAGCCTTGCGACAGACTTGGGCGCAGGATGCCAAGACTCAATATCCCAACATGGCCCCGCTTGAGCAATATTTGCTGGCGGATCGGGATGCGGAAATAGCTCTTGCCCGGAGCGCGGCGCCCACATCCATATCAAGCGATGCAACGGTTCTCGTCCTTGAGAAAGGTGGCTACCAGACGGCGTTCGAAGGGAAGAATGGGTTCATGTGCCTGGTGGAACGCGCCTGGATGTCTCCAATGGATAGTCCGGAGTTCTGGAATCCTAAGATGCGTGGGCCGATTTGTTATAACCCAGCAGCGGTACGGACAATCCTTCCGTACACAATCAATAGAACGCGGCTGGCATTGACCGGCTTATCGAAGGCACAGATGCGTGAAAGCATCACGGCCGCGATCGCGAAGAACGAACTTCCGATGCCTGAAGCTGGCGCTATGTCTTACATGTTGTCGAAAGCAGGAAACCTTGGTGATTCGGTCGGACACTGGTGCCCGCACCTGATGTTTCATGTTCCCAAGACAGACGACGCGAATTGGGGAGCAGACCGGGCGGGCTCACCGGTGTTGTTTAACGACGAATATCGCGACGTTCCGGAGCCGGAAACCATTTTCATGGTCCCAGTTTTCTATTGGTCAGACGGCACCGCTGCGCCACATCAGGCATCGCATTGAGGCCCTGGATACCAGGCGATAGTGTTGGGCATTGGCATCGCCACCTCATGTTTTTCATTCGACAAGTCGACGCTCAAACTCGGGATGCGAATCTGCCGGACTCTCCAATTGTGGGAGCTGAGGTCGGTGAGGAAGCATTGGATGCGGCCTTCCGAAGATCAGCGGGAGAGCGAGCCGCTCGGTTGATGGAGACTTTACCGAAACTTAAGAAGCTCTCTCAGCAAAAGTGCGAGAAGATCGCGATTAAAGCGAACGGTAGGATCCATTTCATCGCTCCAGAGGATGTAATGGCCATCCAGGCTGAGGGCAACTACGTGTTGCTTCAGGCCGATGCCGGCTCCTACCTCTTGCGGGTTTCCATTTCTGCTATCGCCAGGAAGCTAAGGCCGTATGGATTCGTCCGGATTCATCGGTCCGTCCTTGTCAACGCTTCGTTTGTGGAAGAGCTCCAACCGCTGCCTACGGGCGAGTACACTCTTCGGGTCAAGGGTGGCAAGGAATACACAGTGACGCGGACGTATAAGAGCAATTTGAAAGATCTCGCCGTCTGCTGGATCGGCTTCGATGGATTCGTTGAATAAGGAAGGCTTGTCGCATGGATCCAAGGCTCGCAGTTGTCGGAAAACCGTGAAGCCTACTGTTTTTGGAAACAGCTCTTGCTGTTGGTCCATTTGGGATGAAACAACATTGAGCGGTGACTAAGAGGCAAATTCAGAACCTGAGTTGACAGTTATCGCTCCTCGACCTTTCCAATGAAAATTCCATAAAGCATAGCCGCCGTCCAGAAAATAACGGATATGTATAAGAAAAATAAGCACATAGAGTTTGGCGCGTAAGTTGCCATCTATAACTCAAGCGGAGTTTGCTTTGAGGTCACTTTCATAGTGTGATCTCTGACGAAGTATTGCCAATCGGCAAAGGGCATCCTGTCATATTACCTGCGATCCGCAAGCCTGTCGATCAGCCAAAGCCATCGACGTGAACTTGCCGACCGAATCTTGCCGCTGAGTGCAACGCTAATCGCCGATTGCGAGATACGAAACAGAAAATCGATAGGAGAAGAGCAATGGCCATCCATTTCATGATCCCCGATCAGATTGATCCTTTCCAAAGGCACGGATTCAAGAAGCAGTCAAAGACATGGCGTCGCGTCATCCCTCAACGCATTTTGAATCTGCTTTTTGTAGCGGCACTGACTGTGCTGACGCCAGGTCTGCTTCTTCAAGAAGAAGCCGCTGCGCAGGGGATTACGACCGGAAGCATTTCAGGAGCGGTGGCTGACACTACGGGAGCGGTGATTGCCGGGGCGACCATCACAGCTACCGCGAAGGCTACCAATATCGAATTGAAAACGACCTCCGGTGGCGACGGGAGCTTTTCCTTCAAGGACGTGCCGATCGGCACCTATACCGTCGTCATCTCCGATAGCGGCTTTGCCGGTCTTACCCTGAACAATATCGAGGTGGCATCCAGCCGTGAGCAGGCGCTGGGAATTCAAAAGCTGAGCCCTGGCAGCACCGAGGCAGTAGTCGAGGTCTCCGCTGCACAGAATATCCTTGAAACCTCTCAGTCGCAGGTCTCCACCACCTTCGACTCGCAGCAGGTCACCAACCTCCCCACCGCCGGCGGCTTCGATGAACTGGCCCTGCTCATTCCCGGCGTCGTCGACACGCACATGGACAACTTCTCCAACACGAACGGCGCAAACTTCTCGGTCAACGGTGAGCGCGGCCGCGCCAACAACTTCGAGATCGACGGCCAGGCCAACAACGACACCACCATCACTGGCCCCCAGGTATTCTTCGGCAACGACGAGGCCATCGCTGAAATCCAGATCATCACCAACAGCTTCAGCGCCCAGTATGGCCGCAACGCCGGCTCGGTGGTCAACTACATCACCAAGTCCGGCACCAACGCCATCCACGGCTCGGCCATCTACAAATTCTCCGGCGACTTCACCAGCTCGCTCGCGCAAGGCGTCTCCAAGGGAGAGCAGTTCGGCTTCTGCGGTCCTGGGCAAACTCCAGCAGCCGACGGTTGCGCTGCGGCCGTCGTACCGCGCTATGTAGACAACTTCTACGGTGGAACTCTCGGCGGCCCGATCCTGAAGAACAAGCTCTTCGCCTTTGGCTCGACTTACTGGTTCCGGGAAACCGAGTTCGGCGCTCTCGACACAAGTAGCGGAACTCTCTTTCCCACGACTGCGGGCCTGTCGCAACTGGCAGCCGCATTCCCGGGCAACGCTTCAGTGGCGATGCTACAGCAGCTCAATCCGTATGCAGTCACCACCGGCAATCCCCGCCAGATTGGCGGGGTAACAAACGAGACGATCCCAGGTGCAGGCATCGTCCCGTTTGCCCAGTTTGGCCGTCAGGTGCCGTTCCTCTCCACCGACCAGGAAGACCTGGGCCGTATCGACTGGCAAGCCAGCCCCAAGGACCGCCTTTACCTCCGTTACTTCTATCAGAACAATCCAACCGCTCCCGCAAACACTGCGGCCAACGGCGGCTTCGTCAACGTCACAGGCATCACTCACTCCGTCGGCGCGGACGAAACCCATACCTTTGGCCCCCATTGGGTCGATCAACTTCGCTATAGCTTCCAGCAAGGCACAATCGCATTCCAGGGCGGCGGCTTCCCCACTTGCACCATCATCTCCTTTAACACCTGCCCAACCCAGTTCAACTCTCTTACCCTCCCTGACGGAAGCTCATTGTCCGCCCTTGGCCTGAACGCCGACTTTCCAGACGGCCGGGTCGTCAAAGTCGGCCAGGTGCAAAACAACGCCAACTGGACCGTGGGACACCACGCCATCACCTTCGGCGGCGAGTTCCTGTACGAAAATGCGCCGAACGTCTTCCTTCCCGCCGTTCAGGGCATTTTCACGTATGACACTTTGACCGACTTCATTTCGGGCGGCTGCCCCAACAGCGCCTGCAGCGTTGAAGTGACAAAAGGCAGTCCATCCATCCCATTCAAGGAAAAAGACCTTGGTCTCTACTTCCAGGACGACTGGCAGATTCGCCCCGACCTTACTTTGAATCTTGGCCTGCGCTGGGAGTTTTTTGGCCAGCCCATCAATTTCTTTCACGACCAGAGCGTAGCCTCGCAGACCGGCTCCAATCCCTTCTGGAGCACGGCGCTGCCACTCTCTGAAACCACGGTTCCAGCCATCGCCAACTACTACAAGAACTTCGAGCCGCGCATCGGCTTTGCCTACAATCCGGCATTCAACAAAAAGCTGGTCGTCCGCGGCGCGTATGCGATCAACGTCGATCCCGAATATCAAAACATCGGTTTGAACCTCGCCGGCTCCGCGCCATCGGTTGCCTCGGGAGCTCTCATCTGCGGGGCCGGCACAACCAATTGCATCCCCACCGGCGGAGCGACCTTCGTCACCGTCCAACAGCAGCTTGCTCCGCAACTCCCCACCGGCGGCAACCCAGCCCTCGACAGCGTAACCACCGCGCCCACCAACTTCCGCAATCCTGTGGGTCAGACTTACACGCTGGGCGTGCAATATCAACTGCATAACTCGGCGGTTCTTGAGGTTCGCTACGTTGGCAACCACACCAGCCAGCAGTTCCAGTCGATCGATGCCAATCCGTATCTTGCGCCAGTCGCGGCCGCCTTCCCTAACATAGTCAATCCGGCAAGCCTATGCTCAGCGGCCAACAGCACGCTCGGCGGAGCGGATGTCGGTTTCCTCAACTGCGGCCACACCAGCGTCGACGAGGTGGAAAATACGGCGTTCTCTCAATATCAATCCGTCCAGGCCAATGTCACCACGCGCTCCTTTCACGGCGTAACTGCGAACGTCGCCTATACCTGGAGCCATAACATCGATAACACCAGTGAAATCTACTCAACCGGCACGGGTGGAAACACAATCGCCTACGCCCAGAGCCCTTTCAATACCGACGGCGGCGAGCGCGCCAACAGCGCTCTTGATTTCCCCAACTCCGCGAGCATCAGTTTCACGTATCAGCTGCCCAACCTCCACACGGGAAGCAACCTTCTTAGCAAGTTGTCCAATGGCTGGCAAGCCAATACCATCTGGATCTACAACAGCGGCCAACCCTACACGGACTTCCAGGGTATCTCCAATGGCTCGCCGCAGATCAACCCGGACGACGTGCGCACCTCTCAGTCCTACAGCGACATACCCTTTGAAGAAAGCTTCCTCGGATTGGACGTCGCTCGTCCCATCCTCTCCAATCCAAAAGCCCCCGCCGGCACCCTCGGCATTTATACCGACACCACGATTACTCCCGGAACCGCGACCACTGCGCCCGTTTTCTCGGCCCCTGTTCTTGAGGACTTCAAGACCGGCGCCCCCATCTCCCCATCGGCCGTTCGATTTATCGCGAACAATCAGCTTGCGGCCAACATCCTCGGTAACCCATACCCAGGCTCAGGAAGAAACCTTCTCCGCGGAGATACCTTCAACAACGTGGACTTCAGCGTCTTCAAGAATACGAAGATCAGCGAGCGCGTTACCTTCCGCCTGGAAGTCGATGCGTACAATGTGCTCAACCGCGGCTACTATGGAGCGCCCGGCAACGCTCTGACCGACTACGCAGCGTCCACATCTTACTTCAACAACTTCTATGAGAGCGAGGCAACCGGAGCTAGTCTCGTCACACCCGGAACAGGACTTCGCAACCTGCTCTTCGTTGGCAAGATCCTGTTCTAATGCCGCCCGGCCTCACACATTGCTCGAAATATTCGCCTCAAGTGTGAGGCCGATCTTGTTCAAGTGCTGAATTGAAGAACCGATGAATTCCATTTGAACGAAATCCGGCACGTATTCGTATTCACTAGCCGACCTCCCGCTACCAATCTGAGTAAGTGGGCCCATCGGCGATTTATCGCTCGTCGAGGAATTACAGCAGAAGCAGAATTGGTATAAGGTGAGGCCTCGGAGGTCGAGCGGATTTTTCCTCAAGAAAAATCCGCCCTGCACGCTGGTCGCTACATTACGGTAATTCTGCTTCTGCTCTAGCCGCACTCACGGCTGTGGATCGATCCATAGCTAACTACTCAGCCCATGAAGCAGCTAAGTCGGATGGCGTGTCGATATCTATATCTCCGCCCGAGAATTCCACCTCGACAACGGTGCATTCCGGGTTGCGGAGCAGATATCTAGCTCCCGCATCGCCCTCCAACGCCAACAGATTCGCAAACTGGCTCGCAGGAAAGATCGCGGGTATTCCAGTGGCGTCCGCATAGTGGGAAGCAACAATCAGCGGCTCACCGGCTCGCTCATGAGCCTCGATCAATCCGCGCAGGTGATCTGTCGTGAGCCGGAGTTGATCGCACACCAAAAGCAGCACAGCCCTTGCGTCTGGATCGAGATCCAGCAACGCTCGAATTCCAGCTCGGATAGAGCTGGCGATTCCCTGCTCCCAATCAGGGTTTGCAACTACATGCGCGCCGCTCAGGTCTACGTTAGCCGCAATCTCATCCCGATATGCCCCGAGCACAACAAAAATGGGTTCCGATGTTGCTTCGCCCACAACTCGAAGAGTGCGAGCGAGCAGAGTTTCACCCGCGACTCGCACCAGTTGCTTAGGCCGGCCAAGGCGACGGCTGGCTCCAGCGGCAAGAACGATTGCGGGTACAGTCATCGCCTTCAGTTTAATCCGCAAGGCGAGATTGAGCTTGACCTGCGACCTCCGAGGCTCGAAACTGAGACTTCCAGACGAAAGTTTCTGTGACTGGAGAGTGCGTGACGATACCGGGCGCGACAGCGGAAGTGTATTCAGAGGATGGAGTCGACAACCTGGATCGCGGCTATGGCCTGCATCGCGGCGTGTTATCGCCGATGGAGACGCTCGCGCAATCTATCTCGGCTATCGCCCCCTCAACCTCACCCGCCCTCACGATTCCTCTCGTCTTCGCGCTCGCCGGCAACGGAACCTGGTTCGTGTACCTGCTGACCACGGCGGCCGTGCTGCTGGTGGGCTTCTGCATCAGCCGTTTTGCCCGCATGTCGGCCTCACCTGGCTCTCTCTATAGCTATACCGCCGACACGCTGCCGCCATGGCTGGGAGCGATCGCGGCCTGGGCGCTGCTGCTGGCCTACGTCGCCACTGGAGCCTCTGTTGCCGGAGCAACACTCTACTACGGCAATGTGCTTTTGAACCAGTTCTTCTCCTGGACGATGCCTGGGCTGCCGACTCTCATTCTCGTGTTCGTGCCCGTCTGTGCCATCGCGTATCGCGATGTCAAACTCTCCGCGGAAATGATGTTATGGATTGAAGTCATCTCGGTAAGCCTTATCGCGATTGTTCTAGCATTGCTGCTGTTTCACTACGGACTTCGCCTGGACAGGGAACAAGTGCAGCTCAAGGATGTGAACCTCAAGGGACTGGGTCCGGCACTGGTTCTGGCTATGTTTAGTTTCGTCGGATTTGAGAGCGCCACCACGCTCGGAGCCGAGGCGCACAATCCACTCAAAACCATCCCCCGCGCCGTCCTTCAAAGCGCCGTCGTGGTCGGCGTCTTCTTCATGATCAGCGCCTACTCCGAAGTGCTTGGCTTCCACGGCGAAATCAGAAACCTGAGCGACCCTGCCATCAGCCCAATGCATGTGCTGGCTCGCAAGGCCGGCATCTCTCCACTGGGGACAGCGATCGATTTCGGCGCCTTTGTAGCCGGCTTTGCATGCGTTCTCGCCTGCACCACTGCTTCTGCGCGAGTCATGTTGCGCATGGCCCACGGCGGGCTGCTGCCTGACATTCTAGGGCAAACTCACAAGCGATTTGGAACGCCCGGTGCAGGCGTGATTCTCTCCGGTCTCATCATGTTCGCGGCGACCGCTCCGCTGATCCTCAACGGAGTGAGCGGAACCGATATGTATAGCTGGCTGGGATCGATTTCCGTCTTCGGATTTCTAACTGCCTACGCGCTGGTCGCCGTAGCCTTGCCGTTCGCTCGAAGGGCGCTGGGTCAGCACTCGCACATAGTTGCCATCCTCAGTTGCCTGACCGTGCTGGTAATGATCGCAGGCGTCTTTGGCACCGTCTATCCCGTCCCTGACCCGCCGGTGCGCTGGTTCCCTTACATCTATCTTGTGTACATCGCCTTTGGGATGGTCTGGTTCCTGGCCCGGCGCAAGACAATCCTTGCACGGCGGCCAAACGCGTAAGACTCGCTAGGCCTGTTCCTCGCGCTCCGGTTGCAGCATGATGAGCAATACAATCCCAACCACCACGAACATGCGGAAGGCCGCTTCCTGCCCGTTCCACAGGTGCGATTGCCACATCAAAAACCACTCGGCGCCTACGGTGAGAAACGCCACCAGCCACATCGACATGCCAAGCGTAAGCGCGATCACAGGAATCCGTTTGGCCATATTGAATTCCGCCGCCGGGCTACGCAGCTTTCGTAGCAATGCAAGGGCTCCCCACCAACTAAGCACCATGGTCAAGATTTCCCAGCCGATGATGGAGAAGTAGAAACTCAGATGCCACGCCGGCCCGCTAAGTGCACGCCACATTCCCTTGTTGCCCGGAAAAGTCGTATCCATCATAAGAACGTGGCGTACAAACTGGTAATTCGAGTCGAAGTCGGTCGTATTATTCAAGACAACCAGAGTGTAGAAGAGTGCAATCGCGGATAACAGGAGCAACTTGGCCGTGCGTGTAATCATCGAGCCTTCCTGACCGGAGCGAATGTGGTGAAGTAAGCGGTGAGGGCTGCCAGCGTAGCTTGATCGTAATCGCCATGAGCGGGCATCTTAGCACAGGGCTGAATGGATTGCGGGTTGTGAATGTACTGTCGAAATCGCGTGCCGTCCGTAGCCGCCCATGCCGCTAGAACCAGCCAGGAACGCGAAGCGCGCTCGCCACCTTCCCCATACAGGCCATGACAACGAAAGCAGTCCTGGCGGGCGATCTGGTACCCCTGCCAGACCGGCGAATCTTTCGCCCATTTACCCTCGGGGCGAATCGTTCCAAAGACAACCGACTCCGTGCGAAAATCGATGCGTGTTACACCGAAAGGTATCTGCGCCTCATCCTCGTGCGATAACACACGGAACGATGGCTTGAAGGTCGGATGGGAGACGAGATAGGGGCCCAATGGACCTCCATACTCCGATTGCGGCCACTTATCGCGCAGTTGGCCGTTGATCTTGAGCACCA
>Ga0302325_10019068_pt1 | contig 14442 bp, 12 predicted proteins | sample Palsa_T0_2_FD_201948 | JGI IMG/M metagenome (GOLD analysis project Ga0302325, IMG submission 201948) | Peat permafrost microbial communities from Stordalen Mire near Abisko, Sweden - Palsa_T0_2 | ecosystem: Environmental > Terrestrial > Soil > Palsa > Peat permafrost | place: Sweden: Abisko... | reverse complement strand
AACGGCGAGTGGGGCACGAAGATGCAGGACGACCTGACCTGGGGCGTGAAATATCTGGTGGACCAAGGCATCGCCGATCCGAAGCGCATCGGGATTCTGGGCGGCTCCTACGGCGGATATGCGACCCTGGCCGGTGTCGCATTCACGCCCGATCTCTATCGCGCGGCCGTGGATATTGTCGGCCCGTCGAATTTGCTCACGCTTCTTGCGGCCATCCCTCCCTATTGGGAAGCGGGGCGCAAAATCATGTACGCGCGCATGGCCGATCCGGATACGCCTGCCGGAAAACAGTGGATGGAGGAACGGTCGCCGCTCTATTCCGCGGGTAAAATCAAGACGCCGCTGATGGTGGTGCAGGGCGCCAACGATCCGCGCGTGAATCGCAGGGAGGCCGAGCAGATTGTGATCGCGTTGCGCGATCGCGGATTCCCGGTGGAGTACCTGCTGGCTCCCGACGAAGGCCACGGCTTCGCGCGCCCGGTGAATAATCTTGCGATGTTCATGGCGGTGGAGAAATTCCTTGCTCGGCACTTGAGCGGCCGTTATCAAGAAGGGGGGACGACCGAAGTAATGGCTCGTCTGAAGGAAATCACCGTGGATCCGAAGACGGTGGTGATTTCCAAGAAGCTGGATGCTGCCACGGTCGGCGTTCCCGCGGTGACGGCGGAACTGAAACCCGGCACGTACAACTACGATGCCAAGATATCGATGGGCGGCCAGCAGATGGCGCTGAAGCTTGCAACCAGCATTCTGGATTCTGGCGGCGATTGGACGGTGCTGGTGAATATCGAGACGCCCATGAGTGCGACGCTCGACACAACGGTTCTGGAGAAGGGCAGCCTTACCGTGAGAAAACGAACCGTGGAGGGCGGTGGCGATAAGCCGATCTCCGCGGATCTGGATGGAACGATCTTCGCCGATGGCGCAGGAGCCAATTTCGCGATCGGATGTCTTCCCCTCGCGGAAGGCTACACGACCGTGTATCGTAATTTCGACTTGGAGAAGCAAAAGGTCAAGGTGATGCAACTTGAGGTAGCCGGATCGGAAAGCGTAACGGTACCGGCCGGCACTTTCGACGCATTTAAGGTGGAGCTGTCCTCGGCCGATGGCGGTCCTGACAAATCCACCGTCTGGATCGCCAAGGACAGCCGGACGCCGGTGAAGATCTCCACCATGATGCCCCAAATGGGCGGCGCCATCCTGACCGCCGAGCTGTTAGGTTGAAAGCATGGGAACTATTTTTCGTCGATGAAGGAAGATCCACAGAAAAGAAGAGACCTAGGGGAGCTCGCGGCCTATCTGAAGGTATCGGAGACCATTCCGGGCTGGACACGCGGCAAGGAGGCTGAAGCCTTGGCGCGGATGGCTTACTCGCTCGAAGGCGACGCCATAATTGTCGAGATCGGCTCATTTTTCGGGTCGAGCACGGTGTTCCTGGCGGGCTCCCGAAAACTGAGAGGCGGGGGCAAGGTGCATTGCGTGGACCCGTTCGACGGCTCCGGAGATTCCTTCTCGGTCCCCCACTACGACGCGATCATTGGGGCGTTAGGCGCGCGCACCCCGCGCGAGCATTTCGACGAGAACCTGCGCGCAGCAGGGGTGGCCGACTGGGTGGAGGTGCATGAGGGCCGCGCCGAGGAGATCGCCCCTGGCTGGACGGCGCCGATCGATCTGCTCATCCTGGATGGCGATCAATCGCCCGTGGGAGCGCGTGCCGCCTATGAGGGGTTTTCTCCTTGGCTAAAGCCTGGTGGCGTAATCGCGCTACATAACTCCAACCCGCGCGAGTACGACCCGGAGCATGAGGGTCACTATCTCATTGCGGTCGAGGAAGTTCATTCGCCTCAATACAGCAATCGCCGTCTGGTCGGTTCAATTACCTTTGGACGCAAGACTTTCTGAGCGCGGTCCGTCAGGCGAGTCGCGACTAAGCCGGAACGTACGTCAACCGAATCAAGTCATCGGCGATTAAATCGCTGGCCATCAGGTGGAGCGGCGGCCGGGGGGCGGCGAAGAATGGCGTGCCACCACCAAGCACGACGGGGCGGAGGTAAAGTCGATACTCATCGATAAGACCGGCCTCGGTCAGGCTTTGCGCCAGGACTGGTCCGCCAACATGAATCTCGCCAGCCAGCTCAGCCTTCAGCCCGCGTATCACCTTCTCGAAGTCATCCGCGACAAGCGTGGCGTTGGGGCCAACTGAGTTGAGGGAACGCGACACGACCCACTTCGGCTGGCTCCGCCACGCCACCGCGAAGTCGCGATCTTCCGCGTCCCAATCAGGAAGATCTTCGTCCCAATAACGCATGATCTCGTACATGCGGCGACCGTAGACGAGGCCCGTCAGGCCACGCACGAGCTCGATGAAGTGACGGAAGGCCGCGGGCGCAGGCGGCCCAAGCGTCGTGTGGTCGACGTAGCCATCCAGGGACTGGCTCAATCCGTAGACAAGTTTTGCCATTCTGCAAATCCCCCTCCCGCGTTCTTCAGAATAGCTTGAGCCGACGTCGCGCGGAGATTCAGACCGAGACACTACCGTGTTGTCATCTTATGCGTGTATAATGAAATTGTCGGCAGTGTCCAGTGGGCGAAAGCCCACTTTTTTATTGGAATAGGCAAATGTCCGTCGTCGCCAGGGAAGAAATTGTGGCAAAGATCACCGAAATCGCCGAGCGAGCCGCCCAGCCGGAAGGCATCGAGATCGTCGAGGTGCAATTGCTGGGGGCGGGCCGGGGCCGATTGCTGCGAATCTATATTGATCGGGGCACTTCTGCGGGCGACCCTCCACAGGGGGTCACGCATGCCGACTGCGAGTTTATTTCGCAGCAGGTAGGAACTATATTAGACATCGAGGACGTCATACCTGGGGACAGTTACACGCTGGAGGTCAGTTCGCCGGGCCTGGAGCGTAAGTTGTCCAAGGCGAAAGACTTCGAGAGATTCGTGGGCCAGAAAGCAAAAGTAGTGCTGCGGGAACCGGTGGAAAACCAGCGTAGCTGGGTAGGCAAGCTTACCGGCATCTCGCAGGGGATTGTCGAATTGGAGCCCAGCTCCGGACGGCTGATCCGATTCCCGCTCGCGCAAGTCGAAAAAGCCAACCTGAAGTTTGACTGGTAATACACTCCCAGACAGTTTGAGAAGAGGAAACAGTGGCTAGCATCTATCAGTCCATTGAGATTTTGAGCAAGGAGAAGGGCATCGATCCGCAGATCGTGATCGACGCGGTGAAGGACGCCATGCTGGTGGCTGCCCGCAAGCACTTCCGCACCACCGAAGATCTGGTCGCCGCATTTAACGATCAGACCGGCGCGCTCGAAATCTACGGCGTGAAGAAAGTCGTGGAAGCCGTCCAGGATCCCGACAAGGAAATTTCGCTGGACGACGCGCAGCGCATGGATCCCACCGCTCAACTGGAATCCGAAGTTCATTTCCCGAAGCCGACCGAGGCTTTGGGCCGCATCTCCGCCCAAACCGCCAAGCAGGTCATTCTACAAAAGGTTCGGGAAGCCGAGCGGGAGACGATCTTTTCCGAATACTCGGGCCGCGTGGGCGAGCTGGTCAACTGCATGGTGAAGCGCATCGAGGGTCAGGACCTGATGGTGGACCTCGGTAAAACCGAGGCGCGCCTGCTCAAGAAGGAGCAGAGCAAGCTCGAGAATTTCAGCGTCGGCGACCGCGCCCGCTGCGTCATTCGCAGTGTGGAGAAGGCCGGCAAGAACGCCGGAGTGATTGTGTCCAGAGCCGCTCCGGAGCTGGTAATGCGCCTCTTCGAACAGGAAGTTCCCGAGATCTACGACAACACGGTGGTAATCAAAGGCTGCGCCCGGGAAGCGGGCGAGCGGACCAAAATCGCCGTGTCCAGCCGGGACCGCGATGTGGACAGCGTGGGGGCCTGTGTTGGCATGAAGGGCATGCGCGTGCAATCCATCATTCGCGAGCTGCGCGGCGAGAAGATCGACATTATCGAGTACTCCGACGACCCCGTGGTTTTTGCCACGCATGCGCTAAGTCCGGCTAAGATCACGCGCGTTTCCATCATCGATCCGGTGGAAAAGCACATGGAAGTGATTGTCGATGATACCCAGCTCTCGCTCGCGATCGGCAAGAAGGGCCAGAACGTCCGGCTGGCGGCCAAGTTGCTGGGCTGGAAAATCGATATCAAGAGCGAAGAAGAAAAGCGCCAGGAAGTGGAGTCGGCCATGGCCGCTCTGGTTCCGGCGGGCGCGCCGGTATCGGTTCTGATCGATCTAGGCCTGGCGGAAACAATCGTCGAAACGCTGATCGAGTCGAGCGTCGGCACGGTGGAAAAACTCGGCTCCATGACGCCCGAGGAGTTGGAGGCAATCCCGGGGATCGGTCCCAAGATTGTCGAGAAGATTCTGATCGCGGTAAACGCCTACTACGCGCAGTTTGAACCGGGCGCCGATCCAGAGGGCCCTGAAGCGATGGGCGCTGAAGCGATGGGCGCTGGAGCGATGGGCGCTGGAGCGATGGGCGCTGAAGAAGCGGCCGCTGAAGGCAGCGTGGAGGCAGCGGCTGAATCCCCGGAAGAGCCGCTGGTTGAGACCGCGCCTGAGCCCTCCGAAACAGAGGAACCCGCTTCTGTTGCCGCCGGAAACGCGACCGAAGAGAAAAAGGAATTTGATACTATAGAGAACTCGGAGGGGGTCGGCTAAGCACCGCGTTGTTTACGCTGGTGCAGTTATCTATGACGAAGATCCGTATAAACGAGCTGGCAAGGCAACTCGAAGTTCCGTCGCACGCAATTATCGACATGTTGCCCGAGCTCGGTGTTTCCGAGAAGAAAACCCACTCCAGCTCCATTGACGAACCTGTCGCGTTGATTATCCGGGAGCGCTTGCAAGGTGGAGGCGGCGACGCGGCGCGCCGTGAATCCCATAGCTCCGTTGCGGTTGCCGAGCCTGAGGCAGTGGAGGAGCGCACGTGGCCCGAGCCCGTGACGCCGCACGCGCCGGCCGCTCCTAAACCCCCTACGCCTAATATTGAATCACCCGTCCCAACCGCTTCCCAGGAGGCCACCGTTACCATCGTTGAAGAACCGCTTCGCAGTAAGCCTGCGCCCTTGAGGCCGCCCCTGTCCGCAGGTGGCGTGGCTCCGCTGCATCCCCCGTTGCGCACTGGTCCTATTCCGGCCCGTCCCGTTCCGGCGCCGCGTCCCGGTCAAATCCTGTCGGGACCGCGACAGCCCATACCGGCGGCTACGCCCTCGGCGCCCATGCCGCCCCCGCCGTCGATTACAGTTCCGGCTGCTCCCGTGGCGAGGACTGCTCCACCACCCAGCACTCCCGCGCCTGCCGAATCGGCGACGTCTGCGATGCCTGCTTCGCCGGCGATGCCGACGCCTGGAACACCTTTGCGGCCACAGCCGCGCCACAATCTGGCGGGGCAACCCGCGGCGCGTCCCGTAGTTCCGCCTCGTCCCGACATGGTGGCCAGGCTGCAACAGACGCGTCCGGCTCCGGGTCAGGTACAACCGCAGCCTCCACGGCCCGGATTGCCGACCCGCAGTTCCACGCTCGTTCCGGGCCAGCCCATCTACCGCGGTCCGATTCGCCCCGGCCAGCCTGTTATGCGCGGGCCCGGAGTGGGCACCAGCGCTCCAGGAACCGGAGTAGCGCCAGGAGGCTTTCGGCGGCCGCGCACGCTGCATCCCACGTCGCCGTTGCGCGCCGAGCCCGCCACTCCGATCCCAACCGAACAGCAGCGCCGGCATCAAGGCAAGCCGGTCAGCCGCGACCGGCATCGCGATCAGGAACAGGAAGAGGGCCGGCTGCGGATGCCAATGCGCCGCGAGCAATCCGCCGCTCCGCCGCCCATCGATCGTGAAATTACCATTTCCGAAGGCGTCACGGTCAAAGAGCTTTCCGAAAAACTCGGCATCAAAGCCAACCTGGTGATCAAAAAGCTGGTGGAGAAGAAAATTTTCGCCACCATCAATCAGAACCTCGACGTGAAGATGGCCGAGGACCTGGCGCGCGAGTTCGGGGCTTCCACCAATAAGATCAGCTACGAAGAAGAGAGCACCCAGGAGATAGTGCAGGCCGAAGAGACCACCGATCGGGTGAAGCGCGCCCCGGTGGTCACCATCATGGGCCACGTCGATCATGGGAAAACGTCGCTGCTGGATGCCATTCGTTCCGCGCATGTCGCCGACCGCGAGGCCGGCGGTATAACGCAGCACATCGGCGCGTATTACGTCGAAAAGAACGGCCGTAAGATCGTGTTTATCGACACGCCCGGCCATGAAGCGTTCACGCGCATGCGCGCCCGCGGCGCCAAAGTCACCGATATCGTCATCCTGGTGGTGGCCGCTGACGACGGCGTGATGCCGCAGACGCTGGAAGCGATCGATCACGCGAAAGCAGCCGGCGCGCCCATCATCGTCGCCATCAACAAGACGGATAAACCCGATGCCCATCCGGAGCGCGTCAAGCAACAGCTCGCCGATCGCGGCCTGTTGGCCGAGGATTGGGGCGGCGATACCGTGATGGTGGAAGTTTCCGCCAAAACCCAAAAAGGCCTCGATCTCCTGCTGGAAATGATCCTGCTGGTCACCGACATGCTGGATCTGAAGGCCAACCCCGACCGTCCGGCGGTCGGCAATGTGCTGGAAGCTAATCTTGACCGCGGGCGTGGACCGGTAGCCACCGTGCTGGTGCGTAATGGCACGCTGCGCGTGGGCGACTACTTCATCTGTGGATCTGTGTTCGGAAAAGTGCGTGCGATGTTCGACGATCGCGGCGGCCCGCTCCGGGAAGCCGAACCATCCATGCCGGTGGAAGTGCTGGGTCTGGATTCGCTACCCGAAGTGGGCGATATGTTCCAGGTGGTTACCGACACCGCCAAGGCCAAACAGATCGTGATCTATCGCGAAGCTAAGGCGCGCGACGTTGCGATGTCCAAGAGCGGCCGCATGACGCTGGAACAGTTCCACGAGCAGTTGAAGGAAGGCGAGGTCAAGGAGCTCAACATCATCCTGAAGACCGACGTCAGCGGAACGGCTGAAGTGCTTTCCGACATGATGCAGAAGCTTTCCACCGATAAGGTGCGCATCCGCGTGCTGCGCAGCGCCGTGGGAGCGATCAATGAAAGCGACGTCCTGCTGGCGTCCACTTCCAACGCGATCATCGTGGGGTTCAACGTGCGGCCGGAAAGAAACGCCGCCACGCTGGCGGAGCAGGAAAAAGTCGACATCCGTCTGCACACCATCATCTACGAGCTCACCGACGAGCTAAAGCGCGCCATGACGGGCATGCTGGAGCCGGTGTTCAAGGAAGTCTACCAGGGCCGGGCGGAGGTTCGCGAAGTATTCCGCATCAGCAAGGTCGGCAACGTGGCCGGCTGCATGGTGATCGACGGCTTCATCAAGCGCGACAGCGAAGTGCGGGTGCTGCGCGACAACGTGGTGGTATTCACCGGCAAGATGGAATCGCTGAAGCGCTTCAAGAACGACGCCAGCGAAGTGAAGACCGGATTCGAGTGCGGCGTTACCGTGCGCAATTTCTCCGACATCAAGCCGAAAGACATCATCGAAGCTTTCGTCACGGAGCGAGTCGCCGTGGAGGCGATGGCGTAAACGCGGCGGAACACCATGCCAAGCATCGGTGTCTTGACCCTGGAGCTGCGGCTGGATGAAGCGCTTTCGCTCAAGGACAAGCGGCACACCGTGAAAAGTTTGAAGGACCGGCTGCGTGCCAAGTTTAACGTGGCCGTAGCCGAGATCGGCTATCAGGATCTCTGGCAGCGCTCGCTGGTTTCCGCCGTCACCGTTTCCGGCGACCACGCGTATGCTGAACAATTGCTGCAACGTGTGGAGCGCGAGGCTGCGGGGCTGCTTGGCGGAATTCTGGTGGGATCGAGCGTGGAGTGGATCGAGTAGAGCAGCTGACCATGGCACATCGTACTGAGCGGGTTTCCGAGGCGCTCCGCGAAGAATTGACAGAGCTGATAGGCTACGAGCTTTCCGATCCACGCATCAGCTCGGCTATCGTCACCGGCATTGAAGTCTCGCCCGACAAACGGCACGCGCTGGTCCGGATCGGGGTAGCCGAAGGGGCGGATGTCCAGCAGGCGCTCGCCGCGCTCCAGCACGCCGGCCCATTCCTGCGCCACCAGCTCGCAGTCCGTCTGGAGCTTTTTCGCATCCCGGAATTGCATTTCGAAGCCGACGTGGCCACCGAGCTCGGCGGCCGCATGGACAACCTGCTCAAACGCATCAAGAAGGGCCGTCCCCGCGAATAGCGGCTCGGTTTAGCAAGTTACTGAATCTAAAGAGAATCTCGGCGCGGCCTTCCGCTCGACACACAATTTAAGCCCAAACTATTGACAGTAGGGCTTGGTCCAAGCGCTACTATAATTTGGGCCGTTTCATAGCCCTACGTTACTCACACATGCTCAAACACGACATCACGCCAGGTTTACGATGCGAATGGCCTCAATGAATAGCCGCTTTCTGGAGGCCTGCCGGCGGCGGCCGACCGATGTTCGGCCGGTCTGGTTCATGCGCCAAGCGGGACGTTACATGAAGCAGTATCGGGATATCCGTGCCAAGGCGGGGATTCTCGAAATCTGCAAGCGCCCCGATCTGGCAGCCGAAGTGACGCTGCAACCGGTCGAATTTCTGGACGTCGACGCGGCCATTATCTTTGCCGACCTGCTGCTGCCCGTGGAACCCATGGGACTGAAGCTGAAGTTCCTGGCGGGCGAGGGTCCGCACATCGACAATCCCGTTCGAACTTCCGATGACGTCGATTCGCTCTCCATTTCAAACACCGACGATCTGAACTACGTGGGCGAGTCAATTCAGCTCGTCACCCGGCAGCTGGCCGGACGCGTGCCGCTGATCGGCTTCGTGGGCGCGCCCTTTACGCTGGCCAGCTACATGATCGAAGGCGGGCCTTCCAAGAACTTTGTACGCACCAAGTCCATGATGTATAGCGACGAAACGCTGTGGCGCCGCTTGATGGGCAAGCTGGTGGACGTGCTGGGGCCATTCGCGTTGAGCCAGGTGACCGCCGGCGCGCGCGCCATCCAGGTGTTCGATAGTTGGGTGGGCGCTCTCAGTCCGGACGACTACGTCCGTTTTGTCGCGCCATATTCACGCGCGTTGATTGAGCGTATCCGTACCGCCAGCGTCCCGGTGATTCATTTCGGCACCGGCGCGTCGGGATTTTTCCGCGAGCTGCATGCCGCCGGCGGCGATGTGATGGGCGTCGACTGGCGCATCAACATCGATCAAGCCTGGATGGACATTAGCTATCGTTCGGCCATCCAGGGCAATTTGGATCCGGCGGTGCTCTTTGCTCCGCTTCCCGAATTGAAGATGCGCGTTCACGAGCTGCTGAAGCGCACCGGCTCGCGTCCCGGACATATCTTCAATCTCGGCCACGGGATCTTGCCCGAGACTCCGCCCGACAATGTGCGCGCGGTGGTGGATTTCGTGCGCGAGTTTCGAATGTAAGCCTGTTTAGGAAAAGGCCTTGGGCCATAAAGCACTCATCATCGGCGGCGGAATCTCCGGTCTTTCCGCTGCCTACGACCTCTCGAAGGCCGGTATCCGGCCGATTTTGTTGGAGCGCAAGCCGCGCATCGGCGGCGTGATTCAAACATCCGAGCTGCAGGGCTGCGTGCTCGAAGAAGGGCCCGACGGATTTCTCGGCGCCAAACCATGGGCGATGAATCTGATCCGTGAGCTGGGCTTGGCGGACCAGGTGATCGGCTCCAACGATCATTCCCGCGTCACTTACATCGTCAAAAAAGGCAAGCTGGTTCGCATGCCCGCGGGCCTGATGATGATGGTTCCAACCAAAATCATGCCAATCGCCGGGACTCCTCTTTTGAGTTGGACCACCAAAATCCGGATGGGGCTGGAACTTCTGCGGCGGCCGAAAGGTCCGCAGCCGGACCGTTCGGTGTATGATTTCCTGCTCGATCATTATGGGCAGGAAGCCATCGACTATCTGGCCGATCCGCTGCTCGCCGGCGTGTATGGAGGTGATCCGCGCGAGATGAGCGTGAACAGCGTGCTGGCTCGCTTTGTGGATCTCGAGAGCAGGTATGGAAGCCTCACGCGTGGGGCACTGGCGGAGCGGAGTCCAAAGGCCGCGGGAGCTAATCCCTTTTTGCAGACACTGAAGGGCGGCCTCGGCCAATTGATCGAAGCCCTTCGGCCAAGCGCCAACGTGGTCCACGGAAACGCCGAAACAGTGGAGCAAACCGCCACTGGATTCCGTGTGCGGGTGGACGGCGATTGGCTGGAGGCGGAGCATGTAGTGCTGGCGACGCCGGCTTACGATGCGGCGCAATTGTTAGCGAACTCGGAACCTGAGCTTTCGCGGCTTCTCGCTGGTATCCCGTATACGACGTCCATTACGCTGGCCCTCGGCTACCAGAAAGCGGCTATCCATCATCCGCTGAACGGCCACGGATTCCTGGTTCCCAAGAAAGAGCGCAGATACGTTTTCGGCTGCACCTGGGTGGGCAACAAGTTCAACTACCGCGTGCCGGACGACATGGTTGTGCTGCGATGCTTCCTGGGCGCCGATGCCATGCCGCTTTCCGATGCTGCGCTGGTGGACGTCGCGCGCGCCGAATTACGCAGCATCATGAATCTCGACTCCGAGCCCGTGTTTTTCAATATCGCGCGCTGGCCCGGATCGATGGCGCAGTATACGGTGGGTCATGAACAGCGCGTCGCGCGAATCGAAGAAATGGTGCGCGCGATTCCCGGCCTCTATCTGGCCGGCAATGCGTATCATGGAATCGGCATTCCGGATTGCGTCCGGATGGGTCGGGAAGCCGCGACCGGTGTCATCGCTGGGTATAAACCCGCCGTATATAGACCAACGCCTCAGCCGGCGTAACCACGATGCGATCCACGTTACCCGCCAGATCGAACGGTTCGTCGATCTTTGCGTCGGGATAAAACGGCAACAAAAAGTTTTGCACCAAAAAATCGAGCGGCGCGCCCGTCACCGCAAGCCCCCCGATCTCTACCCGTATCAGATGCACGCTGGCTCGGCCATTCGCGGATTGGATGGTGGCCCGCACGGTTACCAGCTTCTCGCCTTCAATCAGCTTCGCCATCAGGAAATTGGTTTCCACGCCGGCGGCGCGGCGCACCTTGAGGAAGTCGATTCGGGCGGACGCGCTGGCGGTGCCGTTTCCCAATTGCAGCCGGGGATCCCGGAAACCGTCCGGGACAATGCCCGGCGCCTTCACGCGCACCCAGGCGTTGAGCTCAGCGGGCGTAAAGCGGAAGACCGTGCCGGGCTTGGCTTTGCCACTGTCAATGAGGTCCAGCCGCCTGGTGACGCTCGTCGCCAGCGGATCGGCCGCCGAAAGCGCCGCCGCGCTCGCCAGTACGAGAAACAAAATCCGCAGCCCCAACTTTCATGATATCGGGTTCGACTTAGACAGCTCGCCTGCTAGAATCATGCCTGGGGAGAGATCTCATGAGAACAGCTCACGTAGCACTTCTTTTGGCGACCGGAAGCCTGCTCCACGCAGCCGGCGACGCGTCGAAACGGCTCGACGACGCCGCTGTAATGCTCACCGAAATTATGTCCGCGCCCGACAAGGGGATTCCGCAGGACCTGCTCCGCAGGGCTCAGTGCGTGGTTCTCGTTCCCGGACTCAAGAAGGGCGCCTTCATCGTTGGCGCGAAGTATGGCAAGGGCTTCATGCTGTGCCGCAAGCCCACGGGAGTTGGCTGGTCGGCCCCCGCGGCGGTTCGCGTGGAAGGCGGCAGCGTTGGCTTTCAGATCGGCGGCTCGGAAACCGACGTGGTCATGTTGGTGAACGGAGAATCGGGCACCAGGAAGCTGCTCCAAGACAAGTTCACCCTGGGCGCCGACGCATCCGTGGCAGGGGGTCCGGTGGGCCGCACTTCATCGGCTGAAACGGACGCGCAACTTCACGCCGAGATCCTGACCTGGTCGCGATCGCGCGGTGCTTTCGCCGGTGTTTCTCTGGAAGGCGCCACTCTGCGCCCGGATGAAGACTGGAATACGGAGCTCTATGGCAAGCCCATCACCAACGGGGAAATCGTGTTGGCCAGCACCCCGGCGCCACCCGCGGCGGCCAAGCTGATCGCGGTGCTCGACAAATATTCAAGCCGCAAGTAAGCTATTTTTCCCCGGCCCTGACAGCCTGGTACGGCGTTAGGGACGGCTGCTGCGAAAAACTGGCGATCATCGGACGCGCACCGGCGTCGAAGTGGGTCATCGGGTGCAAGTGCAGAATCAGCTCCATGGTGCGCAGCACGGATGTCGTGTTGTACATGTTGCTGTCAATTGCGCCGGTGTGCGTGTAGGGAGAGAGCAGTAAGGCGGCCGACCGGCCCAGGTTCACAACAAAGATTGCGGTGCTTCCCCAAAACTTGCTGCGCGATACCGCTTCCGCGATCATTCCGAGCGCCTGATCGGTTGCCTGGTCGTTGCCGAGCCGCAGCAAGACCAGGCCGGGCATTTGATTGGCGGAGCCGAATGCCGCGAGATCTTCGAGGAATACCTGAGCGCCGCGGTATTTCAGGTTCGTGACTTTGGCCAGGGTCGAATCGAGCACCGCTTCGTTGACCACCCAAAAGCCATAATTCCGCATCGAGATTCCGGCTGACGCGGCGTTCGTCCACAGGTAACCTGCCGGCGGAAGCGCAGCTGGCTCGCCGCCCTCGAAACCAGGGTTGAGGTTGCGGCCGGCGGAGTTGCTGGGCGCCATCTTTTCTACATAGTCATTAGCGATTGCGGCGGTCGACCAACTAAGTCCGTCGGAGGGTGCATCGCCATTCGCGTAGAAGTTGTCGAACGTCACGAACTCGCGCGCCAGCTTCTGATGATTGGGGCCGATGTTTTCGGGCCCGCTGACGATGTAGATCACGTGCTGGATTGCGGCGGGAATGCCGGGGGGGATCTCATCGAGCTTCTCGTCGGTGTAAGGCGAGTTGGATTTTACCTCGGCCGTGTAGCTTGCAAGCGCGTCGTCGGTCAACACGGGAATGAATGACGCCGAGCCGGCGGGTGGGCCTTTGCCATTCAACACCACCAGACGACCGTCGGAGAGCGCCCGCGCGGACGTGGGATACCAGCCGGTGGGAACGAAGCCCAGGACCTGGCTCTGCGCGGCCGTGACGTCCACGACCGCGGCGGCATTGGCGTCCGAGCAAACAACATACAAGCGGCTCTGATCGGGACTGAGAGCCAGCGCGCTGGGCGTCATGCCGAGTGGATGATTCGGAGTATTGGCGACATTGATGGTCTCCAGGACGCGTAAGTCGCCATTGTCCGAAACTCCAGCGGAATAAACATTGTTGGTGTTGGCCGCGGTGACGAAGATGCGGGCCTTGAAGCTCGGCTGCTGCGCGTCCTGGCCCCCTTCCTCGGCGCGAGTGGCCCGGTCGCGCCAGACCATATCGGTAGGGTGCGCGCCCAGCCGCAGAGCCTGTAACAATGCGCCATTGCTGGTTTGGTGACGATACAGCGTACCGTCGGCCCAACTGGACACGTAGAACGATTTGCCGTCGGGGTTGAACAAAATCCGATAGGGGCGGCGGCCTGTTTTGAAACGGTCGATCACAATGCCGGATTGCGTGTTCACCACGACGATCGCATCGTGATAAAGATCGGAAGCGTACAGCAAATGGCCATCCGGATCGATGGCGACATCCCCGATGAAGTCGCGCGCCGATCGTGCCGCGGCTTTGACAATCTCAAACGTTCGCGTCGGCGCGAGCTTTCCATTCTCATCGAATGAAAACTCGTAGACCGACGCTTGCGATCCACCGCCTACCCACAGCGTGCGTCCATTCGGAGAGAACGCCAAGCCGAGCCACGCGTCCATCACCGGAGTGCGGCCAACTTCGTGGCCGTCCTTGGTATCCAGCACGCTCAGCGACGGCGGATGATAGCCGCCGTTCAGAACCACGAGATAACGGCCGTCCTTGGAGAGCAGGGCCGACATCGGCAACGTATCGAGGGGAATCTGCACGCCGGCGGGTTTCACGCGCCAGCCGCTATTGAGCAGGAAGCCGCCATCGGCGAGAGGCCCTACTCGTTCGCGCGGCGGGGGCTGTGAGGAAGAGACCAGAGCCGCGGCCAACAGGACGATCGCCGCCGGTATGACGCGCGGCCTCATTCAGAAAACCGCTGTGCGATGGGGAAACGCCGCCCGATGCCGAACGCCTTGGTGGTCACCTTCAGGCCCGGGGCGGCCTGCTGGCGCTTATACTCATTTCGATCCACCTTGTTGACAATGTCGCGCACCAGAGTCACGGGCAGATCCAAAACGCCGGCAATATGCTGCGGGCTGTCATTATTCTCGATGTAGAGTCGCAAAATCTGGTCGAGGATTTCATAGGGCGGGAGAGAATCGGTATCTTTCTGATCGGGACGCAGCTCGGCCGAGGGCGGCTTGACGAAGGTGTTT
>Ga0302325_10019067_pt1 | contig 14442 bp, 16 predicted proteins | sample Palsa_T0_2_FD_201948 | JGI IMG/M metagenome (GOLD analysis project Ga0302325, IMG submission 201948) | Peat permafrost microbial communities from Stordalen Mire near Abisko, Sweden - Palsa_T0_2 | ecosystem: Environmental > Terrestrial > Soil > Palsa > Peat permafrost | place: Sweden: Abisko... | reverse complement strand
TAGGTGCTGACTCGGGTGTCCTCGTCGGACTTCATGGCGGCGTATACGAACAGGCGGTTGAGTTCTTTGTCGAAGGAGCTTTGAGTCTCCAGAGCGTCCGCCAAGCGGGATGCGGAGGAAGCCAACGTGCCTTGAAACTGCCGCAGCTTGGGCAACTCGGAGGCAAGCGCGTCCTTCGTCGCACGCCAAGCCTGGTCGGAGGGATAGATGGCTGTCAGATCCCATTTGGAGTCGTCCGGTATTTTGCTGCGATCGCGCTCCTGGTTTTGTGAACCCTGGTTTTGTGAACCCTCGTTTTGCGAAGCCTTCGCATGTGAAACCAAAGTCGAAAGCGTGAGCAAGGCAAGCGCTCCGGACAAGGGGTGCAGGACGGTGGCGAGATCGAAGTGCATGGGCATGGCTCCTTCACAACTTAAACGGGTTCCGAAATAAAAGAGAGGCTGGATTGGAAGCATGCGTGATCAGAAATATCGGACATCAGCATCAAACGCTGATTATGAAACATTGTAGCTAAGCTGGTTTTTTGATGCTAAGTGCTAGACTGACTCGATGATCGCGAGACGTAGGAAAGAGGCGTGATTCAGTGACAATACCCCGATGCTTAGGCATTTGCCTTGTGGCTGCGCTGATTACGATGGTCAATCTAGTCTTCGGGCAGACTGCAGCGCCGGCGCAACAGACGGCGCAACCCCCGGTGCAGCACACGGAACGTCAGGCACCGCCGACGCGAGACCCTAACACTGCCGGGTACGTAGTGGCGAAGGAATTGCCGGACGGCGCAAATCCGCCTGTTGACGCGGACGGTAATTTTATCCTCGGGCCTACGCATGAGGTTCCCGCGGATGCAGCTGCGCAGGATGGAATTCCGAAGGGTACGGTGATCGAGTTCACGATGAACTCGGCGGACAGCAGGATTTATCCTGGGATTGCGCGTGACGCCAACACCCACGGAATTCCGGATCCTGCCGACCCGGCAAAGCTGGTGGTGACGACAAGCCATCCGGCGGCTTACACGCGGAAGGTGGCCGTGTATGTTCCCAAGCAGTACGTGGCAGGGAGCGTGGCGCCTTTCATTGTGGGAGCGGATGGTCCTGACCAGTTGCTGTTCTCGACGCTGGACACTTTGATTGCCGAACAGAAAGTTCCGGCGATGATTGCGATTTCCATCGGCAACGGAAGCGGGGACGCGCAAGGGAGTGAGCGCGGTCTGGAGTACGACACCATGTCGGGAGTCTATGCCGAGTTTGTGGAGAAGGAAGTTCTTCCTCTGGTGGAATCGCAAGCGCACGTGAAACTCACGAAAGATCCCGAGGGCCGGGCGACCATGGGTGGCAGTTCAGGAGGCTCGTGCGCGTTGATCATGGCGTGGTATCACCCGGAGTTGTATCACCGGGTTCTGACGTATTCGGGAACATTTGTAAATCAGCAGTGGCCCTGGAATTCGCAAACGCCGCATGGGGCGTGGGAGTTTCACGAGCGTCTCATTCCGGAAAGCGCGGCGAAGCCGATACGAATGTGGATGGAAGTGGGGGACCGGGATTTGTTTAATCCGAATGTGATGCGCGACAACGTGCACGACTGGGTTCTGGCCAACGAACTGATGGCGAAGGTGCTCGCGGCCAAGGGATATCACTACCAATTCGTATTTGCGCGCAACGCTGGGCACGTGGATGGGGCGGTGAGGCGACAGACGCTGGGCGAGGCGCTCGAATATATGTGGCATGGGTATGCGGCGTCAGGGGTGAAGAAGTGATGCGTTTCCGTCTAACCGGCGACCTCCGACCTCGACCACGGGGACTGCGCGGATGCCCTTCGCCACAAGGATGACTGGACGCAGGGTGACGTCGACCTCCTGCAAGCTAAAACTCATTTTTTTGGGCATACACCAACGATCAAGGTTACCGCGCTGTGCAGGAACTTCTTATCGAGCTGACGCCGAAGATCTGTCGGGATTGCCAGGAGTAACGAAGGACTGTGGCAATAGCGTACTCGATTTCGCCTTCGGAATCGTTCCAATGAACGCTAATCGGGTTTGCAGCGTTCCGCAGCCGTCGGCATTCCAGAAATTGGAACGCCATTTTCTTGAGTTCTCCGGTGACATCGGTAGTTATTCATTTCTGCCAAGGTTTTGGCGCGCGCCCGACAGGGGCTTGACGGTTGCACAAATCGTTGCACAAGAACGAGCCTACGCTGCCCAATGAAGCCAACGGTTGCCGACAGCCGCACACCTAACCGCCTGATTCTGCGTGGCCCAACGGGTGACCTCCCGGCTGTCACGGCAGAGGCCGCGGGTTCGAGTCCCGTCGTCCCCGCCATTCTTTTCAGTAGGTTGGAAGAAATGGCACCCAAAACCCCAACCCACAATCCACCCACATCTACTGCACCGTTGCATTCATCCCCACAGCTGTCAGGAATTCGCCCTGCGCCGCCCGTGTCTCATCGCTGTCTTCCTGCGTGTACAGATCGAGCGTCGTCTGAATCTTGCTGTGACGCAGGATTCCCTGCACGGTCTTGGGTTCGACTTTCGCCTTGTTCACCAGCCAGTTACTTATTGTTCTCTGCATAAAGAATGCAATAGCCTAGCGCAAAAAAGAGGGCAGTCCGGATTGCAGTATGCAGCCGCGCAGTTTCCCAGTTGAGATACGAATAGCGTTAATCGAGCCGATGACGTCCTCAACCAGCTCCTCCACATCATTGGGACAACTATTGGCGAGGGCGCGTTTTGCCAGAGACCAAACCCCTTCATCGGGGTTGAGCTCCGGGGCATAGGAGGGAAAGTGCTCGATATGCAGGCGGCTATGTTGTCGCAGCAGTTGTTGGAGAGGTGCTCCCTTGTGGGTGGAAGAATTGTCCAGAACCACGATCACCTGGCCCCGCAAGTGGCGCAACAACTCACGCAGAAACATGCAAACTTCTTCTTGCCCGATGTTGTCGAAATAAAGTTGATAGTACAGACCCAGGCGTTGGCGGCGGGGGCTTACGGAGATTCCCGAAATGACCGAGACCTTGTCGCGCCGTCGCTGGCGATGATAGTGAATTGGGGTACAGCCTTGCGGGGACCAGGTCTTGGCCACATAAGGAATCAAAAGGAAGCCCGATTCATCGGCAAAAACTAGGTGGGCACCCAGCCGCGTAGCGTTTTTTTTATCCGCGGCCAATCTTTCTGTTGCCAGCGCTCAATGGCGTTCTCATCCCGTTCCAGGGCGCGTCGTTCTGGTTTCTGCGGGCTCCAGTTCAGACTGTGCATCAAACGTCCCACGTGATCGCGGTGATACTGGATTCCGAACTGGCTCCGGATCAGTTCCGCAATGCGCGCGGTGGTCCAGAGATTGGTGCGGTAGCCGTGCATCATCGGTCCCTGCAGAAGAAGGCTGACCAGACGCCGTCGTTGCGTCCGGTCCAACTTCAGCGGTCGTCCCGGAGAGAACCGCACTCGCAATGCGTTGGCTCCACCTCGCCGTCGGGCATCGCGCCAACGCATGACCGAACTTGGATTGCAGCCGATGCGCCGTCCCACTTCGTTAAGAGACTCACCAGAATCCAGCAACGCCAGGGCACGTTTGCGGCGATCCTCGAGTAGGTCAGCACTACCCTTCAGTCTGGGCATAGGTGTTCTGCTCCTGAACACCCAATTATTGTATTGCATTATTTATGCAGAGATCAATAGGCTGTGACGCAAGTTGTGAAGTCCGAACCTTTGCCCGTCCTCGACTTCGCCTCAAGGACGATTAACGGGAATCCCCTGGAATCAAGCAGCAGGAAATCGATAAAGCCCTTCGCGGTTTTCTCGAAGTCGTTGCCGAAGGCATCGAGGTCAGCGATTTTGATCGTGACCTTTGGTTCAAGCTGAATGTTGGCGGGCAGGTTTCCTTCGGGAAAGAATCTCCAGCCTGCGGCTTCGAGCAGCTTGTTTATCTTTATGCGAGCGGCAGCTTCTTTCATATCGCTAACACCCGTGCCTGGCAGAGAAGCTCAAAAACGTTCATGCGTGTTCTTTCCCACCCTGATAAAGCTAAGCAACGTCTTAGGACCAACCCAACATTTATGCATAACCTTCTGAACTTCGCTACTTTATTAAATGAGGCGCAGCCAGGCTGATAAACTCCCGCGTCGTTATGATCTTGGTTTTCTTCCAGAATCTCGGAAAATGCCTCTGATTGCCGGTAATCAGGTAGTCCGCGCGCGCGGCATCGGCACATTCCAGGAACATATTGTCATCGAGATCACCGGCGACTTCAAGCCGGCGCGACGGGCTGACAATATAACTGTGGTTCCTGATGAGCTGCAGCAATTGCTGGCGAACCCCTTTGCGGATATCCAGCTCCGAACGCGAGAGCACGTCCGCGTATTCCTCCAGGATGGGGTGCGACACGTAGAAGCGCGCGGGCTTGGTAACAGCGAGCACTAGGGCCGTGCGCTGGAGGCCCTCTGGCTTCAGGGCCGCTGAAACCACGACATTGGTATCAATGACCAGACGGAGCGGAAGCATTAGTGCTTTTTCTTTTCCGATCTGGTTGCCTTGATTATCTGGTCGATCTGGCGTGACGTGAGGGTGTTGGTCCCTTTTTTCACCGATTCTTCACCGATTATCCTTAAAACCTCGGGTTCCGGGGCCGCCAACTTAACGTAATCGCGGATGCTCATGAGCACTGCTCTGGGGGTCCCGCGCTTCTCGATAATGAGCGACCGGCGCTCATCCTCTACGCGGTTCAAAAGCTTTCCGAAATTCGCGCGGGCGCGCAGGGCTGAAACCACTATCGTGCCATTCTTCCCCGTGGTTGTAGTAGTCGTGGACATAAACTCTCCATTTCAGTTACTTGAACTGTACTGTTTCCCAGAAGGGCAGTCAATCACGTTGAACGCCCCCGCATCCCCAGGCCCTTCGCTGGCCAGTTGCCGCACGGATTCCCGCGTATAGATAACGTCCATAATTATGGTTACTATCGTAAACGTAGCAGATGCCGGGAGAGAGCAGGGGCCGTATTCCGACACTTAAATTATGGTTATAACTGCCGCTACAATTCACGTGCTCGCTCGATTTTTGCAATCCCCAAGTCAACCCACATCTAGAGTGCGATGCCTTTCTGTGTAAACTCACGCAATCTGTTGTGTCATTGGCTCGGAAGGCCTGGTGCCGGACTCGCGCAGGGCACGCACGTCTCTGACGGGTGGCTGCCCGAAGAAGCGGCTGTATTCGCGATTGAATTGCGTTGGACTTTCGTAGCCAACCTCGAAAGCGGCGCTCGCCGCGTCCATGCCGTTGTTCAGCATCAGGTTTCGCGCTGACTGAAGTCGCAGTTGCTTTTGATACTGAAGCGGGCTCATCGAAGTCAGCATCCGGAAATGGTGATGCAGCGTGGACACTCCCATGCTCGAAAGTTCCGCGAGTTCCTCTACGCGCAGGGTTTTGGAATAATTTGCAGCAATCCATGCTATGGCTTTTGCTGTTCGGTGACTTTGATCCCCAAGTGTCGCAACCGAGCGCAAGCGCGCGCCCTCGGGTCCCCGCAGAATGCGATAGATAATCTCGCGCTGAATAAGATCGTTAAGAAAAGGAATGTCCTGCGGGCTGTTCAGCAAATCCAGCAGGCGGCAGCAAGCGCTCATGAATTCGGGTGTCGTCTCGCCGATGGACATGGCGGGACTGTCAGACGGCGAGTCCGCGACGTGAATCTCCTCACGGCTGAGCAGCTCCCGAACCATCGAGATGTCCAGTTTGAGCGAGAGTACGAGGCAGGGGACTTCCTGTGTGGCTTCGGCAACCCAGCTCACGATCGGTAGATCGACTGCGGTCAAAAGGTAGTGAGCCTCGTCATAGGTGAAGCTGCTCTTGCCGAGGTTCACTTGCTTGCTGCCCTGGGCGACCACGATGATGCCCGGCTGGTACGTTGTGCGGCATGGAGGGGTAGGGGCGGTCCGCCGGTGTAAGGTAACGCCGGGAATTTCGGTTATCCGATTCTCTTCATTGCCGATGAGCAAGGCAATCTTGCCAGCCAGTTCGGCGCGCAATTGGCGAGCCGGGTTCGATCTGAGAGTGGCAGCTGGTGCGATGTTTTGCATGTTAGCCATGTATAAAATCCCTTCTAAAGATAACCCTCGCGCCGCTGGCACGCTATTGATTTCTCTCGTTCCAAGAGAAATAGGCAATAAGTAGGCAGGATCGGGCTACCGCTCACTTGCCTCGCGGTCCTATTGTCAGAGCAGATAAACATCAATGCAGGAGAGGCACATGAACAAACGCACATTGGGAAAAAGCGGCCTTGAAGTCTCGGCTCTCGGACTGGGTTGCATGGGGCTGAGCTTTGGATATGGCCCTGCCACCGAGAAGAACGAGGCGATCAAAGTGATCCGCGCGGCGTATGAGCGCGGCGTGACGTTTTTTGATACGGCCGAGGCTTACGGTCCCTATCTGAACGAGGAATTGGTAGGGGAGGCAGTTGAGCCATTCCGCAAGAAAGTCGTCATCGCCACGAAATTCGGTTTCAAGGACGGCACTCCGGCAAAAGGGCTCGACAGCCGCCCTGAACGTATTCGTGAGCACACGGAAGCAGCGCTGAAGAGACTGCGGACTGATGCAATCGATCTCCTCTACCAGCACCGGGTCGATCCAGATGTGCCCATCGAGGATGTCGCTGGCACTGTTAAGGATCTGATCCGGCAGGGCAAGGTAAAGCATTTCGGGCTGTCGGAGGCGGGAGCTGAGAGCATTCGGCGCGCCCACGCCGTCCAGCGGGTCGCGGCGCTGCAGAGCGAATATTCATTGTGGTGGCGCGAACCGGAAAAGGAAATCCTGCCGACGCTCGAAGAACTGGGCATCGGGTTTGTGCCGTTCAGCCCGCTGGGCAAAGGGTTCCTCACCGGCGCCATCTCGGAAAAGACTGAGTTCGACAAGACGGATTTTCGCAACATCGTTCCGCGCTTCTCCGAGGAATCCCGCAAAGCGAACCAGGCGCTCGTCGATGCGCTCGGAAGGATCGCAGACCGGAAGAAGGCGACGAAGGCGCAGATTGCGCTCGCGTGGCTGCTCGCCCAAAAACCGTGGATCGTACCTATTCCCGGAACCACGAAGCTGCACCGCCTGGAGGAAAATCTTGGCGCGGCGAACGTGACGCTGACAGCGGGCGACCTGAAGGAAATCCACGATGCAGTTTCCGCGATTGACGTTCAGGGCGACAGGTATCCGGCGCACTTACAGAGCCTTGTGAACCGCTAAGTTCGGAATAAAGAACCATTGGGAAGGATCAATTATGCAAAAACGCAAACTCGGAAATCTGGAAGTCTCGGCCCTTGGATTCGGCTGCATGAGCATCAGCGCCAATTACGGCCCGGCAGCGGACAGAACGCAGGGCCTTAAAGTCATCCGCGCCGCCCATGAAAAAGGCGTCACGTTCTTTGACACTGCCGAAGTTTACGGCCCCTATGCAAACGAGGACCTGGTCGGAGAAGCGCTCGCGCCTTTCCGCGACAAGGTCGTTATTGCGAGCAAGTTTGGCTTCGACAATGAAAATGGCGGCGTGTTTAACAGTCAACCAAAGCACATCAGGAAGGTGGTTGAGGAATCGCTCAAGCGCCTGAAGACCGACCGCATCGATCTTTATTATCAGCACCGCGTCGATCCGAATGTGCCAATCGAAGATGTCGCAAATACGGTCAAAGATCTGATCAAAGCGGGGAAGGTCCTGCATTTCGGTCTGTCCGAGGCGAGTGGCAAAACCATCCGCCGTGCGCATGGCGTCCTGCCGGTTACAGCGATACAGACGGAATACTCGCTGATGCAGAGAGACCCGGAAAAGAACGGCGTGCTGGCAACCTGCGAAGAGCTGGGAATCGGGTTCGTCCCCTGGGGGCCGGTGGGGCAGGGGTATCTCACCCGGAAAATAGATACGGAAACGACATTTGACGCGCAACAGGATATGCGAGCCGGGTTTCCCCGGTTCTCAGCGGAGAACATCGCGGCGAATGCTCCGATTGTTGATTTGCTCAAACGAATCGCCGAGAAGAAGAAAGCGACAGCCGCGCAGATTTCACTGTCCTGGTTGCTCGCGCAAAAGCCGTGGATTGTTCCGATTCCCGGCACCAGCAAGATCGATCACCTGAACGAGAACCTGGGAGCAATCAATGTTCAGCTGACGCCTGCGGATCTTCGTGAGATCGAAACTGCTCTCTCTGAAATCACAGTGCACGGTGGCCGGATGAATGAAGAGCAGATGAAGGTGGTTGACCAGACGGCGTAAGGGTTTCAGAGAGGGCAGGGCTGTCCGTACAGTGCGGGATGGTCAGAAACCCGTCGTTGCCTGCATAGGGCAGGAGTCGGTGGCGCGGATTTTCCAACCGAGTAGCCGGACGGGATTGCTCCCGTCCAGCCCTCTAAGAACTGTGCATGAAAGTTTCCCTTCACACAGCTCAAGCCCTTCGAACGCCTCTTTCGGGGAGACGCGGTTTCGAGACAGGAAGGTGTTGGTCGTGAACCCTGTCATGGCACTCCGGATGAAGTAGAACGCGGTTCTCAGCGCTGGCGGAACCACCCATCACACGGGGGACGCAATAGTGAAGCCGCCAACCCGTGATCCAAGTGATTCTTTCCTGACAGAGAACGCAGAGGCCGCGTTGTTCGTTCCAGAGAAAGCGAAGTACACGAGAACCTCGGAACGAGTCGCGCATTTGAGCCCCTTCGCGTTGCTCGAAGTAGGTCTCAGAGGCGGGGTCGTAGGGGTTCGCGGCACCTTTGACTTTAACGTGTCGCTTGATGGGTGTGCTACGGGCGTGGTGCAGCCAAACTTGACTGGGCTGCCCCTCGTCATCACACGTTTCACCGAAGAGGGACCAGTCACGACCACGATGCAGCGCAAAGTACTTCTGCTTGCGCCAGCTCGCGGTCTTGTTCGGGTGTCTTCGTCGTGCCCATCGCCACAGACTAGAGAAGATGTGGTGATCAACGCGGCCAAACGTGCGTTTACTCACCGCGTGCCGATGATAGTTGGCCCAACCCCTGATTTTGGGGTTGAGTTTATGGATCAGATCGGCGGCCGACATGCCCAGCGCGGCGTTGATGGTCTTCCGGATGCCGCCCAGGAAGGTTTGAACATTCTTCTTGGAGGGCTTGATGAGCAGTTTCCCGTTGGGATACTTGCGCACGTTTTGTCCGAGGAAATCAAAGCCTTTCTCCACGTTGGTGATGACCGTCTTCGCAGGAGAAAGTTCCAACCCTCGTTCTTGCAGAAACTGCTCGACGAGGGGCTTGATTTCTCCTTCCAGTAGTTCTTTAGTTCTACCGGTGATGATGAAGTCATCCGCATAACGGACAAGATTGACACAGGCAGTTTTACCTCCGAGGGAGGAGAGAGGCTTTGCCGGAAACTTTTCCTTCAAGAGCCGCTCCAGTCCATCCAGCGCGCAATTAGAAAGCGCTGGTGAGATAATCCCCGCCTTGTGGGGTTCCATCCGTTGTTTCGTGAAGGACGTGTTTTTCCATATATCCGGATTTCAGCCACTTTTGGAGAATGGCTCGATCCATAGGGACGTGAGCCAGAAGCCAATCATGCGAAATTCGGTCGAAACAGGACTTGATGTCGCCCTCTAGAATCCACTGCGGATTTTGTTTGCACAGTGTTTTGAAACACTGTTCAATCGCATCTGCGCAGGACCGCTGCTGGCGAAACCCATAGGAGTTGTGGTCAGCAGTGGTTTCCAGTACGGGATCGAGTGCAAGCAAATGCAATGCCTGTTGGGCTCGATCTTTCATCGTGGGAATTCCGAGCGGGCGCATCGTTTTTCCATCCGATTTCGGGATGTAAACACGTCGCAGAGGCTGAGGTTGATAGCCTCTTTGCTTGAGTGCATGTACGGCCTGTATCTTCAGTTCTGGTGTGTCCCAAATTTCTTGGTCGACACCAGGGGTTTTCTTGCCATTGTTTTCCGTCACTCGTCGAACCGCAAGAACCTTGCCGCTATACGAGTGGGGCAGCAGGTGTTGCAGAGCTCGCACCTTGCCCCATCTGCTTGCCTTCGTCGCCTGCACGATACGCACTTGGAGTCGGCGAACGTTGCGGTTGATGGCTTGCCAATCTATGGCATACCATTCCGCCGCTTCGCGGGAGACCGCACCAACAGCTTTCGCTGTCGTCATCTGCTTTGTCTCCTATACCGATTTGCCCAGTTCTCTCGTGTGAAGCACCTGAAGGAAGTCAGCTCGCTTTCGCGTCCGGCGATGTTGTCAACGGGAATAACGCAACCGGTATCCGTTCCATTACAGAGCGGCATTCGCTTCCTCCTTCCTCTCATGTCCGCACCGCCATCGGCCCATCTTGCGATGTGCTTTCCCTTGTGGGAGCGATACGGATTTATCCTGTTCCGTTGGAATGACACGATAGGTTAGGTCCACTCCTAGCGCCGGCAGCGTGATATGACCATGACGGAGAAGTGGGTAGTCTCCGTGCCCGCTGCAAGAAGAACCGCGCAGCATCTTAGGTTCTCTTTGGATGACGACGCTTACGAGTATTCGTATATTCTGACCTTGCTATCAAGTCTAGGCCCTTTCCGCATTGTGCTAGCAGATACATCGGCGCCTCGCGGTTTCGACGTTACCCTTACGGGTATGGGTACATTGTCCGAGGGCTTCGAACGGTTTGTTGCCGCCCCGCTCCTACCTCGTAGGCTACGTGCGATGGTGCGCACGGTCTGATAGTTCTTTTTCCTTCTTCAGACAATCATTCCAACAGCTTTCAGTTCGCAGACCCACAACCCAACCCACAAAAGATGATGACTTGTACGACTTACGGGTATTTCGGCAGTCCCCGCAGGTTTGTTAGTCGTTGTGAAACCTATCCGGGCTTGACTGTCACGGCAGAGGCCGCGGGTTCGAGTCCCGTCGTCCCCGCCATATTTTCAAATAGTTGCAAGACCCTATCGCCGTCTCAGTTGCACAACGGTTGCACAACGGTGAGGCCGGAAACCGCGCCATTTACCGCTTTTCTGACATCGGGAAGCACTTCGGCTGGTTTGACGTGGTGCTTGTCAGCGCGATCCAACAGGAAGTTCGGAGACAAATACTCAGCGCGGCGGCCCGCTCGCGGTCATCAAAGATTTCAATTTCGCCGGCCAGAATCCGCATCGGATCGACATCGAGCAATCGCATCCCACAAATTCGATGAGTGCAGATTCGCCGGTGAAAAGACTACTCTACGACTGCTGATCCGGTTGCGATCTGCTCGAAGTTGTCCCGCAGGCTCGACTCGTCCTTGCGCGCTATCCTAGCTGGGTTCGGAACTAAGTCGCGAAAGCGCGAGTCAGCCTTCAACTCTTTGATGCGGTCCTCCAGCATGAGCCAGCCTTGTGAGTTTTTCCATCCTGCGGTCCGCCACTTGTGGAAACGGCCTTCCGGGTGGATCAGCCGGGCTACCCTAATCTTGTAAGGGAAGGTTTGCCGACAAATTGCCCAGAACTTCGTCATCGACACCTTTGTCTGAATCTCCAGGGGGTGAGCGGTGCGTGTCCTGTCGACTATCCGTCGTGGTGGGAGCGAGTTCGCGTCAAAGGCTACCGTCGCGCGAGATATGCCATGTGTGCCACAGTGATAGCGTGTGCCGATGATGTGTGATGGGTCTTCTATAGAATGAACTTCGAGAATCCTGAACTCCACTTCATCCTTAATTAAAGGAGCATTTTCATGTCGGCAAAGCGAATTGGTATTCTCACGGGAGGAGGCGACGTCCCGGGCCTGAATTCGGTCATTAAATCGGTCGTCTATCGGGCGTCCGAAATCGGATGCGAGGTCCTTGGCATACGCCGCGGCTGGGAAGGATTGACGCACGTGGATCTGAAAGATCCGGCCAGCCGGTCGCGCTATATCCAGCCGCTCAACCGTGAGAACACCCGCACCATTGATCGCACGGGCGGCACGTATCTGCACACCTCGCGCACGAATCCTACCAAGATGCAAAAGCTGCCGCCTGCGCTCGCAGGGCAGCAGTTTTCGAGTAAGGAATCCATCAAGAACGGCGTTTCCAGCACGGTGTTCGACGTAACTCCGGCGGTGCTGAAGAATATCGAGATGTTGGGATTCGATTACGTGGTGGCGATTGGCGGAGATGACACCCTTAGCTATGCCGCCGAACTTGACCGGCACGGAGTGAAAGTAATTGCGGTGCCGAAGACCATGGATAACGACGTTCGCAACACCGAGTATTGCATAGGGTTTTCAACTGCCATCACGCGCGCCATGGACGCCATCGAGCGGCAGCGGACCACCGTGGGCTCGCACGAGCGCATCGGTATCTTTCGGGTGTTCGGCCGCGACGCCGGCTACACCGCTCTCTACACTGCGTACGTGACATCGTTGCGCTGTTGTATCCCCGAATACAGAGTGAATTTGGAGCACCTTATCGAAATCCTGCTCACCGACAAGCGCAACAATCCCAGCAACTACTCGCTGGTGATTCTTTCCGAGGGCGCCGAGTGGGAGGGCTACACGGTGAAGGAATATGGCCCAGCCGATGCCTTCGGCCACCGCAAGAAGATGAGCGTGGCGGAGGACCTGAGCGATGAAATTAAGACCGCCACTGGAAACGAGACCGTGGTCAGCGACCTGACCTACGAGTTACGCTCCGGCAGTCCGGATTTCGTCGATCGCATGGTGGCCATCACCTACGCCGGAATGGCGATGGATGCCGTAGAAGAGGGAAAGACCGGCCTAATGACGGGGATCAGCAGCGGTTGTTACGCGATGGCACCGATCCCCGATCCCAAACTCGGGCCCCGCAAAGTGGAGATCGCCACCATGTACAACACGGAGCGCTACCGGCCGACTTACGATCGCAAGCTGGAACTACCGATTTTCCTGACCCGAGCCTAGTGTGGGGGCTCTGGACTGGAGCCGTTTCTTCGGTGCCTGGAGTGCTCGTGGCCGAGGATGCTGAATAAATGGTTGTCCGAAGCTCCAGCAAAACGGTAGTTGAGTAACCTCTTGTCCTGGCCGGTTGACGGGCTACCCTTCCATAATCCGGTAAGGTAAGGTTTGCCGACCATTCGTCTAGAATCCTCGGATCCGCTGCCCACCGATGAAAGCGTAATTTGGGTTGCACACAACTGTGCTTCACCGGCAGCTGGAGGGCGTGACGGAAGGGTGTTCGTGAGACACCCCACAGCAGCACTTGCCAAAGTCATCGGCATGTGGAAACTCGCGCCATTCCTTGTCAGAAGGGCGTGTCGAGCCGGTTCGTCGTGACTAGGATTCTTGGGTTTCGGAGTTCTCCGTTATCGGGCGGTCCTGGCGTTCAACGTTCAATGCGGAAAGTGTAACAACCCGCCGTTGTAGAGTTCACGTGGATATAGTCCGCATCGGAACGGGTGAAGATTTCCTCGATGACTCTTTCCATTTTTCCGTCCGTGACATATTTCTGCGCCAGAAGACGTCTGCCGCGAGCGTAACCCTCAAGCGTGCGCCGACTGGTACGAGGTTCATCGGGAACCCGACATTCTCCGGGTAACGTTCGCAAGCCACGGCGTGAATAAACACGGGGCCAGGCAACGGCAGCGACTCCACCCCCGCGAAGCGAACGTATGTGAATAGAATTCTACGGTCCACGCCGGACCTGATTAAACGCAGGCAGTACCTGCAAGGGACAGGATCAGCTCCCAATTCGCTGTGAGCCGGGAATCCATACCCGGGTGCCAGCATAGTCGTGCGGACCAATTCGACCACTTTTGTCGGAATTGCCACAATACGAATCTGTTCCATTACCCTGTCCTTTCGTTGTTTTCGAATTCAGAGCAGTGCCTGCCCTCGATGATACCTATTGTGGCGCGAACATGTGATCAGGTTCATCCGTTTCCTGCTTTCAAACTCGAAACGAACTCTGCCTTGCCAACGACTGCTAAGACACATAGCCATATGGAGGCGTTGTCTGCAAACCAGGCACGCGGTTCGCGGTGTTACTTTGGCGATGGTGCCCGGATCACGGGCTAAGCGGGAGTTACACCCCGGGGGACGTACTCTCAACGATTCGGGTCAGAAGTCCTTCTTTCTAGGAAACGCTGGTTCGGCACTCTCAATTTGATGGAGACATCGCCGATCAAGCGTTAGGTTTGAGTGATCACTGCCGTGGGAAAGCACACCAGAAATTATGGTCCATTAACAGTCCACGAATTGTTCCCGAGCCGTACTAAAACGTTTCTGTAGCGCCATCCGTGCCGCGTGTTTTCAGTTAGTTACGGTGGAAATTGTTCAATTGCCCGAATGCTGAGATTCAAATTAGATGGACACTACTTCGGGCATAGAGGGCTACAACAATGCCTGATCCGTGTGCTTTCGGCAAGCATGCATGACTTAATTAGGCCGGGCTGTTAACTTTCTCCAGTCGCGTCATGCGCGACTGATCATGCCCATACAAAGTAGTTCCATCCCCGAATCAATCTTAGAGTTTCAACTGCAACTGGAGCAGTTTC
>Ga0302325_10019065_pt1 | contig 14443 bp, 10 predicted proteins | sample Palsa_T0_2_FD_201948 | JGI IMG/M metagenome (GOLD analysis project Ga0302325, IMG submission 201948) | Peat permafrost microbial communities from Stordalen Mire near Abisko, Sweden - Palsa_T0_2 | ecosystem: Environmental > Terrestrial > Soil > Palsa > Peat permafrost | place: Sweden: Abisko... | reverse complement strand
CGCCCCACCCACCCCGGGTCTTCCCATCGATTGGCGGGGCGGGTCGGGTTTTCGCTTTCCCGGATTCCTCTGGGTCTGCCTGAGTTTGAGAAACAGAGTCTAAGTGAAACATCCCTGCCCGGCAGTGGAATAAAGCTGGGCCCGCCGCATGGCAGGCCCAACTAGCAGCCTCGCGCGATCGCAGGCCATGCACTGCATTCCGTGGAATAATCTGTCTGCTACCTGGTTTAGGGTAGTGATGTTCGCTATAGAGGCTTTGCTCAGCACGCCCATGCATTTCCGTGACTCCAGCCAGCGCGAGGTGCCTGAGAACAGGACGCGTGCCGCACGCAACGCAGATTTCGAACAGCTTGCGCTGCCCCTCCTGCCGTCGCTTTACAATCACGCGTCCTGGCTCACTCGCAATCACGCGGAGGCGGAAGACCTGGTCCAGGAGACCTTCTCCAAAGCACTCCGCGCCTTCGATTCCTTTCAGCCGAGCACCAACTTCAAAAGCTGGATCTTCCGCATCCTGCGCAACACGTTTCTTACCTCACGCACTGGTATCGCTGCGTCCCGAACCGTCTTTCTGGAAGACACTCCGCACGCGCTGGACACCGCCGACGCTGGCCCCACGCCGGAAGATAACCTCCTCCGGCTGGATAGTCAGGCAGCACTCCAAACGGCCCTGGAGCAGCTCGAGCCACCGCTCCGGGAAGCTCTGCTTCTCTGCGACGTGGAAGAGATCAAGTACAGAGACATCGCCCTGATCCTCGATATCCCCATCGGGACCGTCATGTCACGCATTTCTCGCGCCCGCCGTGCCCTGCGCCGTCTGTTGCGGCCGCAGCTCGGAGAATCCCAATGACTCAAACCATCGACCATCTAGACCCGGAGAGGCTTAGCGCCTTTATCGACGACGAGCTGCCGCCCGGCGAGCAAGAGATAATTCGGCAGCACCTGGCCGAATGCCAGCCGTGCGCCCTTCGCGTTCTCTCCGCCACGCAGCTAAAGGCGGCAACCGCACGCGCCGGGCGTCGCTTCGCACCACCGCCCGATGCCCTCGCCCGTCTCACCGCCCAGCTTCATCAGCAACCTCAGGCGCCCCCGCGCATTCACTCCGCTCGCCGAATCGTCTGGAGTGCCCTTGCCGCCGTCATCCTGCTGGCCATATCGCTGATTGGCTGGCGCCAGTTCCACCAAACCAACAACCTCTCCGCCGAACTACTCGACCAACACCTTGCCACCCTGTCGAGCGGCGCCACTCCACAGGTCATTTCGACCGACCGCCACACTGTAAAACCCTGGTTCCAGGGTCGGCTTCCTTTCAGCTTCAACCTGCCCGAGTCTCTCCCTCCGGACACCACCCTCAAAGGTGCTGACTTTACCTATCTCGAAGGCCAGCCGGCAGCCTTGCTTCTCTTCACCATTCACAAACACGAGGTCTCTGTTTTTCTCACCCAGCGGTTCGGCAGTCCCGGCCTCACTGCGCTGCCCGCGACGCGCTCAGGATTCTCCATCTGCTCCGCGACATCGCAAAACCTTCGCATTGTCGCCGTCAGCGACGTCAACCTTGCGGATCTCAACACGCTTGTAGCCGCCTTGGTGAATGTGCAGTCTCCCGCCTAGCGGGGCAAGTTACCGTGGGGAAAGTAATCTAGACGCGCCGCCACGCTGGCGCATATCCCGCCCCTGGGATGAATGCCGTCGGGGGATGATGCCCTGTGTTTCAAGAAGTGACAATTTAAAGACATGGCACTTACAAAGCAAGCACGCTCTCAAGGCACACTGAGAAACAGCAATCACCATGAGAGCCGTTGCTTCCTTGATGCAGAACCATTCGTCATCTTACAAACCGGCCGCTCTCTCTTTGCCGCAGGAGATGACCCCTCATCTTTCTCCGAAAAATGAAAATGCGGCCAGACCAGACGAAGTGTCTGGTAGCGAAACCGCTTCCCAGCCAAGGTCGCCTTACCAGGCAGCCGGTTACCTGAGCCAATATCTCGCGCTGGAGACATCCGGAGCTGCCGCCGGCCTGCAATTGCATGCGTGGGGCGCGGAGCCGCGGAACTTGATCCGGCTGGCCTGGTCGTACCGTGTCGCGAAGCGAATCTTCGATCTTGTGCTTGCGATCGCTCTGCTTCCACTTCTTCTTCCCGTTTGTCTGCTGCTGATGCTATTGATCAAGTGCAGCTCGAAAGGGCCCGTCTTTTACCGGCATCTTCGCGTGGGACAAGACAGCCGTGCCTTCCATCTCTACAAGTTCCGAACGATGTTTCCTCATGACCGGGCGCTTTTGCAAGCCTATCTCGCCACCAATCATGACGCGCGGAGGGAATGGGAGGAGCAATACAAACTGCGTTGGGACCCGCGGGTGACGCGGCTTGGCGCCATACTTCGGCGAACAAGCCTGGATGAATTACCCCAGATCCTGAATGTCTTGCTTGGCCAAATGAGTTTCGTCGGACCGCGTCCGATCGTGCATGATGAAATTCCGCGCTATGGCGCAGCGTTTCCCTTCTATGCCGCGGCGAAGCCGGGAATCACGGGCCTCTGGCAAGTGAGTGGCCGTGGCGCCGTCTCCTACGAAACACGAGTTTCCCTCGACATCACCTACGTCATGACGTGGTCCTTCGTGCAAGATTTGTCAGTCCTCTTGAAAACCGTGCGAGCCGTATGCCGCTCCGAGGGGGCGTATTAGCAATTCCGCCGCCTCCACTTCCACATGGGGATCTGCTTTGCCCTCATCCAGCAACAAGCCCCACCAACAGCGACCACTCTCACACTTGTCATCGCGACCGTAGCGAAGCGAAGTGGAGGGACCTGCTGTTTGACTTCCCCGCAGCAGACGCCGGGGCACCACAAAACTCAGCTGTTCGGTCCCTCCCAGTAACCAACGCAAGGGTAAAAACCCAACCTAAGATTTGTCATCCCGACCGGAGCGTAGCGAAGTGGAGGGACCTGCGGTGCGCCCCGGCCCGGGCCACAACCGTCAAAGCGCATCAAGGCTGAATCCCAACCGAAGCTAACGCGCTAAGCCCAAGCCCCCGGCCACAGTCCGTCGCGTACGCAATTCTCTCCGAGTCCACCCAATCCGGCGTATAAGCATTGCAATCGCCAAACGTGAGCATCTGCTCGTGTCCCGTAGCTACATCCGCGTACCCCAACTGCCAGCGGTTGCGCACCAGCTCTCTGAAGGCGACAAACCGTCCATCGGGAGACACCGCCGGAGAATCGGCGTCTTTGTCCCCAGACAAAAATACCCTCGGCTGCCCTCCAGCCTTCAAACTGAAGATTCTCTCCCGGCCCTCTCTTTTGGCGGCGAACAGAATCCACCCCGACGGGGCGAAGGTCACATCGCGAATGTCGTAAGTACTATCCACGATCTGCAGTGGCTCGCTCCCCGTTGGCCGCGCGAGCCACAGACTGCCCCGGCCCTTTGTCTCGCGAAGAAACGCAACCACTGTGCCATCGGACGAGATGGCCGGAGATTCCGCATCAGGGATCGATTCTGACGACACTCCATTGGCCGCTACGATAGCGACCCGCGACCCATTCTTGTCGGCGAGCTCTACCAGCGAGACCGGAGCATCCCGTGCGACCGCGACCGCCAATTGATCAGCATCGCCCGTGAACACCTCACTGCCCGCTTGATTCAGCACGCGATATCCGTCAGCCAACATTGCCGTATACACATACCCGGCTGAGGTTTGACTAGGTCCGCTGGCCAGATAAGCGGGCGTGATTACCGGTATGCGCCGCGCACTATCCTGCTCCATGTACGCAAAGTGATTGTGGTAGCCGGCGGCACTCACCACACATCCAACCAGGCTGAGTGCGTACAGCAAGATTGCGCGGCGACCAAGAGGAGCCGCGCGGTTCAGCAAGAAAAGAAAGACCACCCACAACAGCAACGCGCTCCACAAACGGCCAAAGGCAAGGAACGTATAGAAAGTCCCCTGCCCGCGGGGAAAATACTCGACGATCGAAATCATGCAGTAGAGAGAGACCGCTACGCCTGCGCTAACATAGGCCTTCCGCTGAAAAAGGAGATCCACCAGAAGAACGATGGAAAAAATGACGACCACAAAATGGTAGCTGGCGGGCACCGGCGATAAGACCAGCAAGGCAAACGTATAGGCGGCCCACTCCAGTTGCTCCGTGCTGGTGTTCCTGGCCTGGCGACTCAAAACTGCAAGCAGGGGAAATAGGATCGCCAATTGCCATAGAGGATAAAGAACCGCATAGAGCGTCGGAGACTTTATCAGAGGGCCAGGATTCAAAGTAGGCTCGTAAATAAAAAATCTGTGAAACAAGGCCGCCGCCGATGCGTTATGCGCACTGTAGGGATCGAGCACCTCACCCTGCAGACTCCGCGGCAGGATCTCCGTGGCGTACAGGTTGATTACGTCGCTGCCAAGCCATAAATAACCGAGCCCCAGAAAGAGCAGTGCAGCACTTACCATGGCAAACGCAAACCGCCACTGCCGCTTCCATACGAAATACAGAACGAAGAGCAGCGGATAGACCTTCACGGCGCCAGCGAGCGCCAGGCCAACTCCGCAGGCGATCCAATTTCCTCTCCGATAAAAGTAGTAAGCCAGAACCACGCAAAAGAGCACAAAAAGATGCATCTGCCCCAGCAGAAAGCTGGTCCGCAAAGGGAAGACAGCCAATAAGCACAACAGCCATATGCGCCGCCTGCCGATGGACGTAACCTTATTAAGAAGCTCAACGCTCGAAACCAGCAACAAGAGATTTGCTAGAATCCAGAGCCGCTTCGCGATCAGTGCAGAGAAGAAGGAGAGCGGTACCACCGGGAGCGCCGAGAATGGAGTGAGGCCGGCAAAGCCGACGAGTTGCTGGCTGATTCCCCAGTGATCTTTGATCCGTTGCAGCCAGATCCAGTCATAAATACGATCCAGGCTGTAGCCTTCGCGCAGCAAGCGGGCGACGAGATAATAGTTCGGAAAATCGGTATTCAGCGAGCGCCAGCTGGGAACAATTCCCTTCCATAACAACAGGGCCGCAAGAAACAGGCAGGCGGTAATTTCCATCAATGGAAGGACGGGAGCGATCGCAACTTTGAGCCGATCCGCGGGGCTCGTCGAGACGCCGGTTGTGCTTTGCCTCTGTAGCCCTGGCATACCGGCCCTCCTGTTGAACATCGACGAGTTCAAGCTTATCGCTGCTGCGCAAGCCGAAGATTCCGCTCGCCGGGAAATGACAACACAATGACAGCCGCGTGACATTGGGCGCGGCCGTGAAACTCCGCATCCCGGAAACACTGTGACAAATCGCTTACATCCATGTGACAACTGCGCTGGGTAAACGAACTATCTTCCAGTTTGTGCAGGGAGTGTGCGTTGCCCAAGTCGCGAAAGATCGTCTTCTTTTTCCCGTCCTTCGCAAGTTCTGACGCGACGGCCCCACTGGGCATTCTGGCGGTTGCGACCCCGTTGCTTCGCGCCGGGTATCAAATTTGCCTCATCGATTCCACCATTACTCCCAATTACAAAAAACGCGTGCTTGAAGAAGTGCGCGATGCCCTTTGTCTCGGTATCTCTCTTGTAACCGGCCCCATGATCCGGGAGACGGTGGAAATCGCGCGCGCGATCAAGGAATGGAATCCTGACTTCCCCATCATCCTCGGCGGATGGCACCCTTCGCTCTTGCCTACGCAGACGCTGCAAGCCCCTTACATCGATTACGTCGTGCGCGGACAAGGCGAAGACTCTCTGCTGGAATTGGTCAACCACATTGAAAAGGGCTCCGCGCCGGATTTTGTCGCGGGTATCGGTTTCAAGCGCGACAACAAACTGGTCTTTACTCCCGAGCGCCCGTTAAAGGCTCTGGTGGAAATGCCTCCCAAGGCCTATCACCTGGCGGATTTCGACGCCTATGAACGCTTGTGCGGACGGCGATGGGCCATGTACACCTCGAGCCTCGCCTGCCCTTTCAACTGCGCTTACTGCACCAACGCAGGCGTCTACGGGCGCAAATGGAACGCGCTGCCGGCCGAACAGTTTGTCGAGGAGACCGTCGATCTGAGCCGCAGATACGGCTTGGAGATGTTGTGGATCGTCGATGACAACTTCCTCGTCGACCTTGATCGGGCCCGTGCCATCTCGGAAGGGTTGGTGCGCGCCGGCGCCGCTTTCAAGTGGAGCATCCAGGCAACCACAAACCTCACCGCGCGGCTTTCTCTTGAAGACCTGAAGTTGCTACACAAGAGCGGTCTCCACCAGATATGCCAGGGAGCAGAATCAGGCTCACCCAAGGTTCTGAAGGCCATGAATAAAGACTTTCAGGATTTCGGAACCATCTACGAAAGCGCCGCACGCTGCCTGGCCGCGGGCATTCGTCCCTCCTTCAACATCATCTTTGCCTTCCCGGGTGAGGGAGCAAAGGAGCGCAATGAGACCATCCGCTTCGTGATGGACGTATGCCGGCGCTTTCCCGGCGCTGAATTCTGGACCAACATCTTTACTCCGTATCCCGGCGCTCCCATCATGGAGAAAGTTGCGGAGCTGGGCATCGAAACTCCAGACTCCTTCGAAGGTTGGGCCGACTTCTTTCCACGCTACACCAAGCTTCCATGGCTGAACGGGCGCGATCACGAGGAGCTGCAGGTAATGCGAGACTATCTCCGCATCGCCTTCGATCGTATCCCCATCTCCGCCGACACTCGCAAGCCGATCACCCGCTTGGCGCAGAAATGCATCTCGCTGCCCGCTCGCTGGCGTCTCGACCACAACGCTTACCGCTTTCCGGTTGAGCTTTGGCTGAATAAAAAACTCAAAGAGCACACGGCAGCGGCCAAGCCTGCCGTCGACGCCAAACGGCTCGAGCCGAACCCGGTGGAGGCCACGTGCTGACACGGGGAAAAGTCATCCTCTTCTATCCCGCCTACGACGGGCCGCCGCTCGGTGCTCCTCTGTGCTTGCTGGCGCTGGCTTCCACCTTGCGCCAGGCGAACTTTGACGTCTTGATGATTGACGCCGCCATCGAGCCGGACTACCGAACGCGGATCGAGTGCGAGATCGTCGATGCTTTGTGCATCGGCATCTCCGTGCTCACCGGCCCCATGATCAAGGGCGCGATCGAAGTCGCGGCTGCTATCAAGAGCGACCATCCATGGCTGCCGATTATCTTCGGCGGTTGGCACCCAACGTTGCTGCCCGACGAGACCTTGAGCGAGCCCTTTGTGGATGTCGTAGTGCGAGGGCAGGGCGAAGTCACCCTCGTCGAAGTCGCGGAAGCACTGCTGGCCAAGCGCTCTCTGGAAGGAATCGCCGGCGTGTCCTTCAAGAGCAATGGTCATCGCAAGCACAACGTCGATCGCCGGGTGGAGCCTCTGGACGCGCTGCCGATTCCAGCCTTTGACCTCACCGACTTTGACGCATACGAGAAACTCAGCGGCGGAAGAAAAATTGGCTACGCCACCAGCGTCGGGTGCCCCTATGCGTGCAACTACTGCACCGACATGGTTTTTTACAAACGCCGCTTCAATGCTCTGTCTGCCGAACGCGTCGTCGCTGAGATGACTGAGCTGGTCACCCGGTATCGCATTGAAGAAGTTGCGCTGCTCGACTCGAACTTTCCCGTAAACGTGCATCGTGCGCTGGATATTGCCCGCGGCATCTTGGCTTCCGGGGTCAAGTTTCGCTGGACCTTTCAGGCCTCCACCGACTTTCTCTGCCGCATGAGCGAAGACGAAGTACGGCTGCTGGGCAACAGTGGCGTATCGCACATGGGCTTCGGTACGGAATCGACCTCTGAATCTGTGCTGAAACTGATGAACAAACGTCATCAGCGCGTGAACGAGATGTATGAGACTGCACGCAAGGCAAATCTGGCCGGCATCCGGGTCACGTTCAATCTCATCTTTGCTTATCCCGGCGAGACCGAAGCCGATCGTTCCATCACCTTCCAAACCATGAGCGATATCGCACGCCAGTTTCCCAATGTTAGCTTTTCGCCCAATATTTTCACCCCCTATCCGGGCATTCCTATCTGGCCTCAACTCCGGGAGCTTGGCGTTCCTGAACCACACTCTCTCTACGAGTGGATGGATATGCCGTTGGGCGCCAACATGCTGCCCTGGCTTAAAGGAAGAGAATTGGCACGCCTGGAACGGATGGTCGAGTATTTTCTGCTCAACAGCAAATTCTGCCGGCAAAAAGGCGGCATCTCCGGGCTACGAAAAGCAGTTCAATTCGTCATTCAATCGCCGATTCGTTGGCGCCTGCGCTCGAATCAATCCTTCTTCCCCTGGGAACTTTGGCTGGCGCACTTATCCGAGCGCGTGGCCTTGAGGCGTTCGCTGGTCACGGGCCAGGAACTTCCCAAATTGCCAGCAGGTGCGTGCTAGTGAACCTGAAGTGTGTGAGGTAACTTGTGGCCGATATCCTTCTGGCGCACTCCTACCATCTCGCGTATGACCCCAAGCAGGTGCGGAAGATGCAACCGTATCCGCCCCTCGGTACCCTTTACGCGGCGACCGCACTGAGGGAGCACGGCATCTCGGTTGCGGTCTTCGACTCCATGCTGCAGGATCCCGTCTCCGCCTTTCCGGAAATGTTGCTGCAGCAGCAGCCCCGGATCCTTGCCATCTATGAGGACGATTTCAACTTTCTATCCAAGATGTGCCTGACCAGGATGCGCGAGCTGGCGTGGCAATTGGCGCGCACGGCCCGGGTTGCCGGAGCCATCGTAATCGCTCACGGCTCAGATGCCACAGACCATGCCGAGGCCTATCTCAACAATGGAGTCGACTTCGTTCTGGTGGGCGAAGCGGAGCAAAGCCTCGTTGACCTGTGCGATTCGATCCTGCAAGGAGGCGAGCTTCCACGCAATATCCCCGGCGTGATCCACCTGGAACCAACAGGCAATCCGGTTCAAAGCTCGGTCCATTCATCGCGGAACATGAATTGGAAAAATCTGCCCATGCCGGCCAGGGAATTGATCGATCTGGCTCCCTATCGGGAAGCATGGCTATCGGCTCACGGTTATTTCTCCGCCAGCGTCGTCGCCAGTCGCGGATGCCCCTATCGATGCAACTGGTGTGCCAAGCCGATTTCCGGGAATAAGTTCCAGCTGCGAGCACCCGAGCAGGTTGCGGCCGAAATTTGTGAACTTAAGAACCGCTACGGCGTGCAACATATCTGGTTTGGGGATGATATCTTCGCGCTCAACCAACACTGGGTGCAGGCATTCGCCGACGCCATGGAAGCACTCGAGTGCCGGTTGCCATTCAAGATTCAATCCCGCGCCGACCTCATGACCCGCGAGACAGTTAGAGGCTTGAAGCGAGCCGGCTGCGCTGAAGTATGGATGGGGGTCGAGTCCGGATCGCAGAAAGTACTCGACATTATGGACAAGGGCCTGCGCGTCCCGCAAATAGAGGATGCGCGTGCGCGTCTGGGTGAAGCCGGCATCCACGCCTGCTATTTCCTGCAGTTCGGTTATCCGGGGGAACAATGGGATGACATTCGGCAGACGATCGACCTGGTGCGTAGAACCCGTCCGCATGACATAGGCGTTTCCTTTTCCTACCCGCTTCCTGGCACTGTCTTCTTCGACCGGGTACGGGATCAGATCGGGTCCAAGAGCAATTGGACTGATAGCGATGACCTCTGCCTGATGTTTACGGCAGCGTACAAAGACGAATTCTATCTGGCGCTGCGCAATGCGCTGCACGCTGAAGTCGACTCCTGGCGTGATGGCTCTGCGGCCAATGCAGTTGACTGCTCGGCTCTTTGGCAACAGGTATTTGCCCTGGAGCAGACCAGCAGAAATTCTGCAGCGACTGTGCTTGCGGACACTGTGCTTGCGGATCATGACGTGCCCGCTCGGGGTCGGCCCCAGCTTGTCCGCTTGCAGGGCGTACCCGCGCATTGAGGGAGGGAGAAAGAAGATGGCTGAGCTTTTACTCACACACGGTTACTTTCTCTACGAAGATCCCAAAGAGCTTCAAATCATGAAGCCCTATGCGCCCTTGGGTATTTTGTATCTGTGCTCGCACCTGCGTAAGCAAGGCTTCGACGTTGAAGTATTCGACACTACCTTTTCCAGCCGCGAAGCGCTCTTTCTTCACCTTCGGAGTGAATCGCCATCCGTCCTGGGCATTTATGCCAACCTGATGACACGCAGGAACGTAGTCGAAATTCTCAAGGTTGCGCGAGAGGCGGGCTGGAAGACGATTGTCGGCGGGCCCGAACCGGGCGCCTATGCCCTGGAATATCTGCAGGCGGGCGCAGACTTCGTGGTCTTCGGGGAGGGTGAGCTTACCGTCGAGGAGCTGCTCCAATCATTCCGTGACGGGGGAAGGGACGACTACTCCCGCATTGGCGGCCTCGCATATCTTGATGCCGCTGGCGCCATGCGCGAAACCGGGCAACGTACGCAAATCGCCGATCTCGATAATCAACCCTGGCCCGCACGCCAGGCCATCGACATCCACCGCTATGTAAAGACCTGGCGCGATGCCCACGGCAAGGGATCGGTCAACTTCATCACTGCGCGCGGCTGCCCTTATAAATGTCGCTGGTGCAGTCACCAGGTCTTTGGGCAAACCCATCGCCGGCGCGATCCTCTGCTGGTAGTGGATGAAGTGGAATGGCTGATGAACACCTACACGCCAGACATGGTGTGGGTATCGGACGATGTCTTCACCATCAACCACGCGTGGCTTCGTACTTACGCCGCCGAAATGCGCACGCGCGGCCTGCGCATCCCCTTCGAGTGCATCTCTCGCGCAGACCGCCTCAACGCTGAAATGCTCGATCTGCTCGCGGAACTCGGCTGTTTTCGCATCTGGATCGGTTCAGAAAGCGGATCGCAGCGAATTCTCGATTCCATGGATCGCGGCGTCAAAATCGAACAAGTCCAACAGGCGGTTGCCATGAGCCGGGAGCGCGGCATCGAAAGCGGCATGTTCCTCATGTGGGGTTACGAGGGAGAAGAGGTCGAAGATATCGAGGCCACCATCCGGCACGTCAGCACGTCCAAACCCGATATCTTCTTTACCACGGTCTCTTATCCCATCAAGGGCACGCCATACTACAAAAAGATCGCCGATCGCCTGGTTCAATTACAGCCATGGGCAACCAGCTCCGATCGCGATCTAAGAATCAAAGGCCGGCATTCGCAGCAGTTTTATCGTTACGCCGACAAACTGCTTAAGGAGGAGGTACAGCTCGCGCGTCTCGCCGGCACGCCGGCGGCCAACTCCGAAAGTGCCACCAGCCTGCGCCATAGCATTCAAGTGACGCGCGCAGGCATGCTCTCGTCTGTCTCCGAGGTGGAAGCATGACCGTCGCCGCAAATGCTCGAAATCAGACGGTGCTGGCCTTTGACAGTCTTGCCCCGAAGTATGACGACCTGTTTACTCGCTCCTTGATCGGCCGTGCCCAGCGCGGCGCTGTATGGGACGTAATTCTCGACGTCTTTGAGCCCGGAGCCCATATTCTGGAAATCAATTGCGGCACCGGCGAAGATGCGCTCTTTCTTGCCCGCCATGATATTTCGGTGGTTGCCTGCGACGCATCGCAACAAATGATTCATACTGCCCGGCAGCGCATGCAGGCCGAAGACCCGCACGCCGATATCCAGTTCGAGCTTCTTCGCACCGAACATCTTTCGCAGCTTCGCCCCAGTGAATTGTTCGATGGCGCCCTGTCAAACTTTTCCGGATTGAATTGTGTTGCCAACCTCGATCACGCAGCCCGCGACCTTGCTTCCTTGCTTTTTCCCGGAGCTCCCGTCCTCATCTGCCTCTCCACCCGCTTCTGCATCGCAGAAATGCTTTGGTTCCTCCTCCATGGTGAGTTTCGCAAAGCATTCCGCAGAACCTCGGGGATCGCGACTGCACGCGTAGGCGAGTTCGAGGTCAAGGTATATTACCCAACCCTGCGCGAAGTGAAGCGGGCTTTCTCGCCGTGGTTCCGGCTCAATTCCTGCCTGGGCATCGGTGTAGCCGTCCCACCCTCATACCTGGAACCAACGATCCGCAAGCGCCCGCGCTTGCTTGACCTGTTGCGCTCGATCGACAAGCGTATCTCCAACTTACCTTTGTTTCGCACCATGGGCGATCACATGCTGCTCTGCTTTGAGCGGGTGGAGGGCGGATGCTGGTGAGCCAGCAAGCACAATCCGAGTCTGTCAGCAGCCCGACCAGCAGCATCCGGTTGCGTTGCCCTCGCTGCAGCAACTCGATGGGCGACCTACCCTCGGATGGTCACACGCTAATCTGCACTCGATGCAAGGTGAAGATGCCTTGCGAGCGAGGAGTGTGGAAGGCACTCTTGCCCGAGCGCGAGGCGCACTTCTCGCGCTTCGTCGAAGACTACCAATTCATTCGGGCATCGGAGGGTCGAGGCAGTACCAGCGATGACTACTATCTCGCGCTACCCGATCGCGATCTTTCCGGCCGCAATCGTACCCAGTGGGCGATTCGCGCGCGCACCTTTCGCTACATCGAGCGGAAGATTCTGCCCCACATCGTCACCTTGACGCGCCCCACGCTTCGCATTCTGGACCTGGGTGCGGGCAACGGCTGGATGAGCTATCGGCTGGCGAGCCGGGGCCATGCACCGATCGCCGTCGACTTGATGACCAACGATCAGGACGGCCTCGAAGCCGCAGAGCACTTCAGGAAATGGCTCCCTCGAATCTTTCCCAGATTTCAGGCGGAACACGACAACCTGCCGTTTGCCGATGCTCAATTTGACCTCGTGATCTTTAACGCTTCGTTTCACTATTCAGAGAATTACGAAAAAACAATGGCAGAGGCGCTTCGCTGCACTCACCCGGAAGGTAGGGTGGTCATCGCGGACAGTCCCTGGTATAGCGATGAGGAGAGCGGTCTGCGCATGCTTGAGGAACGCCGCGCCTCATTTATCAAGCGTTATGGCTTTCCTTCGGACGGGCTCAGCAGTCTCGAGTACCTTACCGCCCAGCGGCTCGCAAGCCTGGAATCACGTTTTGGCATCCAGTGGCAGGTTCATGAACCTTATTACGGTTTGAAATGGCAATTGCGTCCCTGGTTGGCAAAACTACGCCGCAAGCGCAAACCATCCCACTTCCGCATTTACGTGGCCACGGCCGTCCAATGATCATTCTCTTCCATCCCCGCGCCACCAAGCCTCGCAACTGCAGGCTCCCGCTTGCTGTGCTCGCGCTCGCGGCGGTGCTCGAAGGCCGCGAAGAGTACAGAATCATCGACGGCAACCTGGAAGATGATCCCACAGCGGCGATCCTGCATACGATTAGCAATCACCAGGTCGAGCTTCTTGGTGTTTCGTGTATGCCCGGCCCACAGATGGTCGCAGCAATGGAGACTTGCCGCGAGATCCGCCGTCTCCGCCCCCATGTGCGCATCGTGTGGGGAGGTTACTTTCCCTCTCTCTATCCTGACACTGCGCTCAATGCCAAATATGTCGACTATGTGGTCCGCGGCCAGGGCGAAGATACCCTGCTGGAGCTCATCGATGCCCTCCGTGGCAAACGTTCGCTTGAGTCGATCCTCGGCCTTTGCTACAAAGACAGCTTCGGCTTTCATCGGACGAATCCCGAGCGGCCGATGAAGGGGCCGGATGAATTTCCGTGGTCACCCTTTCATCGCCTTCCCGTTGAAAAATACCTGCGCCCCTCGTTCTTTGGCAAGCGCACCGCGGTGCATCACGCAAGCATTGGCTGCCCATTCAATTGCAGCTTTTGCGGCATCCATGCGGCCTATGGAAGGGCGGAGCGGATGGAGTCTCCCGAACGGACTGTCAAGATTCTCAATTACCTTGTGGGCCGATACGGTGCCGACTCCGTACAGTTCTACGACATGAACTTCTTTCTTCGTGAAGATCATGCTCGTGAGCTGGCTGATCGCTTGGCCCCACTCAACCTCAGATGGTGGTGTGAAGCACGCGTGGACATTATGTCGCGCTACTCGGACGCCACTCTCGAGGCGATTAGGAAAGCGGGATGCACCATGATCTTCTTCGGAGCAGAATCGGGCTCCGATTGGGTACTGCAGGAGATGCAAAAGGGCATCACCACCGAAGAAACGGTGGCCATGGCTCATCGCACACGTGAATTCGGCATCATTCCAGAATTCTCATTTGTCATTGGGAATCCGAAGGACCCGGAGCGCGACACCCGCGAGACTGTTTCCTTTATCCGCAAACTCAAACGAATCAACCCCGCGTCTGAGATCATCGTGCAGCACTATACCCCAACACCCCAACCGGGCAAGATGTACGGAGAGATTGACGGCCAGATCTCCTTTCCAGAGAGTCCTGCCGGTTGGGCCAGCAAGGAATGGCTCGACTTCACGCTGCGCATCGACACCCACGCCCCCTGGCTGAAGACCGGGACCAAGAAGCTCATCGATAACTTCGAAACCGTGGTTGCCTCCCGCTGGCCTACCGTGCAAGACATCCGCGCTCCGCGATGGAGTCGCGTACTG
>Ga0302325_10019064_pt1 | contig 14444 bp, 12 predicted proteins | sample Palsa_T0_2_FD_201948 | JGI IMG/M metagenome (GOLD analysis project Ga0302325, IMG submission 201948) | Peat permafrost microbial communities from Stordalen Mire near Abisko, Sweden - Palsa_T0_2 | ecosystem: Environmental > Terrestrial > Soil > Palsa > Peat permafrost | place: Sweden: Abisko... | reverse complement strand
GACTCTAAATTCGCTCTTTTTAATATCGGCTTATAAACTTGCATTATAGAGCCTTTAAAGGACTTTTTGTATATGCTCCTAGTGCTAAAGCTCGTTATCCGAGTAAATAAGGATATTATTTAAGTAAGCTATACAAAAATCATTTAAGTAATCGAATAACATATTATTTATATATTGCTAATATATAGCCGGCCTATTAATAAGCCTAAATAGCAATACCTTATATTTATATAATTTATACCTTATATAAAAGGTAATAAGTTCCTCCGAATCGGGGTGCATTCGGATCTTATAAAAGGCTTGCCGGATGTCTAGCTTAGTAAAGATCTTAGCTTAGCTAATTTGTGCTAAAGTCTTATCGATTAATAGCAAAGGGTACTTGTCTTTATAAGTAAGGGCGTTTAATTTACGGAAGTCGACATAAAACTATAAGCTCTTATCTAATTTCTTAACAAATAAGGTAAATAATGCATATAAGGCTTAGCTATCTTTAATAAAGCCCTTATTTAAGTTATTTAGCAAGTATTGCTTAATAGCCTGTAATTTATCTATAAATTAATGCTATAAGGGACTATAGCTTAAGGTATTATCGGCCTTTAATTGGATTTAGTAATCGTATAATTAATACGGGGGGAGGATATTAAAAGCAGCCTTTAAAAAGACGTCTTTATACGAATTGTAGCATAAAGGGAGCTTGGCTTAGATTTCCTTAAAGGTAGCTTTATTATTTTAAGCCTCTTAATCTTATATGCTTTTGTCCTCGATTAATCGGTCTAATTCGTATAAGCTAGTATAGAAAGAGACGTTTTCCCTCTTGCAAGCTTGCCGGTAAAAGCTAATAGCAGTAATGTGTGCAATATTCAAATTAAGTAAGTTTTTAAGAGGGGGGTCGGGTTTAGTAAAGGTTATATAAGCCTTTAAAAGTAAGTTTTTAAGCATTTATAGCTTGTATTGCATATGCTTAATTCGGTCTCGTATATCTTACTTGTGTTTATTTTAGCCGGTAATACTAATTTTTTCTTAAGACAGTCTTACGAAAGAATTAGTGCTCTTATAGCCCGAATCTTGATTTATAAAATCTATAAGTTAACTTATAAGTTTTGTATAAGGGAGGATTTTTATTTTACTTATTAGGCGGGTTAAATTAAGTATATTCTAGATTTGTTAAATAGCATAAGCTCTTAATTTGCTCCGCGCATCTTCCGATTTTATAGCTCGATTGCGCCTAGCAATGTCCCTTTAATACTCCCGATTAGGGCATACCTTTTATAATAAACTCTTAAGGATCCGGATCTCTTTGCAAAAAGAGAAAGGTAATTCCCGGGTAAAGTTATCTAGCTATATAATTTAACGCTACTTAAGATTTAGCCATATATTAAAATAAGCTATCTATTTAAGGCCTAAAATCATATTATAAGTCCTTAAGTTAAGGATTAAGAAGAGCACCTCTTCTTAGTAGTAGCCGTTAATTATAAGGTTTAAAATAAGCAAGTAAGTAATTACTTTACTAGTTTTTCCGTTAAACCCCTTAGCTTAAATTGTATAATCTAAGGGTTAAGCTTTAATATTTAAGAAGTTAGCTAGCTAAATAGCAAAAGTAGTATTAATAAATGCAAAACCGTTTGCTCTTATATTAAGCAATAAAGGTATAATAATATTATATCTATTCTTTAATAAAGTATAAGAAATAATAAAGTGTTAACCCCTTATTAATCGACTCAAGTTAATATTAAAACAATTAATTGCGTACCTTAAGCAAGAGTCTTAGCCTAAGGTTCCTCTTTTCCCGATTCTTTAATTTCCTCTTAAAAATCGTACAATTATTTTTCCTCGATTTCATGCAAATTAGTCCTTTTAAGCTTAAAGCAATTAGATAAAAAGTGTCTTAGCTTGTTACAATTGTAGCACTTGTCTATAAGCTTTACTATATAGCGGGGTTTTGCTAAACGGCAATCCATATAATCTATATGAGGGGTAAGCTCCTTATAAAATATGCTTAAAGAGGGGGTTATATAAGAAGGGGTAGCTACTAGAGCAAAGGTTAAGCTTAAACCGGATCTAGAACTAGTAGCAAGGCCGGTGATTTGTGAGGGCTATAAAGCTTAGCGTTCCTTAAACCTTTACTAGTAGTCTTTACAAGTAGTAATTCGTCGGAGTTCTAAATCTAAGGAGGAGACGTTAGCTGCTAATTCGGTATATAGACGGAGCTTAAGCAAATTAAGAGCTATACCCCATTAAAGGGCTAGCGTAATCCGATTATACAAGTCCATTTGCAAGCTAGCTTAAGGGACCTCGGCCTCTCTTGCTAAATGCAAGAAAGTAGTTTAAAATTCGGCAAAGGTTTAATCCCGTCTTATAACTAGAGCATTATAATTATATTTAGCGTCCCGCACATAGTTCGGATTCGTATAAACCGAGGCCAAGTAATCTAGTATCTCCTCGGCTATAGTAAACCGTGTAGTCGAATTTTTATTAAACCGGGGCTATAAATGCTTTTAGGCGTCCTTTAAGGTCTACTTAAAGACATAAAGCATATAGTCCTCTTTTATAAGGAAATAGTCGGCGTTTTTATAGAGCTTTCCGCGGATTAGGATCCTTTAGCTAATAAATATAAGGTTAATATTATCTGTAAGTTCCTTAAAATCGGCAATCTTCTAAAATAGCCTAGTTTTACCGGATTTACTCGGACCTTTTAAAGAATCACGTTTTATAATATGCTACACCTAAGGGGTAATATCTTGCTAGAAGCTAGGATCGTTTTAACTAGCTAAGCTATTGCCTAATACTATAATCCGCTAAAGGATTTGTTAAAGCATAGCCTCTATAGTTGCTTAGTTTTGTCTTAGTTCTAGGATTTAATAGCGTATAAAATTGTCCTGTTTTAGGGTATTATCATATTCGGATTCTAGCTAGCGTTTAAGGTCCCGAATAGCTAGAAGTTAAGGGGTTTCTTGCTATATAGCAAGGGGATTAGAGGCCGTAGCCTTCCCCTTAGTGCCTCTAGTCGCTATCGTATTGTACGATTAGCGATAGCTTCGTTTTTTCGGTATAGACAATAATGTGTTTAAGTAAAGTGTGTATAAGGAGTAACTATATCCCTTAAGTATCCGGGTTTATATTATACAAAAATGACAAATTTTCCTAATTCCTTTTAAGGAGCTTTGCAGCTAAGAAATTAGGGCGTTTCTTCCACAGCTTATTAAAAGACTATAAGCGTGAGGGATATTATAAGAGGCCTTCCTAAGCGGAGTAAGAGAGAGCTTTAGATAATGTGACAGGCTTACGAGGTATGCCAAGATACACTTCACTAGAGGAAGAGGTCTTTACCTAAACTCGTACAATTGGGCTATATGCGAAGATCTAAAGCTAAGGAGAGAAGAAGAGGGTAAAGGAGGGGAAGGTAAGCTATATACACAGTGAGTAGTCAGGTGATATAGCGTGGCCCTAGCCTAGCCTAGGGCCTGTATAGGGTCCGTACAATACCCGTATGGTAAGGTGGCAGCCGGAGCTGTCACACGCCCTCAAGCTCCTCTTCTCTCTTTAGTTTAGTATCCTGCAAAATAAGAGTGTTCTGCCACGACCTTGAGTCACGAGAATTGCTCTTGTGACATATAACTTAAAATAAAAGCAAAAATTAAAGGGGCTATTTTACTTTTATAATACTTTTAAAGAATTTAAAAAACAACTTTAATATAATTATACCACGTGATATATTAATCAATTAATCAAAATTAATTAGATTAACTAATCTAATTTAATCAAAAAAAATTTAGGAGGCGTTAATCATATTCTAATCTATTTTAATTAATTAGAATAGTATTTTAGATGATTAATATAATTAATCCTTTGACACACTGGCCTTGGGTTTTAATTCTTCTTTTCACGATTCTTGATCCCATTCACAATATGGAAAGGATACTGTGTATGATCAAAGCAATTTCGAACCCAATATGATTTTTAGCTTGCTTTAATATTTGCTTGCCCAGAACAACATCCTGAATGAATTCTCAATTTCATAGTCAATAAAATATCTACCGAAGCTCAAATGTCTCAAGTTTTCGTGTCCCATTCTTCAACTCATCAATTGCCTTGCCATGCATATACCCATCTACATAAACATCACCAACGTACTCATAGTAATCTTTGCGTTTCCTCAGAAGAACAGGAGTCGGGCATCCGAAAAGAACGCAGATGCTGTCTTGATACTCCGCATATCCAGATCCTAGACATAGCAAGCCCGAGTCTGAGATCAAGAATTTACGTCCAGCCATGGCATCGACCAGGAAATCTTCGAAGAATTGAAGGCGTAAGCCATCTGTCATTTTCGGCGCATCCCTCTCGAATATAGCTAGTTGGGGGTCGACGGGCATTGCCGGTAGCCGTTCTTCAGTCATACGTGCCATGCAGTAGTAGGTCCAGTGAAGTCTCTCCCGCGATGTCCATCTTTCTTTATCTTTATCTAAGCATATGGTCCTGCAAAATGCCTCGTGCATGGAAACGTTGAGCCCTATTTTTTGGGTGAGCTTCATACGCCAGTGGTGGAAGGCCATTAAGATGCTGTCGGTTGACACTAGGGATCCGACTGTCAGTCCAGTCACAAGGACATCATCAATGAGTACGCCCGAGAGGCCCAGTCTTGAGCGTTTATTGGATAAACTAAAATTTGCTGCCGTTCTGCCCGCTGCGGCGAAATCTGGATATTTATTCCCTATTGGACGGACTTGGGGATAGTTATCCCAATTTGGCACCTTTCAAGTTTTGAAGATCAGCGGGAGTATTCTATTTGGATGAAGTCTAGATGAGAAGTTATCAAGGCTTGCTTTGAGTGTCTACATTGCAAGACGGACACTTGAGACACTCTCTTATAGCAAAGTCGTTCAGATGTATAGAGGTACCCCGATTGAAAGAGCGACTTACCCAAGAGGGAAGTGAGAACCTGTTTGGATGCAATGGAAAGTGAATAGTTGCACAGATAACATCAAGGCGCTGGGTTGTTCTCAAGAGGTAATCGACGACATTGGTGAATATCTCTCTGACAGAGACAGTGTAATCAACGGGAAACTGTGACCTCTCATGAGCCGCAAGAAGCCCCAAGACCGCATACACTCTGTCCCGTGGCTCATTACATAGCTTTTCCCGGTGAGACAGCAGCATTCGTAATAAGTTAGTCGACTCGTTTGGACGTTTTTCGTCTCTCATATTGGAAGGCCCATGATCGCATAGGACTTTTGACCATAGTTGTCCGTAAGATGATATACCATGACTCGCAGGGAATCTTCGTAATAAGCTAGATGTTCTTGGAGTTAGTATTTCTTGAACAAGGAGGTATTTAAGGTAGTAATTTTCTTCGGTCGTCGTAGGGAAATGAAAGTAGAGATGCAAAGCTGTGGAAATTCCTAGATCCTTTCCAACTGCTCATGCCATAACCTCAGTGGACTTGTGACTTATGATGATGTTACTCACTGAGAAGAATGCTGCTTTAAAATTCTCTGGACGCCGGTATAAGATTCCCAGCCTGTAGCGTGAGCACCACAATAGACGGTCACTGACTTTGCGTTGAAGACTTCTTGTACACACCAAAGTCTCCGCCAATAATCTCGTTCAAAGAGCTGGACCACTGCTCGAAACTGCTCGGTGTACGTTGAGGAAACAATAAACTCGTTTGTCCTCTCAGAATTTCTCGGACGTAGTAGATCATTGATCAGCTTTAAGGCATCGTTGCTGTTGTCTGCCTCTGGGCCAAGCCAAATCGCGACATCATAAGCATTACTGTAGATGCTCGTCATTTTCTGGACCTGGACGCTTCGTTCAGTGGGGCTCTGTTGATTGATACAAATAGCGTCTGCCCACACGATGATTGCGAACGACTCGGACCTGAGACGATGAAGTGCACCCCATAGGCTCTGAGTAATTGGAAATTCGTATCCATTCAAGAGGATGAGGCGCGTGTCTTCTACGTCACCCCAAGCATAGGACAGAGCAATATATCCCCCAGAACTCTGTACAGAGGCGTGCAGCATTTCGCAATTGATGGCACTGGCACTGTTCCCTGGGAGGACACGTAGCAGGCGTATTTCTTGGCGTATAGGGTCCAGATCTTTGTAACGGAAATTTGTCTCACCTAGCCTTCGTGGAATTGGCGACGCAGAACGTCGCCACAATATTAGTTGGGAATCCATGAACATGAATGGCGTTTTGGGAATGAATGGGTTGAAATTGAGATTTGATTGCGAAGGATAATATAGGCTAAAGGTTAAAGCAACACGGGCTGCGCCACCACTCGAGTTATATATTCACGTGATAGTAAATGACAATGAGGAAGGAAGGTATCAAGTACAAACGAGGCTCGTTAACTGAACGTTTCAAACGTGCGTTTAGGTAGTATCACCTATGCTCTTCCACCATATCATTAGGAGTTATGGGTTGTAGAATTGATAAATTGATAAATTGGTTCTTTGCTGATTTGGGGATGTCATCGATCACCTGAGCCTGGCCCTTGGGGATTTTTTAGGAGTCGGGGTCATTAAATCTTATCCGTTCAGTTGCCACCAGGCCCGCGTCCGAGTAACAATCTTCTCTCCACTTTAAACTTGAATAAGTTACTATATAATAATATAAAATGTATACACTTTTATTTTATAATAAATAGCCTTTTAGCCTATTGGTATATTGAGTTTACTTTAATTTCTATAAATATTGAATAAAGTAAAGACACGCGGTAAAATAGGACTTTTGATGCTCCTTTGTTTTTAGCGAAACGCGTGCCTGGTGGCAGCTGAACGAATAACTGTTGCAACCTTTATCAAACTTTAAGTAATTCTAAATCAGCTCTTACCTGGTTTTCCGTTCTCAGAAATTGAGGCTACTATAAACAGATTATAAATTATAAATTCGACACCTCTCCCTAACACTAAAAAATGTCGCTAAATTTACATATAGCGTTGAATAAGTTACATACAACTAGAGATAAGGGTTCGAAACAGTACTATAGAGAATTAACAGGCATTCACCGGTGCTTAAAATATAACATCCATTCCTTATAACTCCAATTGAACAATTCGACTTCCTTTCGTTTGACGATTTTCCGCTCCTTTTCAAGGGGTGCGGGGTAAATTCGCTTCGTGGTGGGCAAAAGTACTACTGTACACGACCAAAACAGGGGTTTATCGCACCCAAGCCTGCACTCACAGCGTGTGAGAGCCTAGGCTTATAGTGTATGAGAGCACTTACTATAAAAGTGCTTATTTAAATGGCTTTTACTTGTAAATCATTAGAGCCTGTATTTTAGTGAGAACTTACCAATATGTGGTAGTGAGGGGTAATTCACGCCTCTACCGCCTTGACCTTATCACTAGATTTGAGGACAGCCCGGACTCTGGGGCAGAAGTAATGGGCTTTGGATTCTGCGCTGGATTCACTACATTAGCTTCAGTTGCTATTGCCGCCTAGCTTTAGGCGGCGGAACTTTGAACTGATTTTTGTGTTCAGGACTCTTTCTGTTCACGAGTCTCTCAACAAAAGCAAGCGTCGAAACATAAATTAGGCTTCTAAGAACTGCTTCGTTGAGAAGCCACTGCCAAATCGAAACACTATGGTAATAAAACTCTATGCTTTATTTGATAATTGAATTCAGAGGAGACTTTCTATCTTCTATCTTACAAACACCACCTACTACAACCTTCAAACTTACACCTCCGTTCCCACCTTTGACTTACTCAGCACCTCCCTAACCCCATCCCTAAATAGACTCTGGGCATAAAACGTATGAAACCCAAAAACCCACCCCGGAAACGGTAGCTGATTCTTTGTCGGATTACAAGAAATACTCGAGTAACGCAACTCCACCGCCCCTTCATCATTCCTCTCTCCCTTAAAATCCACCTCACGAACCACCTCAAAACGATGCATACCCGCAAACTCCTTCCTATTATCCCCGAACCCAATCTCAACAAAACTCGGCTCTAATGGATCTTTAGAAGAAGCTACATTCTGTTTGATATATCTATCCAGAACTATGAAATTTCCACCGAGCAGCACCGTGAATTTCTCTGGGAGTTTTGTCCTTGAGATATCTGCCGGAGATAAAATTTCAGGACCATTCATAGGGACATCTATTTCCATTAACTTCATTTCCAAAACCAATAATCAAATCTAGAAATCTAGAAGGAAAAGAGACCTACCAGTAAAGTGCACAGCAATAAGTTTCCTCCCAAACACCCTCAATACCCTAATCAGCGCTTTCTCAGGCGCAAAAATCCACCCCCCATAAAACCCCCTCAAAAACCTTGCAAGAATTTCTTCGTCTGACAAGTTACCGATCTCCGCTCTTGAGAGAACGATGCGTCGGGAGTCGGTTGCAGAGATATGGTTTCGTGGGTTGACTAAATGGTGGAGGGAGTGAGAGGTGGTGCAGGTGGCAGAAAGGGTGGTTGAAGTTTTGATCGTCCGGGTTTTTTGGATCGAGAAGGGGGAATTGTAGAGGTAGGTTGTGATTAGGAGGGCGGTGGCTGGAAGGGCGAGGGAGGAGAGGAGCATGAGGGGTTTTGGTGCCATTGAGTTTTACCTTTCCAATGACTTGCTTGAAGGAATTGAGGTTTGATATTGAGTTATAGAGAGAATTAGAGGGCAGGAAAGGAGCTTGATAAAAACAAGAAGAGAGGGGTGCCTGAGAGGAAATATAGGAAAGGTGGATCAGAAATAGAAGTTGAGTCACGGTGGTAGCTCTTCTACATGGAGTTCCGCTTCCACCCGGTCCACGTGATCGGGGCTGAATTACCCGTTTTCAGCCCTACGGAGGGACCATTCATGCGCTGGAGGATTGAACAGCATGTTACGGCTGGTTGGAAATAAAATGGAAATAAGTTTTGATGCTCAGGTGCTTCTGTGTGGGAGTACAGCAGTCTATATCTTCTCACCGAGTATTAAGATTGGATTGTAAGCTTTCGCATTCGGACATCCCGAATGACCCTGTTTTCTCAGTCGGTGAGAAGGATAGACGCTATATCTCACGAATCTCGATTTGGGAAAAGAATTGAAATTCTCAATGTTCGCAAAACAGTATTGTTATATGTGGAAAATGATCATAGCAAAGATGTTATTCATCTGGAGGTCATCGCTAAACTTCAGCGTCTTCGCCTCTAAATTGCAGCCCCTTGGGTTAGTAATTATAGGCAATCAGTTGCTAAATTCCAGCGCCAACTTATCCGTTGAGACCTTAGACTCGAGACCAAATGTGATAAGCTGAACAAGACGCCACATCAGCCAATCCGCCAGCTGACTTGGGAACATGCAGCGTGCTGCCATCGCGACGCCTTGTCCCTACGACCAATCCAAAAGACCCAGCAACACACCTCCCACTGCGGCCATCATCGGCGCATAGCCCCAATGATTCCACTCTCCCTTTCCATTTGAGTAACAAACTGCCCCATCCGCAAAGGCCACACCGCTGCCAGCAATCAAGATCCAGCCCAAGGCCTTGCGATTTCCAAAGTGCGCCGCAATGTATATAACCAAGCCCCAGAATATGTCTCTTACACCATAGACCACCATCAAGTTGTCAACGAGCTTCCTGTCTGCAGCGGAGGTGGGGGGTTGGAATTCGAAGAAGGAAAGGGCAGAGGCGGGGCGCAGAATGGCGTTGATGCCGAACCCGATCGAGATTGTGCCGAAGACATTGGCGATGATGGGAAGAACCGGCGATTGGGAGAGGGTGGGCATTTTGCGTGCAATATTTTGAGGACTGGCTTCGGTCAGCGGATGCTCTGCCGTATATAGGAGCTTTACGTACCTCGTCGAAAAGCTGTCTGAACAGGACTTGGGGTGGCTTTCGAAGAGGGTTAGAAGACGGGGAGATTGAGGGAGTCAACAAGAGTTCGGTTCCAACGTTGCGTTGAAAAAAGTCAATGGAATCTGCTAAAGTTTGTTGAGAGAACCTGTGTTCAGACACGCAGCTGAAGTCCTCCTAGTCGTGGGATGTTGGCTGGTAAATATAGTTGGTCGCGCCGAGACGCGGACATTTTGTTGCGCCGATAGGAAACGCGAGATCATGTGACACACGCGCCAGAGCTGACCCAAAGTCCGACAACAAACGTTTCAATTACCCTGTCGGTAGGGGTTATTACGTTCCAAATATGTCCGAGCTTGCGGATTGCGAATTTGCGTCGGACTTTGATAAGGGAAATGCCGATATATTAATTTTGTATGCGCATCCCTAATACTTTCATGTACATATATTTCCACTTGCAAAGTTAAATATATTACTATCACAAACAATTCCTATAATTTTTGTATCACCTAAAAAGGAAATAATGAAGCATTCTCCTCTATGTTTTGTCTATTCCCACGCACGTGACTATGTGCAAGTCTTTGCATCGGGATTCTTCTCCCCAGGAAAGAGCTCTAGCCTTAGAAATTAGCATCTCTTTAACTAGCCTTTGGCCTAGTCCCTTATAGCACGTACAAGAGCTTTAAAATCACCATCCTTGTTACTAAGCCTTAATAGGCGCTATAGTAGTTAAGAGTTTCGGTGTTGCGCAAAAACTATAAAAATATCGTGTATCTTCATTTGCGACTACGTGGTGCAATACATAAAAAAGTATTAGGGATTTTAGTACAAAAGCGATGTAGTTATGCACTCGAGCACAAAGCGGTGTATACCGGAGCGTTCCGCAAGCTCGGACATATTTGGAACGTAATAACCCCTGCCGAATGGGTAATTGAAACGTTTGTTGCTTCTACAAGCTCCATCGGAAGCACGATGATAAGTGTAGGCTCATCCCAATCTTACTTTTCATGCGAAATACCCTCCCGTAAGAGATAGAAACTAGCACATATGCTCAGACTAATCCAGGTACTTCTAGATTCAGGTGTGTTGTATATAGACACACCTCAGTTAAGAGACTCAAACATGAAGCGCTGGAGTTTGGTCGGAATTCGTCCCGTTGCCTTCCACTTCCATCTTCAACATTGCTCCTCTATGGCCAAGCTCTTCCAGAAGTATCAGGGTGAGATTGTTGCACTCCACGGTGGCGATCCCCGATATAGGATATCCGTGCTTGAACGGTTCAATTTTGGGGAGATAACTTCGGGGTGTCAGAAATGAGATCTATCAGAAACTGCAAAACGTAGTGTTGATGGAATAAATTTTGTTTAGTACAACTCTCTTTAAACTATCGATCGGTGCTCCTATTCATCTGTACGAGTAATCTCGATGTCTAGATACTTCAGTTGGACATCCTTCTTGAAATATTCTAGCACTAGGTGCAAAGTTCGTAGCGAGAAAAATTTCTGCGGGACCAGTGAGTCTTCTTCCATCTTCCCCAATAGAACAAATGCGAACCATTCATTCGGTGCATAATCACGAATGGAAGTAATGTGGCAAGGTCATCCTTTTGGCCTTTAGGATCCCCAGAACTCGCTCATCTTCGGAAGATGATTCATTTCCTGCATTGAACGCGACCACCTTGATCTTTGGGGGGTTTTGGCCTGGAAACTCATGCCGAAAAGTTTCCCGGTTTTGGTTTACTGCCGACATGATCAGGTTCGCTGTTTCTCCCCTCACGGTCCCTGGAGTGATGTTTCGAAAAACGATGGGCAATTTTGATGTTTGGGGAATCTCCAGAACGATGAGAATCTCGGTCAAGGAGGGGAGAATCTGAGGCCATAGGAGTGGAAGAGAATCGGTTCCTTGAAGGCTCCACCACACATCCCAATCAATTGCGACATGTCGAAATGTCTCCAACTGCTCGAGGAACAGGAGGGTGGCATCCGATTTGACATATCGCCCTCCGATGCGAATTCTGAACTCTTTGCCAAAGACTGCTCGGAGGCAGATAGTTTGAGAGATATTCTGTTGCAGGAATAAAGTATCGTGGATACGATGAACATAAATCATGCGTCTTTCCCCTGTTCTCCTCGTGGCAGAATCTGTGGGCCACAAAACGTACTCCTTTTTCGCGGCTTCTCTGGAATTCTGGCAGATTTTCAAGATGCTAGAGATGGCACGTGGCTCAGAGGTCACCGTATACAAAGTATTGACGTCTTTGACAGTGATTGCAAAACGATGGGTTGATGGCGTGGTAGAAAAGACCCGTGGTCCGCCGTCTGGTTCCTGCCGTGCGGCCGCCGTCCATACATGTAGCTGAAGCTCCATGGGTAGCTGAGAAAAATAATGGAATAATCCGAGAGGCATTATCTCAGAGAATTCAGATGCTGGGGCTGAGGCATCAAGGCTGTCGAAGTGTTTGGGCGGCAAATCCGACAGCGAGAGCGGCTCAGGCTGTTTTGGCTGTTGAGACATGAACGAACCCATCGTGAATCGAAACGGCATCATCGCGAGGAGGATATTATCTGGCTCAATGACCAGCCAAACTAGAGATGTTTTCGATGTGCGTTGGTTGGATATCAGAGGACCTTTTTCCAGATCTCGTGAAGTCGCGTCAGAGAATGAACAATGCTCAATACCAGCTCCTGCACCGACGCGACAATATAGTGCTGCTGTATCATACCTTCATTGGTCGAATGGCCCAGAGAGCATAGAACGACGGTGTTGAGCTGCCAGGATGGTTCTGATAATGCGCGAACGCGGCGAAGCAGAGGTGGAGAGAAGATTTTGTTGACGGCAACTCAGGCGGCAGTTTCCGAATCCTCGCAAGGCGCTAATGAGCCCACGTGCGCACGTGCCCATTGCCAGCCTAGCACGTGGGTCGGTAAACGGCTTTGAACTTGACATATTGACGGGAATATTTCATGGCTCACTCGAGTGAGAAATTTGGGGTAGATAGCTTAGGTTTTAGCATTATCAACAGGAATCCGTACGATGTATTTTGAGGTTAGCTTGATCCCTTTGACCTTGATCAAAACCTTGCGATCGTGTGACTTATATCATTCTCGCCGCCCTGAAAACATCATAATCCTTGCTCAAGCTTTGTATTTAGATGATTGCCCATTTTTGCTGCTAAGCATCTGCTCATTGTCCCAAATTCGTACAGGGGTTCAGCTTGTGCGTTCTTTCTAATATTTTGGCTCTAAAACCACCAACATGTCCCGCGTTTCGCCTCACTAATTTACTAGCCACCAAAAGTGCTTTTGGAGTCATTTTGACATTGGTCATCGACTCGTCTTCCAGAATCACAAGTAAAATATCCCTCAGAGAATGGAAATCTTCCTCTCGGTTCATCAAAACCCCATCCTTAACAATTGGATTGCCTCTCCAATTCTGTCCTGCAATCCCGCAGCGAAGAGCGAGAATCAAATTGACTATCGTCACGGCTACCGCACATCTCGCAGGTGATGTCGCCGCCAAAACTCCTGAGAAAAGCCAATTAACCCACATGTCCTTGCTAACTGTCAATCGCGTGACATGTTCATTACCTCTCCCGAGAAACAGCGAGCTCGTATTCTGTGCTGACACCACCTTGTACTCGGTCTTATTCCATTCGGGGGCATTGGTGTTGTAATTCCCTGACTCCCAATTATGGAAATGGCCCGTTTATTCCTTCTCAATAGAGGTCACACAATTCAATCATATGCAATCGTTTCCATAGCCGGAGATGTGACGCTCGAAATAGGGCTGCCAACGTCGTCATCTTCTTTTTCATTCTGCCAAAGCAATATGTCTTGTTTCCTCCTTAGACTGAATGCCAATGGAGCTGCTTGTCGAATTCCAATGACATTGGAAATCCATCGAAGTCGTCCTGCAACCCAGTCGCGCATCATATCAGAAACTAAGTCTGTAACACCTGCAGTGTAGAGTGGCCACAGCAGAAGGTTACCACTGACAGCTTTGGGAACTGCTCGGGGTAAGCGTTTGTCGGCATCGGGATCGAAGCCCAAGTAGTAGGGCACGCTTGAGCAGATGTCGTGACACAATTGTAAGAGTGTTGTAATTTAAGTAAGGACTTGTTTCTCGAAGAAGAAGGCGTAGTTCCAAAGTAGACTAGATTCCGGGTTGTTTAGATATAGATGGCAAAGTTGGTCTAAAATGAGTTCGTTGACAAGAATCCGTACAGAGCGATAATTGTTCCAGGTTGTGGCAACCCAGAGATTGGGGTACGCGTGGTAATGATCGGAGAAAACCTCCTCACTTCGTTCTTTCAATGTCACAGTCTGGTAAATAAACTGGAACGGGCAAGTCTTGACCCAGATGTCGTAATCATTGTCAATAGCGCAAGCTGTGGTGATGATTCGTTCGGGATCGGTGTAATCGTGAAACGAGCTCATAGAAGCGCGAAGGTTGCAATACCTGACGGCCAGATGTAAGAGAGCAGTTGCGGCTGCTTGCTCAGAGGTCTCAAAATCAAGCCCTGTGGACCAATCGATGATGATTTGGGGAATTGGCGCATGCCGTTGAATGCAGCTCGTGAGCTAAAGAGTATTAGTAACGGTCTTAGGAGGATACTTAACGTTAGCTTACAACTTGAGTTCTTAAATGAATGAACATATTG
>Ga0302325_10019063_pt1 | contig 14444 bp, 12 predicted proteins | sample Palsa_T0_2_FD_201948 | JGI IMG/M metagenome (GOLD analysis project Ga0302325, IMG submission 201948) | Peat permafrost microbial communities from Stordalen Mire near Abisko, Sweden - Palsa_T0_2 | ecosystem: Environmental > Terrestrial > Soil > Palsa > Peat permafrost | place: Sweden: Abisko... | reverse complement strand
CTACCTATACGTCGGAGTTCGAGCACTTGAGCGCCAAGGACGCGCTCCGACAACTCGCCTTGACGATGAAGAGGGGGGTGGTTTATCTCGATGGTGGCTGGCAAGTTCTGGTCGATGATCTAGCTCGCCGTGCCGAGTCGATGGGCGTGAAGTTTCGCACCGGGGTAAACGTCGAGCGCCTGTCGGAGGTCCAAGCAGACCGCATCATCGTCGCGACCGACCGGCAAAACGCGCAGCGTTTGACCGGCCTTGAATTGCCTCCGTCCATTCCCGCCTACGCTGCATGCCTTGACCTTGGCTTGACAGAACTTCCGCGAGACGCACCGACGGTTGCCTTTGCAGTCGACCGTCCTCTTTACTACTCCGTTCATTCGGCAGCGGCCAGACTCGCCCCCAGGGGACATGCGCTGGTGCACGTCATGAAATACCTTGATGGCACTTCAGATGATCCCCAGTCCGTTCGGGAAGAGCTTGAAAAATACGCTGATATCGTAATGCCTGGCTGGAGAGACCTATTGGAGCAAGACCGCTTTTTGCCTCACATCATGGTATCTGCAGCGATCCCGACAATATCGACGAATCCAGTTAAGTCATCGGCTATCGGTCGAGTCGCGTTTGCCGGCGAGTGGCTAACGTCGCAAGGATTGCTCGCCGATGCGGCAGTATCAAGCGCTTTGGAGGCGGCTAGATCCGTGAGCCAAGCTGGATCAATCGATACGCGCTCTGGATCAGACACATGGCAGCCCCGATAAACCAACTTGTATGGAAGAACGCCGATGGTTCACAGCTGAACCATCTGCAACGGGCTCTGGACAGTCTAGCCGGGAAATGGACGGGCCAGATTCTGTGGGTAATGAAGGACGGTCCTGTTCGTCTCAGCGATCTCATGAGGATGCATCCATCAGCCTCGAAGAAGGCACTCACAGCTAGTCTTCGTTCTCTCGAATCGTCCGGGGTCATTCTGCGGCGGGACTTGAGTACGTCCGTCCTTCGCGTCGAATACGAGTTGACGGAACCAATGCGTCAGCGGGTCAGTGAACTCTTGACTTGCCTCGAAGCGTTCGGAGGTCTCCTATGACGATGGCACGATTGAATCGGAATCAAAATCGCTAGTGCGGCTCGAAAGTAACGAGGCAACACGCAGCGAGGTCAATAAACTTTTCTATTCTAAAAGAGGGAGCGGACAGTGAACACAATGGCGACGGTCACCGCTGAGGCCAAACCAGCGTTTCTTGGCCTCGTTGCGGGCCTGGGAGTTGGAGCTGGGATCTTCTACTACAGGTCTATCGTCAACGCCCATCTCTCTCGCCTCCTATCGCCGCGTATTGTGATGGTGCACGCAGACGTTCAGAAAGTTATGAGCCTCGCGAACGCTCGCGAGACCAATCAGCTCGCAGACTACCTTACCTGCCTCTTGAAGCAACTCGCTGATGCCGGGGCCCAAATCGCCACCATTCCAGCATTTTCTCCGCAGGTTTGCGCGCAGGAATTGGAACGAAAAACCCCACTTCCACTCATTGGTTTGCTCGACGCCATTGCCGGTGAAGTGGAACGCCGACAGCTTTCCCGAGTCGCCATCTTCGGAGCCAGGGTCACGATAGAAACAAGACTTTTTGGTACATTGGACGGGCTGGCCGATATCGTCTCGCCCCAATCCAAAGAGATCGACCTCATCAGCAGTATCTACGGGGAGATCGTGAAGAATGAGAAAGCTTCTGAATTAGAAAGAGAGCAGTTACGCACTTTAGCGCACAGACTCATCGAGCGAGAACATCTTGACGCCATCCTGCTCGCAGGAACGGATCTCTCCTTTGTGTTCGACCCTCAGAACACAGATTTTCCGCATCTGGACGGGGCACGCTGTCATATTGAGGCAATCATGCAACGGTTGACGAAATGAAGCGGTAGCTTGCGGTCAGAGAACCCTCCGTTCGAGGACCTCTACTTTCAGTCGGCGGACCGAGGAAACGTTTGGGCTTGCCCGCAGAGGTCAGTTATCCGTTGCTGTTCCCGCCCTCATTACCAGGGGCTAGGATTGATTCGGATCGACTCCGCAAGCGTACCCATCCGATGCGGGAATCACTCTCGCTCCCGGATTGACTTTGCAAAATCTATGATTTGCCCCGAGGTGACAAAAGTTGCTTCTTAGCCGAAAGTGTGTCGCCGTACATTTTGGATAGGGTTTTGACAGGCGCCGAGCTGGTCGAACGATTCGTCAGTCCGGCAAGAATAGATGGAGTGACTTTCGGAGCCGACCCGCCTGATTCAGTCTTCGCGCAGCAGGGTCAGAGGATTGATCGAGAGAGCGCGCTGGGCTGGAATCCATGTGGCAAACAATCCCAACGCAGTCATCGTCAGAACCACACCAACCAGGACCACGGGATCGCGCGGCGTGGCCTGATACACAATGAAAGCCAGCACTCGGGTCGCGAATAAACCCAGAACCAATCCCACCCCCGAACCAATTGCCAACAGTTTGAGCGACCGTCCCAGCGCAGCCTGCAATACCTCCTTGCGATTTGCGCCTAGAGCTACGCGAATTCCCAACTCTTTGAACCGCTTGCTCACCGAATACGCGGCCATTCCGAAGATGCCTGTGATCGACAGCATGGCCCCCATCATGCCGAGTACGCCAAGCGATATTGTCGCGATCCGTGACGGAAACAGCGCTCCGCCCAATTCTGTGCTCCACGGTCGAATGTTCCAGACCATCTCCGGATCGTTACCCCTGAGCACACTTCTTAGGTCCGCGGTAAGCTCCTGCGTTGCGCGGCTTGACCGCACGACCAGCCATATCCAACTGGCCGGCGATTGCAGCAGAGGAAAGAAAACTGCGGGCTTCTGGTCTTCGGTCAAACTGTTGTATTTTCCGTCTTCGACCAAGCCGACTACCCGCACGCGCGTGCCATCTCTCATTTTGAAATACCGGCCAACAGCTTCCGATACGGAGCCTAGTATCTTGCTTGCGAACTCGCGGTTCACCACAGCTACGCGCGGGGCCTTCGTGTCGTCACGCCATGTGAAGGCTCTGCCCGCCAATATAGATGTCCCGGAAGCGCGGAAGTAGTCGGGCGATATGTTAAACATATTCGGTTCGGCTGCGGCATTCGATGGGCTCAGATCCTCGGATGTATCGGTATAAACAAGCGTTTTCCAGGTTGTGGGAATTTCTAACGGCGGATAATTCACCGACCCTACGAAATCTACGCCAGGAACGGCCTGTATCGAATCAATCATGCGCCGTTGCGCTTCGGCTACCCTATCGCCGGTATAACCTGCTGCTTTCAGATCAGTGTCCACCAACAGCGTGTTGCGAGGATCAAAGCCGAGACTGCGGTGCATCGACCGTATGAGTCCACGCACAGCAACCATCGATGAAGTAACGAGCACGACACAGATCGCGACTTCGAAAACCAGCAGGACGTCTCGCACGGTGATTCTGCGCCCGAAAGCGCCTGCGGATCCCGTTTTGACGATCTCGTATGGATTGGCGCGAAGAATCTGGCGTACGGGAACAACGCCGAATAGAATGCCGCTGGCTAGCGCCAGGATCAAAGCTACCCCATAAACGCTAGCGTCCGGACTTACCGGTACATGGATGGGGAACTGCGAGAATGGCTGCCACGCGCTCAACTGGCGCAGGAGCAATACGCTTGCCAAAAGTCCCGTTGCACCTCCAGCGAGCGACAGCAGTACCGATTCGGTGAACAGCTGACGCAAGATGCGATTGCGGCTGGAACCAAGAGCCAGGCGCAAGGCTACTTCGCGAGAACGGTCGGCGGCCCGCGCGGCAAAGAGACTGCCCAGGTTGGCGCACGCCGCTAGTAGGATCAAGCCCGAAAGAAGCATCAATCCGGTTAGGAAAGCCCGCATTGGCCCTGCCAAAAAGTCGCCATGAAGACCAGGCCGTGCCAGCGTATAGGGGCCGTTATCTTCTTCCCTGGGATAGGTGTTTTTCAGATACGAATCCACGGAGTTCAAATCGGCGGCGACCTGCGCCGGAGTCACTCCCGGCTTCAAACGTCCCACCAACTCAAACATCCAACGGGTTCCTCGCGCGGTTAACATCCGCTCGCCGGACAACTGCTCATGGTTCACGATCGGGATGAAGATATCCGAAGAGAAAAACAAGACGGTCCCCCGAAATCCTGGAGGCGCCACGCCAAGGATGGTAATCGGATGCTTGTTGACCCGAACAACGCGGCCGATCACACTGCGATCATCCTGAAAGTGGCTGTGCCAATAGGCGTAGGAGAGCACGACGAAGGGCGCGCTGTTTGGGCCGTGCTCGTCGGATTCGTGGAAGAAACGCCCCAGATAAGGCTCAATTCGCAAAACGTCAAAATAGTTTCCGCTGGTTTCGTATGCCCAGACATTGGATGGATCTTTGCCTGTGTCCAGACCTGCCTGAGAGATGGCCCATGCGGCCATGTCGCTGAAACTGCGATTGCGCCGTCGAAGATCGAGGTAATCGGGATAGGAATGCCACTCATCGCTCCCGTGCTGGATGACGAAAAGGCTCTCTGCCTGGGGCACTTTGAGTGGACGCAGGATCAGCGCATTCAATACTCCGAAGACGACTGCGTTGGCGCCGATGGCTAGAGCCAGCGTCACAACCGCAGTGATAGTGAATCCCGGGGACTTGCGCAGTTGCCGCATAGCGAATCGCACGTCGCCCCGAAAGAATTCCATTGCCGGCCACTGCCACACCTCGCGGCCGTGTTGCTCACGCAACGGCTCGCTGCCGACGGCTCGTTGCGCTGTTTGCGCCGCAGCTTGATCCGTTATCTCATTGTGCATGAACCGCTCGGCACGCTCTTCGATATCAAGGCGGATCTTTTCACCGACCTGAGGGCGGCGTAACAATTGCGAAATCCAGTTCATTGAAGACTCCTTTGAGCATCCCTCATCAACTCGTTGCGGCTTTTCCAGAGCGTTGAAAGCCAATGTTCAGATTGGCGGGATCGTGAATCGGCGACTACGCCGCTGACGCCTTGTTGAAGATGATTCCCAGAAGAAAGAGGACTGTCGCGAAGACGACAGCGCGAAACGGCGAGGAGAAAAAAAAGAGCCTTGCGGCGACGGCGCAACCGAGCAGATGTGCAAGCCCGAGTGCTAGCAAGAACCAGGAACGAAAAAGAAACTCGCTGTGGCAGATGGCGAGATAACCGTAGACCGCACCAAAGAGAATAAGGAAGAAGCTGTGGGTCACGTTGAACCCAATCCATGCCCGCCACATCGTGGTTTCCCGACTGACAACAGGCGAAATGGTCAACATTTTAGCAGTGAGATCGGGGTCGCTCGGGTGAAGCTGCATCCCGCTAAAGGTAATCCACAAGTGCAGGAACCCCAGTAGCAACATAACGGTCGCACTGGTTGCGATAAGCGCCGAAGATCTCATTATGGAACTCCACAAAACGTATTTGGCCGACGGAAATTGGCCACTGAATCTGCTGCCAGAAATGAGGGACCACAGATGGACCTATCGTTCCGCCAAGTAGTGCGCATCGGCGGCCGTGCCCTTCCCGTCTGGGCTCTCAATTCATCGAAAGAACCAACCCACTGACGAAAACATCGGTGTTGTGCGCGAAACGGAGACCATAATAACCATTCGTCGATTTGAGCTTGCCAGGCCCCACGAGGGCACTTTTGTCGTAGCTCGCAACGACCGACCCGTTGATGGAGCACGTCACTTTCTCTCCCATCACTGAAAGCGAGATGTCCTGCGTAACCGGCTGGCCGCGCCCGGCGGCTTTATGAATTGCCGGGTTACTCCCACCAAAAAATCCGGACACCTTGAACGGCGCCGGTCCAAATCCGCGAACGATAAAGCTTCCGTTTCCGGACGCCGCGCAGTAAAGTTCGGTCTGGCTGGAAGTGCCCATGTCATTCCCGCCGATAAACAATCCATATGGGTGCGGATGGGAATTGAGATTCATAAATTTTGGCTCCGTGAATATCGCTCTGACCGTGAAGTCACCTGACGCAATCGCATCGGTCTTCCAGTAACTGGCAGCGGGACCGGTTGTGATGTGAAGGGTGTGTCCCTCTTCAACGAGCCGCGTAGCGTCGAGGGTCATGCCCGCCTTCTCTTCAGCAGCATCCACTCTTCCATTCCAACTGAGAGCCTTAATACCGCCATCCGTGACCGCTCTGGAGCCGTCCGCGGTGGCGCTGCCAGGAGTACCGACAAACTGAATCCTGGAGAGGAACAACAATGCGATGAGTAAAGCGGCAACGGTAATTGCGGAGCCGATCAGGATCTTGAACCTTTTCTTCATTGCGAAGCCTTAAAGTGAATTTGATATTGCCGCCGTCGGCCACTATTACCTGCTGGATGAATCGAGCAATACGGTCCCAGCGAAAGTCTTCCGTCGTTTCTCACTTCAGCAAAACGGATTCTTCGTACGGCTGCAGCCGTACGAGTTTCTTTGAGTCGTTCCATAATTTCAACGCTCGCTCTTCGTCATAGGACATTTTCGAAGATCGCCGATCGCTGAGTGTGCCGTTATGCGACTGAAAGTACATGCCAGATCCGCCCCCGAATACAGGATGGGCAGCAATTCGAGCCAATGATGCACCGGAGAAGCCGAGAGATCCCTGCGTTACGCCAACTTGTCTCATGATCTGCTTGACGATGCGGGTTTTCGTGAACCACTGCAAATACTTCGGCATCGTTCGCAGCAACCCGGTCTCGGGTATGGCGCCGGGGTCATAGGCAATGGATGCGATGGTGCTGCCGGCTCGCCTTAACCGACGGTGCAGCTCATAGGCGTGAAGGATGGTGCACAGCTTCGATGTCGCATAGCGCTTTCCCGCGGAGAGAAGCTTTTTGGTGTCTTTTCCATCGTAGGCAAGAGCGATCGCGTCCGGCTCGGCGACAATGCCCACCATCTTTCCATCCATGGTGTCCGGATCATGCGTTCCGCTCGCGGTGAACACGATGCGCCCGTTGTCTCCCAATCGATCGGTGAGCAGTTCAATCAGTAGGAAATGTCCAAGGCAATTGGTCGCGAATGTTGTCTCATAGCCATCCGCAGTGTAGGTCGGCGGACCGTCAAAATATCCCCCGGCGTTACACAGTAGAACTTGAAAGGATGCGACTTCGCCGCTGTCGAGCATGGCAAGGAATTTTGTCGCCGCATCTCTGACGGAGCTAAGCGAGGAAGTGTCCAGCATGAGCGTGATGACGCTGACGCCGTAAGCCATGCGCAGCCTCTGCGCAGCGGCTTCCATCCGTTGCATGTTTCGTCCCGCGAGAACCAGGTTGTAGCCGTAGCGGCACGCGAGCTGTTTGGCGCATTCAAAGCCGATGCCGGCGTGACCGCCCGTGATGAGAACTGTTGGCACGACGACCTCTTTGAGTTGAACAGCCTGAACCACTGTCTGAATTCGCGCGAGCATCATGCGGGCAGCAATCCGGTCCTTGCGACATCGGCAAACCATGTATAGGACTTCTTTGGGGTTCGCTCGCCGGTGCGCACATTTTGAGCAACGAGGCCAAATTTTCCTGTGTAACCTGCGTCCCACTCCCAGTTATCGAGCAGCGACCACACAAAGTAGCCCTCCACCCGGCTACCGTTGTCCATGGCCTGGGCGACTGCGCGCAAATGACCGCTCAGATAGTGAATTCGAAACTGGTCGTCGATGATTGCGGGCTGATCTCCCAAACGGTCGGAACAACCGTTCTCGGTCACAATAAGACGCGGGTTGCCGTAGTCTTTGGTCAAGAGATGGAGGGCTTCCTCAAGCCCGGCCGGATCGATTTCACGGCCAGACGCGTCGAGAGGAACCCCGGCGGGCGGCTTGCCGGGGCCAATTAAACCTGGGCCGCTGAAATCTGCTTTGAGATAGAACGGAGTGTAATAGTTGACGCCGATGAAATCGCAACTCTGATGAACGATATGCATGTCCCCGGGCCTGACCGCGTCGGCCAGGAACTGCTTCGCAGCCTGGGGATAAGTGCCCTTTAGGACTGGATCAAGAAACGCGCCCCACCATAGTTGATGATAGGCAAAAGCGGCGAAATCGTTCATTAGATGAATTTTTCCGCCCTCTGGCCGGTCTGGCGCCAATGCCAGTCCGAGCCCGATCATCAGATCGTTTCGCTGCGCGCGCATGGCTTGAATAGCCTGACCTTGGGCCAGATTCAAATGGTGAGTAACGGGCCCGATAAGCTTTCCGTCGCGCAACCCGGGTGCGTGACTGCCAACGACATGGCCCAGCAGCATGTGCACATTTGGCTCGTTGAGCGGGATGAAGTGTTTGAGTCGATCGCCCAGATGGCTAGTCACGGCCGCGGCGTAGTCGGCGAATCGCTCGCTGGTGTCTCGCACTGTCCAGCCGCCCAGTTCATACAAACGCTGAGGAAGATCCCAGTGAAACAGCGTGGCATAGGGAGTGATGTGCTTTTCAAGAAGCGCATCGGTCAGCCGAGAATAGTAATCCATGCCGCGATCGTTCAGGGGGCCTGTACCTGTGGGAAAGACTCGCGGCCATGAGATGGAGAATTTGTATGAATTCAGGTTGGCCGCACTGATCAACTCTGCGTCTTCCTTGTACCGGTAGTAGGAATTGCACGTCACGTCGGGGATTGAACCGTCTTTGATGTGCTCCGGCTGCCTGGCAAAGACATCCCAGATACTCTGGCCTCGTCCGTCTACATCGAGCGCGCCTTCGGCTTGAAACGCGGACGACCCGCTTCCCCAACGGAACGTACTTGGAAACTGCCGTGCCTCAAACGCGGGACTTTGGTGTTTGCATCCGGCAGCCGCGATTGCGGCTCCCGCGGAGAGAACGAACTGCCGGCGGCTCCAACGATTGTTGTTCTTGCCCATTCGCCATTTCTAGCGTTCCTCTCGAACAATCGACAGCGGAATCGCACCGGCGCGCAGCAGCGGCGCTGAGCGCGAAGCGTGGAGGGGTGAGTGAAGGTCTCAAGACGATCACAGTTACAAACGCATGCCTTCGGAGTTTCAGACCGCCCTGCGTTTTGTGACACAGGCCCAAAGGAAGCAAAATCCGCGCTCGGCGTCGAATCTTCGCGCTCACGGGTTTTTCGAGCGAAAACGGGCGGTTCGCAGTATTCTTGACGCATGCGAGCCCCGCACTTTTGCACGTTTCCGAATTGCCGGCCTCGGCCCCGCGTATCTTGAGCTCAGGTCGCCCCCATGTTTGCTGGATCGACTCCGATCACGCTTTATCTTGCCGCCAGCCTCATCGGCTTCGCAACTGGAACGGCAATCAGCATTCTTCTGCTGATTCTCACTGTGCGTGCTGCAAAACTACGGGGTGAAACTGCGGCCGCCTTCCTGTTTGTCACTTGCTGCTTAACTTGGAATCTGAGCGGTCTCACGCACTCAATCGCCCTGACATGGGGCGCGCCCGAACAGGGACGAACAGCTCTGATAAGCCTTGCCTGTCAGTTCACCGCTGCAGCGACATGGCCATTGACTGTGATCAGTCTATGGAAACCGCTTGCTGCTTCGCGATGGCAAAGGATCAGGTGCGTGTTGTTGCAGGTGCTGGCCGCAGTCGCCGGCTCGGTGATCGTCATTGGGTTCTGGCGCGGGGTGCTCACGGATGCAAATTCCGGTTCGCTGTACCTGCTCAAGGAGTCGACCCCGTACAACGGAGCCATTCTGCTCACGTTGGGAATCGTCATCTTTCGCGATCGTCTGGTGTCGCAGACGATGTGGCTGCCTTCTCTGGCGATGTTGGGAGGCGCTTTCGGCGCTACGGCCGCAACACTGAGTCAGCAGATGTTGCCATTCGACCCTGTCGTTTCCGACCTGCTTCGCGCGTTCAGCGAACAAATCACGCTGCTCATCGTTCTCGGGGCGTTCTTTCTGTTTGCCCGCTTCAGGTTTTCCGATTTGTTCATCCGTCACAGCCTCAGGATTCTGTTGGCGGCGCTTACGGCTGTGGCTCTCATGCTCGCTTACCATTCCCTCTCGTTGTTGCGATTCGAGGGCCGCCTGGTGGATCGACAAGCTGCTCAGGCGTGCCTTGAGGTCTTGATGGCTGTTCCATTGCTGTTCGTCTTCACCCTCGTTGACCGACGTATCGGCGAGTGCGTGAACAGCTGGGTCTTCCACGCGCCGAACTACCGCACACTCTTGCGGGAGTTGATGGAACAGCTGACGCACCTAAGGACCGAGACCGAGATCATCGATGCCGTAGAGACAACTGCCCGTCAATCGCTGGATCTGAGATCCGCTCAACTGGTTGCACTGGAGAAATTGGCGAGCTTGGAAGAAGTGTCTGCGACGGGCATGCTTAAGTCAAATTTGCCCAAGCTGGCCTGGATGGACGCGGTGAGTGACGGCGAGCTTGTGGAACTAGATCGTAACGACCCATATCACGCGCGAAACGATGTCGAGCTGCTCGTTCCGGTTCGATCGGAGGGACGGGTTAGCCACGTGATTGCCGTTTCGCCTGGTCTGGCGCGGCGAGGCCTGGTAACGCACGAAGTCGACTATCTGCGCAGCGTGGCCGCGCAACTCGGCCATCGGCTGGACACGTTGCGGACAGAAGAGCGGATGGTCGCTGTGCGGAGCCGTGAATCGGTGCTACAGCAGCAAGTGACCGAAGCGGAGTTGCGCGCTTTGCGGGCGCAGGTTAACCCGCATTTTCTTTTTAACTCGTTGAATAGCATTGCAAATCTGGTGATGACCAATCCCGAACAGGCCGAGACCATGACGCTCCGGCTGGCCAGAGTCTTCCGCCATGTGCTAGCAAATTCCGCGCGCCCGCTGATTGCACTGCATGAAGAGATCGCGTTTCTCGAGACGTATCTTCAGATTGAAGAAGCGCGGTTTGGCAGCCGGCTGCAGGTCAGTATCGTGGTAGATCCAGCGGTCGCGTTGGAGCCGATTCCATCGCTAATTCTTCAGCCTATTGTTGAAAATGCGCTGAAGCACGGCCTCGGCCCGAAGCCTGGTCCGGGCCGGCTTTGGATCTCCGCTGAGGCAGACGGGAATCAGGTACGACTGCGAGTTGAGGATGATGGAGTGGGGCCAGAGAACGGCGCGACGATATTGAACGGCGGCCTTGGTCAATCGACCGGGGTCGGGCTGGAGAATGTCGCACGGCGCCTTAGTGCCCTGTATCAGGACCACGGCCGGATGACAATGGAAGTGCGGCAGGCGGGTGGGACGCGAGTCACCATCATGTTGCCACGAGAGAAAGGAGCAGCGGCGTGATGCGGGGCTTGGTTGTAGACGATGAAGCCGATGCTCGCGCTCGGCTTATCCGGTTGCTCGGCGCTTATGCGGACTTTGCTGTGATAGGTGAAGCTCAGGACGGCCTTGAGGCGATAGAGAAGATCGAGGAATTCCGTCCTGATCTCCTGTTCCTAGATATCGAAATGCCTGGACTTAAGGGCTTCGAGGTGCTGCGGTCAATTCCGGCCGCCATCGAGATCCCGCTCGTCATCTTCACTACCGGGTATGACCAACACGCCCTCGCGGCGTTCCAGGCAAATGCGCTTGCCTATCTCCTGAAGCCCATCGAACCGGACCGGTTGTCCGTCGCAATCGAACGCGCTGGCAAACTCTGCTCTCTCTCTGGAGAAAGAGAAAAGCAGCGTGAGGGTATCCTGCGTGTTGCTGGTGAGACCCAGCGGACGCTCCGTCAAATTGTATGCCGGAAGAATGGGCGTGCTGTGCTTGTGCCTTCGGAACAAATCCTCTGGTTTCAGGTGCAGGATGGCATCGTGCACGCTACAACAGCCAAGGACTCGTATTGGGTTAACTATCAGCTTGCAGAACTTGAAGCCGTGCTGCCGAAGGATGCTTTTTTCCGCGCGCGCCGAGAGGTGCTGGTCAATATGACCAGGATCAAAGAAATTAAGCCTTACTTCAAAAGCAGCTTTCTCCTGGTCATGTCCGATGCTGCGTCCACTGAGATCGCTGTCAGCGAAAGGCAGGCCCGCCCGCTTCGCGAGCGTCTTCCCGGCCTGTAACATTCGTTGCGTTTCACAGATTCAGGCTGGCCTCGACACCGTGGGTTCCTTCGAGGTGGAGTCACCTCACTGCGGACAGATGCCGTTAGCTATTGGTCTCAAAGCCTGGGCGACTGACCCAATCCCGAAGAGTCTAGCCTGAGACGGAACGCAATGAACCGATCCACCAGCAAAGCCGGCCACTCCGAGAATCGTGGCCTCGAGCAAAGCAGCACATCAGTTGGAATGTTCAATGCTATATCGTTGCAATTTTCCTTTTTATGACTACACTCATTAATGAGTGTAGTCATAAAACATAAGACTTCATCGTGCGGGTGGCCCGGCTCAGGAGCAATCCGGATCAATGAACACTACAGAAATTTCGGTATCTCGTCTCGGGGTGACGATACTGCGCCCAATTCTCATTGGGGGTTCACTAGCTGGGACATTTGATCTCGTTATTGCATTGCTCATCGCAGGTCGCGATGCCCCTCTTGAGATCGCAGGCGGGCTACTTGGGAAATCGACCGAACAAGGGGGGGCCGGAACATGGGTAGTTGGTATGGTCCTTCATTACGTCATCGCACTCTGTGCCGCAGCGGTTTATTGCCAAGCAGGCTAAAGGCTGGCGTTCCTGAACCAGCATTGGTTTGTGTCCGGCCTATTTTTTGGAATTGGGGTTTGCCTTGTGATGAACTTGATCGTTCTACCGCTCAGTGCATTGCACATGATGGGGCCGTATGACCATCGAACGCTCGTGGTTGGCATTCTGATACACATGTTGTTTGTCGGCTTACCGATTTCATTCTGCCTCCACAAATTCAAATAGCCGGATCTAAAAGGGTGTTGTCAAGCAACGCTAGACGAAGAACAGGAGCTAGAAGAACGCCACATGTCATATTTCGACGATGAAGTGATTGCGGATTTGGGGTTGGGCTTGAGCGTACAAGAGATTGCGGAGCTTCTCCGACAGATGCCGGTTGTACTGCGACAACTCATTTTGGCGCTGCCGAGTCGAGCCGCTGGATACCATCCGGGCCCTAGGAAATGGTGTATCAAGCAAGTGCTTGGGCATTTGACAGAGGAAGATAAGCGAGATTTTGTAGGCCGCGTCGTATTGATGCTTCGTCAGGAAGAACCACGGCTAGATCTCAACGATCAAGATGCAGTAGCTCACGAGCGAGATGATTGCGCCAAGGACGTCATGGCGTTGCTCGACGAATTTGCCGCCGTACGAAAAACGAGTGTTCAGTTTGTAGAGCGGTTGTCAGCGGACGATCTGGAGCGCACGGGAATTCACCCGAAAATCGGACTCATTCGCGTGCGGGAGCTACTTCACGAATGGCTGTATCACGATCTGAATCACGTCAGACAAATCGGACAGAACGTGCAACAACTGATGTGGATTCAATTGGGGAACATGCAAGGGTTTTATAAGGTTTGAACCCGAGTTCAGAACATTGCATTCAACGATCTTCACCGTCATCGCGGACAGCACACCAGCTGATCAGCAAGGCCGTCAGTTCGTGCCAAATCGCCGAAACGCAAATGGATCAGTGATGAGTCTCGTCGTGAGTTGGTGCCACGACTGCGAGAACCGTGGTGGGTTGCACTCTTCTCGATTCGCGCGAACAATACGCGAACAATGCGCAGCCCAAATCAACCTAATTAGGCCCAAGCAGTCCTAAAGCCGTTTCGACATAACACTCTTTCTTCCATATACATCCGCTGATTCCGCGTCGGCTTCTGAATTGTCCGGCAGGCCTGAAAAAGCCGGCTTGTTGACACCTACAGCGAGCATTGTGTTCGCGAGATCCTTTATAGATTGTTGAAGTCGCCGACCGACGGAATTCTGACCGCGAAGGACGAGGTCGCGTTGCGCTACCAGGCGCAATCCTTGGTCGACTCTGGCGGGGAATGAAGCTCGATCCGCTCACGAATCTCATCGCCGGCTCTGGGCAACTTGACCTTGCTGTGCGCGAACGCATGTCCAACGCATTCGACATGGATATGGCGAAGTTCGTGGATATGATTCGCCAGTGCTCGGAGCCAATCGACAATCGGACTCGATTTCCGTGCCGAACAGAGCGAAAACTCGCGCTGAATGCACAGTAGTATGAGGGTTTTCAGCCGTTGATATGTCTCGCTGATCGGCTGGCCGGGGTGCCCGTGAGGCTCGGAAGGAACACCGTCATCCCAGCGTCAGCGACACGATCCGCGGACCGGACGAAAGCGGGGTGAATTCCAGGTAGTTCATGCAGGACTATGACGCCGGGACCACGTCCACGCTGGAACACCTGCCTGCTGAATCGACCGTGGCTGTATTGGAAGCAGGTGTAAGACAAAGGCTCCCATCAGAGTTGTCCATGTTGGTCGACCCCAAGCTAAATAGCTTTTCGCATCCTGTTCCGAAACCTTTCCTGCATGAGCGTGTTCATAACTGAGTATACTCATTAACGTGTTTCCCGCCTCTTATGACGGAGCACGATTCGAAAGGAAA
>Ga0302325_10019062_pt1 | contig 14444 bp, 7 predicted proteins | sample Palsa_T0_2_FD_201948 | JGI IMG/M metagenome (GOLD analysis project Ga0302325, IMG submission 201948) | Peat permafrost microbial communities from Stordalen Mire near Abisko, Sweden - Palsa_T0_2 | ecosystem: Environmental > Terrestrial > Soil > Palsa > Peat permafrost | place: Sweden: Abisko... | reverse complement strand
GGCAGATCCAGCCGCAACTCGACGCCGTCGCGGCTGAAAAGGTCGCTGGCGAATCGACGCATGCGATGCGTCAGATCGGCCAGCCGGTCCTGCTCTGGGTCGATAGCCCATACGATGTCGCTCATCGAATCCACCAGATCGCGCGAGAGTTGGGCGATATCGGCGAGCGGTTGCTCGCGCTCGTCTCCCGCCGGCTGGCGCCGTGCAACTTCGCTCAACAGCGCGATTTGCGACAACGAACTCCCGATATCGTCGTGCAGGTCGGTGGCGATCCGGGTGCGCAGCCCCTCCACTTCCAGCAGACGCGCCAGCCGGTATCGGTAGATGCTGTAGAACAGAGTCGAAACCCCTGCCAAAAACAGCAGCCGCATCCACCAACGCTGCCAAAGCGGCCGCAAAATGGTGAACGCGGCTGTTGCGGGCGGTCCACTCTCACCGTCCGCCGTCACCGCGCGCACCTGCCAACGGTAACGGTCCGGCGCCAGGTTGGCGTAGTTGACTGTGCGCTGCTCGGTGGCCGGGCTCCATTCCGAATCGGTATTCTCAAGCCGGTACTGATAGCGCAATGCCCCGCCCACGCCGAAGTCCAGGCCTACGAACTCCAGTTCTACCTGATTCCGGTCCGATGAAAGTTCGATCCCGCCGAGAGAGGTTTCGCCGAGAAAGGAGATGGGTAGTGGTGCGCCCCGCACGCGTATTCCGCTGATCAATACGGGTGGCGGCGGAGGCGGCGGCTCCATGGCGGGATCCAGGCGTGAGAGGCCTTCGCGCGTGCCGAACCACAGTGCGCCATGCCGGTCCCGAAAGGCTGTCAACACATCGCCTGGAGCCAGTCCATCGGCTATGGTGTAGTGCCGGATGCGCCGCGGAGAGTCTTCGGGTCCAAGGCGGTCCACCCCGAGCGCGCTGCCCGCGTAAATGCGCCCCAGAAGATCCTCGCTAATACACGACACACGATTGCTGGAAAGGCCGTCGGCGACGGTGTAACGAGTCGCGCGCGGCTGCGCCGAGTTTGGTTCTGCGATGCGATTCAGACCGTCGGTGGTGGAGACCCACAGCCGGCCGGCGCCATCCACATACAGCGCCGAAACCCATGCGAGATAGCCCGTGTCCATCGGCAATATCTGAAACTTGCCGTTCCTAAAGCGGATCACCCTGCCCGAATTCAGGCCGATCCACACGTTGCCCGCGCGATCCTCCGCGAACGCGGTCGCGAGTACCTGGGATGGAACCGGGTAGCCATCCGGATAGCGTTTCAAGATGCCTGTAGCTGGATCCCATCGCGCCAGACTATTGGCCCGCACGCCCCCTTTCGGCGCGGAGATCTGGGTCGAGACCCAGATTGATCCGCGCGAGTCTTCGAAAATGGCGTAAACAACTTCTCCAGCCGCATAGACTGCTTTCGGCTGTGTTCGTCCCAGCCCGTCGATGGTTGTCCGCGGAAACTGGAAGACGCCGCGGCCTGTCGGAACCCACCATTCTCCGTTACGCGACTGAAACGTCAGGTTCTTCGTGCCCCACCCCCAGTTATCGACTGTGCGCGGGACATTCGGCCGTACCGGATGGAATGCGCGGCCATCAAAGCAGTTCACCGGCCTGGCTCGGGCGCCTTCGCTCACCACGCAAAGCTCGCCTCGCTGCGTTTCCAGGATCGACAGAATATGATTAGTATCCAGGCCGTCCTGGTGGGTGTAAGTGCGAAAACCGTGTTTAGCAATCCGCACGGCGCCATGGATGCCCACCCAAAGGTTGCCTGCGCGGTCCAGGCCCAGCGCCGTGATTCCGCCATGTCCCGGCAGTTGATTTTCGGCGGAGCAGGTTCCGGAAGCTTCCCGGTCTTTGGCGGCCTGGCAGATTCCCAGCCCGTCCGGCGTGGCGACCAGGATCTCGCCCTCCGGCGACTCCAACAACCCTTCAATCCCTTTGCCCTGAAACTCGCGCACGGGGTTGCAAAAGTTGGCGGCCGGGTTCGCCGGAATACGGCACAATCCCAGAGGTGTTCCGACCCAAAGCGTGCCCTCTCGGTCCTTCAATAATTCTCTGACGAACGGCTGCGGCAAACCCAGCCGCCACTGCTCGCATCGTCCGCCCGGGAAGCATCGATATAACCTGCTCCCGGCTCCCACCCAAACCGTGCCATCCGAATCGGCCAGGAGCGCAGTGACAGAGGTGTCCTCCCAGATCTCACTGGGCAGTCCAATTTCGACGAACCGGAGCTGCCATTTGCCGGCTTTCCGGTCAAGGTGGTAGAGGCCTCCTTCAGTGCCCACCCAAATACCGCCAGCCGGATCGGCGGCGAGTGCCCGCATCATGCGCGCCTTCGAATCTGCTGGACGATAGTATTCAAATCTGGGGTTCCCGGAGGTGGCCTGAAAGTGGGCCATTCCATTCTCGGTCGCCACCCAATAATTACCGCCGGCTGTCTCAAGCAAATTGCCCGTGAGGGGGATTAATCCCTGCGCGGTTCCGAAATTCCGGAACTGATATCCGTCGAAGCGCGAGAGCCCATCGCGGGTACAAAACCACAGGAAACCGCGTGAATCCGCGACAATGCGATTGATCGTGTTCCCGGGCAATCCATCCGCGGACGTGTAAGTGCGCATGGGCAATTGTTCGCCGTAGGAGGTGGTGAAAAAAAGGATCAGACATGCGGCGCATTTCGTCAATGGCTTCTCCGCGATTATCGAATACCACGGGCCTCGTCTTGTTTCGCGTGCTGAACTGTCTTGGGGAACGCGGTTGGCGGGCGCCGTCGTAAAAGCGGGTGGCGGCCAGGATTGGCCGCCCCACAACTGGGTTTTCATCGCCTTTGGTGCCTGCGGGCCTCTCCGGCCGCCTCGCTTACGGCGTAGCTGTTAGAATCATAAGATACACCTTCTCAACCATGACCGCTAGTGAGCAACGCCGCCAAGCCCTAACGGACGCACTCGACCACCGCATCCTGGTCATCGACGGCGCCATGGGCACCATGTTGCAGCAGCGGGATCTCACCGCCGCGGATTTCGGCGGACCGGCGCTCGAGGGCTGCAACGAAAACCTGGTGAAAACGCGGCCCGATGTGGTGCTGGGAATCCACCGTGCGTATCTGGAGGCTGGCGCCGATATCATCGAAACCAACTCGTTCAACGGGACGAAGAGCGACCTGGTGGATTATGGCGTCGATGGCGAAGCGTATGAGCTGATGGCCGCGGCGGCGCGGCTGGCGCGTCAAGCGGCCGACGAGTTCTCCACCTCGCGGAAGCCGCGCTTCGTGGCCGGTTCCATGGGGCCGACGCGCAAGAGCATCACCATCAGCCGCACCATCGCATTCGACCATCTTCAGCAGGACTACTACGATCTAGCCAAGCCGCTGATCGATGGCGGCGCGGATCTCCTGCTGCTCGAAACCTGCCAGGACACGCGCAACATCAAGGCCGGCCTGCTGGCCATTGGGCGTCTGGCGCGCGAACTCGACCGGCGCATTCCGGTGATCGTTTCGGGCACCATCGAGACCATGGGGACCATGCTCGCGGGGCAGACCGCCGATGCGCTCTACGCTTCGATCGAACACGCCGATTTGCTCGCAGTCGGCTTGAACTGCGGCACCGGGCCCGAGTTCATGACGGACCATCTGCGCACGCTGAGCGAGATGGCGTCCACGCGCGTGTCCTGCTACCCGAACGCGGGCCTGCCCAACGTGGAGGGCGAGTACAACGAAACTCCGCAGTCTTTCGCCGAGCAGTTAGAGCGCTTCGTGGAGCATGGCTGGCTGAACCTGGTGGGCGGATGCTGCGGCACAACCGCGGCGCATATCAAGATGGTCGCGCAGATGGCCGAGGGCAAGAGGCCGCGCGCCCTGAAGCCATCCGCGCATCGTGCCTATTATTCCGGCATTGAACTGGTGGAGGCCGAGGACAGCAGCCGGCCCTTGATCGTGGGCGAGCGCACCAACGTGATCGGCTCGCGGCTGTTCAAGAACCTGATGGCCGAAGAGAAGTGGGAAGAGGCTACCGAGATCGGCCGCCGCCAGGTGAAGAACGGCGCGCACATCGTGGACGTCTGCCTGCAAAGCACCGACCGCGATGAGATCAAGGACATCCCGCCGTTTTATGAGAAGCTGATCCGCAAGATCAAAGCGCCGGTGATGATCGATACCACCGATCCGCGCGCCATGGAGCTGGCGCTGACATACTGCCAGGGTAAGTCCATCATTAACTCGATCAACCTGGAGGACGGCGAAGAGAAATTCGAGCGCACTTGTCCCATCGCCAAGGCATATGGCGCGGCGCTGATCGTGGGCTGCATCGACGAAGACAAGCAGCAGGCGCAAGCCTTCACGCGCGAGCGTAAACTGGCTGTCGCTGAGCGGTCCGTCGGGCTGCTTAGCGGAAAGTACGGCATTCCCCCGGAAGATATCATCATCGATCCGCTGGTATTTCCGTGTGCCACGGGCGACGCCAATTATATCGGCGGCGCGGTGGAAACCATCGAAGCGGTGCGGCTGATCAAGGAGAACGTTCCCTACGTGAAAACGGTGCTGGGCATCTCCAACGTCTCGTTCGGCCTGCCCGCTGCCGCGCGCGAGGTGGTGAACTCCGTCTTTCTGTACTACTGCACCAAGGCCGGACTCGATCTGGCCATCGTGAACGCCGAAAAGCTGGAGCGCTTCGCGTCCATTCCGGAGCACGAGCGGCGTTTGGCGGAGAGCTTGCTGTTCAACACGCCGCCTGTGGACGGCCCGGAGGATCTGCATCTCGCGCCCGAAGACTGGCGGCAGCAAAGCACCGAACAGCGCGCCGCAATCAACCAGTTCCACATCGCCGCTATCGCCGAGCATTTTCGCAAGGCGGGCGCGCGCGTCAAGGTCCGCGCCGAAGACCTGCCGCTCGACCAGCGGCTGGCCAACTACATCATCGAAGGCACCAAGGACGGGCTGGTCGCCGACCTGGACCGCAAGCGCGCGGAAGGCGCTCCGCCGCTCGAAATCATCAACGGCCCGCTTATGACGGGCATGGCGGAAGTGGGGCGGCTGTTCAATAACAACGAGCTGATCGTAGCCGAAGTGTTGCAATCCGCCGAAGCCATGAAGGCCGCCGTCACGCATTTGGAGCAGTTCATGGAGAAGGCCGATTCGGCAGCGCGCGGCAAGATCATTCTGGCCACGGTGAAGGGAGACGTGCACGATATCGGCAAGAATCTGGTCGAGATCATTCTGAGCAACAACGGCTATCTGGTGATCAATCTGGGTATCAAAGTGCCGCCGGATATTCTGATCCGCGCCTTCCAGGAGCACGCGCCGGACGCCATCGGGCTTTCTGGTCTGCTGGTGAAGAGTGCGCAGCAGATGGTGATCACGGCGGGCGATCTGAAAGATGCCGGGATTCGCGTTCCCATGCTGGTGGGCGGCGCGGCGCTGTCGGACCGCTTCACCCGTACGCGTATCGCGCCGGCTTATGGCGAAGCTGTGTGCTACGCCAAAGACGCCATGACCGGCCTGGACTTGATGAACCGGCTCATGGACCCCGCCGCGCGCGACGCGACCATGTACGATCACACCTACGTCGAGGTCGCGGCGCCGGTCGAGACCGCCCCAGAGGCGCCGGTACGTATGACTGAGTTGCGCAGCCACAAAGTGCGCACGGACATCGCCATTCCGGCCGCTCCGAATCTCGACCGCAAGGTGCGCGACGTGCCGCATCTGGCCGAAATCTGGAGTTACATCAATCCGAACATGCTCTACGGCAAGCATCTGGGTTACAAGGGCAACTTTGAAAAGAACCTCGCCGGGCACGAGCCTAAAGCTCTCGACCTGTTTCATAAGTTGGAAGAAGTGAAGAATGAGGCCGCGCAGTTCATGCGGGTGAAGGCCGTGTGGCAGTTCTTTGAAGCCGAGCGGGATGGGAATTCCATCCACCTCTTCGCGCCCGGTGCGGTGGATCCACTGCACACGTTTCATTTCGGCCGCCAGCGGCGGGACGAAGGGCTGTGCCTCAGCGATTACATCCTCGACCCGGAAGACGGCAAGCGCGATCATCTGGCTATGTTCGTCGTGACTGCGGGCGCGGGCATTCGGGATAAGTCCGAGGAGTGGAAGGAGGCCGGGCTGTACTTCAAGTCGCACGGCTTGCAGTCGCTGGCCATCGAGACGGCTGAAGGCTGTTCGGAATGGCTGCACCGCCGCATTCGTGAGGATTGGGGTTTCCCCGATCCGCCGACTATGACCATGCAGGAGCGTTTCACGTCGCGCTATCGCGGCAAGCGCTACAGCTTCGGCTATGCCGCCTGTCCCAACCTGGACGATCAGCAGGGGATGTGGAAGCTGTTGCGGCCCGAAGACATCGGCGTGCGGCTGACGGAAGGCATGATGATGGACCCGGAAGCCAGCGTCAGCGCCCTGGTGTTCCACCATCCGGATTGCGCGTACTTCACGGCTAGTGAGGAGACCGAAGCGGTGATGGTGTAGCGCCGGTTGCGCCTCGGTCCCTTCTAAGTCCGGCTCCCTTCAAGCAGCGCCCGTAGGCCGCGCGCGAACCGGTTTTTGTCCGCGTCGATGCGGCCGCCGCCGAACACTTCCTTGAGCCGCGGGAAGTTGCCGGTAGCGAGTTGCGCGGCGCCAAACTCGATATCGATCGCCGCATCGCTGGCTGTTTCGCGCAGCGCGTGCCCGAAAACGAAGTCGTCGATCATGGTAAGCAGCGTGATCTTCTGTTTCACGGTCATCCGAGTTTCAGCCAGCGCTTCGAGACATTGCTCCATGTGCCGCATCGCATTGATCCCGGGTGGCGCCGACAACATCGCGGCCAGCGCCCAAGGGTGGCGCCCGAAGACTGCGTGGGTGCGCTTGGCGATCTCCGTCATGGCGCGCCGCCAATCTCTCGGAAGCGATGGCAGGAGAGCTTCGCCCATGAGCGCGTCGTCCATTACCGCGATCAGATCGTCTTTCGACTTCACGTAGTAATAGAGACTCATAGTTCCGACATTGAGGTCTTGCGCCACCCTGCGCATGGACACCGCCTCGAAACCCTCCTGGTCGGCGATGGCGAGCGCGGCGGCGGCAATCTTTTCACGGGTCAATTGCGATTTTCCACTTGACATTCGTACACCGTACCACTAAACTGGAGTCGTACGATGTACGAAACCCGGTGCTGATTGTCGGAGCAGGGCCAACGGGCTTGACGCTGGCGCTCGATCTCGCGCGCCGCGGGATCGCGTTTCGTTTGATTGAAGCCGCCCAAACGCCCTTCGAGGGGTCGCGCGGCAAAGGCATCCAGCCCCGTACACTCGAGATATTCGACGATCTCGGCGTAATCGACGCGATTCTCGCGGCGGGTGCGCTTTACCCGAAATTCCGGATCCATCTGGGCCCCTTCTCGCTGCGGGCGGGATCGCTCTCCGTTTTCAAGCCTCCCACTGAAAGCGTTCCTTATCCGAATGTCTGGATGGTGCCGCAAGCGCGCACGGAAGCCATCTTGCGCGCGCGGCTGCACACATTCGGCGTCCAGGTCGAATTCGGCAAGGCGCTCGCCACGTTTGCGCAGAATGCAAACGGAGTGGAAGCCACCACGTCGACCGGTGAAGTAGTGCGGGCGGACTTCCTGGTCGGGTGCGATGGCGGCCACAGCACGGTGCGCAAAGCACTCGGCCTGCGCCTCGAGGGCGAGACGATCGACGAGCAGCCCATTCTCGTCGCGGATGTCGAGATCGAAGGGCTCGATCACCGCGACTGGCATATCTGGCCCTTCGCAAGAGGCGGCGCGATCGGGCTTTGCCCGCTGCCGAACACCTCGTTGTTCCAATGCACCTCGAAAGCCACAATCGCGGCAGCGGGCATCGAGGCCGCGGTATATAAAGCTACGGGCCACCGCGTCCAGCGCGTAGCATGGAGTTCGATCTACAAGCCGGCAGCGCGTATGGTCGATCGCTACCGCGTGGGGCGTGTGTTCTTAGCGGGTGATGCGGCGCATGTGCATCCGCCGACGGGAGGCCAAGGGCTTAACACCAGCGTGCAGGACGCCTACAACCTGGGCTGGAAGCTCGCACATGTTGCCCGCGGCGGACCCGATGCGCTGCTCGACACATACGAAGCCGAACGTCTACCGATTGCCGCCGCGGTGCTGGGCCTGAGTAAACGCCTGCTCCGGACTCGCTCGATCAAGCGCGGCGACGCAACGAACCAGCTCGCGCTGCATTACCGGACGAGCTCCTTGTCCTCGGGCGTCACGCTCGGAAGCTTGCATCCCGGCGACCGCATGCCGGATGCCCGGCTCGAAGATGGCAGCCGGCTGTTCGATCATTTGCGCGGCCGTCACGTGGTAGAGTTGGTCACGCCCGGGGGGCCCAGGATTCTGATCCGTCCGGATGGCTACATTGCGCATATCGGCTCAACGCACTTCGCCGAGTACGCGGGTGAACCGACTCGCCAGATCGTGGCGCAAAGCGTGAGCTGAGCCTGGTGGCCAATCTTGAAACCCGACTGCGGCTATACCGTCGAGCCAAGCCGCCCGGCTTCGCGTTGCCACTCGCATCGCTGTTCACTGAAGATCGCGCAGTTAGGGCAAGGGCCCGACGCGCCTGCGGGGAATGCCCCAATCGACACGGCCTCGTAGACTTTTGTACGTCGAGCCGGACGACTGCATCGATTGCGGCGCGTGTGTCCCGGTCTGCCCCTCAACGCGGTCTATGCGCTCGACGAACTACCCGCCGAGTTGGCGCACTTCGCTGCGGAAAACGCTGCGCACTACGGCAAGAACTGAACGGGACCAAACGAATCCGGAGTTGCCGCGTCTGCTGTCCTATGCGCACTCTGCTTCAGTTTTCTCTCGCGATTTCCCTGTCCGGATCGCTGTTTGCGCAGTATCCGGCGTTGACGCTCCCACCGAGCGGCGATAACCAGAAGGCATCGGTGACTCAGTTCATCGGACCGGTGAAGGTCACCATCGACTATTCCAGCCCAGCGGTACATGGACCCAGCGGCTCCAACGACCGGCGGGGCCAGATCTGGGGGAAGCTGGTCCCCTATGGTATGACGGACCTGGGTGTCCACGGCGGTAAGCTCAGCCCGTGGCGCGGCGGCGCGAACGAGAACACCGTTTTCACGGTCTCCGATCCCATTGCTATCCAGGGCGAGCCGCTCGCCGCCGGCCAGTACGGATTGCATTTTATTCCGGGACAGGACGAATGGACGGTAGTCTTCTCAAAGAACTCGTCGGCCTGGGGCAGCTTCTTCTATGACGACAGCCAGGACGCGTTGCGTGTAAAGGTCAAGCCAGCCAAACATGAATACCGCGAGTGGCTGACTTATGAGTTCACCAGTCGCCGGCCGGCGGAAGCTACGGCTGAGTTGCAATGGGAAGAGCTCGCTATACCGTTCAATATCAAGGTAGACAACATCAGCGAGATCTATGTCACCAGGCTGCGGCGGGAACTTACGGGCGGTGCCGGCTTCGACCCGAAGGCGTACGACGCTGCCGCGCAGTACTGTGTCCAGGCCGGGGTACACCTGGAGGACGCCTTAAGCTGGGCGGAGCTGGCGCTTAGCTCGCCCGCCCTGGGACAGACCAATTTCGACACGCTGAGTACCAAAGCTCTGGTGCTATCGAAAATGGGCCGCGACGCGGAGGCCGCGACGATCATGCAGGCCGCGGTGCACCTACCCGCCGCGACGAGCCAGCAGATCCATCAGTACGGCCGCCAACTGCTCAATGCAAAGAAGAACCAGGAGGCCCTGGAAGTCTTCAAGCTGAATGCCGAGCGGAACGGTGATGCGTGGCCGGTGAACGTTGGGCTGGCGCGCGGCTACATGGCGATCGGTGACTATAAGAAAGCGGCCGAGTACGCCCAGAAGGCGCTGGTACAGGCTCCCGATCCCGTGAACAAGAAGAACCTGGAATCCATGGCCCAGACGCTCGCGCAGGGCAAGCCTTACGACAACTAGGGTGGGGTGGCGTCGACAGGGCGCGGCAGCAGCGCCCTGATCGTATCCAGCGTGTCGGCGTCCACCGCTTTCTTATCCGTGCGCCAGCGGGCCATGCGCGGAAAGCGCACTGCAATGCCCGACCGGTGCCGCGGCGAGCGCTGGATGCCCTCGAACGCCAGCTCGAAAACCAGCTCCGGCTTCACGGCGCGCACCGGCCCGAACTTTTCGACCGTATTGGCACGCACGAAAGCGTCAACTTGGCGAATCTCTTCGTCCGTGAGCCCTGAGTAGGCTTTGGCAAACGGTACCAATTCGTCGCCGTCCCACACGCCGAAAGTGTAATCGGTGAAGAGGCTGGCGCGGCGGCCGTGGCCGGGTTGCGCGTAGATCAACACCGCATCCACGGAGTACGGCTGTATCTTCCACTTCCACCAGTCGCCGCGGCGTCGGCCCACGCGATAAGGCGAGCCGAGGCGCTTCAGCATGAAGCCTTCCACCTTGCGTGCGCGGGCTTCCTGACGGCGCGCGGTCAGTTCCTCCCAGGTGTCCGCCAGCACCACGGGCGAGACAATCAGGGCGGAATCGGGCGGCGCAATTTCTTCCAGTCCTGCGCGGCGGTATTCGAGCGGACGCTCGCGGATATCTTCGCCATTCAACTCCAGCAGATCGTATGCCACGATGACTACCGGCACTTCGCTCAGGATGCGCGCTCCCAGCGCCTTGCGGCCGATGCGGCGCTGCATCTGAGCGAAGGGCAGCGGCTCGCCGTTCTTCCAGGCCACCACCTCACCATCCACCACCGTGCCTTCCGGCAATTGCGCGCCCAGCATTTCCAGCTCCGGGAAGCGGTCCGTCATCAACTCTTCGCCGCGCGACCATACGAACGTGCGCCCGTTGCGCCGGATCAATTGGGCCCGGATGCCGTCCCATTTCCATTCCACCTGCCATTCGCCAACGCCGCCAAGTTCCTTGATCGAGCCTTCCAGCGGGTAGGCCAGGAAGAAAGGATACGGGCGGCTGACGTCTGCTTCGCCCGCGGCGGGGGCCACCAATTGCATCCAGAACGCGGCCGTGGGCTGCCAGTCGCCCATCAGGCGATGCGAGACAACCGCGGCGTCCAGGCCGCTTACCGCCGCCACCGCGCGCACCACCAGGCTTTGCGATACGCCCACGCGAAACTCCCCGGTGATGATCTTGTTCCATGCGAAGCGCTGGCGTTCGTCCATCTCGCGCCATGCGGATACTAGCGACGCTCGCCTGGCTTCGTCCTCTGTGTCGCGCAACGGCAGCAGGCGCTCTTCGATCCAATAGCTGAGCGGCAGGTTGCTCGAAGACTGCGCGGGCGGCAGCAGCAACGCGATGGTCTCTGCGAAGTCGCCGACGGCTTGGTAGCACTCGCCGAACAGCCACTCCGGGATGCCGGACTCCTCCATGGCCCACTGCGCCAGCTTACGCGATTCCAATAGCCGCTTCGGACGGCGGCCGATCAGGAATGTAGTAGCCCAGGCTGCGTCGGCCGGCGGCACGCTCGAGAAGTAGCGCGTAATGGCCGCGACCTTCTCGTTGGTCTTGGTGGTCGCATCGAGGGCGGCGTACAGCTCGGCGAAGGCCTTCACGGCCCAGCCTCGCTGGGATCGGCAGACTCGGCGCCGGTTTCGTCCTGTTCGCCTTCAAAGCGGGTCTCGATGGCCAGGGCATCGGTCCCCTGTTGCCTGAGCCATTCCACCACGGGCGCCCGATATCCGTGCGTAACCCACACGCGGGATGCGCCGGATTTGTGAATTGCAGACATCAAGCCTGGCCAATCGGCGTGATCGGAGAGCACGAAGCCGCGGTCGAGTGAGCGCCTCCGGCGCGCTCCGCGAATGCGCATCCAACCGGAGACGAAGCCGGTCGAAAGCGGGCCGAACCGGCGCATCCACTGTGTTCCGTTTGCCGAGGGCGGCGCCAGGATCAGGGCGTGGCTCCAATCTGTGGCGGCAGGCGCGGCACTGGCGTGGACGGTGGGGGCGAGCGCGATGCCGGCCTCGCGGTACAGCCGGCAGAAGTTCTCGACCGCACCGTGCGTGTAGATCGGACCATCCGCATATTCGAGCCCGGCGTGGATGCCTGCCAGAACGCGCTGCGCTTTGCCCAGACTATAGGCAAACAACACGCTGGCTTTGCCGGCCTGACGGTTGGCCGCCCACCAGTTCCGGATTTCGGCGAACACTTCAGCCTCGGGCGGCCAGCGATAAATCGGCAGTCCGAAAGTGGATTCGGTGACAAAAGTATCGCAGGCGACCGGTTCGAATGCCGCACAAGTGGGATCGGGCTCCAGCTTGTAATCGCCCGAAACCACCCACACTTCGCCGCCGCATTCGATGCGCACCTGTGCGGAACCGAGAATATGGCCGGCGGGATGCAGCGAAACCCGCACGCCGTTCAGCGCCAACGGTTCGCCATAATCCAGCGCCTGGATGGCCGCCTCACCGCCAACGCGCGCCCGCAACAGAGCCTCGCCAGGCCGGGCTGCGATATACGCGCGCGAACCCGCGCATGCGTGATCGGAATGCGCGTGGGTGATGACGGCGCGGTCCACCGGGCGCCACGGATCGATATAGAAATCGCCAGCCGCGCAATAGAGTCCGTTGCCCGTAAGTTGTAGGAGCAGGTCCAAAATCTTAGTATACGAAGCGCGTTACACTGGCGTTAATGACAGCAGTCCGGATGCTGCTTCTGCTATTCGTAGGTCCGGTGGTTGTGGCGGCGCCCGGCGTGCTCCCGGCGCGGGAGACGCTCGATTACACGGTGGAGTGGCGGCTGGTCACGGCGGGAAAGGCGCACCTGGCGTGGAGCGCCACACCGCGTCGCTCCAACTCAGGCAATCCGGGTTGGCAGGCCGACCTGCACCTGGAGTCCACTGGCTTGGTTTCCAAGCTGTTCAAGGTCAACAACGATTACATTTCGAATCTGGAATCGGACTTGTGTTCCTCAGGCTCACACCTGAAGGCGGAAGAAGGCACTCGGCACAAGGAAACCAGCGTGACTTTCAACCGCGAGTCGCGCAAGGCCGAATATCTGGAGAAGGATTTGGACAAGAAGGCGGTGGTGCGCGCGCAGGAGATCGACATTCCGGCGTGCGTACACGATGTGTTGGGCGGCCTGTACTCGTTGCGCACGCTGAACCTGCAGCCTGGACAGACCACCCAGGTGGCGGTCAGCGACGGCAAGAAGAGCGTGATGGCGCGTGTGGAGGCGCAGCAGCGCGAGGATATCAAAACGCCCGCCGGAGCGTTCAAGACGATCCGCTATGAGGCGTTCCTGTTTAACGACGTGCTGTACCGCCGCTATGGGCATCTATACATTTGGTTGACGGACGACGCGCGCAAGCTGCCCGTACAGATCCGCGTACGCCTGCAATTCACGATCGGCACAATTACCTTACAACTGGAGAAGGAAGAAAAAACATGAGATGGCTCGCCTGTATTGGGGCGGCTGCGGCGATGGCGTGGGCCCAGAGCGGCGGCGCATTGCTTCCGAATGAGGAAGTGCTGAAGCTGGAGCGGCGCACTGTGCAATTGATCGAATCGACCGGCTTGGCCGTGCCCGGGTTGGCGCGCGCCGGTGCGCCCGCGCTGGAAGATGCGCGGCAGGCGCTGGGCAACCTGGAAACCGCTCCGCAAAACGCCGCGAATACATTCGCCTTTGTGAGCGTTGCGCGCGCTTATCTGGCAATCTCCGAGACCGTACCGAGGCCTTATCCGTTTCCCGAAGAAGGGCGGCGCCAATTCGGCGAGCTGCGCGACGCGGTGGATCGCCTGGACGCGCATTTCCGCGCCCTGCTGGATTTGCAGCAAGCGCAGTTGCATAATCCGGACCGCGACAATCTGAAGCGGTATGCGGAAGCCGATGGAAAGCTCGGCCCGCCCTCCGCGCAGAAGCCGCGCGTCGTATTTCTGGGGGATTCGATTACCGACGGCTGGCGGCTCAACGAGTATTACGGCAGCGAGCGCGATTTCGTCAACCGCGGCATCTCCGGCCAGATCACCGGCGAGATGCTGGGCCGCATGCAGGCCGATGTGATTAACTTGAAGCCGCGGCTGTTGCTGGTGCTGGGCGGCATCAACGACCTGGGACGGGGCATAGCCGTGAGCGCCATCGAAAATAACTTGTCGATGATCGCAGACCTGGCCGAGGCCCACCATATCGGGCCGATATTCGCATCCGTGCTGCCCGTAAGCGATTACCACAAGGACGTGAATCCACAGTACGCCCGGACCGCGCGGCTCGCCCCCGCAAAGATTCTGGAGTTGAACGGCTGGCTGAAGAACTTCTGCGAGCAGCGGCATTTCCTGTACGTGGATTATTATTCGGCCCTGGTGGACAAGGCCGGATTCCTGCAGGCCGATCTGGCGGATGATGGTCTCCATCCCAATTCCAAGGGGTACCGGCTCATGGCGCCCATCGCGCTGGCAGCCATCGATAACGTAGCCAAGCCCGCCCAGCCCGAGGTGAAACCGGCGAAGAAGAAGAGTGGGGTGCGCGCCTGGCTCGAGAAGGAGCATAA
>Ga0302325_10019059_pt1 | contig 14446 bp, 16 predicted proteins | sample Palsa_T0_2_FD_201948 | JGI IMG/M metagenome (GOLD analysis project Ga0302325, IMG submission 201948) | Peat permafrost microbial communities from Stordalen Mire near Abisko, Sweden - Palsa_T0_2 | ecosystem: Environmental > Terrestrial > Soil > Palsa > Peat permafrost | place: Sweden: Abisko... | reverse complement strand
GGATGTGGAGAACATCCTGCTCAAGCTGATCCAGGCCGCCGACTATGACGTCAAGAAGGCCGAAACGGGGATCATCTACATCGACGAGGTGGACAAGATCGCGCGCAAGGCGGACAACCCGTCGATCACGCGCGACGTCTCCGGCGAGGGTGTGCAGCAGGCGCTCTTGAAGATCCTCGAGGGCACCCAGGCCTCGGTGCCGCCCCAGGGTGGGCGCAAGCATCCTCATCAGGAGTTCCTGACGATCGATACGACAAATGTGCTGTTCATCTGCGGCGGCGCGTTCGCCAACCTCGACAAGGTGATCGAGCATCGGATCGGCCACAAAGGCGTCGGTTTCGCGGCCGCGATCGAGGCGAAGGCCCAGCGTGACACCGGCGAAGTGTTTGAGCAGTGCCTGCCGGAGGATTTGATCGAGTACGGGCTGATCCCCGAGTTCATCGGCCGCCTGCCGGTCGTGTCCGCCGTGCACCAGCTCACGCGCGAGGATCTAGTCTCGATCCTGACCGAGCCGCGCAACGCGCTCGTCAAGCAGTTCCAGCGCTTCTTCTCCTTCGACGGGATTGAGCTCGTGTTCTCTGAGGATTCACTCACGGCGGTCGCCGAGAAGGGCCTTCAGCGCGAAACAGGCGCGCGCGGGCTGCGCTCGATCATCGAGGAAATCCTTTTGGAGGTTCAGTTCGAGCTGCCCTCGCGACGCGACGTGAAGAAGTGCGTCGTGACGAAGGAGACCGTCGAGAAGGGGCTGACACCGACGCTCGTGACCGAAGCCGCGCCCGAGCAGGACGATGTGGACGAGCTGCGCGAGGAGTCGGCGTAGCGCCGGCGCTACCGCGACCGCTACCATCGCGCTGTGAGCAAGTTGAGCAAGCAGTCGGGCGGACAGGACAAGTCCAAGCTGGAGCGCGTGAAGGATCTCCCGTGGGCACTGTTGTTGCAGATGGGCGTCGTGCTCGGCAAACGCTGGCGCTCGCTGTCGGCGAAGGATCGCGCTCACCTGGCGAAGCTCACGCGTGAATCCCAAGGCCGGCTCGGCAACCTCTCCGATAAGCAACGCAAGGAGCTGAAAAAGCTCGTTGGCAAGCTCGACCTGAAGAGCACGAGCCGCGAACTGGTGCTGTTGACACGCGCCCGGCGCTGGCGCAAGCGCCGCTGAGCATCGCATGACCGACGATCTCGACCAGCTCTCGACGCACGAGCTTCACGACCGTGCGGTGCATCGAGCCGAGAAGCACCTGGACGTGAAATTCCTGTGGTCGTTACTGGAGATGATTCCGGCGGCCGAGACCGCCAGCGGCGACGTGGGGGAGGCCGACTACGACATCGAGTCCTCCAAAGGCCTGATCTCCGACGCGGTGCACAGCGGCGACGGCGCGCTCGGAGAGGCGTTGCGGCCCGTATTCATCGACTACCTGCGCAAGCACGCCGACGCGTAGGTCGATGGCGCGCGTGCGTCCGGGCATGCAACCTCCGCAGAGCAGCCACCCCACAGCGCGCTGGAGTAACGAGCAGGCCGAGCGTCACCTGCGCTCACTGGAGCTGTTCGGGATGCGCTTTGGTCTCGACAGGATGCGGCGCATGATGACCGCGCTGGGCTCACCGGAGCGGCGCTTTCAGACGATCCACGTCGTGGGGACGAACGGGAAGTCCTCGACCACGCGCATGATCGCGGCGATCCTGGAGCGCCACGGGCTGCGCACCGGCGCCTACACCTCGCCCCATCTGATCTCCTATACCGAGCGTGTGCAGGTAGCGGAGCGCGACCTGCAGAGCAGCGACTTCGCCGCCGCGATCTCCCGCGCGGCGTGGGCGGCCGAGCACGTCAACCACACGCTGGAAGGCGACGATCACGTGACCCAGTTCGAGTTGCTGACCGCCGCCGCGCTGTGGGCGATGGCCGAGCTCCAGGTCGAGGTGGCCGTGGTCGAGGCCGGGCTCGGCGGCCGGTATGACGCGACGAGCGTGATCGACTCGCGCGTGACGGTGTTGACGAACGTCGGCCTGGAGCACACCCGCTGGCTGGGACCGACAGTTACAGACATCGCCGAGGAGAAGCTCGCAGTGCTGCGCGGAGGCACGACGCTCGTGCTCGGCGAGGATCTGGCGCCGGAGGCGCTCGCGGTGGCCGAGCGAGTGGCGGGGGAGCAGGATGCTCGGATCTTGCGTGCGGCCTTCGATTTTCGAGTCGGCGGGGAGGATGCCGAGCGGCGGGGCGATACCGAGCTGCGCAGCGATCCACCGATCACGCTGGCTGCGCCCGGCGCGTTTCAGCGGCGCAACTTCGCGCTCGCGCGCACGGCCGCAGAAGCGTACCTGCACTTGGCGGGGGTCGAGCCACGTGAGCCGGCGGTGCGCGAGGCGGCGGCGGCCACCGCGGTGCAAGGGCGCTTGCAGGTGGTGGGGGAGGACCCGCTGACGGTGCTCGACGGTGCGCACAATCCCGACGCGGTGCGTGCGCTCGTCGAGTCGTTGCCCGAGCTGCTCGGTGATCGTCCTGTGGCGCTGGTGCTGGGCGTGCTCGAGGACAAGGACGCCGCGAGCATGCTCCGGACGCTGCTCGACGTGTGCGAGCGCGCCTGGTTCACCGCCCCCCCGAGCAGCCGTGCACTCTCGCCCGCGGCGCTGCAGTCGCTTGCGCGCCAGCTTGGCTTCGACGCAGTGGTTTGTGATCGATCGGAGATCGTCCAGCAGCCGTGGCGCGCGCTCGCCGAGGCACAGCGCTGGGCGCGCGCCCGGGGCGAGAACGCGGCGGTGCTCGCAACCGGCTCGGTCTACCTCGTCGGCGATCTGTTGGGCCATCTGTGCAGCGCCGGTGACGGATCGTCGGCAGACGGGTTCCCCGAATCCCCCGAGCGACGCACAAGCGGTGGTGGAGGGCGCTGAGATGAACGAAGAGGGGCCCTCCGTCCTGAAGATGATCGGCGCGGTCGCGCTGGGAGTCGCGCTTGTGATCCTCGTGTTCTTCGCGGCTGGTTATGGATTCGGCCGCTTGTTTCTCTAAACTCAGCCGGCCATGTTCCCGCTTGCATACTTCGGCATCGAAAGCAGTGGCTTGAGCCTGGCGATCGACCTGCTGATCCTGTTCGTCGTCGTCCTGTACTTCGCGCTGATCTATTGGACCTACGCCGATGCCCGCCGGCGAATCTATGATCCGATGCTCGTCGGCTGTGCGACGGCGGCCTCGCTGTTCCCGTTCGTGGGCACGATCGTCTACATGATCCTGCGCCCGCCAGAGTACTTGGAGGACGTGCGCGAGCGCGAGCTTGAGATGCAGGCGGCGGAGGCGCGGCTGCACGAGCTCGACCACGGGCTTTGCCCGCACTGTGACTACAGGATCGAGCGCGACTTCATCCGCTGTCCGAGCTGCCTGCGCAAGCTGAAGGAGCGTTGCGTGAGCTGTTCGCGTCCGCTGGATCAGGCGTGGACGATCTGCCCGTACTGCGAGACCGAGGTCCCCGGCGCTGCTTCCCCCCGCCGCTCACGTCGCAGGCGTGCCACGGCTGAGAGCGAGTCGATGGTGATCGAGAGCGAGCGATCGGCTCAGCAGCGCCCAGAGAGCTGGCTCGAGGACACCACGGCTGATGGCGGGGATTCGGCTCTGAGCGAAGATGGAGCGCAGGCGAGTGCCGCCGAGCCCGTCGCGGCCTCCAAGCAGGCGGCCCGATCCCGGAGCGCCGGCCGCGCTGGCGGTCGGCCGCGCCCCACCTCCTGAAACCCACGATCCGAAAAGGACCCAATGGACCGCACGCTGATCCTCGTAAAGCCGGATGCCTTCGCCCGATCGTTGAGCGGCGAGATCATTGCTCGCTTCGAGCGAAAGGGCCTTTCGATCGTGGCGCTTTCACACATGATGGTCACCCGCGAGCTCGCCGAACGTCACTACGCCGAGCATTCAGAGCGTCCGTTCTTCGGTGAGCTCGTCGAGTTCATAACCTCGGGACCAATCGTGGCGATGGTGCTCGAGGGCAAGAGCGCCGTGAGAGCGGCGCGGCAGGTGATCGGCGCTACCGATCCGCTGGAGGCGGCGACCGGCTCGATCCGCGGCGACTTTGCTGTGGAGATGGGCCAGAACATGGTGCACGGCTCGGATTCGCCGGAGTCCGCGGCGCGCGAGGCGGCGCTGTTCTTTCCGGAGTTGTAGCTACGCCTGCGCTCATCCTTGCCTCGCGCTCGCCGCAGCGCCGGGCGATCCTCGAGCGTTTGGGGGTGGCGTTCACGGTGCGCCCCGCTGACGTGGAGGAGCTCGGCCAGGGCGACCCCGGGGAGGTGGCGCTCGAGAACGCCCTACGCAAGGCTCGTGCCGTGCAGAGGTCAGGCACGGCGGAGGTGGTGCTGGGATGCGACACGCTGGTGGCGCTGGAGGGCACGATTTACGGCAAGCCGCGCGACGAGCGCGAGGCGCGCGCGACACTGCGGGCGTTGAGCGGCGCCACGCATGAGGTCGTCAGCGGGGTGGCGGTGCTGCTGAGGGCAGAGGGATCGAAGATCGACCAGCGCACCGCGGTCGCGCGCACCGCGGTGACGTTCCGGACACTCGATGAGGAACTGCTCGACTGGTCGCTGGCGAACGGCGAGTGGCGCGGACGGGCCGGTGGCTATGCGATCCAGGGGGCCGGCGCGGCACTGGTGCGAAAGGTTGAGGGAGACTATGAGAACGTCGTTGGCTTGCCGCTGGCGAGTCTGTTGGACATCCACCCTGGGCTTCTTTTCGCCTGCAAATAAGCTGGCAACCCTGTTGGCTGCAGGGCCGTATTCGCTACACTCACCGGCGGGTACGGCCCGGACGCGCGCCGCCCGCGGAGCGTGGCGCCAGACCCGGCCAAGCGCCACCGAGTCCAAGCGTGTCCTCTCTCAAAATATGGGCATCTTCAGTTATCTGACCGGATTCGGCGGCCGCGACATGGCGGTCGATTTGGGCACGGCGAACACGCTCGTGTACGTGCGCGGCCGCGGGATCGTGCTGTCCGAGCCGAGCGTCGTGGCGATCGACTCCCGCACCGGCGAAGTCCACGCCGTCGGGATCGAGGCCAAGCGTATGCTCGGCCGCACGCCGGGCACGATCCAGGCGATCCGGCCCCTGAAGGACGGTGTGATCGCTGACTTCGACGTGACCGAGGAGATGCTCAGGCACTTCATCCAGAAGGTCCACCAGAACCGCTGGGCACACCCGCGCGTGGTCGTGTGCGTGCCCTCCGGCGTGACCGGCGTGGAGAAGCGCGCGGTCGAGGAGGCGTGTCTGTCGGCGGGCGCCCGCACCGCGTACCTGATCGAGGAGCCGATGGCGGCCGCTATCGGCGCGGGCCTGCCGGTGGGAGAGCCGACGGGATCGATGGTCGTGGACATCGGCGGCGGCACCTCCGAGGTCGCGGTGATCTCGCTCGGCGGGATCGTCGTGTCGCAGTCGATCCGCGTCGGCGGTGACGAGATGGACGAGGCGATCATCAACTACGCGAAGAAGGAGTACAAGCTGCTGATCGGCCAGCAGACCGCGGAGGAGCTGAAGCTCGAGATCGGCTCGGCCTGTCCGATGGAGGAGGAGCTTCAGGCGGAGATCCGTGGGCGCGACATGGTCTCCGGTCTGCCGAAGACCGTCGTGCTGACGAGCGAGGAGATTCGCCAAGCGTTGGAAGAGCCGCTGAACCAGATCATCGAAGCGGTCAAGGAGACGCTCGATCGCACTCCCCCGGAGCTCGCCTCGGACATCATGGATCGCGGCATCATGCTCGCCGGCGGTGGCGCGTTGCTGCAGCGTTTGGACGAGCGCCTGCGCGACGAGACCCAGATGCCGGCACATCTGGCCGAGTCGCCGCTGACTTGCGTGGCCGTCGGCTCGGGACGTTCGCTGGAGGAGTTCGAGGCGATCCACCGGTCTAACCGCCACTCGCGCAACAACAATCGACGCCGCCGATGAAGCCGGCGCCCTCATCAGGCGGTCGCGGTTACTCTTTCTGATGAACGCTGCGGAAGGCCCTGATTCGTGTACGACAAGACGGTCCGGCGTCGACGTGCAGTACTTGCGCTGCTCGTCGTGCTCTCCCTGATATTGCTGACTGCCTATTTCGGCGAGTCCGCTGACGGTGGTCTGCACTCGGTGCAACGCGGCTTTTTGACCGTCGTCTCGCCGATTCAGGAGGGCGCGAACAAGGCGCTGAAGCCCGTGCGCGACCTGTTCAGCTGGTTCGGCGACACGCTGCACGCGAAAAGCCAGCTCGCGGAAGTGCGCAAGCAGAACGACATCCTGCGCAAGGAAGCGATCGCCGAGCGCGCCGATGAGCACGGCTACCACGAACTGCTTGCGCTCTACCACCTGGATCAACTCAGCCTGAACAGCTACCGGCCGGTGACCGCCACGGTCGTCGGCAAGTCGCCGAACATCTGGTATTCGACAGTCTGGATCGACAAGGGCACCTCCTCGGGCGTGCACGACAATGACCCGGTCGTCAACGAAGAAGGACTGGTCGGCAAGGTCGCCCTGGCCGCATCCGACGCCGCCGTGGTCGATCTGATCACCGACAGCGAAGTCGGCGTCTCGGCGCGGATCAACGGGACGAACGCGACGGGGGTGGTGCAGCCGAAGGTGGGCGATCTGAACGATCTGGTGTTGCAGTACCTGCCGGCGAACACCTCGATCAGCCGCGGTGAAAACGTCGTCACCTCCGGGACGGTGGCCAGCCCGGACGATTCGCTGTACCCACCTGGCATACCGATTGGGCAGGTCACGTCGCTCAATGAAGAAAGTGGGTACAAGTCGGTCAACGTGCACCCGCTCGCGGATCTGCACAACCTCGATGTCGTGCAGGTGCTCACATACACGCAGGGCGGCATGGCGGCGCGCCTGACGAGTCTCGGAGCCAGCCTGCCGAGCGCCCGGCAGACGCAGGCGGAAACGACGGCTGGCGGCGAAAGCGGCCAGCTTGCGTCGAGCACGACGGGAACCGGCGAATGACGCTCTCGGGCTCGCTGATAACACGGGCTGGAGTCGGCGAATGAAGCTCTCCGGTTCGCTCCTAACACGGATCGCGGTGCTCGTGGTGGTCGTCGTGTTCTTCCAGATCGGTGTCGTCTCGGAGGTGCCGGTGTTCGCCGTCACGGTCGATCTGTCGCCGCTCGTGGTGGCCTTCGTCGGGCTGCTGTGCGGTTCGACGATCGGAGCCGCGACCGGGTTTGTGGTCGGCCTGCTCGTCGACCTGGCGCTGGTACAGACGCTGGGCGTGACATCGCTGATCTTCACGCTGATCGGCTACTGGTGCGGGCGTCTGCGCGAGCTGCGCGACCCCCAGGCTACGCTCACACCGCTGCTGGTGGGCGCGGCTGCCGCGGCGGCTGCCGCGGTGGGGTACTCGCTGGTCGAGTTCATGCTCGGCGTGGACGCGCCGGTCAGCCTCGAGCTGCTGCGCCAGATCGTGTTGGGCGTAGTCGTGGACACGATCGTCGCGCTGCCGATGTGGGCGATCGTGCGCCGCACCCTCGAGCCGGGTCTGCCGGACGACCCGCGTCGTCGTCGTCGTCGCGCCTATACGACCGGCGGTCTGAGCCCCCTCTCACGCGCGTGAGCACGCCGATCGAGCGCGTCAAACCAACGGACCCGCGGATGCCGGTCTCGCCACAGCTGGCGCTGCGGGTGGCGGTGCTGGGCGGCGTGGCGCTGCTGATGTTCGGGATCATCTTCTTCCGGCTGTGGTATTTGCAGGTGCTGACCGGCGAACAGTACGTTCAGGAAGCGGCGGCCAATACCGTGCGTAAGCTGCCGGTGGCCGCGCCCCGCGGGCAGATCCTCGACCGCGACGGCCAGCCGATCGCCGCGAGCATGGTGACCAACGCCGTACAGATCGTGCCCTCGGCGCTGCCGCCCGCGGGCAGGCCCCGGCTCGAGCTCTATCGGCGGCTGGGGGCGCTGCTGGGGATGAGCGCCGGTCATGTCGAGGCGCTCGTGATCAAGGGGCGTACCGCGCTTCCGTATGCGCCTGTGACGATCAAGACTGCCGCTGGACCAGGTGTGTTGACGGTGCTGGCCGAGCGCCAGAACGAGTTCCCGGGCGTCACCCAGCAGCCTGTCTCGATCCGTTCCTACCCGTACGGCGAGATGGCGGCGCAGGTGCTCGGCTACGTCGGCCAGGTCTCCGAAGGAGAGCTGAAGAAACCCGCGTTCAGAGGCGTTCAGCAGGGGACCGTCGTAGGGCAGGAAGGCCTCGAGTACTACTACGACCGCTACCTGCGCGGGCACGATGGCGAGCAGCGGGTGCAGGTCAACTCCGAAGGCTATCCCGAGCCGACCCGCCTGCAGCCGACACCGCCGAAGGCCGGCTACAGCCTCAAGGTCACGCTCGACCTCGGCCTGCAGCGCGAGGCCGAAAAGGCGCTGCTGGAGGGGATCGAAAACGCCCGCGCGGGCGGTAAACCGGCGACTGCGGGCGCGTTCACGGCAATCGATCCGCGCAACGGGCAGATCCTCGCGATCGGCTCATATCCCACGTTCAACCCGAACAAGTTCGCCAAGCCGCTCACGCAGAGCGAATACGTGGCGCTCGAGGGTGAGGCCGGCTCCTCCGGCGGAGGCGAAGAAGAAGCGCCCGCCCCGCTGACCGACCGCGCCGTCAACGGCGCCTATCCGACCGGGTCTACGTTCAAGCCGTTCACCGCGATGGGAGCGCTCGAAGCGGGCGTGATCAACCCGACCGAGGGTCTCGGGGCCGGTCAGTGCATCTCGGTCTCCACCGAGCAGTTCTGCAACGCCGGCAAGGCCGACTACGGCGCCGTCGGACTTGTCGAAGCGCTGAAGGTCTCCTCGGATACGTACTTCTTCGAAGTCGGCGAGCTCGCCAACAGATATCACGAAGTGATCCAGAACATGGCCCGCGAGCTCGGCATCGGCCATACGACCGGGATCGACCTGCCGAGCGAGATCGAAGGCACGATCCCCGATCCGGCGTGGCGCGAAAAACAGAATCGGCTGCAGGAAAAGTGCGAACACGAAAAGCATCACGGTACGTGCGACATCGTCGCCGAAGTCAGGCCGTGGAGCGTCGGCGACAACATGGACCTAGCGGTCGGTCAGGGAGACCTGTTGACCTCGCCGCTGCAGATGGCGGTCGCGTATTCGACGCTCGCCAACGCGTACAGGAATGGGGGCTACGGAACCGTCGTGACTCCGCACCTGGGCATGGAGATCGACGAACCCAGCGGCGGTCTGGTTCAGAGCCTGACCTTTCCACCGAAACGCCACGTGCACCTGAACTACTCTGACCTGAGCCTCGTGATGGAAGGCATCCACGAGGCGGCGAGCCAGCCCGGTGGCACCTCCGCGGACGTGTGGGAAGGCTGGGACCAGGAACAGCACCCGGTCTACGGCAAGACGGGCACGGCCGAACACGCCGGCAAGGAAGACCAGTCGTGGTACATGTGCTATGTGGGGGACCCCAATCGCCCGATCGTGATCGCCGTGACCGTGCAGCAGGGCGGCTTCGGCGCGGAAACAGCGGCGCCGATCGCCCGGTTGATCGCCTCGCAGTGGTTCGGCAAGCCCGAGAAGTTCGTCGCTGGAACGTCTAAGACATTTTGAGCCCGCTGAGTCCAATCAAGCCAGGAGAAGAGACACTGGTACAGGAGCCGCGCACGCGGCCCCGGCTGCCGCTGGACCCGCTGCTGACGCTCGCCGTGGTGGGTCTCGGGATCGCCTCGGTGATGACGCTTGGCGCGGCCACGCGCGAACTCGTGCCCGGGCAGCCGCATTACTACGTGGACCGCCAGGTGCTCTACCTGGTGGTCGGCGCCGTGTTGATGCTCGTGCTCTCGAGCTTCGACTACGCGCGTCTAAGGTCCCTCAAAAATGGGATCTACGCGCTGCTGCTGTTCAGCATCCTCGCGGTGCTGGCGGCCGGCCATTCGACCAACGGCTCGCAGCGTGCGATCAGCCTGCCGTTCTTCTCCTTTCAGGGCTCCGAGCTCGGCAAGGTGCTGCTGATCCTGGCGCTGTCGGCGTTCGTGGTCGATCGCGCGCGGCGGCTGCGCGAGCGCGACACGACCGTGCGGGTGATGCTCGCGGCACTCGTGCCGGCGATGTTCGTGATCGCCCAGCCGGACCTCGGCTCGGGGATGGTCTACATGGTGATCGCGTTTACGCTGCTGTTCGTGGCCGGAACGTCCTGGCGGCAGCTCACCGGGCTCCTGACGCTCGTCGTGCTATCGCTGACGTTCGTGCTGCTTGCCGCGCCTGCCGCCGGCGTGCACGTGCTCAAGCCTTACGAGACAGAACGACTGACCGCGTTCCTGCACCCTTCGACGAACCCGCAGAAACAGGGCTATCAACAGGAGGAGTCGAAGATCGCGATCGGCTCCGGCCAGAAGACCGGGCGCGGCTCCGACGCAACCCAGATCAAGGGCGAATATGTCCCCGAGGACGACACCGATTTCGTGTTCGCGGCCCTCGGCGAGCAGTACGGCTTCGTCGGGGCGGGGCTCGTGTTGTGTTTGTATGGGTTGTTGATCTGGCGGACGCTGCGGATCCTCGTGATGTCCAAGGACCTGTTTGGCTCGCTCGTGGCAGGGGGCGTAGCGGCTATGCTGATGTTTCAGGTGTTCGTCAACGTGGGGATGACCATTGGGATCATGCCCATTACCGGCGTCACGCTGCCGCTCATGAGCTATGGCGGCTCGTCGGTGATCACCACCCTGTTGGCGGTGGGCCTGCTGCAATCAATTTATGTTCAGGCACGTGCTTCAGCCGCGCTGAAGGGCCGCGTGCCGATTTACTAGAAACAGACACCATGTCCGCCAATCACTCCCGATCGCCAGTTGTGCAAGCGCCGCCGAGGATCCTCCTCCGGCCTTCACCGGCGCGGGACCCGGCCGGCAGCGATACCGAAAGACTGGATCACATTGAAAAAGCAAGTGCTTGTCAGCGTCGATCGCGCGGAGACGCGCGTCGCGCTCCTGGAGGCGAACGGAACGCCCGGCGCCTCACGTTCTCTCTCCACCAGATCCCGCAAGCGCAGCGGTGCCCCGGAGGCCGGCTATCGAATAGCTGAGCTGTACCTGGAGCGTCGCGGCGGACGTTCGATCGTCGGCAACATCTATAAGGGCAAGGTCGACAACGTGCTGCCCGGCCTGGAGGCGGCATTCGTCGACATCGGCCTGGAAAAGAACGGGTTCCTGCACGTCGATGAGATCGTGCTGCCCGGCGTGGAGGCGCCCAAGCGGGGGCGTGGCAGCGGCAGCGGGCGCAAGATCTCCGATCTGCTCGGGCCCGGCCAGGAGATCGTCGTGCAAGTGGTCAAGGACCCATTGAAGACGAAGGGCGCGCGGCTGTCGATGGAGCTGACGATCGCCGGGCGCTACATGGTTTACGCCCCCACGGGCGAGGGGATCGGCGTGTCGCGTCGCTTGGAGGATCGCGAGCGCGAGCGCCTGCGCAAGCAGACCTCGGGCTTAGCTTTGGGTGACGGCGGGGTGATCGTGCGCACCGCCGCGCACGGCGCCAAGCGCGAGGACTTCGAACGCGAGCTGAAGTACCTGCACAAGCTGCACGAGGTGCTCGGCAAACGCGTGGAGGATACGGTTGCCCCGGATCTCGTCTTCCAGGAGGCCGACCTGTCGGTGCGGGTGGTGCGCGACATTTTCTCTGAGCACTTCGAGCGCGCGATCGTCGATGACGAGCAGCAGTTCAAGCGGCTGGTCTCCTTCTTCACGCGTACAGCCCCCGAGCTGGTCGAGCGCGTCGAGCTGTGGGAGCAGAAGGAGCCGCTGTTTGAGGCCTATGGCGTGGACAAGGCGATCGAGGGCGTGCTGTCGCGGCGCGTTGATCTGCCGAGCGGTGGTTATCTGGTGATCGATTATGCCGAGGCGCTGACCGTGATCGACGTCAACTCGGGATCGTTCATCGGCCGCGGCAAGGGCGCGGCGCTGGAGGACACGATCACGAAGACCAACCTGGAGGCGGCCGAGGAGGTCGTCAACCAGCTGCGGTTGCGCGATATCGGCGGGATCATCGTGATCGACTTCATTGACATGGCCCGTGCGCGTAACCGCGATGCGGTGATGAAGACGCTCAGAAAGACGCTCGACGAGGACCGCACGAAGACGTTCACGGCTGAGATCTCAAAGCTCGGCTTGGTCGAGATGACTCGCCAGAACGTGACCGAGGGCGTGCGCGAGATCATGAGCCGGCCGTGCCCGACGTGCGACGGGGAAGGCGTGATCCGCTCGGAGGAAACCTACGCGATCGAGTTCGAGCGCCGCCTGCGCGACGTGGCACTGGAAACCCCCGACGTCGAGGCGTTTCTGGTGCAGATCAATCCACGGGTGACCGCGGAGTTCACGGGGCACGGCTCGCGCGTGCTGCATGCGCTTGAGATGCAGACGGGCAAGTCGTTCCTGTTCGAGGGCTCGGAAGGACTGACGTTGGAGCACTTCGCGATCACCTTCCAGGGCACCCGCGAGGAGGTCGAGGAGCGGGCGCTGCCCTTCCGCCAGGGAGATGAGGTGCTGGTCGAGATCGTCGAGCCGCACATGTATGACGTCGATGACGCGGTCGCGAAAATCGACGGCTACATAATCTCGATTGCCGGCGCGGCACCACATGTCGGCGAGAAGCGGATGGTGCGCATCGACCAGGTGGGACGTACGGCGGCGAGCGCGCTATTGCTGGATGAGTCCGGCGAGGTGGTCCGCCCGACGCCGCGGGCCCCGGCCCCGACCGCCAAACCGAGGCCTAGGCGGCGAACGCCCAAGCCCGCTGTGACACCCGCGGTGGAAAGCTCCTCTGAGCCGGCTTCCGCGTCACAGGCGCCGGTGGAGGAGTCACAGGCGCCGGTGGAGGATATCCCTGAGGACGAGAGATCCGAGGATGACCTACAATCCAAGCCTCGGCGTCGTGGCCGCAGAGGCGGGCGGCGCCGTTCGGCTGCCAAGGCGCAATCAAGCACCGACTAGGTAAATCATGTACGCAATCGTGAAGACAGGTGGTAAGCAGTACCGCGTCGAGCGGGGTCAGACCCTGCTCGTGGAGCGCCTTGCCGTCGATGAGGGCGGGAACGTGGCGCTCGAGCCGATCCTGTATCGCTCCGAGGAGGCTGTGTTCGACTCGGCCGGCCTGAAGAAGGTCAAGGTCACGGCGAAGGTGCTGAGCCATGAGCGCGGCGAGAAGCTGAGGGTTGTCAAGTTCAAGCCCAAGCGTGGCTACAAGCGTCGCACCGGACATCGCCAGGAGCTAACGCGGATCGAGGTCACGGACATCTCGATGGGCGCGGCGGCGAAAGCGGCGAAACCGTCCAAACCCGCGAAGGTCGCCGCCAAGAAGGAGGCGACAGAGAATGGCTCATAAGAAGGGGCTTGGCTCCAGTCGCAACGGGCGCGAATCGAATGCGCAGCGCTTAGGCGTGAAGACCTTCGCCGGGGAGGCGGTCAGCGGCGGGGAGATCATCGTGCGCCAGCGCGGCACGAAATTCAAACCGGGCGAGGGCGTCGGCATCGGCAAGGACGACACGCTGTATGCGCGCGCCGCGGGGACCGTGCAGTTCTCAACCAGTCGTCGCGGGCGCGTCGTGAGCGTCCTCTCCGGCGAGTGAGTCTGCGCAAGCAAGTAACCGCCGCAGGCGGCCGAGGGACTCGTTGGTGAGCCCCCGTCAGGGCGCCCGCGCGCTGGCGATCGGCCGGGCCGTCTTCGGCGGCGCGCTGCTGATCGCGCCCGAAAGGGTTGCGAAGGGCTGGCTGGGTGAGTACGCCGAGCGTCGAGCGGTGCATGCCTTGGTTCGTTCGATCGGCGTCCGGGATGTGGTGCTGGGAATGATCGCTCTGCACACGCTCGATCACCCCGAAGTCGGTCCACGCTGGCAGGCCACCTGCGCGGTCGTGGACACCGTCGACCTATTGGCGAGCGGCGCTGCCCGGAGCGATCTGCCCGCCGCCGGCGTCGCCGGAACCGCCGCGGTGGCCGGGGGCGCGGCGGCCGCGGGCTTTTACTTCTCTCGCGCGCTCAAGCAGAGCTGAGCAGCGCGCCGGCGCGCCCGGCGTCCTCACCAGATGCCCCCCGCCCGCGGGCGGGGGCTGTCACGATGGACCCGAGATGCTGCACGACCACGCGAGAATCCATCTGAAGGCCGGCGCCGGGGGAAACGGCTCGGCGAGCTTTCGCCGCGAGGCACACGTGCCGCGCGGCGGCCCCGACGGTGGCGATGGGGGGCGCGGGGGGAATGTGGTGCTCGTCTGCGACGACTCGCTGCGCGACCTGCAGAGCTTCCGCCGCAGGGCGATCTACCGGGCTGGACAGGGCGGCTACGGAGAAGGCTCGCAGCGGCATGGCGCCGACGGCGAGACCTTGACGATCAGGGTGCCGCCGGGGACCGAGGCGATCGGTTGCGCCGGACCGGAGGGCGAGGAGGGGGATCTGGAGGGACGCCGCTGGGAGCTGTTGAGAGATGGCCAGCGCGCGGTCGTCGCGAAGGGCGGACCG
>Ga0302325_10019058_pt1 | contig 14447 bp, 7 predicted proteins | sample Palsa_T0_2_FD_201948 | JGI IMG/M metagenome (GOLD analysis project Ga0302325, IMG submission 201948) | Peat permafrost microbial communities from Stordalen Mire near Abisko, Sweden - Palsa_T0_2 | ecosystem: Environmental > Terrestrial > Soil > Palsa > Peat permafrost | place: Sweden: Abisko... | reverse complement strand
TGAGCGGCCGCCGCTGCTCCTACACCCCGTGCGGCAGCTTGTGGGCGAGCGCCGCGATCATCACCTCGCGCACGGCCGGCGCGGCCGTGGCGGCGCCGAACCCGGCCGACGGGTAGAGCGCGCCGACGGCGATCCGCGCCGCGCCCGCGGGGGCGAAGCCGACGAACCACGCGTCGGTATTCGCGGCCGAGTTGCCGTTAGGCGTGTTGACTGTGTTGCGCAGCTCGGCCGTCCCCGTCTTACCGGCGACGGTGACGCCGGGGATCGCGGCCGAGGTGCCCGTCCCGTACTCGACTACGGCGACCATCATCCGCCGTACGTCGCCCGCGACACCACGGCTCGTGACGTGCACGAACTTCGGCTTCTGGCCGGCAGCCAGCGTCGGCACCGGGCGCCGCCCGCCGTCAGCGATCGTCGACGCGACGTCGGTCATCTCGAGCGCCGAGGCCTCGACCATCCCCTGGCCGATCGCCGAGGAGCCGACCGCGAGCGCGTCGCCGATCGTGCTCGCCGAGGGGATCTGGCTCGGGAGCGCGCCCGGGATCGTGGAGGGCTGATCGAAGCCGAAGCGCTCGGCGGTCGCCACCAGGCGGCGGGCGCCGACCTGGACGCCGAGCGGCGCGAACACCGAGTTGCAGGACACGGCAAACGCGTTCAGCAGCGTGCCGCCGCAGGCCTCGCCGTCGGAGTTCTGAAGCTCGTAGCCGTCGATGTCGGCCTCGGTCATGACCGGGAACTCGGAGGAGAGCGTGACCAGGTGGGCCCCGAGCGCCGCGGTCGAGGTGATGATCTTCATCGTCGAGCCGGGCGGCTGGATCGCCGAGTACGCGATCCCGGCAAGGGCGAGCAGCGCGCCGGTCTTCGGGTCCATCGCCACGATCCCGGCGTAGCTCGAGCCGATCGCGTTAATCGCGGCCTGCTCGATCGTCGGGTCGATCGTCGTCTTCACGGTCTGCCCCGGCACCGGTGCGCGGCGCGCAAGCACGCGCGAGCCGGCCCGCAGCTTGCCGCCGGGCATGCCCGCGAGCTGCTGCTGGAACACGAGCTCGAGCCCGTCCTGGCCGACCTTCGCGCGCGGCGGGTAGCCCGCGGCGGCGTACACCGACGCGACCCCGCTGGGGATCGGCCCGAGCGTGCCGACGATCTCGTTCGCGACGGCCGGGATCGGCGAGCTGCGGTTGGGGCCCTCTGCCAGCGGTGTGCCGTCGTCGGCGAGCAGCGTCCCGCGCGCCGGCAGCCTGTCGGTCCGCGTCAGCTGCTCGCCTGGGCGCAACCCGGGGAACACGATCGTGCTCGCGAAGCGCACGCGGGCGCCCGAGCCGCTGCCCGAGAACGGAACCTGGAGCAGCTCGCGCAACGTCCCGAACACGCGCGTGTGGACGCGCATGCGGACGGTGATCACGTTGCCGCTTGGCCCCGCGACGTGCAACGGCACGACCGAGGTCAGCGTCGCGGTGGTGGCGGCGTTGACGTATGCGGCGACGAACTCGGACTCGGTCATCCGCGCGCGCGAGGCCGGATCGAGCAGGTTGTACATCCGCGCGTAGTCGCCGTGCTCCCACGCGGTCACGTAGCGGGTCACGAGCTGGCGGTCCTGACGGCCGGGCCCAGTTGCCCACACGACGCCCGCCGCGAACGCGAGCACGGCGACTCCGGCGAGCGGCGCCGCGCGCGTCAACAGCCGCCGGCGCCGCGTGTTCACACCCGCGCTCCTACGCTTTACAGGTACCCGGGTCTTGCCTACCACGCCCACTTCACAGGAACGGTAGAAGATGCAGGGGCGATCCGCCGCATGGTTACTCTCACCGTGTGACCGCAATCGACTGGCTGATCGTCGCGTTCACCGCCCTGCTCGCGTTTTACGGTTACGTGCAGGGCTTCATCGTCGGCGCGATGTCGCTGTTCGGGTTCGCGATCGGAGCCTTCGTCGGTGCCCGGCTCGGGCCACTGTTGCTGTCGGGCGGTTCGCACTCCGAGTACGCGCCGCTGTTCGGCCTGCTCGGTGCGCTGCTCGCCGGCGGCGTGCTCGCGAGCGGCTTCGAGGGAGTCGCGATCCGGGCACGGGCGGTCCTGCGGCTCCCCGGACTGCGGACGATCGACGGGCTGCTGGGCGCGGTCCTGACCGCGTGCGTCGGGCTCGGGATCGCTTGGATCGTCGGCGCGGTCGCGCTCGAGTCGACGACCTCGTCGACGTGGCGAGCCCAGCTCGAGCGCTCCGCGATCCTGCGCGACCTTGACCAGATCCTGCCACCCTCCGGCCCGCTCCTGCATGCGCTCGCGCGCTTTGACCCGCTGCCGTCGGTCAACGGGCCGGTGGCGAACGTGCCGGCGCCGACGAGCGGAATCCTCGCGGCCGGCGGCGTAAGAGCGGCCGAGGGTAGCGTCGTCCGGGTGCTCGGGACTGCATGCGGCCTCGGGATCGAGGGCTCTGCCTGGGTGGCCGCGCCCGGCTACGTGGTCACGAATGCGCACGTGGTCGCGGGCGAGGACGACACGGTCGTCGAGGTCGGCGGTCGGGAGCCCAACCTGCCCGCGGAGATCGTCGCGTTCGATCCGCACGACGACATCGCCGTGCTGCGCGTGCCGGGGCTCAGCCTGCGCGCGCTGCCGCTCGCCCCATCGTCGCCCGCGGGGACCTCCGTTGCGATCCTCGGCTACCCAGAAGACGGGCCGTTCGACGCCCAGCCGGGGCGCATCGGACCGACCCAGGCGATCAGGACCGACGATGCGTACGGGGATGGGCCCGTCGTCCGGAGCATCACCTCGCTGCGCGGGCTGGTACGCCCCGGCAACTCGGGCGGTCCGCTCGTCGACGCCTCGGGGCGGGTGCTCGCGACCGTGTTCGCGTCGATCACCGGTGGCGCCGGCCATGGCGGGTTCGCCGTCCCGGACTCGATCGTCCGCAGCGAGCTGGCGGCGGCCGAGGCTGCGCACCAGCCGATCGTCAGCAATCGCTGCGCGGCCTGAGCGATCGTTGACTTCTTCGGAAGCGGGGTTGCCAAGGGCGCTACCCTGCACCGACTCGTGTCCAAGACACTCGTAATCGCAGAGAAGCCCTCGGTCGGCCGCGACATCGTCGGCGTGCTGCCCGGCGCGTTCACGAAGGGCGAGGGCTTTCTCGAGGGTCCCGAGCACGTCGTCACCTGGGCGGTGGGGCACCTCGTCCAGCTCGCCGACCCGGATGAGTACGACGACAAGTTCAAGAAGTGGCGGATGGCGGACCTGCCAATCGTGCCCGAGCACTTCAGGCTCGTGGTTCGCGACGAGCGCTCGAAAAAGCAGATGAACGTGATCAAGCGCCAGCTCGCGCGCGACGAGGTCGCGACCGTCGTCAACGCGTGTGACGCCGGCCGCGAGGGCGAGCTGATCTTCGCCTACGTGTACGAGAACGCCGGCTCGCAGAAGCCGGTGCAGCGGCTGTGGCTGAACTCGATGACCAAGCAGGCGATGCGCGACGCCTTCGGCTCGCTCCGCCCCGCGGCCGAGCTCGCCTCGCTCGAGCAGGCGGCGCGCTCACGCTCGGAGGCCGACTGGATCGTCGGCATGAACGCGACCCGCGCCGCGACGATCCGGCTGCGGTCCTCGTTCGACGGGGCGGTGTCGCTCGGCCGCGTGCAGACGCCGACGCTCGCGATCCTCGCGCGGCGCGAAGAGGAGATCCGGGCCTTCAACCCCGAGCCGTACTGGGTCGTCGATGCGGCATTCGAAGCCGTTCCCGAGCCCTCGGGGCGCGCGTACGAGGGGCGCTTCCACGCGGGCGCGAACCCCAGGCTGAAGACAGAGGCCGAGGCGGTGGCCGTGGTCGCCGCGTGCGAGGGCCAGCTCGGCGAGATCACGAAGCTCGACAAGTCAGAGCGACGCGAGCGCGCGCCGTGGCTGTACCACCTGACCTCACTTCAGCGCGACGCGAACACTCGCTTCGGGTTTACCGCGCGGCGCACGCTGGGCGCTGCACAGCGGCTGTACGAGGAGCACAAGGCGCTCACCTACCCGCGCACGAACTCGCGCTTTTTGACCCACGACATGATCCCTGAGATCAAGCCGATCGCCCGGCTGGTGGGCGAGCGCTCGGAGTACGCGGCGGCGTCCGAATACGTGCTCGGGCTGGATGTGCTGCCGCTCGCCCGCGTCGTCGACGACGCGAAGGTCACCGATCACCACGCGATCATCCCGACCAACGCCGAGAGCCACCCGGTCGAGAAGATGAACGATGACGACCGGCGCATCTACGACCTGGTCGTCCGCCGGTTCCTGGCCGTGTTCCACCCCGAGGCGGTGTTCGAGAACACGCGCGTCGAGACGACGGTGGCGACACATGTATTCCGCACGCGCGGCAAGCTGATGCTCGTTCCCGGCTGGCGCGGCGTCTACGGCGAGACGACGGACGCCGAGGAGCCGGGCGACGACGACGAGGGCCGCGAGCAGCGCCTGCCCCGGCTCGCGCTGGGCGAGGCCGCGAGCGTGCGCGAGGTCGCCTCCGAAGCGAAGATGACCAAGCCTCCGCGGCGCTACACCGACGCGTCGCTGCTCGACGCGATGGAAACAGCCGGCAAGCTCGTCGACGACGAGGAGCTGCGCCTTGCGATGCAGGAATCGGGGATCGGCACGCCGGCGACGCGCGCCGCGATCATCGAGCGGCTGCTGCAGGTCGGCTACATCGAGCGCGACGGCCGGGCGCTGGTGGTGACCGAGAAGGGGCTGAACGTGATCCGGCTGCTCGGCGAGTCGACCCTGACCTCGCCGAGCCTGACCGGCGAATGGGAGCACCGGCTGACGCGGATCGAGAACGGTCAGGACTCGCGCGAGGCGTTCATGGGCGACATCGTCAAGTTCGCCGAGGAGACGGTGGGCGAGCTGGACACGAAGCTCAAGGACGTGCGCATCCCGCGTGCGAACCTCGGGCCGTGCCCCGTCTGCGGGCGCGACATCGTCGAGAACCGCAAGGGCTACTCGTGCTGGTCGCGCGAGGATCCAGGCTGCGGATTCGTGATCTGGAAGGCGAAGGCCGGCAAGCAGCTGCCGATCGCGATCGCGCGCGAGCTGATCAAGACCGGCCGCACGGAGAAGCAGGTGACGGGCTTCAAGGGCCGCTCGGGGAAGAGCTTCCGCGCCAAGCTCGCGCTGCAGCAGTCAGAGGACGGCAAGTGGCGGGTCGAGTTCGACGAGGCGTGGGCCAAGGAGGGCGCAAAGCCGCCCGAGGTTTCCGAGCAGCCCGAGGCCGCGCAACCCGCCGCTGAGCAGCCGGAAGCGGCCTAGCCTTAGACGTCGGGCCTCCGCGCCACCATAGGCGCGTGCCGCTGACGCTCGTCCTCGGACCGGCCAACTCCGCGAAGGCGGGGGAGGTTCTCGCCGCGTATGCGGCCGCGAGCCGGCGTGGCGCGGTGCTGGTCGTCCCGACCGCGCAGGACGCGCAGCTGTACACGCGCGAGCTCGCCGGGCTGGGCACGGTGCTGGGCGGGTCGGTGCTGACGTTCGCCGGGCTCGCGAGGGAGATCGCGCGGCGGGCGGGGTACGCCGGCAGGCGCGTGTCGGCGTTGCAGCGTGAGCGCCTGCTTGCGCGCGCGGTCTCGGGCGCTCGGCTCGCCGTGCTCGCCCGTTCTGGCTCGGCGCCCGGGTTCGCGGCAGCGGTCGGCGAGCTGGTGGCTGAGCTCGAGCGCTCGCTGGTGACCCCGCAGCGTTTCGCCCAGGCGCTCGGGGCGTGGGCGGGCGGCGATCCCGCGCGCGGCGCATACGCGCGCGAGCTGGGATCGCTGTACCTCGGCTACGCGCGTGAGCTCGAGCGGGCCGGACGCGTCGACGAGGAGCTGTTCGCCTGGCGCGCGCTAGACGCGCTCCGGGCGGTACCGGGGCGGTGGGGCTCCGACGCGGCGTTCTTCTACGGCTTCGACGATCTGCTCGAGCTCGAGCGCGACGCGATCGAGACGCTGTCGCGGATCGTCGGCGTCGAGGTCACGGCCTCGCTGACCTACGAGCCCGGACGGGAGGCCCTGAGCGCCCGCGCCGAGACGATGCAGGAGCTGAGCGCGTTGGCCGCACAGGTGATCGAGATGCCGGCGCTCGACGAGTACTACGCCGAGAGCTCGCGAGCAGCGCTCCACCACGTCGAGCGCTGCTTGTTCGAGGCTCCGGGCGCTGAGCGGATCGATCCGGGGCGTGTGGTGAGGCTGCTCGAAGCTGGCGGCGAGCGCGCCGAGGCCGAGCTGATCGCGGCCGAGGTCCTGGAGCTGCTCGGCGCGGGCGTCCCGGGGGAGGAGATCGTGATCTGCCACCGGTCCCCCGCGCGGGTCGCGCCGCTGTTCGATCGCGTGCTCGGCGCGGCGGGGATCGAGCTCGCCGCCGAGCACAAGGTCCCGTTCGCGCACACGGCGCTTGGCGCCGGCGTGCTCGCGCTGGCTCGTTGCGCGCTACTGCACTCGGCGAGCGCCGAGGACCTGCTGATCTGGTTGCGGATGCCGGGCCTGCTCGAGCGGCCCGAGGTGGCGGACGGGCTCGAGGCGGAGCTGCGCCGTGCGGGGCCGCGGACCGCCGCAGATGCCCGCGAACGCCTCGGCTGGAACCTCGACGAGCTCGATGCGGTTGGGCGCGACCCAGCTGTGGAGCTCGCACGCCAGGCCCGGCGGCTTCTGGCGGCCCCTCACCGTGGCCAGGCGGCCCTGCTCGGCGCGACGGAGAAGCCCGACGCAGCTGCGCTCGGGGTGCTTACGCGGGCACTGTCGGAGCTCGACGAGCTCGGCGAGCGCCCGCCTGCGCGTGAGCTGATCCAGCTGCTGTCCGAGCTCCCGGTGCCCGCCGGTCTGGCCCCCCGCGCCGGAGCGGTGCTGCTCGCCGATCCGCTCTCGATCCGTGCACGCCGCTTCCGGGCGGTGTTCGTGTGCGGTCTCGGTGAGGGCGAGTTCCCCTTGCCCGGGCGTCCCGAGCCGTTCCTGTCCGATGAGCGCCGCTTCGAGCTCGCGGCCGCTTCCGGCCTGCGGTTGCGCCCGCGCGAGGACGCGCTGGCGCGTGAGCGCTACCTGTTGTACGCCTGCGTGTCGCGCGCGACCGAGCAGGTCGTGTTGAGCTACCGCAGCTCCGACGAGGAGGGGAACCTCGCGCTGCCATCGCCGTTCATCGCCGATGTTGCCGAGCTGTTCGCTCCTGGCTGGGCGGAGGGTCGGCGGACGCGGCTGCTCGCCGACGTCGTCTGGGAGCCCGATAGCGCGCCGACGGAGCGCGAGCTCGCGCGATCTCAGGCGGCGATGTCCGCGCCGTCGGCGGGGGCACCGGAGCCGCCGTCGCGGTCGCTCGGCGAGGCGGCGCTCGGCGTGGTCCGCCACAGCGAGATCCTGTCCGCGGGCGCGCTCGAGTCCTACGCCGACTGCCCGATGAGGTGGCTCGTCGAGCGCGAGCTGCAGCCGGAGCGGTTCGAACCCGACCCCGAACCGATGGTCCGCGGCAGCTACATGCACGAGCTGCTCGAGGCGCTGCTGCGCCGGCTCGGGGGCCCCGTGACGCCGCAATCCCTGCCCGAGGCGCGGCGGCTGCTCGACGAGCTGCTGGGATCCGTCCCGGCGTCCGTCGCCCCTGGGCGCCCGGTGGCGATCCGGGCTGCCGCGATCAAGTCGATCACCGCCGACCTGCACCGCTATCTCGAGTACGAGGCCGTGACCGGCAGCGGCTGGGAGCAGGCCGGGCTTGAGCTGCGGTTCGGCTTCGGCGACAACGATGCGGAGCAGCCATCGCTACCGGTGCTCGAGCTCGACGACGGGGTCCGCCTGCGAGGTCTGATCGACCGCGTCGACGTCGACGGTGACGGGCACGCGATCGTGCGCGATTACAAGAGCAGCGGCCGCGACGCCCATCGCGGAGCGCGCTGGAGCACCGATCGCCAGCTGCAGGTGGCGCTGTACATGCTCGCGACCAAGCAGCTGCTGGGGCTCGAGCCGGTGGCGGGCTTCTACCAGCCGCTCGGCGGGGAGAAGCTGGCCGGGCGCGGCGTGTTCCTGTCCGACGCGGCGGTCGGCGATGGCGTCGTCAGCAGGGACGGGCGCTCGGCGGAGGAGCTCGACGAGATATTGCGCGACGCGGCTGACCGCGCGGTGGAATTGGCGGGCCGGCTCCGCGCCGGAGACCTGACGCCGTGCCCCGAGACGTGCTCGCGGAACGGCTGTATGTACCCCGGAATCTGCCGTGCCGTCTGAACTGCGCCTGACCGGCGAGCAGCTGGCCGCGATCGAGCTGCGCGACCGCGATCTGCTGCTCGACGCGGGGGCCGGGAGCGGCAAGACGTCGGTGCTCGTCGAGCGGTTCGTGCGCGCGGTGCTCGAGGACGGGGTCGACGTCGGCGCGATGCTCGCGATCACGTTCACCGACAAGGCGGCGGCCGAGCTGCGCGACCGGATCCGGGCGCGCCTGCGCGAGCTCGGCGGGGTCGAGGCCGCGCGGGCGACCGAGGGCGCGTTCATCTCGACGATCCATGGCTTCTGCGCGCGCGTGCTGCGATCCGGGGCGCTCGCCGCTGGGCTCGACCCGTCGTTCGCGGTGCTCGATCGCTCGGCCGCGGAGCGGATCGAGGACCGCGCGTTCGACGATGCGCTCGAGGCGGTCGGCGAACGGCTCGCGGAGACGACCGAGCTGCTCGCGACGCCGGGTGGGGTGGGCGCGGTGCGCGGCGCCGTGTTAGGGGTCTACCGCGAGCTGCGTTCGCGCGGGGCGACCGAGCCCGTGCTGCCGCCGATGCCGGCGGCGCCGGAGCTCGAGCCGCTGCGGGCGGTCGTGCTGGCGTCGGCTGCCGTTGCTGCTGCCGAGCTCGGAGCGCTGGCGTCGCAGAGTGCCAAGGTGCTGCAAGCCCTCGACGGGCTTGAGCAGGTCGCGGCTGTCGTGGGCTCGGACGGAGCGGCTCCGTGGCCCGGCGATCTCGATGAGGTGCGGCTGCCGCGCGGAAACGGCGCTGCGCTCTCGACGGACGTGTGTCTCGCCTACGCCGGCGCGCTGGTCGACTTCCGCTCGGCCTGCGCGCACCGTTGGGTCACGCGAGTGTGGGTCGTGCTCGACGAGCTGCTCCGAGAATTTGGCTCGCGCTACGAGGAGCGCAAACGCGCCGAATCGGCGCTCGACTTCGAGGACCTGGAGTTGATGACGCGCGATCTGCTCGCTACCGATCCCGATCTGCGCGCTCGATACGCGAGCCGCTTCGCCCAGATCATGGTCGACGAGCTCCAGGACACGAACGCGGTGCAGCTCGCACTGATCGAGTCGATCGCGAGCGGGAACCTGTTCACGGTCGGCGACGCCCAGCAGTCGATCTACGCGTTCCGCCACGCCGATGTCGTGCTGTTCGAGCAGCGCGGACAGCGGCTTGAGGAGGTCGGCGCGCGGCTGACGCTGGAGACGAACTTCCGCTCGCGCCCCGAGATCCTGGACGCGATCAACCTCGCGTTCGCAAGAGCCCTAGGCGACCGGTTCCGAGCGCTGCGGCCAGGGCGCGAGGACGTTGAGCCGGTGGAGGAGCCGTGCGTCGAGCTGCTGATCGCCGACAAGGGTTCAGACTGGGATGAGGTCGGGATCGCGGCGCCGTGGCGGATCGCCGAGGCGCGAGCGCTCGCGGCTCGGGTCGGCGAGCTGGTGGCGGGCGATGAGGTCGCGCCGCGTGACGTGGTCGTGCTCACGCGGGCGACGACCGACCTGCGGGCGTACGAGCGCGCGCTCGAGGAGCGCGGGATTCCGACCTACGTGATCGGCGGCCGCGGATATTGGGCGCATCCGCAGATCGTTGACCTGGTCGCGTACCTGCGTGCGCTCGGGAACCCGCGCGATGAGGAGGCGCTGTACACGGTGCTCGCGTCGCCGCTGGTCGGCGCTTCGCTCGACGCGCTCGTGATCGTCGGAGCCGCGGCGCGCGCCGCTGGGCGCGATCCGTGGTGGACGATCCGCGAACCCGGTGACGCTCTGGAGTCGATTGCGGCGGACGACCGCGCGCGGCTCGAGGCGTTTGCGACGTGGTTCGCGGCCGAGCGGGCCGCGGTCGCGCGCTGCGGGGTCGAGGAGCTCGTCGAGCGCGTGCTGACGGTGACGGGCTACGACCTGGCGATGCTGGCGATGCCGGGCGGCACGCGTCGGCTCGCGAACGTGCGCAAGCTGATGCGGCTAGGGCGCGAGCACCAGGCCCAGGCGGGACCCGACCTGCGCGGGTTCCTCGAGCTGGTCCGCGGGCGCGCGGCCGGCTGGGCCGGAGCGCGGGACGCGCGCGAGAGCGAGGCGCCGGTCGAAGGCGAGGCGCTCGACGCGGTGCGGCTGATGACGATCCATCGCGCCAAGGGGCTCGAGTTCCCGGTCGTCTGCGTTGCCGACCTCGGCCGCGCGCCGCGCCGGTCCGCGCCGCTGCTGCGTGTCGGGCGCGATGGGCGGATCGGGGTCCGGCTGGCCCGTCCGGGGACCGGCGGGCGAGAGTACGCGCTCGACTACGAGGCGCTCCGCGACGACGAGCTCACGGCCGAAGGCGAGGAGGAGCGGCGTTTGTTCTACGTCGCGATGACGCGCGCCCGCGAGCGGTTGATCGTCAGCGGCGCTGTGAACCTGGGTCGCTGGCCGACGGCGCCGGTGTCCGAGCCGATGGCATGGGTCGCGCCGGCGCTGGTCGCCGATGTGGCCGAACGGGGCGCTGGGGAGGCCGGCTCGAGCGTCGCCGATCTTGACGGCGTGCAGATCGCGCTGTCGTTCGTGCGTCCGGGCGATGTGGAGGAGATCGTGAGCGGCGGGGACGGGCCTTGGGTTGGGGTCGGCTCGCCGGCATCGGCCGCCTCCGTGGTCCCCACCCCGGCGCCTGTGGTCGAGCCCGGCCCGCCGGTCTCGCACCTGAGCTACTCGAGCCTCGGGGAGTATGCGCGTTGCGGCTACCGGTTCTACCTCGAGCGGGTGCTGCGGCTGCCGGAGGCGCCGGCGATCCTGGGCCCCGCGGCGCCGATGCTCGTGAGGGCGTCCGGTCTCGCCGGCACCGAGCGCGGGACGATCATCCACGCGCTACTCGAGCAGCTCGACTTCCGCCGCCCGCTGACGCCGACCGCTGAGAGCGTGGTCGCTTCGGTGGCTGGGCTCGGTGAACCGATTCCGGCGCCGAGCGCGGCCGAGGCCGCCGAGATCGCCGCGATGATCGACGGCTTCTGCGCGAGTCGGTTGTGCGCGCGGCTTGCCGCCGCGAGCGGTGTCCGGCGCGAGGAGCGCTTCGGCTTCCTGCTCGGAGGTGCGCTCGTCGTCGGGACGATCGACGTGCTGGCGTGGGAGCCAGGCGACCGGGCGCTCGTGGTCGACTACAAGAGCGACCGGCTCGAGGGAGCCTCCCCGGCCGAGGTCCTCGGCGCTCAGTACGAGACCCAGCGTCTGATCTACGCGCTCGCGGCGCTGCGGGGCGGCGCGGCCGCGGTCGAGGTCGCGCACGTGTTCCTGGAGCGGGTCGAGGAGCCCGTGATCGCGGCTTTCGGCGCGGAGGATGCGCCCGAGCTCGAGCGGCGGCTCAGCGACCTGGCCGGCGGTGTGCTGCAGAGCCGGTTCACACCGGCTGACGGACCTCATCGGGGGCTGTGCAGCGGCTGCCCGGGGGAGGGCGGCCTGTGCTCGTGGCCGGTCGCGATGACCCGTCGAGAGGCGCCGGACCGGCTGTTCTGAGCGGGGCTGGGGCGGACGGGCCGCGCCTGCCACGCCGCGCGTCGCTGATGCACAGACGCGGGCCGCGTGGTCGCGGTAGCGGTCCTCGGTGTTCGGTCCGTGCGCGGGCGCCGCCAGGGTTGGAAACGTCGTAATCGCGCCGCGCGCGGGAGGGCAACTGACGAAACCGACCCCCACGGTGGGAAACGTCAGGTTCTGCGCGCGACCGGGGACGATTACGACGTTTGGCACACGCAATCCGGGGTGACGCCCCTCGGCCTTGCCCGGGCGGGTTGAGACGGTGACGCGCGGCCCGGCGGCCCGACGGTCGCGGCGCTCGCGCGGACCAGCCGGTGCCGCCGCGCAACAAACGCGCAACGCGCAGTTCCCGTGCAGTGGGAGGAACTGCGGAAAGCTCGGGCCCGGCGGTGCGCTCAAGGCGCCCGGGCGCCTCAGCTCTCCGCCGGCGCCTCGAACTCGACCTCCACCTGCTCGTGGTCAGAGCGCTCTTCGACCTCCGCCAGCGCGCGGAGTGTGGTTTGGTCGGCTTCGGTGTCGGGCGGACCGAGCAGGCTCCGCGGGTAGAGATGGCGAGCGAGCACCGAGTTGAGCTCGGCGGCGTACAGGGTCAGCTGTGCGCCCAGGTGCAGCCACGCGAGCACGCCGATCACGAGCGCGAACGTCCCGTATGTGTTGCTCGCCTTGCTGACCACGTGGTGGATATATAGGCCGCCGCCGACCTGGAGGAGCTCCCATGCGACCGCGGCGAACGCGACGCCCCAGACGAGCGACCGGCCCGCGAGCTCGATCGACGTCAGCAGCTTGAACGAGGCGAAGAACAGCGCGAAGTTGAGCGCGATCGAGAGCAGGATGCCGGCGACCTTCAACAGCGGCCCGCCGAGGCCGCCGCTGACGAGTCCCGACGCGGCCGTCGCAACCAGGAACAAGCCGCCGAGCAGGAGCAGCAACATCAGGCCGCGAAGCCGAGAATGAAGGAAGTCGGGTCGCTCCTTGATCGGTACCGCCCAGACCCGGTTGAGCGCGTTCTGCGCTGCCTGCGTCACGCCGAGCCCGGCGAGCAGCGAGGTGACGACGCCGATCACGAGCGCGAACGTGTGGCCCTGGAGCGTGTGCCCGTTGATCTGACCGCTGATGATCGGGAACTGGCCGAGCACCGACTTCGTGACTGACTGCTGTGCGGAGACATCGCCCTGGAGCACGAACCCGAGCACGGTCACGAACACGAGCAGCAGCGGGAACAACGAGAAGAACGCGTAGTACGCGACCAGCGCCGCAAGCGAACCGGCCTGATCGTCGCCGAACTTCTTCAGGACCGCGAACGGGATCGCAAGCCAGCGGCTGCGCTGCTGGTGGGCGTCGAAGGCGCGGATGGGTCTCATCACGTCCATGCGCAATGAATACCCGGTCCTGCGCCATTAGGCGCAGGGAGCGGCAACTACGACCTTGTCAGGCAGTTGCGACGAGCTCGGGCGCGTCTGCGGGCCGCCGCACCGCGACACGCTCGCGTAGCACGACCGTCGCCCCACCGCGCGGGCTGAAGGTGATGCTCCGTCGGGCGGTCGTCTCGGCCGCGGCGGTCGCCGGGGCGAGCTCGTAGCGCGACATCACTGCACGCAGCACGACCTTCATCTCCTGTAGCGCGAAGCTGGCGCCGAGGCACCGCCGCCGGCCGCCGCCGAACGGCAGCCACGTGTACGTTCCCGGTGAGGTGCCGACGAACCGCTCGGGCTTGAACGCGAACGGGTCGGGATAGATCTCGGGGTCGTGGTGGACGAGCCACGCGCTCGCGAGCAGCGCGACCCCGGCCGGGTAGTCGTAGCCGCCGATCGTCACCGGCCGCATGGTCAAGCGCGGCTCGGCGTTCGGGAGCACCGGCTTCAGCCGCAGGATCTCGTTGACGGTCGCGGTCAGGTACTCGTCCGATTCGCCCGCATCGAGCTCGTCGGTTAGCTTGGCCGCGACCCGCGGGTCGCGAGCGAGCCGCTCGAACGCCCAGGCGAGCTGCGACGCGGTCGTCTCATGGCCGGCGACGAGCGCGGTCATCAGCTCGTCGCGGAGCTCCTGCGGCGACATCTCGGAACCATCCTCGTGGCGGGCCTTGAGGAGCATCGCGAGCACGTCGTCGCGGTCGTCCTCGCCGGCCGCCCGGCGCTCGCCGATGACCGCGAAGATCAGCTCGTCGGTCCGCTCGAACAGCCGGTTGAGCTTCCTCACGGGTCCCCACCAACCGAGCTTCTCGCGGGCCTGGGGGATCACCGACAGCGGGCTCTCGGCGAACTCGAGCACCGCGCTCAGCGCTTCTCGCAGATCGTCGAGCTGCGCGCCCTGCTCGAGCCCGAACACCGCCCGCAGGACGATCTCGAGCGTCAGGCCCTGGAGGCGCGGGTGGAGTGTGACTGCCCGCTCGCGCGGCCAGGACTCGACCTCGGCCTCGGTCAAGTCGGTCATCAGGCCGACGAGGCGCTGCATCTTCTCGCCGTGGAAGGCCGGCAGCATCAGCTTGCGCTGCTCCAGGTGCGCGTCCTCGTCGAGCAGGATCACGGAGTTCTTGCCGACGATCGGCTCGAGAATCCGCGCGCCCTCGCCGGGGTGTACCGCGTCGGGGGGCGCCGTCAGCAACTCCTTGATGTCGGCCGGGTCGGAGAGGATCACGAACGGCGGCTGGAACGGGAGCTGCACGGTGATCCGCTTGCCGTACCGCCGACGCAGGCGCTCGAGCGACGCGGCCGGCCTGGTCCAGGTCGCGATCATCTGGATTGCGCTCGGAATCCTCGGGCCCGGCGGTAGCTGATCTCTGCTGATTCGCGCTG
>Ga0302325_10019053_pt1 | contig 14450 bp, 19 predicted proteins | sample Palsa_T0_2_FD_201948 | JGI IMG/M metagenome (GOLD analysis project Ga0302325, IMG submission 201948) | Peat permafrost microbial communities from Stordalen Mire near Abisko, Sweden - Palsa_T0_2 | ecosystem: Environmental > Terrestrial > Soil > Palsa > Peat permafrost | place: Sweden: Abisko... | reverse complement strand
CCAGTCGTTCCATATACTCCCAAACGACAAGTCAAGCTCGCGACCTCGAATAGTAGCGCTGCAGCATGGTTCGCTACAGGTCCCATCTCATCGGCCAAGAAGAAAGATCCCCATCCCAAGGACATGCCTCCGACTGTCGAGACCCCTTCCTTTGAGACGCTTCCGGCCGAGAGCGCTCTCAACGAAGAGCCGGTCCAAGAGGAGCGAGCACAGGCGGAACTAGGGGACTTCGGATTAGATACAATGCCTGTGATTTTCAACATCGACGAGACTTCTAAGACCGTGGTGCATCCGTTCGTCATCACCGAATCGGATCCGGGAAATGAATCTATTATGAAGAGTGATATGAATATGATGGGTATGGATCCTCGATATGAGAGATATGTGCTGAGATGTAGAAATGTTGAGTATCCCGTTGGGTCCAAGTACCGAGATGCCTAGCGGGATTACTACTTTTCCTGACTCACCTGTCGTGGGGCTCGATACGACTGCTTTTGTGCAGTGTATTTTCCGCCCTTATACACGTCGTTCAAAGACCGTTGACCCTGCACCCTCCACGCTTCCCGCCATTGAGAAACAGACACCCGCTCTTACGGCAACGGAAGATGTCACGGAGACGTCTAGCCATTTTGTTGACACCACGGCGACTATGGTAGAGTCAGATGCTAGGCCAGTCACCCCCGCAGATGATAAATCTGATGATGGTATCGTCGTGGCCAGGGGGATGACAGCCTTTGAAGAGACAGAGGGAGTTAAACGGCGATGGTTCCGTGAGGAAATGCGTCAGAGTCCGGTATCTCGCCTCCAGAAAATGAATGATCTGATTGAAATAGGAACGAGAAGGGGAATGGACGGTCGAGGAAGGACAGAGTAAGGAGACTCTTCCGCTTCCTCCGGCTGTGGAATCAACATCTATGGAGACCAGTCTTTCATCGTCTTACTCTACGGATTTCGTCATAGTGGAGAGTCCCCCGACAGAGGAACCAGAACCATCAACCGACAACGATGCAGGAACGTCTTCCGTGGTTATTACACCTAGTATTGATGCTCCTATTGTCCCTGAACCTGTCAAAATCCCATCTATCTCATCAACAACCTTCAATGCTGCTACCAAAACATGGGAAAAACACGATACAAACCTCGTTACCCCGATCAAACAAAAATATAAGGTCATCGGGGGAAAAGTCGTTGCTATTTCCGATACACCAAAGGTTGGGCAGGCTACTCCGATTTCCTCAGATGTATCTTCGCTCGACACTTCTACCGTCGAACCTTCTGTAACATCAAATTCTGCCGCAGAAGCAAAGGAAAAGCCTACATTCCCTCCAAGGAAACATGCGAGGAAACAGTCTTCGATTCCCCCGAGGGAAAGTATCGCGGAATTCGATGGATGGTCTACCGAGGCAGAGGAAGGAGTGGAGGAAAGTTCATCTGCAACTCATATTACCGAGGAAAGTCAGATTCCAGGGATTATAACTGATGTTCCTGTCTTGGAAGCCATTGCATTTATGGAACCTGAAACGCCCGAGGTGGAAATAGAGAAGCTTGTTCTTCCGGCTCCGGTTGCGGAGGAAGCCGATCTCGGGGAAGCAACGGCGGATACACATACGACTCCCTCCATTGAAGTGGATGTTCTCCTGCCTCCGCCGGCTTTTACTTCGACTGACGAGTCGGAGGCAACATCCCCATTCGGCGAATCCACCAACGACCCCGTTGTCGCGGCCACGATATCAGTTGAAACCGTCTCTGCTACCGTCAGTGCCCAGCCAGAGTCGTCCACAACTGTTACCGAAGAGCAAAAAATCAAAAAGGAAGAGCAGAAGGTCGATTCTCAGAGTTTCCCATACGAGATCGTCGAAGGCAAAGTCCTTCGAAAATCCTCGGCTGGATCGAAGACCCGCACCGATACTCCCGGTCCATCAGATGTGGCACCTCCGGAAATCAGTCCAACCCCCCCGACAATATCATTTCCAGCTCCGGAACAAAGGTCTCCCCGCTCCACATCTCGCAGGCCTCACCTTGAATCCTTCGAGGAATTCAAAGGCAGAATTGTCACCCATGTGGCTTCGGATCCACGGTATGGTCTCTCGCCTCAAAATTCCAAGAACGTCTCTACCTTATCGGCCGCTGCCGAAGTATTTGTCAGTTGTGGTCCCATGGCGGATAATTCTATCACCGGTTCATTGACGAGGAAAGATGCTCCCTGGCCTGGATCTCCGCATCATATCCACGAACGCGGGGTTAGGCCCCGACCCCATACCATTGGTCGCGATGGGAAACGTCCGCAGGAGGATGCACAGTTCGCGTACGGAAAGACAGAGCCTATCAACCAGCCATCACGTCGAGAAGAGCCCTTTGATCCTTACGCTGGTGAATCTGCAAAGGCTATTAAATCCTTCAAGGACAGATATCTTCCGATTTTGCAAAGTCATAATGAGCAGCAACTCAAAGACTTGTTCAATCTGAGACCATCTTGTTTCTGTGGATATCCCTGTGCTCAGTTCGATGGAGTTGTTCCAGTTTGGGTCTGTGGAATGTTTCGTCGGGGGTATTACTCCTTCTTGTTCCGATTAACGGTAGGATTGCATTGTCGACACATACCTGGGGATGCTCGTTCCATATGCATGTTCCTTTCTGGGAGTGCCTTCGAGATACATTTACTTGGAACAAGTACGACAAGGTCCAGACTTTCTCCTCAGATGCACTGGTTCCGCATCTCAAAGCATGTCCATACTTGAACTTTACCTTCTGCGTCAGATTTTCTCAAATCAACGATTTCAACATGTATCTCCCGGCTGAGATTCGAGCCACCAATTTATGCTCTTGCGATCTCGATATGCGTCTTGATTTCTCGCAAATCATGCAACAATGGGCGTTCTCCTGTCCTCATTATCATCAAGCGGGTGTACCCATCAAATGTGTTCGTCGAGTATTGGCTGTCGAAACGCGTTACAAATTGTTGGAGACCTCGGCGAATCTGCACGGAGGAGCCTCTCCTCATAAATTGGATATCCAGACCGTGGTGCCGGAAGATATCATCGAGTATCCAGTTGAGGAGCGTACTCCTTCCGTCAGAGCAGCTGTCCATCTCCCACAAATGGATGACAGCATGCCGGAATCCCAGACTCACGATGCCGATATCTTCACGGGTTACGTCCGGGAAGGTACATTGAATACTGCTGGTAGCAGGGCGTGGCTTGGCTCTGCGCCAACACAAGAAGATATCGAAGCATGGGATCGTCGTCGTCAGGAATGGGATAGGATGAGGGGCGAAAAAGTTGAGCAGATGAGGGAACAGTACCTTTGCTTGGAGAAATTGTTGGATGACGCTCTTTGTGAGAAGATCAAGCACGAAGAGCATATGAAGAGGGAGGATGCAAGGTTGAGATTGAGGGCTAATGTCGTCACCTGTCTTGCTTGCTGTGAGGCTTCTGCTATGTGTGTTTTTATTCCTTGCTTTCACATGGTTATGTGTGAACGGTGTGCTGATAAAGGTATTTCCCTCAGTTCATCATTACTGACCATCCAGTCAAGCAATGTCCTTCTTGTAGGAGGCCGGTAGAAGTATGTCCATTTGGTATCTCTGTTGATGATAGGACCGTCAACGAGTCTATACCGCTTGATTTTGTTGCTGTTGGGATATATTTCTTGCTTGTGTTCGCGGTTTATGTTGAAGCATTTGATATGGCTAGTTTGAAGTATTGTGATTTCTTGTTTTATGATTTGAATACAGCTGCCCCTAGATCACCATATACAGGTGTAATCTTGTATTAGTCTAATATGTCCCTGTCCAGACCCATCCATTTGTTATCAATACCAACATACTACACATATTATTCCCCGTCCGGAAAATCGCTGCCATCTACCCTCACTTCGAATTAGTAGTCTCATCAAGGCGACATACCATGTGCTCTAACACCCCAACTCATCAAGAAACCTACAAACATTGCGGCCGATAGTGCATAAAAGATAGTCTGAGGACACGTTGCAACGGTAAAACTGTACAGCAAATTCAACACAGTCGGACTAACGACTCGACTCAGCGATCCCAATAAACTCAACGCTCCCAATAATCGTCCTACATCTTCTTTCGCAACGTGTTTTGTCAGAGCACTTTGTAGCGTCGGAGGTCCTAGGCCTCCAAAAGCGGCAACCGAACCACCAATATAGTACGCGGTGCTGCTCCTCGCAAGTCCCATGAGACCAAACCCAATCATCTCGATAAGCGGACAAAATCGTATTAGCCAGACTTCGAGATTATCTGCACCGATGGCGCCAAGAGAGGTGTTCAGTGATGCCGGACCCCGGACGAGTCGGATGATTGAAGGTAGGACGATAAGAAGCGCAAACACTCGAACTGACCCAACGATGGTCATATAATATCCGCTCTAAGATTAGTCCCGGTTCGTGATTGTCATACCTCTAGATCCCCCCATCCAAACATGTAAATCGGATACAACAGAATAACGGCGAACGCTCCAATGTTCAGTAGTAAAATACCATCCACCAATGCTAGAATAACTAAATTTCGTCGTTTCGCTTTGAACGCTGCTCCCCGTCCTTTGGGCCAGAATATCGTGAGTGGCTGTAGAAAGTTGAACAGATTGACCCAGTATCGCCATTGCCATACCGTATGTGGAACTCCATCTGGCGAACTATTACGACGGGTATACTTCCGAAGCGCCTCCCGCATATGCTCGGGTGTGACCGACTCGGGAATAAGAAAAAGGATGAACAAAGCGAAAGAAATATGAATTGCAAGGGCGCAATAGAATAATGTGATGACGCTGCCGGTGCGATTAATCAGGATGCCTCCCAGTACAGGCCCGAGTGCGATTCCGAGAAAGAATACGCTGTGAATGTATCCGAATGAGACTGCACGTCGTTCGGGAGGAGTGCAATCGGCGACATATGCATTTGTAGCCGCCATCGTCGTTGCGAAACTCCCAAAACAACCATCTAATACAGCTCCAACGAGAAAGAACTCGAGGCCCAGAGTTCTCCAGTATTTGGCCATGAGGATAACGATCATATCATTCAACATTGTTCCACAGAGGGCTATCATGATGACAAGACGCCGGCCGCGTCGATCCGATAGTGCGCCATACTTTCCCGTTGTCAATGCTGATATTATCCCAGTACACAAGTTGACTGCAAGCGCCAGGTTTGACGCTCGTGCAGATATCTACGGTTACTTTTTGCGGAGCATGGATAATTACCTCGGGAATATGACAGTCTGGATTTGGCTGTCCGATTTCAATGATAGGGTATTGGCCTCCAGGTAAAGGCCCAGGCAGACCCAAGTTGTTTCTCTCCGAGTAGTAATCCTCACATGCCAATGACGAATATAGATTTATCCTCGGTGCGACAGTCGCTCCGAAACTCAACGCAGCCAACAAAAACGCCGGCAACAGCCAAAACACCTACTGTCAACAACACCCGTGGAATGGCCTACCGACGCCGTATTGTGCCATTTCTTGTCAGACGGGTCCGTCAACACCGGCGGACCCAACAGCGGATTCGTCTCTGCCGGATCCGTCTCAATGTGGGGTTGTGCATTGGCTTTGTCGTCTCGTTGCCTCGAGTACGCGGCGGACGGGAGAGATGTCTCTGCCTCGGACTCCATTTCTGCGAAAGAAGGGTCGGCCATGGTGCCTGCTAAGATGGGGAGGACGAGGACAGGTTATGTGCCGAGCATGTATGTGTAGACAGCTTCTCAAGCCGTGGGCTGAGAAATACGTATACAAACGATAAACGGCGGCGGGCAAAACACGGCGGACGAATCGCTCTGCTAATCATTCCGCTCCCGCATGCATCGGCCGATCAATCATGTGCCGGGAATCCGGCATCTCGATTGCCGGCATTTCAGGGGCAGATCTAGAGGCGATGATGGATGCACCCCTTGAACCTTGTTCATTTGATCCTTATCTAGAAAACTATCATTTGTAGTGCCCTAAGAGCACAAGTTCGTAGATATAATGAACATAACACCGAACACGTGGTTTACTGCCTTTCGAATAGAGATCTCCTCGAATTAAGTCTCCGCCCAGGGGTTTCTCAGCTGCAGCTGATCACGACGCAGATTCACAATCGCATCTTTTGTCACTCAGAATCAAGTATATAAAATGCGGTTCAAGCTCCGACTCACCCCAACTCGAACCATGTCTGATACATCCACGGCTGCCAGTTTCAACAGCGATTCCAGAAACACTCGTACCGCCGACGGCTTCTGGCATTCCATGCACCTCTACATTGCAGACATGCCTTCCTCGCCAAGTCAACGTCAGAAACTCAAAGCATTGGTAGAGCGAACCAAGACCGAATGGGAGACTATCCTCTCCGAGAATGAGAACAGCGACACCCAGCCAGCTACAGTCATTCCGTCTCACGCTGAGCCGCTTGGGAAAGAAAAGCATTTGAACTCTTACGATCACACCGATCGCAAGGACCAGTTGAGGGACCTTTGCAAAGAGTTGCTCGGAGCACTCTTATTCACCACCTCGCGATTGCCCCTGTCTGAACTTCTTCCAACCACCACTCTCCATTTATCAAGGGACTACATCTTCACTGCGTCTCTCAGCCCCAAACTCCCCCTTTGCTCGGTCTTCGGAGTTTCCAAAACAGTGGAAGTCTCTATGATTCGCTTTCCCGGGCGCAAAGTCAGAGCCGTCAACGTGGGGGTTTGTTCCCAGCTTGATAGTCAGATTTTCTTTGGGGAGGATGGGGGTATTTATTTGGTGGAGGCGGATTTGGTGTTTTTGCCGGCGGCGTTGGAGGGGGGGATTCAGATTTTTGATTCCGATCAGTACTTGGATAACAAGTGGTATGTGTATTGTTCGTTGGAGATGTAGAGCATGGACTCTGTAGTTTCACTGCTTGGCTCTTATTCTTTTCATAGGTACTTTTCTCTAGACTACGGTATAAATTCTCTCTTTTTTTGGTCAAAGCATTCAACTTCTAAGATCCCACTGCCCAAGGTCTAGACGTTAACGTTCTGGTCCACAAATAATAACATCTCCTTGACGTACTTCATGAGTTAACACTACGCAACTTTATACGACCCCGTCTCTGAACCAGCCCAGCCGCAAGAAGGAGAACCGTAAACCTTATTCCTGAACTCATGCCGTCTAATACAAACAGGGAACTTTGCTGCGGTTGAGATCTGGCCGTCTGGATCTGACGTGCGTTACTAGGTCAAAATTATCTAGCCTGTACGCTCGGTCTGTCATTGTCCTTTCGATAACCTTTCCCTTATCTTTGTTGAGCTCATCTTTTCTGCGGCCATGTCTTTTAGTTCCCCTGGTTTGTCGCCTATGACATCGATCATGAATAATTGTAATGGTTGCAGACCCTTTCCTGAGCGTAAAGTCGCGATTGACGAGGCTCCTGCTTGGGTTTCTTCAGAAATTACAAGGGCCGAGATATCTGGATCATGCGCCGTGGGACCATAGACATCCGAAATAGGAACAAGATCCAGTTCCAGATCCCGTGCTATTAATCTTAGAAACCGTCGCACATTCTCGATCCGCAGGGAAATTGGCTCAAGCACTTGGGCGTACTTTTTGTTTGTAAGTAATGCATCATCTGGGGTTAGATTGTTGAGAGTGGGATATACCAGTTACTCCACAGATGAGTTTCTTTGAGGCGATGAAGGCTGTGCAGCTGAGAAGGATTTTATGACCTGAATGCAGATGGTCAAATGTCCCGCCAACTAAGCGCGTAAGAAAGATGTCGAGGCAAGGATAAACCTGCTACGATGGGGTGGTCTTTCTCTTCGGATGAAGATGGGTTTAATATCGGGATACTGATATCTGGATCGTTGAGATATGTCACAGTCCTAACTGACTTAGTCGACTTCGGCAATTGTGCCACAAGATTCGGTGAAGCTACTCATTAGCTTTTATAGCCCACACAACTCAATTCCAAGCTCAACAAGTTGGAGACATACATTCCGGCAGACTCAAAGTAGTGTACTCCCAAACCTCCTCCTCAAGAGAATACCCACAGCAATCCCTAAACACAACATCACAGCTCACATCCACCTTAGCGGCACTAGCAACATATAATCCGGAAGTGAACTGTTGCAACTGCTTAAAATGATCTGCCCTTTTCGCCGGTGAATTGAGTGTCCGTCGCAACCCGTCGCCGAGGAATATCACGATACAGAGCGAGCTGGAATCACTGTCTGTGGCGAGGGTTTGTTGCAGGATTGCGATGTATGGGTCGGGAGTCAGGGAGCTGACTTCGATGGCCAGCAGCGTCATCATCATTCGTGGGGCAGTCCAGGAACTGTTGACGGGGAAAGGCCGACGATTCACAAACCCACCGCCCGTCGATCCCCTCAACAAATACTCCGCCCGCGCGCGTTCAGACTCACCGAATGAACAACCCGCCCAGTCCACGAAACGGACACAGATCTCTTCACTACCTACTCTCCAAAAGTAAATAGCGAAGCCTTCTGTGCCCTGGGGTCCCTGGAAACGTGTTTTGTGCTTTTTCGGACCTCAAATGCGAGACGGACTCAAAAGGAAGCGGACGGGAGTGCTTTTGCAAAATGAGGTTACGCACTGTCGCGTATGGTAATTTGTTGTGTTGTCGTATGTCTCAGTGATGATAATAAGCCAAAGTGTAGAGAACCTTTTCTGTCACGGAATGTGGTTCTCAATGGCAAATCTTGTCGCAAGAGAAGAATTCTGAGAGACTTTTAAAGAACACTAGATGGGAGGTTCTGGGGATAGTACTAGTAGGCGCGTCATACTATGTTTGACTTTAATGTATTTGATTGTTTTGTTTTGTACATAATACTCTTATTGACACAATCTACGTACTTCGTGCATTCCTGCTCCGGGAGTTGAATATTCGCCTCCGGACGTCATTGTCTCCCGCCGGTCCCTCCCCACAGCTCTCTCGTTGACATTCCCTTATCCATGACCACCACTCCCTTTATATCTACCGTTTCTTCCTCCACGCCACCAAAAACTCAGCTTTATCCCTGGCCCCCAATCCCACACCCTTAACCCTGCCCGTGCGTCCCATCATATCATGAAACGCGGTCCTCACGGGCCGATAACTGATCCTCGTTCTCATGGAGTGTTTCACGAAGCTTGTTGCGCGCCAGAGAAAGGTCCAGGGAGAGGGAGTCGGGAGCGTGATGTCCGCAGGGGTGTATTTTATGTTGAGGGCGTAGAGTGTTAGGGTCGGGGGAATGAGGTCTGGGAGGGCGGGGGAGAAAGAGAGGAGGCCGCGGCCGTTGGTGGGGGTTGTCTGGTGTGAGTTAGCATCTGTACATGGGTATGAAGAATAAGGGAGTTAGAAAGCGAAGGGATGGCGGAAGGAAAGGGAGCGAAAGGGAAAGACGCACCTCTGGGAAGATGGCTATTATTCTGTTCGATAGGGATTTCGAGAGTTCTTCAAGAGTTTGTAATTTTACGTTTGGAGGGGGATCTAATATCGGCGCTCTAACTGACCGAAACAAAGCCGTTAGAAACGAAGTCTGTTGAACTCGATTCGTTGACACAAAGCAACTCACAAACAAAACATCGTACCTACCATTACCACGTCACTTGAGCACTGGGGATACTTGGCAGCAAGATAAATCAAGTCCAATGGACTGGTATAACTTGAGGCAATCACATTCCCCTTCTTCGGCACCACAGCCAATTTCCTTTGTCTAGCCATCAATCCCCTGTCTCCATCCAAACCCAGGGAACGTACGATTTAGTGACTCCCTCAAGCTGTTCATCAATCCACCATATTCCACATAACAGCAACACAGTCCGTAGTAATAACCATCTCGTCCAAGCGACTACCGGCGGCAATACTTTCCGTAAAGTGACTTCCCCCACAGCTTCGACGAGGATGAATTCTAGCCCCAAGCCAAGAAATAGCAGCGGAACCCGGAATAGAAATAGCGTCAATTCAAGAGGAATTATCAATGGTGTTCTCGACGCTGGAGCGATGGGCAAGAACGGCGCAATCCCGGTTCCTGGATCTCTGAACTTGGTAAACTTCTCCATCTGCAGCCCCGTTGTCCACGTCACGACTCACTTGAAGCCTTTAAAGGGATCGGCGACGGAATCTCCTTCAGTCACAATCGGAATCTCATAGCGATCCGATCGGCAGGTCACGGGGGAGAAATCAACATTAAAAATCGCAGTTGTGTTGGGGCTTTCATGGTCCCAAGCGAGACGGTCAGAGTTGTTGTGCCAAATGTCAAAAGAAGTGTCCCTGGCGGTGGAGGATTGTTTTGGAGAGGCTGTAGTCGAGGAGTGTTGAGTACGATTGGGTATGCGTGTCAAGGGTTTTTGAAGTTGCAACGGAATGTGCGGGTCGACGGCATGGATGGGTTTCTCAAAATACTCGAGTCTAATCGGGATAGAGGGGTGTTGACTGGTATTTCCTGAGGACATGCTTTAAATTGACTGCAGTTTCAAATCATTTATCTGTGTATGTTGGATCTTGGACGAGGTTGACGTTAGGTTGGACGATCCGTTACTTTGGGGGACGTTGCCTTCAAGGATATTCACTGATCCTAAAAAGATTCGCTGGTCGCTAGGCGCCGCTGATATCTGTTTCACCAATCCGTATTCCCGTCCATGACACCATCTGACCGTAGATTGTATTCATTATTCTTCAGCTTGGGGAATACATTGCCCGTTAACCGACATGTGCCATACCGACCACGAGGAATAAACCAACCTTCCATGAACCACGCCGTCACTCTCCTTGATCCACCATACAGCAGCTGGGTGCACATCTTCCCCGAAGCACGAATCTATCAAGCCCCGGACCTCCCGATGCGCTTCTTCAAAATGGGCGTAAGCAAACTAATCCTCGAGCCCTCCAAGTGTCCCATCGTCATCCCGATGTTCCATTCCGGAATGGAAACCGTTATGCGCGAACACAAAATACCACCACAATTCTTTCCCTCCATGGGACAGGATATTCATCTCCGTTTCGGGGATCCTATATCGACGGAAGTGTTGGAGCAATTACGGGACAGATGGCACAAGGTGAGAGAACATCCTCATAAAAGTGAGGTGAGAGCTCTGAGGATCGAGACAGCAGAAACGGTACGGGAGGCGGTTAATAAGGTTAGAGAAAGTATGGGATATCCTCCTGAACCGCCTCTATCGAATGATCCCAAATCGTTTCCCCCTATTACTACTCCCCCAAGAAAAGATGTTAAGGGCTGGTTCTCGAGATTAACGAACTTGTGGTGAGTCACGGACACTTTGTAGAGTAATCATAATAAGACAATGCATAACAATCTATTGTCCTTAATAATATCTACACAACTTCAAGTATTAAACCCCACGCAACACTCTTACCCAGACTTATTCTTCCGCGCCGTACCAATCTGCGTATTATTCACCTAATCGTCAGAACAAATTAACACAAGGGGCAGGCTAACCTTTGTGGCGAATCTCAATGAACACAGTGTTTCGCTGAGATGTTGTTTCAATGGACTGACATTGACAAACATCAAAGTCTTTGAATTCCCGCCCAGAGAATATTGCAACAAATACGTCAACTTGGAGTTTCTGTACGGAACATGGCCTCCGTCCTTTGCATTCCCAAGAGCGTAAATCACATCACCCAGACAGGAGAGGGATTTATTTATCGCCTGAGTTTCTTTGAGTCTTTCTCCTGTGGACTGAGAATGGACTAATCTTTCCGAGCCGGCAAGATCAATAAGATTCAATACACCCTCTGAATTTTCTCCGGTGATGGAGTTTGTTCCGGATAATTTGAGGATAAAGACAGAGTGGGAACGAGAGGAGCGTTCGTTGGCTTTGGTGGCGGCGACGGATCGGTTCCCACTTGCTCGTTCAAGCAGTTGAGAGACTCGGTCGGAGGAATCGAGTTTGACGGACGTGAGATCCGTGACGGTCGTTTTGCCCTTTTGAGTATCGTGCTTGATCTCGTGTTTCTTTTTATCCATCTCCTCTGCCTTACCAAGGAGATCATTGATGTTCTCGTTGTATATTTCCAAGAATGATCCCTCCATGGTGTATGTCCATCCTTTCTCCTTGAGAGATTCGGCGACAGTGTAAATCTGATGTACTGCCTGTGGAATCATACCATCCTGGGGGGAGGACATGGTATATGTTTTTCCGGATCCCGTTTGACCGTATGCGAAAATACAAACATTGTATCCATCCAAAGCCGACTGCACAAGTTGCGAGATCTCCTCGAAAATCTCATCATTCGCACTCTTCGGAGTAAACACCTACAGGTCAATACAGCCCAAGTTTCTAGCGATGAATACTTTATCGAATTGAAACGGATAGTTCTTGATGATTTCCTTGCCCATAGAACTCTCTCCTTTGTCCTCAATACACTCAATCTCACGCCCCTCAACCGATGCATCAGGAAACTTGATTTCCGCAAGTTTATTCTCATCTGCAGATTCATGGGGCAAAGCAGGTCGAACACGACAGAATACTCTGATATTCCCCTTGAGTTCCTGGATTTGATTATGCAGTTTCCTGCGAATTGTTTCTTCTGCGCGGAGTTTTTCTTGGATCTCGTCGCGAGAAGTGACTGCCTCGGATAACATTTCTTCGAGTTCTTTGATTCGTGCGTCCCGGTTGAATGTTAGTGTTTCCAGTGACTCGAGTTTGACTCGTAGGGCTCGGGTGGTGGCTTCTTGAGTCAATCCACTGGCCGACTGTTCATGCACAGTGACCTATCATTAATACATGTTAAATGGAAGGGGAAGGTACCCGGAGTTGTCGATTCGTAGTTTGTTCTCTTTCTAAATCCGCACGCAGATTCTCCACCTCGTTCTTCAGTGACCGCACCTCTCGTTCTTTCGTATCAATATCCCTCCTCATGATATCCCGTTCCGTGCCCTCTCTATCTCTAATATCCCTGATCTCCCTCTCTGCACGTCGAATCTCTTCTTCAAGTCTCTCTTTCCCCTTCTTTTCCGTCTCCTCGCATTGGTCTTTTAATGTCTTGGTGACAGTCTCGAGTTCTCTTTGGAATTCCCTGCGCATTGTATCTTCTTCGATACGGTGGCGACGCATGGAATCTTCTTTTTCTAGACTGTGCTCTCGACGGAGCGTTTCAAGTTGGCTTTGGAGATCTGTGAGACGTTGTTGGAGGGATGTTAATTCGGAGGATAGCTGAGCTTTTTCAGCTGCTGAGACTGCTTTCAGGGAGTCGATGTCCATGACTATTCTTAGCATTTCTAGCCTGATAAGTGGTACCTTTGCGTCGATCAATTTCTCTTACTTCGGCTTGTAGTTGTTCTTTCTCCATTTGTAATCTAGCGCGACTTGTTTCCAGTTCCAATACTACGATCAGTCAATTTGACGAGGAGGACATTACATCTAGCTCTCTCAGACGCCAGTAAATCATTCATATTCTCTTTCTCATGAGTAGTCCCCGCTAACAACTCCTTCAGCTCATGATACGCAAGTTCCATGTCCTCCAACCGGCCCTTGGTATCCCAAGCAGGTCGTCTTGGCTTTCCCGCCGCTGGTTTACTAGCAGGAGCATCCTTTCCTTCGCGCGAAGGCGGTCTCGACCCGTCACTTCCTCTACTAGGAGGTCTCGTCACAGGAGCCACACTCTTGGCTCTAAGTCCCGCACCGGGTCCCACACTCTTTGACAATCCAACACTAGCAACACGACTCTTAGCCGCCGCAATAGGTCTCTTTGCGCCGGGCCCAACTGTCGACGACAATTGCCGTGACGAGGCACTGCGGCCAATGGTAGGAACAGGTCTCGAAGCAGGTAGTTTTGGGGCAGCTGCTCTATCTGCCAAAGTCATACGTTTCGCCGCAGGCGGTTTAAGACCTGTTTTCGCAGGTGATTCGGCGAACTTGCGTTTGGCTCCTCCGAGGTTACTAGTCGGAGCAACGAGCTGGGATGTCGTCAATGGTTCTTCAGGGATTGGTGGAGGACCCAAAATTGATGGGCGTTTGAGGATTGGAGAACCGATGGGCGAGGCAGGAGTTGTTGTGCGGATGATATTGGGGGATCTCTCGGCCAGGGGGAGTTTGCCCGGAGAAGACACCATCTTCGATGGTTGTGGAAGTCGGGAGAACTACCATAGGGTCAGTACAAGAGTCCTGACAGGTAAGAAAGTAGATTTACGCTTCTGTCCCGTGCTAAGGGAAGGTGAGACTCCATGTTCGAGGGCTGGGTGGTCGAGGGTGGTGGTGATGTTTACGCCCGTGTCGAGACTTTCAGGAGTGATTTGAATTGCAACCGCGATCAAAACAATCACGTCAGCGTGCATATCCCCAATTATAATCCTGCTCTGACCATGCAAGTTAGACGGGTCTGGCCGCTGAATCCCCCCAATAAACTGTCAGATGGAGAAACGTAACAAGCGGGTTTTAGTAAGATGGCGAATTTCTAGTGCAGTCATGCCCACAAAAGCGGTTGTTAACTTGAGCACTTACAGCTTCTCTCCCTTCCCAAGTACTAAAGTT
>Ga0302325_10019051_pt1 | contig 14451 bp, 10 predicted proteins | sample Palsa_T0_2_FD_201948 | JGI IMG/M metagenome (GOLD analysis project Ga0302325, IMG submission 201948) | Peat permafrost microbial communities from Stordalen Mire near Abisko, Sweden - Palsa_T0_2 | ecosystem: Environmental > Terrestrial > Soil > Palsa > Peat permafrost | place: Sweden: Abisko... | reverse complement strand
GCGGGCCCGATCGCGGGTTCTGGTACCGCTGGAGCCGGACCGTGCAGCGGCACCCCTGGGTGTGCGGGATCGCCGCCGTGGTGGTGCTCGTGGTGCTCGCGATCCCGCTGCTCTCCATGCGCCAGGCCTTCAGCGACGATGGCAACGAACCACCGTCGCTCACCACCCGCCAGGCGTACGACCTGCTGTCGGCCGGGTTCGGTCCCGGCTTCAACGGGCCGCTGGTCATCGCGGCCGAGTTCCGCGGACGAGATGAGAGGGCCACCGTCAACGCCCTCGACGCCCGTATCCGCGCCGTGCCCGGCGTGGCCTCGGTGGCGCCGGCGGTATTCGACGCCGCGGGCGACGCGGCGGTCATCGTGGTCTACCCGACGACGTCGCCGGAGGCCGCGCAGACGGCGACCCTGGTCGCCGTCCTGCGGGACCGGGTCGTCCCGGCGGCGACCGCCGGGACGGGGGTGACCGCCCTCGTCGGCGGGGAGACCGCGGGCGGCGTCGACGCCTCGGCGTACCTGGCGGGCAGGCTCCCGTGGGTGGTCGCGGTGGTCATCACGCTCGGGTTCATCCTGCTCATGATCGCCTTCAGGTCGATCCTGGTCCCGCTCAAGGCCGCCGTCATGAACGTGCTGTCGATCGGCGCCGCCTACGGGGTGATCGTGGCCGTCTACCAGTGGGGGTGGCTGTCAGCGGTGTTCGGCGTCAGCCGCCCGGGCCCGATCGACCCCTGGATCCCGCTCATGATCTTCGCGATCGTCTTCGGGCTGTCGATGGACTACGAGGTGTTCCTGGTCTCCAGGATCCAGGAGCACTGGCTCGCGAGTAAGGACAACTCGCACGCGGTCGCCGCCGGGCTGGCCGCGACCGCCCGGGTCATCACCGCCGCCGCTGCCATCATGGTGTGCGTGTTCGCGTCGTTCGTCATCAACGACCCGCTGCGGATCCTCAACGTCTTCGGTCTCGGCCTCGCCGTCGCCGTGTTCGTTGACGCGACCCTGGTGCGGATGGTCCTCGTCCCGTCGGTCATGCAGTTGCTCGGGGACGCCAACTGGTGGCTGCCGAGCTTCCTGCGCCGGTCGCTGCCTGGGGTCAGCGTCGACGCGCCCGCCGCAGGCGCCGCAGCTGAGAGGGCGCTGAGAGCGCCGACGTCCGACTAGAGGATGATTTCCGGGTCGGCGGCCCGGGCGCGGGCGGCTGCGTCAGTACCGTTTCGCGCATGGTTATGGAACAGACGTTGCAACGGCCGGGCGGGCGCCCAGGCGGGCCGCTCGCCGTGCAGACGGCCGGGCTTACCAAGCGCTTTGGCCAGCGCACCGTTGTCGATGACGTGGCGCTGGAAATCCCGCAGGGGTCGGTCTGCGGGTTCGTCGGCCCCAACGGGGCCGGCAAGACCACCACCATCCGCATGCTGCTCGGGCTGGTCAGGCCCACCTCGGGCGGCGGCACGATCCTTGGCGGCAGCCTCGCCGAGCCCGCGACCTACCTGCGCAAGGTGGGCGCGCTGATCGAGTCGCCCGCGTTCTACCCGCAGCTGAGCGGCCGGGAGAACCTGAAGACGCTGGCCCGCCTGGGCGGGATCCCGCTCGCCGCCGTCGACCCGGTGCTCGACCGGTCCGGCCTGATCGCCCGGGCGGGGGACAAGTACCGCTCGTACTCGCTGGGGATGAAGCAGCGGCTCGGCATCGCGGCCGCCATGCTGGCCGGGCCGGAGCTGCTGATCCTCGACGAGCCGACCAACGGCCTCGACCCGGCTGGCATCGTCGAGATGCGCGGGCTGATCAGGTCGCTGGCGGGCGACGGGATCACCGTCCTCGTCTCCAGCCACCTGATCTCCGAGATCGAGCAGATCTGCGACTACGTGGTGATGATCAGGGCGGGCAGGCTCGTCCACCAGGGGCCGGTCACCGAGCTGCGCGCCACCCAGCAGGCGGAGTTCGTCATCGCGCCCGAGCACGATGCGGACCTCGAGCTGCTGATCAAGCTCATGGAGCAGGCGGGCGGCACGGTGACCAAGGGAAGCGGCTACGGCGAGCTGGTCGTCGCCGCGCCCGGCGCGAGCGCGGCCGACGTGAACAGGCAGGCCGCCGACCACGGGATCACGCTGCGACAGCTCGGCGAGCGCACCCAGAGCCTCGAGCGGGCGTTCTTCGCGCTGACCGGGACCAAGTCGGCCGACGTGCCCGACGGCCAGGAGATGGGATCCATTCGATGACGATGATCTGGGCGGCCTTCACCAGCGAGTGGACCAAGCTCAAGCGCAAGACCCTGTTCCTGTCCACCTTCCTCGGCCTGGCCGCGGCGGCCTCGCTCTTCGTGGTGCTGATGTTCTCTCAGGCCACCAGCAACGGCGGAATCGTCACCCTGCACCAGCTGGCCCGGCCGAACGGCCTGGTGATCGGCGTCGCGCGCGCCTCGATGCTGCTCGGCGTGGTGGCGTTCGGCATCGCCGCCTCGCAGCTCGCGAGCGAGTACAGCCTCGGCACGCTCCGCCAGCTGCTGGTCCGCCAGCCGCGCCGGGTCACCCTGCTGGCCGGGAAGATGCTCGGCGTGATCACCTTCCTGGTGGCCGCGCTCTGCTTCGCCGCCGTGATCGCGTTGATCGTCGCGGTGCTGGCGGCGCAGAGCCGCGGCGTCTCCACCCACGCCTGGTTCACCGGAACCGGCCTGAGCGACATGTTCCAGGAGCTCGGCGACCTGGCGCTGGCCACGGTCGGCTACAGCGTGCTCGGGATGGCGGTCGGCCAGTTTGTCCGGTCGGCTGTCTTCGCGGTCATCATCGGCTTCGCCTGGCTCATCGCGGTCGAGAACATCATCGTCCGCATCGTCCCGGGCGTGCAGCAGTGGATGCCCGGCGCCTCGCTGGTCGCGGTCGCCTCGGCCGGAAACGAGGGGGTCGGCTACGCGCACGGCCTGTTCCTCGGCGCGGTCTACGTCATCGCCGCCATCGCGGCGTCGATGATCGTCTTCCTCCGCAGCGACGTCACCGCCTGAGGGGAGCCGTCGGACCGGGGGTGGCTCAGCGCGGCGGCCCGAGGATGATGAGCATGGACACCTGGGCGGTAATCCGGCGCAGGGACCGAACGGGGGGCCGGCCCCTGCGCCGCCACAGGGATGATCGAGGCGGTTGGCGTCAGGACTTGGGCTGGAGGAGCAGGTATACCGTCTCGCCGCCGATGGTGGCCGACTTGTAGTGCGCCTCCACCCACGCGGTGATCTGGCTGGACGAGCCCTGGCCGCCGGGACCGCCGCCCATGCCGCCGCCGGCGATGTAGTAGGTGATCTCGCCCGCCTTGGCCCACTGCTCGAACTCGGCCAGGGTCGGCGCCGGGTCGGTGCCGGTGAACCCGCCCATCGCCATCACCGCCTTGCCGCCGCTCGCGAGCTCCAGGCTGGCGGCGCTGTTCGACCCCTCGACGGCCGCCGCCCAGCGGGTCGTGGTCTTTTCCAGCGCCTTGTCAAGGGCAGACGACGTGCCGACCCCGCCGGGGCTCCCGCCGCCGAAGCCGCCCGCGGAACCGCCGCCGAAGTCGCCGAGTCCGCCGCTGGCCCCGCTCGGCGGGCCCGAGCTGCCGGGCGTTCCCGAGCCGCCGATGCCGCCGGGGCCATCGCCGGGCAGCGTTCCCGCCCCGGCGGCGGCGCCGGTTCCGGTCGCGCCGCTCCCGGTCCGGCCGGCCCCGCCGAAACCGCCGCCGCTGCCGCCGGGGCCCCCGCCCGCGCCCGGAGCGCCGCCACCGCCGAAGCCGCCGCCGGTCCCGGTCCCGAACCCGGCCCTTCCGCTCCCGGATACGGCCGTGGGAATCGACCCGGTGTGCGGGGTGGCGGCAGTGCCCACGGCCCAGGCGGCGGTCGGCACCGCCACTGCCAGCGCGGTCAGCACGCCGGTCGCCACCACCAGCCGCCGCCCGGCGCGCGTCCGGACCGCCGCGACCGCCAGCAGCGCCACCGCCGCGACGGCCGCCGCGATCGCGAGATACCGCACCGAGGGGTGGAATGTGGTGTCCGTGCGGAGCAGCTCAAACCCCCACCCGGCGGTGACCGCCGCGGTCAGCGCGAGCACCCCGTAGGCAGCCCGGGGGGCGACGGCCCGGTGCCGCCACAGCAGCACCGACCCGATGCCGACCAGCGCCCCGATCGCGGGAGCGAGCGCCACCGTGTAGTACGGGTGAATGGTGCCCTGCATGTAGGCGAACGTGATCCCGGTGGACAGCAGCCAGCCGCCGAAGATGATGAGCGAGGCCCGGGCCGGGTCCGTCCGCGGCCCCCGCCAGGTCACCCACACGGCGCCCGCAAGCAGCACCACGGCCGCGGGCAGCAGCCAGGAGATCTCAAGCCCGAATTCCCCGCTGAACAGGCGCTGCAGCCCAGCCGTGCCGCCGAAGCTGCTGCCCGCCGCCCCGCCGCCGCCGGCCATGTTGCCGTCCCCGCCGAACAGCCGCCCGAGCCCGTTGTAGCCGAAGGCGAGCTCGAGCGGGTTGTTGTCGGTCGACCCGCCGATGTACGGCCGGTCCGCCGCCGGGGTTAGCAGCACCGCCGCGATCCACCATCCGGCCGAGACCACGATCGCGAGTGCCGCCGCGAGCAGCTGCAGGACCCGCCGCCAGAACGGCACCGGGGCCGCGACCAGATACGCAAGCCCGAACGCGGGCACGTTGAGCACCGCCTCGCCGCTCTTGGTCAGGAACCCGAACCCGAACGCGACCCCTGCGCCCACCAGCCACCAGGTCCGCCCGTGCTCGAGCGCCCGGGTGACGCAGTACGCGGCCACCACGACGAGCAGCACCATGAACGCGTCGGGGTTGTCGAACCGGAAGATGAGAACCGCGGCCGGCGTCAGCGCCATCGCCGTTCCCGCGATCAGCCCCGCGGTCGCCCCGGCCCGGCCACCCGCGCGTCCGCGGACGGCCCGGCGCACGGTGGCGCACAGCAGCCCGGCCGCCGCGACGCCCTCGAGCGCCTGCGGCACGAGCAGCGACCAGCTGTTGAAGCCGAAGATCCGGCCGGACAGCCCCATGACCCAGAGTGACGCAGGCGGCTTGTCGACCGTGATGAAGTTCGAGGAGTCGAGCGAGCCGAAGAACCACGCCTTCCAGTTCTCGGTCCCCGCCTGTACCGCCGCCGCGTAGAACGAGTTCGCGTAGCCGGAGGCGCTCAGGTCCCATAGGTACAGCACCGCCACCGCCGCCAGCATGACGAGGAAGGCCGGCCGGTACCAGCGCGGCGTGCTCTCGTCGAGCTCCCGTGCAACGGCGGTCCGGTGCCAGGGGAGCCGGGTCGCGGGGCCGGGGTGGCCGGCTCGCGCCTGCCACGGCTGCTCAAGGAAGGTCATGGTGCCTGAGGTTGCCAGCCCAGCCTTGGCCGCACGTCTCACGCGACTCTGCGCAGCCTATGAAAAGGCCACCGCCTGGTTATCGAGCAGGCCGCGCGATGCTGGTACTGTCCGGCTTAGTAGCGCAACCGATAGAGAGCGGGCCGATATGAGCCTTTTTCAGCGGGCGCACGACATAGTTGCCGCCAAGGCGGACAAGGCGCTCGACGCCGCCGAGAAGCCGGACGAGATGCTCGACTACTCGTATAACCAGATGCTCGAGCAGATCACCAGGATCCGTCGGGCGCTGGTGGACATCGCCGCCTCCCGCAAGCAGATCGAGCTGCAGGAAACCCAGCTCCAGCATTCGATCGACCACCTCAACGACCAGGCCAAGGCCGCCCTCGCCCAGGGCCGGGAGGACCTGGCGCGCGAGGCGCTGTCGAGGAAGGGCGCGGCCCAGGCCCAGATCGACGGTCTCGAGCCGCAGCACCAGCAGCTCACCGAGGAAGAGCAGAAGCTGGAGCAGGGGCTCGCCCAGTTGCAGCAGCGGGTGAACAACTTCCGCTCGCAGAAGGAGGTCCTCAAGGCGCAGTACACCGCCGCCAGCGCGATGAACTCAGTGAACGAGGACGCGGCGGGCATTTCGACCAGCGTCAGCGACTCCGGCGCGGCGCTCGAACGCGCCCAGGACAAGATCTCCACCATGCAGGCCCGGGCCGGCGCGCTCGACGAGCTGCTCCAGTCCGGCGTGCTCGAGGACGTCGGCGGCGGCGGCGATGACATCCAGAAGGAGCTCGACGAGGTCACCTCGTCAAGCGACGTCGACAGCGAGCTCGCTGCCCTCAAGGCGCAGCTTGGCCAGGGGACGCCGCCGCCTCCCGCCCTGCCCGCCGGCTAACGCGGCCGCTCTTTGACGCCGGCCGCGAGAAGGTCCACGACCTCGCCAATGCGCGCGGCGCGGACCTCCGGTCGGCGGGTAGTCGCGTCGATCCAACGGAGATACGCCTTGCGGTAGAACTGCGCCAGCGTGTCGAAGAACGCCCCGGCGGCCGGGTTGGCAGCGAGGGCAGCCGCGATGTCCTCAGCCAGCTCCGCGCGCTGGGGGCCTTCTGGCGTCAGCTCGACGCTTACTTCGTCGCCCGGCGCCAGGGCCAGATCGCAGACCCGCGACTGGCTCAGGGTGAACGACCATCCGGCGCGGCCGGGCGAGAGCGTCACCCGGACCCGCGTGCCGTTGACGGTGCCGTTTACGTGGTGCACGGCCTTGGCGCCCCACGCGTCGTCGGGGTCAAACGGGACCACCACGATCGCGCGACCGCCCGGGCCGTCAGCGACCAGGGCACCGAACCGCTGAGTTCGCATGGGCCTCATCGTGGCACGACGCGGGCACGACGAGGACTGAGCCTCTCGCAATTGACCGGCGGCGGTTACATAAGTGTAGCTTCCAGGTAAGCCTTCATCGGCGTCGTTTGTCATAGGAAGGAGATAATATTCGATTATAGGTCTTAGTAGTGATGGAGGGGAGGATTTCGGATGGAACAGGAGTCTGGTCAAGACCCAGAGCACGACGGCCCGGCCGGCTCGCAGCCGCCCCCGGATTCCTCCCGCCCTGGTGATACGGGCGTTCCCGGCTCGGGCGTTCCCGGCTCCGGCGCTTCCGGCGCTGGTTCCTCAGGCGCCGATGCAGATGCAGATGCAGATGCTGGCGACGGTGACGGCGACGGTGACGGTGACGGCGACGATGGCGAGAGCGTTTTCGGTCCGTGGGAGGGGCTGGAGGGGACGCTGGGGGCGGCGAGGGAGCGGGAAGAGCTGCTGGCAGGGTTCGCCCCGGGCGGTGTCTGGGACAAGCACCCGCCGGGCCCGGAGCTGGCCGCCGCCCTCGCCCGGGCCGTAGGAGAGGACTGGCGGTGCGCGGCGGCGACCGGCGAGGAGCGCATCGGTCTGCTGCGGGCGATGGCGTCGCTGCAGTCCTGGGCCGGCGCGGGTGTCCTGGGCGTGATCCGGTCGCTGATCCGCGACGACGACCCGGCGTTCCTCGGGCGCTCCCGGCACGGGGACCTGCCCGACGAGTGGGATGACTCCCTGGTCCACGAGATCGCCCTGGCGCTGGCGGTCTCGGCGCCGTCGGCGGGCAGGACGACCCAGGCCGCGTGGGAGCTGGGCGCCCGGCTGCCCGGCGTCGAGCTGCTGCTGCGGGACGGGACGCTGGACATGCCGCGGGCCCGGCTGGTCTCCGAGGTGTTCGAGGATCTGTCCGACGAGAACGCTGCCAAGGCGGAGGAACTGCTGATCCCCCGGTTGACCGAGCCGCCGCGCAAGACCTACACCCAGATTGAGCGGATCGCGACGGCGATCGCGGCCGAGGTCGACCCGGGCCTGGCCGAGCGGCGGCGCAAGGCGGCCGAGAAGCACCGGTCGCGGGTGGTGATGTTCCGCGAGCGGTCCGGCACCGCCGCGCTATCGGGGCGGGACCTGCCGACTGACCAGACGCTGGCCGCGTTCGCGCACGTGAACGCCCGAGCCCAGGTATACAAGGAATCCGGGGCGTTCCCCGAGGAGGGGATGGACCGTCTGAGGGCGACCGCCTACCTCGACATCCTCAATCACATCTCGGCTGAGGATCGCATCGCCTGCGGGCGGCTCATTCCCGACGACGCTCCCGACGACAGCGACTTCCCGGACGACGACGAACCAGACGACGAGGACTCGCGCGGTCCCGGCAATGGCGGCCCGCGCGGCGGCAGTCAGCCGCCCTCCGCCCGCGGTTCCGGCGACGACGCCGGCCCGGGCAACGACGCCAGGCCAGGCGTGGGCGGCGACTCGGGACCGGTCCCGCCCGCACCGCGATCGCCGTCCCCGGGGCCCGCCAACCCGCCCCCGCCCACGCTGACCGATCTGGTCCTTCCGCTCGCCACCCTCCTCGGCCAGGCCGAACGGCCAGGCGAGGGACACGGCCTCGGCACCCTCGACCCCGCCCTGTGCCGCGCCCTCGCCGCCACCGCGACCCTCAGCCCGCACACCACCCTCTGCCTCACCGTCACCGACCCCGACGGCATCGCGATCGGCCACGGCTGCGCCGCAACCGGCCGGCCCGGCCGCCTCGCCCGGCCGCCCGACGGCCCGGCCCCGCCCCTCGTCGCGCTCCCCGCCCGACTCAACCTCACCATCACCGCGGCCCGCCTCGCCGCAATGCTCGCCAGCCCGGACCCGCCCGGTTCCCGCGCGGCCGGCGGCTGGGCCCTCATCCCGTCCGGCATCCCCGGCACCCGTCGGAGCACCAGAGCCACCTCGGGCACCGGGACCGTCACGCACGCCCCGGGAACGGCAGTCGCACGCAGGCCGCAGCGCCCGCCCGGCGACCCGGACTGGTGCCGCTCCTGGACACTCACCCTGCCCAGCGGCCTGCAGACCACCGTGCACCTGGAGCCCGTCCCGACCTACGACTGCGACCACCGCAACGAGTCGCACGCGTACAAGCCCAACGCCGCCCTCCGCCACCTGGTCCAGATCCGCGACTGCACCTGCACGTTCCCGACCTGCAACCGGCACGCCCGCGAGAGCGACTTCGAGCACGCCGTCCCCTACGACCAGGGCGGCCGGACCTGTGGCTGCAACGCCGGAGCCAGAAGCCGAAAATGTCACCGCATCAAGCAGTCGCCGGGCTGGAACGTCACCCAGCCCAAACCGGGCTGGCATCAGTGGATCACCCCCCGCGGCTGGACCTACACCCAAGGCCCCAAGCACTACCCCGTCTGACCGCTGGTTCCTCGGAGCCCTCGCCCAGCTCGTTGCCGGCGGCCCGGTCGGCCCCGTCGGTCTTAGCCGCCCGGATCTGGGTAAACAAAAAGCGACGACCAAGTATCTGGGTCATGGCCGAGCGGTGAATGAGTCCCCGTGATCGGCAGCGTCGGGGGGCGAGTGGGGCTGAAGGTGGCCAGCAGCGTCTTCGGGTGGGTACGTCCGCACTTCCCGGAGGCCAGCGACGGCATTCTGACGTCGGCCGGGATCTGCGAGGGGTTCGCCGGGGCGGGCGTCAGCTCGAGCGTGCTGTTCTTCGCCGGGTTCGCCGGCCTGGTGGCCGGGACGCTGGCCATGGGCGCCGTCGAGTACTCCAAGCTGCGGGCCGAGTACGACCGGCAGGCGGCGCAGCTCGCCGCCGAACGCGTGCTGCTTGAGACCGCGCCCGACGCCGAGTTGGACGAGCTAGCCGACCTCTACGTGTCCCGCGGCCTCTCGCCCAGGCTAGCCAGGCAGGTCGCCGCCGAGCTCACCGCGCACGACGCGCTGGCGGCGCACGCCGAGGCGGAGTACGGCATCACCACCGCCTCCCGTGTCGCCCCGCTCCGGGACGCGATCGCGGTGAGCATCGCGTTCGCGGCCGGGGCGGTGCTGCCGTGGCTGGCCATCGTGCTGATCCCGGGGCCGTCGAGGGCGCCGGTGACGTTCGCGATCGTGCTGGCGGCGCTGGCGGTGACGGGGTGGGTCGCGGCGCGGATCGCGCAGGTCCACCCGCTGGTTCCGATGGTCCGCACGGCCTCCATCGGGGGCCTGTCGATGCTGATCACGTATGTCGCCGGACACCTCCTCCACCCCTAACGGCGGTACCCCGCGCCCAAAGATGATTCGTCGATAATGATCGGTATGACGATCCGATATGACGAGGTGCTCGGCCCGTTGCGGGAAGCGTACGACGGGGGCGCGGCCTGGCGCGACGGGGTGGATAAGGAGCAGTGGAAGCTGGCCGAGCGGCAGGCGTTCCGTGAGCGGCTGGCGCCGGGGGCGCGGCTGCTCGAGATCGGCGCGGGCACCGGCCAGGACAGTTCGTACTTCCAGCAGGAGGGCTTCGTCGTCGTCGCCGCTGACCTGTCGGCGGGGATGGTGGAACGCTGCCGGGCCAAGGGCATCGAGGCCCACGTCATGGACTTCTTGCACCTGGATTTCCCGGCCGGCTCATTTGACGCCGTGTTCGCGATGAACTGCCTGCTGCACGTGCCCAACCACGATCTGCCCGCGGTCCTGGCGGTGGTCCGGTCGATCCTGCGCCCGGACGGGCTGTTCTTCGTCGGCGTGTACGGCGGGAACGAGAGCGCGGAAGGGCCGCTCGACGACGACGGGCACGTGCCGCCGCGCTTCTTCTCCTGGCGCACCGACGAGCAGTTGCTCGGCTTCGCCGCCGACGCTCGCTTCGACGTCGTGGACTTCCACTCCGTCGACACCGACCGCGGCTACCGGTTCCAGTCGCTGACGCTGCGCAGCCCGGACGGGAACCCTGACGCGAACCCGGGCGGGACCCCGGACGGGAAGTAGAACGCCGCCGCCCCGCGCCGGCTAGCCGTCCCGCAGACCCTGCGGGCTGTCCCGCAGACCCCGCGGCGTTACCCACCATTCGGAGGCGACCTCGAGCCCGCAGGCTCGCAGCGCCTCCCGCTTGGGCTCGTCGAGCTGCGCCGTCACGACGACCGCCTGCACGGCGCCGCGCCGCCCGGCCTCGGCCAGGGCGGCGCGGAGCAGCCGGACACCGGTCGTCGGCCAGCGCGCGGCGGGGGTGACCACGAAGTCGTCGATATCGCAGGAGGGCCCGCCCGGATCGTAAACCGGCGGCGCCGGTTTGAGGGTCGCGACGAGGAACCCGGTCAGCTCGCCGTCTTCCTCGCTGACCAGCGTGATGACCTCATCGCTCGCCACCAGGCGCCCCAGGTAGGCGCGGTGCCTGTCGGGCGCGACGGCGGCGGGCCGCCAGAACAGCGGCTGGTACCGGGCGTACTGCTCGCGCCGGATGCCTGCCAGCGCGGTCATAGCGGGGACATCGGCCTGCCCTGCGTTCCGTATCTGCTCACTCACCCGCCCAGCGTTGCACGGCATTCCGCGTGGGGGCAGTCCGGTCCAAGCCGGGGCGAAGAGTTCGACAAATTTCTAAGACGCCCCGAAGTTTCTGTTATGTGCCAGCTCGGACCGGGTCTCCAATGCATGAGCCATCTGAGGCGCAGCTCGACGAGGAGTGCGACGAGAATCGGCCGGCCGGTCAGGCTGCTGTCGATCCTGGGCGCGGCCGCGCTGGTGGCCGGGTGCCTGGCCTACGCCGTGATCACGACGATGGTCACCGCCCCCACAGCGCCGGCCGACCTTCAGGCGCTGGCCGCCCGAACCGGTCAAGCCGCCGCCACGGGAGCCACCGCGGCAACGGGAGCCACCGCGGCAACGGCGGCGACGTCGCCAGGAACGGCGGTGCCGCCCGCGCCCGCCGGCTGGGCGACGGTATTCAAGGACGGCTTCGCCGGCCCGGCCGGTTCCGCGCCCGCCGCCGCGAACTGGTTCTACGACATCGGCAGCGGCTACGGAACCGGCGAGATCGAGCACACCACCAGCTCGACCGGGAACGTCTACCTGGATGGCCACGGGCATCTCGTGCTGAAGGCGACCCGCGACGACGGGGCCTGGACGTCGGCCAGAATCGAGTCCGCCCGCGACGACTTCCAGGCCCCAGCCGGCGGTGAGCTCGAGCTGACCGCGTCGATCGAGCAGCCCGACCCGGCCGACGGCCTCGGCTACTGGCCCGCGTTCTGGGCGCTCGGGTCGCCCATGCGGACGGGCGGCGGGTGGCCGACGTCGGGCGAGCTCGACCTGATGGAAGACGTCAACGGGCTCAACCAGGCCTCGCAGACGCTGCACGACGCGACGGGCAGCGACGGGCACCCGCTGATCGCCTGCCGAGGCACGAAGTGCGAGTCCGGCTACCACGCCTACTCGGTGATCGTTAACCGGGCGAACACCAAGGCCGAATACCTGCAGTTCCTGATCGACGGCCGGGTGACTCTCACGATCACCGAGGCCGAGGTCGGCGCCACCGCCTGGCGCGAGGCGATCGACCACGGCTTCTTCATCATCTTCGACCTGGCGATGGGCGGTAACTATCCGGACGGGGAGTGCCACTGCACCGCGCCGACCGCCGCCACCTCGTCCGGCGCGTCGATGAGCGTGGGCTACGTGGCCGTCTACGAGAAGGGCGGCAACTCGACCCCCAGCGCGCGGCCCACGGCAACGGGCCATATCAGCGGCATCGACGGCCGGTGCCTGGCCAATGAGAACGCGCTGAACACCGGGGGCAACCCGATCGACGCCAGCGCCTGCACCGGCGGTTCCGGCCAGCAGTGGTCGGACTACTCCGATCACACCCTGCGCACCGAGGGCGGTTGCCTCGACGTCGCCGGCGGCGCCACGGCCAGCGGCACCGACGTCGACTGGTACCCCTGCAACGGCACCGCCGCCCAGCTCTGGACGCGCACGCCCGACGGCGAGCTCGTCAATCCGAAATCCGGGCTGTGCCTGACCGACCCGGGCGGCAGCGCGACCGCCCGACTCGACCTCGCCGCCTGCGCGGCCGCCACCGCCCAGCGCTGGTCCGCCCCGACCGCGACCGCCGCCCCGAAGACACCAAGCACACCAAGCACACCAAGCACATCAAGCACACCAAGCACTCCAAAACCAACAAGCACAACAAGCACGAGCACAAGCACAAGCACAACAAGCACCGCCACAGGCGCACCGCCCGCCTCCTTCTGGGGCAACACGGCCGCGATCCCCAAGGCGAAGCAGGTCCTCGAGGTCAGGGTCATCAACCAGACCAACGGCCGGTACCCCGACAGCGAGGTCTACTGGAGCTTCGACGGCACCGAGAAGTCGATCGCCCAGCAGCAGTACATCGGCATGCCCGCGAACTCGTCCGGCCGCATGTACTTCTACCTCGGCTCGCCCGCCAGCAAGTACTACGACTTCATCGAGTTCACCGTCGGCACCGACTCGATGAACGTCGACACCACCCGGGTCGACCGCTTCGGCCTCAAGCTGGCTCTTCTCGCACACACCGACAGCGGCCAGACCCAGGAGATCGGCGAGGACTACGCCACGTTCAAGGAGAGCCGCGCCGCGACCTTCGCTCGATTCGAGGCGTTCGTCCCCAGCCAGTTCAAGAGCCTCGCCACCATCGACGCCCCCTACGGCATCCCGTCGCCCGGCAACGATCTCGCGTTCCAGCCGGGAGGGAAGTACGCGAGCTACTTCACCGCCTACGCGGACGCCCACGGCGCCCAAGCAGACACCACCGCCGACGTCTTCGGCTGCGGCGGAACGCTGTCCGCCAACCCCCCGCTGTGCGCCGCCCTCAACCGCCACGTCGCCCAGCTGCCGGCGTCCGAGCAGTCGAACCCGGCCGACTTCTACCAGGCGGGCCCGGCCAACTACTACGCCGAGTTCTGGCATGAGAACGCCATCAACGGCAAGCAGTACGGCTTTCCCTACGACGACGACGCGAGCCAGTCCTCGGACATCTCCGTCGCCAACCCTCAGTACATGATCGTCGCGGTCGGCTGGTAGCCGTCCGTTAGCAACAAGAAGGGATGCTGGTCATATGGACGAACCCGCCACCGCCCGGACCCGGCTGCGGAGCTTCAGCCCGGTCTTCCCGGTTCGCGACCTGCGGCGCGCTCTCGCACACTACGCATCGCTCGGTTTCGACGTGCAGCCCTACACCGAGGGCGACGGCTACGGTTTCGCCGATCGGGACCGGGTGAGCCTGCACCTGTCCCTCGACACCGGGCACGAGCACGAGCACGAGGGCGGCGACGGCCGCGACCATGAGCACGTCGGCACCGCCTACCTGTACGTCGCGGACGCCGACGCGCTCTACGACGAGTGGACCCGCCCCGGCGTCGGCGGGCTGACCCGGCGGGTCGGCGACACCCCGTACGAGCTGCGCGAGGGCTCGCACGTCGATCCGGACGGCAACCTGATCCGGTTCGGGTCGCCGATGCCGAGCCAGACCGCCGAGCGCCTGCGGCTGCATCTGGAGGCGCGGTACGGGATCGACGTGACCGGGATGACCGACCTCGACGTCGGCGTGTGGCGGGTCGGCCGGGCCGACGGCCCGGACTGGGTGGCCCGGTGGTTCCCGGCCCGCCGGTCGGCCGAGGCGGTGGCGGGCGACGCCACGATCCTGCGCTACGTGGCCGCCCGCGAGTTTCCGGCCGAGCGGTGCGCGGCCGAGGAGCCGGTCTCGACCCTGGACGGCCGGGCCGTGCTGGTGACCGAGTGGGCCGGCCCGGTGCCCCGCCGGGAGCGCCGGGAGGCGATCCGCGGGGCCGGCGGCC
>Ga0302325_10019050_pt1 | contig 14451 bp, 12 predicted proteins | sample Palsa_T0_2_FD_201948 | JGI IMG/M metagenome (GOLD analysis project Ga0302325, IMG submission 201948) | Peat permafrost microbial communities from Stordalen Mire near Abisko, Sweden - Palsa_T0_2 | ecosystem: Environmental > Terrestrial > Soil > Palsa > Peat permafrost | place: Sweden: Abisko... | reverse complement strand
GCGAGAAATTCACCAATTGGATTGACCGCCACGTGCTCGGCACCAAGGACTTTGCCGGCTTCCGCCGCAGTATCGCCGCCGACAACGAAGGGGCCGAATGATGGTAACCATCGAACCCGGTTATACCTCCGACGAAATGATGACCGTCGCCGCGGCCCGGATGCTGCGCGATCGCCAGGTATGTTTCGTCGGCATCGGGCTGCCCAGTGCCGCCTCCAACCTCGCGCGCCTGACCCACGCGCCGGATATCGTCCTGATTTACGAATCGGGAACGATCGGAACACATCCCGATATTCTGCCGCTCTCGATTGGCGACGGTGTCCTGGCCGAAACCTCCGTGGCGGTCGTATCGGTACCCGAGATGTTTACCTATTGGCTGCAGGGTGGACGGATCGATGTAGGCTTTCTGGCTGCTGCGCAACTCGATCGTTTCGCCAATATCAACACCACTGTGATCGGCGATTACCTCAATCCGAAAGTCAGGCTACCCGGGGCAGGCGGCGCCCCTGAAATAGCCACTTCGGCCAACGAAATCCTGATTATCATCAGGCAGAGCAAGCGCGCCTTGGTGGAGAAGGTTGACTTCATCACGTCGATTGGATTCCTCGACGGCGTGCAAACTCGCGCCGATCTCGGTGTCACGACCGCCGGGCCGCGCGCCGTGGTGACCGACCTTGGTATCCTTGCTCCCGACCCTGTCACTCACGAGCTGACGCTGGTCGGTCTCCATCCGGGCGTCGATGTCGAGCACGTAAAAGCTGAGACGGGATGGCCGCTGCGGGTTGCGCCGAAGCTCGAAATCACCAGCCCGCCGACAGACACTGAACTCTCGGTCCTGCGCGATCTGAACACTCGTTCAGCGCAGGCCCATAAGGCGGTGGGATAATGCTCGACTTTATTTACCAGGCGCTTCCGGCGGGGGTGATTTTTGGTGTTGGCAGCCTCAAGCAGCTACCGGCGGAGGTCGATCGGATCGGCGCGTCGCGGGCGCTAGTCCTCTGCACGCCCTATCAGCGCAAGGAGGCGGCCGACATCGCGGCGCTCCTCGGTAGCCGCGCGATCGACATCTATCCTGAAGCGGTCATGCATGTGCCGGTCGAATTGGCCGAACGCGCGCGCGCCGAAACGAGCCGCCTCAAGATCGACTGCCTGTTGCCGATCGGCGGCGGATCGACGACCGGGCTTGCCAAAGCGATCGCGCTTTCGACCCGGCTGCCAATCGTCGCGGTGCCAACCACCTATGCTGGCTCAGAGATGACTCCCATATGGGGCCTAACCGAAGGTGACTCGAAGAAGACCGGCCGCGACCTCAATATTCTTCCGAAGACGGTCATCTATGATCCGACGCTGACGGTGACGATGCCGGTCGGCCTGTCGACGACCAGCGGCATGAACGCGATCGCGCATTGCGTCGAAGCCCTATACGCCGAGAACGCTAATCCGATCATGTCGCTGATGGCCGAAGAAGGTATTCGCGCTCTAGCCACGAGTCTGCCGGGCATAGTGAAGAGCCCGTCCGACCTCGATGCGCGCGGCGAAGCCCTTTACGGTGCGTGGCTTGGCGGCAGCGTGCTCGGCGCGGTTGGCATGGCGCTCCATCACAAGCTCTGCCACGTGCTCGGCGGAACCTTCAACCTGCCGCATGCCGAACTTCATACGGTAATCCTGCCCCACGCGACCGCGTTCAACGCCAAGGCGGCTCCCGATGCGATGCGGCGAATAGCGCGCGCTCTCGGCGCGGCCGAAGCCGCCACCGGCCTGTACGACCTGGAAGTCGCACTGGGCACGCCGACCACGCTCAGCGCTATCGGTATGAAGCGCGAAGATCTCGACCGTGCGGCCGATCTGGCCGTTCAGAATCCTTACTACAACCCGCGGCCACCGACACGCGAGGGGATTCGCGCGCTGCTTGACGACGCCTTTGAAGGCCGGCGCCCACGCGCTTAGGTCCGCGACGACCGGGGTCGTTGCCGGGCTGCGTCAGCTAATCGCGCGATAGTAAGTGGACGCGAATCAATTGGGATGGGGAGAACGATCATGCCCGTGAAAACAGTTTTTGGCTCGCTCGCCAGCTACCAGAAAGGTGGAGTTCAGGCGATCGACGACGACCCCAAGCATTACGCCTTTTCTAATATCTTCGAGGTTGCGTCGAAATCGCGCCCGTACGAGAAGGTCGCGGTCGGCAAAAATATCAAAAATGTGCTGGAAGCGATTCGCGCGGAAGGCACCTCGCCATGGTATACGGCGTCGCACGATGAGTCGGCGCTGATCATGGACGGCGAAGTCGAAATCCGGCTGGTCAAGCTCGACACGCCCGCCGCTCGCGAGGAGCAGGAAGGGACGACGATGCTCGAAGGGCAGCCCAAGGGTAAAAAGATGGGACGGATCGTCGCCCGGCGCGGCCATTTCGCTCTGCTGCCTAAAGGTTCCGCCTACCAGTTTCACGCCGCCAAACCGGGCGTGATCCTGCTGCAGACCATCGAGGGACCATTAACGATCGAGCGCTGGGGCGAAATCTGCCAGAAATAAACTTCCCGCCACAGCGGGTATGCAATTAGAATCAGTTAGCCGCATAAGTTTTTCTGAAGGAGCCAACCATGGAAACTGCGAATCAAGTCAACGAGCATGGCTACCAGATTTTTGAATTGGGCAAGTTCAAGTTTCATCGCGATGCGTACTTCGTGCACATCACGTATCCCGGCGGCACGCACTCGATCGCCGTCGACGGCTTCCTGCGCGCCCTGATGCGCGACGTCGCCTGGGGCTTCTTCTACGGCACCGTCAGCTTCGATCCGGTTTTCGGCACGACCAATCATTACGGCACCGTCGATATTTTCGTCGGCCTGCGCAACGAGTCGTACCACAAGAACAACAAACACTATGTCGAGACGCTCGACTCCAAGGTTGTCATGGCGGTCTTCAAAGATTTACTCGACGACTGGACCAACCAGGGTTTCGATCCCTTCGCGGCGCCCGAGGAGACCGGTAGCGCGTTTGGCGAAAAGCACGGCTCGAACAGCGCCGCCGTCGGTCGCAAGCGCGTAACCGCTGAGCGGATGGTCGGACTCAAGGGCGACGCCGAACTGCGTTCCGATACGAGCGGCTACAAGGTCAATCGGCAGTTCACTGACCATCAGGCCCAGAAGCTCGAGATCTACCCCGAGCCCGGCTTCGAAGATGAAGTCCACGCTTTCGACTTCTTCGACTATCTGACGCGCTCCGACGTGACCTGGAATCCGTCGGTCGTCTCGGCCGTAAAATCCAACCTCGTATGCGCGACGACCGAGGAATACATGCTGCCGGTGATCCACGGTAACGACCGCGTCGAATGGTTCATCCAGTTGTGCGACGAAATCGAATGGATCGTCTTCGACGGCTCGACCGGCAAGCCGCGCGCGCGGGTCAAGTGCAAGCCCGGCGATGTAGTCGCGATGCCCGCCGACATTCAGCATCAGGGGATCTCGCCCAAACGATCGATGCTGATGGTGTGGGAGAACGGCGACCCGACGCTGCCAGACCTGTACTCGAGCGGCAAACTCAAGCCGTATCCGGTCGAGTTCTAAGCATCGGCGCGGATGGACCTGACGGCATTATATAATTCCCGAATCTTTGATTAGTGGCGGACTACATGAATTTTCAAACCAAGCTCTTTATCAACGGTGAGTTCGTCGATTCCACGGACGGCTCGACGATCGATGTTTTCAATCCGCACGACAACTCGCGACTGGCGCAGGTGTCCGAGGCCAAGGCCGCCGATATCGACAAGGCGGTCGCCGCCGCCGGCAAGGCTTTTCCGGCCTGGCGCGATATGGCCGCCGCCGATCGCGGACGGCTGCTCCTGAAGCTGGCGGACGCGATCGAAGCGCATAGCGCCGAACTCGAACAAATCGAGGCGCTCGACACCGGCCATCCGATTCGCGACACCCGCATGCTCGACGTTCCCCGCACCGCGGCGACGTTCCGCTATTTCGGCGGCATGGCCGACAAGGTTCACGGCTCCCTGGTCCCCGTCGATCCGGGTTTCCTGAACTATGTGGTGCGCGAGCCGCTGGGCGTGGTCGGTCAGATTGTGCCGTGGAATTTTCCTCTGATGTTCACGAGCTGGAAAATGGGTCCCGCCCTGGCGTCCGGCAACACCGTCGTCATGAAGCCTGCCGAACTGACGCCGCTCAGTTCGCTCAAGATTGCCGAGCTGACGGCCGAGGTCGGCTTCCCGCGCGGCGTCGTCAACATTCTGCCCGGCTACGGCGCGACCGCGGGCCAGTACCTCGCCGAGCATCCGCAAGTGCAGAAGATTGCGTTTACGGGTTCGACCGTCACCGGCCGCAAGATCGTGCAGGCGTCGTCGGGCAATCTGAAACGAGTACAGCTCGAACTTGGCGGCAAGGGCGCGAACATCGTTTTCGAAGACGCCGACCTGCGGGCGGCGGTCAACGGCAGCGCGTTTGCGATCTTCCACAATCAAGGCCAGGCCTGTATCGCCGGATCGCGGCTGTTGCTGCACGAGCGTATCGCCGATGAGTTCCTTGAATCGTTTCTGCGGCTGGCCGGTTCGATCAGGCTCGGTAACCCGCTCGATGAAAATACCGAGATGGGTCCGCTGACTTCGCCGGGCCATCGCGATCGCGTGCTAACCTACTGCAAGGTCGCGCGCGATGAGGGTGGCGAGATTCTGCTCGGCGGCAAGACGCCCGACAATCCGGAGCTGGCCCGCGGATGTTACGTGATGCCAACGGTGGTGCGGGCGAAGCCCGAAGATCGCGTATGCCGCGAGGAAGTTTTCGGTCCCTTCGTTTCCGTCACGACCTTCAAGAACGAGGATGAAGTGGTGGCCATCGCCAACGGCACGACCTATGGTCTCGGCGGCGGTCTGTGGACGCGCGATTTGTCCCGCGCCCATCGCGTTGCCCGCCATATGGTCAGCGGCATGGTCTGGATCAATTGTTACAAGCGCGCCAACCCCGGCTCGCCGTTCGGCGGGGTGAAGGAATCGGGTTACGGGCGCGAGATGGGTTTTGAGGCGATGCACGAATACACCGACGCCAAATCCATTTGGGTCAACGTCGACGCCAATCTGCCGCCCTACTACCGCCGCTAGGCGACGGTGAGCGCGACGCCGGCTCATGCGAGGATGCCGTGCGAGGTTGCCATGGATGATCTGAAGTTCTACTTCATGCATTTCATGCCGTACCCTTACTTGCCCGCGGATTTCGCCAACCACGATAAGTGGCCGTCGGCGTGGGTGGATTTTTCCAACAGCTTCTATCAGCCTGAGCGCGGCCGCGAACTGTACGAGCGCTATATCGGCGAGATGGTTTTGGCCGACCAGCTCGGCTACGACGGCGTGGTCGTCAACGAGCATCACAATTCGCCCTACAGCATGATGGCGGCCTGCCCGCTGATTGCCGCGGCGATGGTTCCGCAGGTCAAGCGCGCCAAGATCTGCCTGTGGGGCGTGCCGATCAATCTTGAGCTTCCTAACCGCTTGGCCGAGGAATACGCGATTCTTGACGTCATGTCGGGCGGCCGGGTCGAAGTCGCGATTCCGCTCGGCACCGGCATGGAGTACTGGGCCAACCCGATCAATCCGGCGACCGCGCGGGAACGGATGCGCGAAGCGATCGCCGTGATGTTGCAGGCGTGGACAGCCGACGGACCCACTCGTTTCAGCGGCAAATATTTCAACTACCGTTATCTTAACCCGTGGCCGCGTCCGCTCCAGAAGCCGCATCCAAAGGTTTACCTGGTCGGCATCGGCAGCCCGGAGACGATCGAGCTCGCCGCCGAGCTAGGACTCGGCTATTCAGTGGTCTTCGCGCCGATCGAAGCCCAGCTGAAGACTTTCGAACGCCTGCGCGAGTTGTCCGCCGCGCGGGGCCACGCCGTCAAACCGTCCGATACCCCGATTGGAGTGATGGCGTACGTCGCCGACACAGAAGCTGAGGCCGAGCGCGAATTCAAACCGCACGTCGGTTATTTCTTCGAAAACCTGTTGAGGACATCGCCGCGTTTCCTGGCGCCTCCGGGGTACGTCGGTCTCGAACAATTCCACGCCCGGGCTTCTAGCGGCCACGACAAGGCCCACGGACACTTCGACTGGAATTCCGCGACGCAACATTCGAGAATAATCGCCGGCACTCCTGAACGCGTCGCGGAAACGATCGCGCACTGGGCCGACGAGGCGAATAGCTCGACCATCGTGTGCCACCTTCACTTGGGCGATATGCCACACTGGAAAACCGTCAAGAACCTGACGCTGTTCGCTGAGCAGGTGATTCCGCGGTTGCGCGGCAAAGTGGCTCTGCGTGCCGGAGCCGTGCCGGAGGAATCGGTTCTGCCGCTCGGTAAGTAGCAGGCGCCGTATCATCAAGATGGCCGACAAACCCAACTGGCAGAAGGTCTTCAAGCAGGAGTTTCACGTCGTTAACGGCGTCAAGACAGCCGTACTGCGGGCCGGCCATGGCGATCCGCTGGTGTTCTTTCACGGCGGCGGAATTTTCCACGGCTTCGATTTCGCCGTTCCGTGGACCGAGCACTTTGACGTCGTCATCCCTTATCATCCCGGCTTCGGCGACTCCGGCGACATTCCCGATCTCGGCGATATGCACGACTACGTGCTGCACTACCTCGAGCTTTTCGATCAACTGGGCTTTCCGGGCAAGATACGGCTGGTCGGCTTCTCGATGGGCGGCTGGATGGCGGCGGAGTTCGCGATGGAACATCGGCGCCGCGTCGAGAAGCTCGTGCTGATAGCGCCCGCCGGCCTGCGCGTGCAGGAACATCCAGGCGAGGACCTCTTCAGGATTCCCCCCGAGCAGATGCCGTCTTACCTCGTACACGATCTCAATGTGATCCTGCCCCATCTGCCGAAGGAGCCGGACGCCGACTTTCTGGCGGCGCGCTATCGCGAATCGACGACCCTCGCGCGCATCATGTGGGAGAAGCCCTTCAGCATCCGGATGCAGCAGTGGCTGTTTCGCATCAACGTGCCGACGCTTATTGTGTGGGGCGAGAATGATCGCATCCTGCCGGTGGCGCAGTCACAATCGTGGGCGAAACTGATCGGCGGCGCAGTGGTGAAAACTTTCAGCAAGGCCGGCCACCTGGTGCTCGACGAGAGTACGACGGCGGTGCGGGCGGTGTCGGATTTCCTGACCTGAACATCAATACGAATCAACCCGAAAGGATCAGTCATGACCGAAGACGAAAAAAGGCAGATTGCGACTCTGATGGCCGAGGAACATGTCGCCGTTATCTCGACGGCTGGCGAGGAATGGCCGACGGCGACGCTCGAGGCGTTCGCCGAAACTCCCGAATTGGACCTCATCGTCATCATGGGCGAAAAGGCCGAACGGGTTACCAACTTTGCGAAGCGGCCTCATGTCACGTTCCTGGTTGTCAACCGCTACGGCGAGGTTACCAAGTTCCAGGTCAAGCGGCTGGCGGGCCGCGGTGTAGCTCATGAAGTCGCTTCGGGCAGCGATGAATGGAACCATCTGAAGAAGATCTTCCTCGCCAAGAATGCTTTCGAGGAGCCCTTTTTCGGCAATCCGACGCTCAAGATGTTCCGGATCAAGCCTAAATATATGAAGTACGCAGACGGCCTGCAGCCGCCATTCACGGTCGAGCTCTAGGCAATCATCTCGCTCCAGCGGCGGAGACTAACGACTCGCGATCGCTCGGGCGCGGGCCGTCCGCGCGATGAGGTCCCACGTCTCGAAGACGTCGGCCGCGCTGGTGCGAGCGTTGCCGATTGCCATCCGAATCGCCAGCCGCCCACGCAGCCGGGTGGTCGAGATAAAGGCGAAGCCGGTGCGATTGACCTCATCGACCACTCGCTGATTGTGGGCGTCGAGCGCCTCACCGTCGTCGACGATTTCGCGCGGCGCATGGCGGAAGCATACCGTCGAGAACGGATGGGGCGCGAGAATCTCGAAATCGCCCGCGGCTTCGAATCGCCGGGCCACTTCATCCGCCCAGGCGACGTGATTGCGAATCACCGCCGCGATGCCCCGTTTGCCGTAGGCGCGCAGCACGAACCACAGCTTCAGGCCGCGAAAACGCCGCCCGAGCTGCACGCCATAATCCATGTAGTTGCGGACGTCGGTCTCGGGGGTTTCCAGAAATGCGGGAATCAGGCTGAAGGCGCGGCGTAGAATCAGCTCGTGGCGCGTGTAGAGGACCGACAGATCGATCGGCACGAACATCCACTTGTGCGGATTGACGACGATCGAGTCGGCCAGCTCGCATCCGTCGAGCACCCATCGCAACTCGGGCACGATCGCCGCGGGTCCCGCGTAGGCCGCATCGACGTGCAGCCAGACCTGATGCGCCCGGCATACTGCAGCGATTGCGCGCACCGGATCGATTGACGTCGTCGAGGTCGTACCGATCGTCGCCGCGACGCACATCGGCTTGAATCCGCGGACGCGATCTTCCGCGAGTATCCGATCGAGCGCCGCGGGATCCATTCGGAACGCATCGTCTGTCGGAACCTTGACTACATTGTCGCGGCCGATTCCGAGCAGGATAGCGTCCTTTTCGATGTGCGAATGGGTTTCCGCCGTGCAATAGACGCGCAGCCGCGGAAGGTCGCGGCCGGCGGTGCCCTGGTTGCGCACATCCAGGTCGAGCGATTCGCGCGCGGCCGCAAGCGCGTGCAGTCCCGATACGCTTGCGGTGTCATAGACGACGCCGAACAGTCCGCCGGGCAATCCCAATGCGTCGCGCAGCCACTCGAGCGCCTTTTCTTCGACCTCGGTGGCGGCAGGCGAGGTGCGCCACAGCATCGCATTTACATTCAGTGCGGCGCTTAACATTTCGGCAATCACGCCGGCTTCCGAACCGGTAATCGCGAAGTAGGCGAAAAAGCGCGGCGAGTTCCAATGCGTTATTCCCGGTAAGACAATGCGTTCGAAATCGTCGAGAAGATCGTCGAGCGGCTCGGCCTCGTCGGGCATCGAGGCGGGAATCGCGCGCGCGATCTCGCCGGGAGCGCTGCGCGAGAACACGGGAAAATCACGGGTGCGCTCGAAGTAGTCGGCGATCCAGGCGGAGGCGCGGGCAAGCGCGGCGGCAAATTCCTTAGGTTCCATCAAATTTGGACGGCCGGCGCGACGATCGGCACTCGGGCGATGATCGGTACTCGGGCGCGCCGCACTCACAGCCTGTTTATCGCGCCGGTAGACAAAAGAACAGTATCGCAGCAGGCATAAAAGCGGCGCCCCGTTTGAGACGGGGCGCCGCTCATGATGACGATTTATGTTCGCGGTCCGATGCGGTTTCAGTTGCCGCCTGCCGCCACTTCCGCCGACTGCGACGTCTGCTCATAGCGCGAAACGAACTTCGGCCGCGCCCATGCGATGTAGCAGGGCAGGACGAGCACGCCCGCGATCATGTTGGTGCCCATCAGGAACATCAGCAGGATGCTCATCTCGCTGTGGAACAGCAACGGTGAAAACGCCCACAGCGCGATACCGCCGACCATGACTGCGAAGGTGCTGAACACCGACGTGCCGGTCTTCGTGATCGCGATCTGAATCGCGTCGTTGATCGACATGCCGCCCATCACTTCGTCGCGTATCCGGGCCACCGTGTATATGCCGTAGTCGATGCCCAATCCGATACCCAGCGAGATGACCGGGATCGTATCGATCGTCAAGCCGATGTCACGCAGGCGCAGATAAATGAAAGCGCCGAAATTCGCGAGCACGCAGGCGAGCAGGAAGAGCATGCCGGCCGTGAACGAACGGAACGAGATGATCGAGAACAGGCAGACCGCCGAAAGAACGAACGTGATGTTGAGGAAGTCGAGCTGCTTCAACACCTTGTCGGCCGCCGCATAAAGGCCCGCGGTCGAACCGAGATATTGCACCTGGATGTGCTTGAATGTCGGATCGTTCGAAACCCGCTCGGCGACGAACGTCTGCAGCCGCTGCTCCAGCAGTTCGAGCGCCCGGGTCGTATGGCCCGGCATCAGGATCCGGATACAGGCGTCCTGAGCCGCCGGCGGCGCGAGATATTGTTCCATCTCACCCGGCGCTGTGGCCGTGCTGTAGAGATACTGCAGGTTGCCGGCGAGCTGAATGTCGTCGGGCACGGCAAGGAACTTCGGATGCCCATAATGAAGGCTCTGATCCGACGGCATGATGATTCGCGTGGAAAACGTGACCACGTTGTAGATGTTGGGATCCTCGAGCAGGTAGTTGAGCATGTCGTAGCTCATCCGGAGGATGGCGGGCGACAGGGCCGACTCGACGTCTGGAAATGCCGGCATGTTCGAAATGATGACCCAGCCCTCATCGGTCGGAAAGTAGTGATTGATCGCCATGAGGTCCTGGTTGACCTTGGCGGTCGGGCGGTAAAGCGGCGTGCCGGGGAAGCTATATCCGACCGGCTCGCGCAGGCCTGACGTGATACCCCAGATGAGCACACCCAACGCCACCACCAGAATTCCGCCGCGCAGGCGACCGGGAGTAACCGGAATCTTCGACAGCCGGCCGAAGGCGCGCTCAACCCACATGTACATGCCGGTGACGGTCTTGGCGTCGGACCGGACCTGCGGCAGTGGCAGAAAGCTCATCAGGATGGGCTGGAAAACGAAGACCATCGTGAGGCTGCCGGCGAGCCATACGGCGCCCGCGAAGCCGATATGTTCGAGGACCGGAATACCGCCGAGTGCGATAAATACGATGCCCGCGATGTCGGCGATAATCGACAGGAACCCTGGCGGCAGCATCTGATCGGTCGTCGCGATACAGGCCGCGAACTTGTCTCGCAACCGATCGATCTCGTCGTAATATCTGCCTTGCCACTGGATTCCATGGCTCACGTCTCGAGCCGTTAATATGAACGGTATGACCAGCATGACCGGGTCGAAGTCGTACTTCATGAAGCCGACGAATCCGAGACCCCAGATGGCGGAGAAAGTTCCGGTGATGATCGGCGCCCACCAGCGGCTGCGCTGGGCGAGAAAGATGTACAGAATCATGATCATCGCGGCGACCGACGCGAGCAGGATGCCGACGACAGCGGGTTCATAATAGTAGCCGTAGCCGCGGACGATTGGCTCGCCAGCCACGTAAATCAGGTGGTTGGAGTCCTGGTACTGGTTGACCAGCGCACGAATGTCGAAGAAAAGCTCCTTGTAGTTGAAGCCCTCCTCGTTGAACGATGCGCGAACCACCGCCGCCTTGTTGTCGGGACTGACCAGCGACCCGATACGATCGCGGTAGATCGTCACGTTGCGCTTGAGCAGATCGATCTCGCCCTGATTGGCCGGCAGATCCGGATACATGAAGGTCTTGGCGACCAGCGCTCCGGGCACCGCCTTGGCAAAGGTCACGCGGTACGATGCGAGCGAGAAAACTTCGTTGTGGTTGACGCCGGGCAGACGGTTAACGTCGCGCGTCAGGTCCTGGATGATCTTGAGGGTAGGCAGGTTGAAGATGTCGCCGTCCTTGACCTCGACCATGAAGGTGACGGTGTCGGCGCCGCCGAAGCTCGCGTACTTCTCCGTCAGCAGGACGTTGGGCTGATTACGCGGGAAGAAATCGACGAATTTCGTCGAGATTTGCACGTGCGAGGCAAGGTAACCCATCCAGATCGTAAGTCCGATCAGGACAAGTCCAATCGGCACCCGAAAGCGCAGAATGTTCTCGCCGAGATTGATGTACCGTATGAAAGACCCTTCTTTGGGTGCGCTACCGTGACTCATTTTTGTTCCCCGATCGGATCCCACTGATTACCATTCTCGGTTCGCAGAATCGTTCCGCTCAGCCCAACCGCAAGGCCAAGATGATTGGAGGCGGTTATGTCAGTCAGATCCTGGAAAGTCGGATCCTTAAGCGTCCATTCGCCGCCCGGAACGCCTTCGAAGATAGTTCCCTCGGCGCCGGCCATCCAGACTTGTCCAGGCGTGGACGATGCCGTCGCGACCGAGGCCGCATAGATGGACCGCTCGCTCGGGACCTTGCCATCCTGCCAGGTTTTACCGCCGTCCTTGGAGGTGGCGAAAACGCCGCTCTGCCCCGCCACCAGCACGTTCTGTGCACTCTGCGGAACCACCGTGAAGTAAGGCGGAATCGTAAAGTCCGCCACCTGGCCGCCGCGCTGGACCTGCCAGGTCTTACCGCCGTCGGCCGAGTGCAGGATGGTCTGGAATTCACCCACTACCCAGCCGTTGGCAGGGTCGGAAAAGGCGACGCCATAATAGGTCAGGTTATTCAGCGACTCGACGTGCCAGGTCTGGCCGCCGTTGTCGGTCCACAGGATCGCGCCGTGGTCGCCGACCGCAACCACTTGCGTCTCGCTGATCACCGAGATCGCGAGCAGCCGGTTGGTCGTCCCGGTGTGCTGCACGATCCAGGACTTACCGCCGTCGGTCGTGGCCATCATCAGGCCGAGCTCGCCAGCTATCCATCCGGACTTTCCGTTCGGCGCGAACGCGATGGAATAGAGATCGTAATCCTGGTGAAGGATGGTGCCGGGTTGTCCTTCGTTCAGATGCGTACGCGCCCAGGTAACGCCCCCGTCGATCGAAGTCAAAAGGGTGCCGTTAGCGCCGACCACGAAGCAATCACTGCTGCCCGGCTTGATCGCAACGCCATAAAGCTGATCCCACGGCCGGATTACCATGGTGCTCGGCTTTATCGGCGGCAATGGTGGTTCGCATCCGGCCAAGGTCATAAAGACAAGGACGGCGGCGGCAAGTGCCAGAAATGGATTTCTTGTTGTCACTGCAATATTTGGCCTGGTTTTTTGCTGGACACAGACTTAACACTCAGGGCGCCTCGACGTTGGACTAATACGCCGCCTGGCCCCACTTAGTTCTCCGTTTACCTTCGACCTGGTCGTTGATAGAAAACCGCTCGCCGACCCGCCCCTTTTTCCGCCCGCCCCCTTCATACCCCACTTCGCTTCTTACGGCTCGTGGCAGCGCTCCGCGATTATCGGACAAACTCCGATAGTTCTTTTAGCCCCGCCTAGTCAAGCCCAAACAGGAAATTTCTCAAACCTACCGGACGGCCGCATTGAGGAAACGCAGGGCATTGGCGCCTCTCATCGCGTCGATCTCGACGGCGCTAAATGCGCCCATCCTGCCCGCTTCGTCAAGTACAGCGCCCGGGGGTATCTCGCGCGCATCGAAAGGATAATCCGTCCCCACCATCATTTTGTCGGTGCCGATTCGGGTCCCGAGCAGAATGAGGTTCCCGACGTCGTAGGTCAAGGTGTCGGCCCAGAATGAACGCACTAACTCGAGGGGATTGACCGGCAGCCGCGCGGCGGGCGACTGCGTATGCTCCCAGAAAAAACCCATGCGTGGCGCAACCCAGCAAAGCGGACCGCCGCCGTGAGCCAGGCAGATCCGCAGGTTGGGCAGCTCGGTCATCACGCCGCCGAAGATTAGCGTACCGGCGGCAACTGCGGTTTCGACCGGCATTCCGACCGTCTGGTAGAGCCCCTGCAAGGCAGCCCGCTTGAAGCTTTCAGGCACCGAAAACGGCTCGTTGGTCGGATGGATAAACAGCGGGCACGAGAGATCCGCGGCGGCCTTGAAAAACGGCCGCAGCGCCGGAATATGCAATCCGTCGCCTGCGACGTTCGCGCCAATCTCGATTCCCGCGAGCTTCAGCTCATCGCGTGCGCGAACCATCTCGGCGATCGCGCTGTCGGCGTCCTGCAGCGCCACCGTGCCGAGCCCGATAAAGCGCTTCGGATGCTCGCTGACCATCCGCGCCACGAAGTCATTCTGATAGCGGCTGAGTTCGGCGGTCCCCCGCGGATCGCCCCAATAACCGAACGTTATCGGCGTCGGCGAGATGACCTGGATGTCGACCGCTTCGCGGTCCATGTCCTCGATTCGCCGCGCGGCGGACCACGCCTGATCGGTGAGGCGCCGGTAGGCTGTCGATCCAAGCACGATCTGCGCCGCGTCAGGACCGTCGGCCTCCAGATGGGGCCATCGTTCGTCGCCGTAACGCTTCGCCAGCGCTGGCAATTCCCTGGGGAAAACGTGGGTATGAAAATCGACCCGAAAGACCTTATCAGCCATCAGCCCGCCGACTCCCGGACGTGCCCGCGCTTACCCGGCTTGCCTGCCGCCTTGGTCTTCTTCTTATCTGTGGTCGCGATGTTCCCGGCGGCAGCGCCGTCGCTCTCGCTGACGCCGAGCCGGCCAATCGCCTGAACATCGTCGATCGGATGGCTCGTGTCGTCACTGCTGTTGCCTTCGATCGCGGGCATCATCGACGGGCCGGCAATGTGCCGATCCTTGCTCGGTCCGACGCTGCGCCACGTATCAAGCGTTTCGGGCACCGCGGGCAGCACACGCGGACGATGGTCGTCGGCCGTGATCTGGCCGTGTTCTGTACAAAATTCGATTACAAAGTTGTTCGCCTCGTCGCGCAGATAGATACCCATCGAGCCCGACGGCGCGTGGCGCAGCAGGTC
>Ga0302325_10019047_pt1 | contig 14452 bp, 13 predicted proteins | sample Palsa_T0_2_FD_201948 | JGI IMG/M metagenome (GOLD analysis project Ga0302325, IMG submission 201948) | Peat permafrost microbial communities from Stordalen Mire near Abisko, Sweden - Palsa_T0_2 | ecosystem: Environmental > Terrestrial > Soil > Palsa > Peat permafrost | place: Sweden: Abisko... | reverse complement strand
GGAGTGTATCTTTCCGCGCGCGGGCACCGCACTCGCTCCGCCTTCAGGAAGTACCCTCCCAGACGGCGTCCTTTAAGAGCGAGATCTGGCGCCGTTATTGTCTTCGCGGCGGCAAAGTCAAACGGCGCCGAATTTTCTCCGATGAATCAGAGCGCTCGCGCCGAGCGTTTTTTCTGAAAGGCGCAGCACTCGGATGATTCTTTGACGCCCCTCTTCGTCATTGCCGGACTTGATCCGGCAATCCATGCGGCATCGACGAGTCACTATGGACCACCGGGTCAAGCCCGGTGGTGACGAATTGAGAAAGTCGCTGACCTGTGATTATGGATTCCGGACTTGCCGCTGGTGCGGCAATCCGAATGACAAGAGGAGAGGCATCACGCCCACGCAGCTGAACATGAAGCTCATTCTGGGTTCGGGCATCGCGCCGTGGGATCGGTAACGCGAGCGCAGGCTTCCTCCCGCCCCGCTTTAGCGGGGAGGGGGGACCATCCGCAGTGAGTGAAACGAGCGGGGGATGGTGGGAGGGGCGCAAGCCATCGCCTTTTTTGAAACGGAGGCGAAGCGTCGATGGCGACGCCCCCTCCACCACCCTTCGCTTGCGTCGCAAGCTACGGGCGGTCCCCCTCCCCCGCTTCGCGGGGGCGGATAAGAGCGGCTGCGCCTCGACGTAGTCCGCGATGCACCGCTATTTGCAGTATTTTCCGGTGGCGTTGATGCCTGCTACCGGGACTACGGCATGGAACGTCCCATCCGGCAATTTTTGAACGCTCGCCACATAATCGTAGCGATCGGTGTGAATGTGTACACCGCCGCCGGTCATCGACCAGGTGCCGTGCCCGCTCATACTGTTGGAGTACGCGCCGCCGGCGCCGTACGAGCTGGCGGAGCCGTTGTCCCAGCAAATGCTCCTGCCGGACAAATCCGCCGAGCTCACGGGCGCCGCCGACGCTGCTGAAACAACAGCGAGCGACAGCGTCGATGCCGCAGTCAATGAGAGAAGATGTCGCTTCATGTGGTGTCTCCTGATTTCTAGACCGAATGACCCGCGGTGGAAGCCATCACACTACCCGCACTTTGCCCTTCTCGCCGAGGGCGCAGTCGAGCGCGGCGCGGTCCCATTTTCCCAAATCCGCCGCCGAATCGTAAGTCGATTGCAAAAACTCCATCAGCGCGGCTTGCGGATCGGCGGCTTGGCGCACTGCGTCGTAGGGCAAAATGAACTGGCCGAAATCGTTGAAATAAAACGCCGCCGCTGGGCGCACTTTCGCCGCGGCAAAACCCTCGGGCTCCGGATAGGCGTAAGAGTAATACGCCGGATAATCGATCGGGCCGCCGCCCGGCCAAAACCCGGCGCTGGAGACTTCGTGCGAATAGGCTTCGCGCGCGACCGCAAGCGACAGCCCCGGCGTGGCGCTGGTGGTGAGCAGCGGCGCCGGCCGGCCGGAAAAGCGCGTCACCGCGAGATCGAAGCTGCCCCAGAAGAAATGCACCGGGCTCGCCTTGCCGAGAAACCCGGTGCGGAAAAGCGCGAAGACGCGCGCGGACGCGGCGAGGACGCGGAAATGCCGGGTGGCGAAGTCGCGGTCGTAAGCCGCGTTGGCGCGGTCTTGCGAAAACGGTACGGCGTTCTCGATCTCGTTCGGCATTTCATCGATGCGCACCGCGACGCCGAGCGCGGCGAGCGCTTCCATCACCTCGCCGTAGAATTCGGCGACCGAGACCGGCCGCAGCATGATCTGGCGGACATGGCCGTCGCTTGTGCGCAGCCACAGCACGTGGTCGAGAAAGTCGAAGTCGATCGACAGATCGCGGCCGTCGAGCGGGATCGGCCCGGTGCCGAGCCCGCGCACCGTGACGTAGAGCGTGACGCCCCAGGAATGATTGAGCCAGGGCGTGAGCTCAAAGCGCACCTTGCCGATGATCTGCGTCCACAGCCGCAGCGCGGCGTAAGTGTCCTGCCAGGCGGCCAAGCGCAGTTCGGGCCAGGCGGCATCTTTGGCGATTTGCGTCACCCGGATCCTCCCGTCTCGTCCTACCGCTTTCGGTGACGATCGCCTAGCGCATCTGCGCCGCTACGCATCGTCATACGCGGGCGACCGGGCAATCGCGCGGTCACGCGCGGGACGCGCTATCGCCCGAAGTGGCCGGCCCGGCTGTAAACTTGACCCGCGTATCCATGCTGAGCCTCAGTTTGCCACCACGTTACATTCAATTTTACGTAATTTTCTGCCGGGCCGTTAACGCACCGTGGATAATATCGCGCTTGCCTTTCGCAACGGCGCACAACAAACGACATAAAGGCTGTTCGCAATGAGTTTTGGAACACGCACGTCCATTCGCGCGCCAGGCCCGGCGCCCGCGAGCAAAGAGGCTTGCCCGCGCTGCCGCGGCATCGGCTGGGCGCGCGAGCGTGGCAGCAAGATCGTCTGCAAGGCGTGCAACGGCACCGGCAGGGTTGACGCCAAAAAGGCGCGCGCCTCCTGATCGGCCTCACACTTGACCCCACACTTGAAATTCTCCGCGCCTGATCCTTTCGGAAAGCCGGCGTCACCCCGGCGACGACGTCGGAGGGCGCGTCTCCGGCTTTTCCCTCGCCGGCCGGGCTGAACCGGCGCACCGCCACGCTTGCCTGTGCTACAAACCGCAGCGGGCTTTGTCTCGGGGGGCAATCATGGCGGATCGGAAATGGTACGTCGCGAATAACGGCCGGCAGGAGGGCCCGTATTCGGACCAGCAACTGCGCGCGCTCATTGCGAGCGGTAGGGTCGGCGGCGACACGCTGGTGTGGTCCACCGGCATGGAAAACTGGACCAAGGCCGAGGCGATACCCGGCTTGATCGGCAGCGCGCAGCGGCCGCCGCCGATCCCCTCGTCCGCCGCCGCGCTGCCGCCGGGCGCCGTGCAACACTTTGCGACCCAAGCCTTTGCAACGGACGTGCGGGTATGGCCGCTGCTCGGCCGCGCTATCGTCATGGCGCTCGGGCAATTGTTGATCGTGCCGGCGCCGTGGGCGGTGACGAGTTTCTATCGCTGGTTCGTCGGGCATCTGCACGTGCCCGGACACCAGCGTGTGGCGTTTGCCGGCCAGCCCGGGGACATCTGGTACATTTTCATCCTCAACGCGCTGTTGGGCTATGCCGGCGTTGTTAACTCCTATCTGCCGCTCATAACCATTGTGCTGACGCCGCTGTTTCTCCTCATCATCACGCGCTGGTTTGTGCGCAATCTCACTTGGGACGGTCAGGCCGCGCCGCTCCGCTTCACGGCGACCTATTGGCCGATGCTTGGATGGTATCTGCTCGTGATCGTCTCCGTGTTCAGCATCATCGGCTGGGCCTGGGTATGCACGGCATGGACGCGCTGGATGTGCCGCCGGGTCGAGGGCGGCGCGCACGCGTTGCAATTCACCGCCAGCGGCTGGGGACTGTTGTGGCGCGCGGTGCTGTTTGCGCTGTCGTGCATTTTCATTGTGCCGATCCCGTGGACCTTCCACTGGTACATACGCTGGATGGTGTCGCAATTCGCGCTCGGCAAGAGTGAACAGGCGCTGGCGGCGTAACTAAGAGACACGCTGCGAAAACGCCTCTCCCCGGCCGGGAGAGGTGGTCAAATCCTCTAGCGCAACGACCAAGATTCGTATGGCAGACGGGAGGTTGCGGCGATATCCTTAAACCCATGCGCGCTCTCGACGCCGCTCATCTCGGGCTGATGCTGCTGGCGCTTACGCTGGCTTACGTCGTCCCGTTCGAGCTGTTGTTGTTCGCCTATGTCGTGCTCGGTCCGGCGCACTACGCCACCGAGATTTCCTGGCTGCACGACCGCAAATATTTCGTGCCGCATCACGCGGTGGCGCTGGCGCTCGCCGCGGTCGCGATCCTGATTGCGTTTCTCGACAGCGCGTCGTGGTTTGGCTTTGTCATCTGGGGCAGTTTGGTCGTCTGCGCGCTGATCGTGACCGCGGATAGCGGCATGCAGGTGATGTTGCTGTTTGCCGGAGCCGCCGCTCTGACTTTGATCATGTACCTTAATGCGCCGTGGCTGGGCGTGATCGGGATCTTGCTGCCGACATTGATCCATGTGTCGCTGTTTACGCTCATTTTCATGGCGCTGGGCGCGCTGCGGTCGCGCAGCGCCTTTCAAGGCGCGCTGATCGCCATCTATATCGCGGCGATCCTGCTCATCATCCTTGCTCCACCGTCGGCGGCGACCGCCATCCCCGTATTCGCCACAGCAGCGAAGACCTATTTCGGAAACGTCGCCCCGGCACTAAGCCACGTCTTCCGCGTCCGTGGCATGACGCTCGACGGCCGGCTGACCGGTCTGTTGGCTTTCGTTTACACCTATCACTACCTGAATTGGTTCATCAAAGCCGAGGTCATCCGCTGGACCAACATCCCGCGCAGCCGGCTCGCGGTAGTGGTCGGCGCCAGCGCGGCATCGACCGCACTTTATTTTTATGATTACACGATCGGCTTCGCCGTGCTGCTGGCGTTCAGCCTGCTCCACGTCGTGCTCGAATTCCCGCTCAATGCGCTTGCCGCGCGCCAACTCGGCGCAGCGCTATGGCGAACGGCACAGCCGAAACGCCCAGTCCGCGCCGGCCCGGCGCGGCGTCCCTGAAAGGTGGCCCGGACGACCGCCAACACAGAGCAACCGGCGCTACAGCTTGAAAAGCTTCTCGGCGTTGCCGTGAGCGATGCGCTCGCGGTCGGCAGCGCTGACCGGTAATTGCGTGAGAAAGGCGCGCGCGTCCGCCATCGACTGATAGGGATGGTCGGCGGAAAACATGATGCGCTCGACGCCGCCGAGCTCGAGCAACAGCGCGAGGAACGTCGCCGGATAATTAAAGCCGCTGATTGTGTAGTGCACGTTGTCGCGCAGATACGCGCTGATCGGGCGCTTAAGCTTGGTGACCTCCGGCGCCATGATGTCGACGCGGCGAAACATGGCAGCCAGCCCCTCGCCGAGATGGCCGATGATGATTTGCAGCTTCGGATAGCGATCGAACGCGCCGCCGAGGATCAGGCGAATGATGTGCACCGCGGTTTCGATGTGCCAGCCCCAGCCGGGGCCGGAGAACATCTCGGTGACCAGCGGTGAGAAGCCGCCGAACGACGCGTCGATCACCGGCTGCGGCGGCTTGGTCGGATGCAGATAGATCGGCACGCCGAGCTTTTCCGCGGATTCGAGGATCGGCCAAAAGAACTTGTCGTCGAGGTAGCGCCCGCGGTGATGGCCGTTGATCACGGCGCCGACAAATTTTTGCTCGCGCACGCGCCGCTCTAGCTCTTGGGCGGCCGTTTCCGGTTCTCCGGTCGGCAGCACGGCAAAGCCACCGATGCGCTTTGGATTTTTCTTGATCGCGGCGGCGAGGAAATCGTTGGTGTCGCGGACCAGCGCGAGCGCGTCAGCCTTCTCTAATTGCTCGACGCCCGGCGCGGTCAGCGACACGATCTGCACATCGATGCCAGCCGCATCCATGGCGGCGATGCGCTTTTCGCCGAGATCGCACAGCTCCGGAATGACTTTCTTGGCGCGGGCGTTGTTGAACTTTTCGGCCTGCTCCTTGAGATCGCGCCCCGGACCGTCGAGAAACGCCGGAGTGGCAAAGTGTTCTTCGAGCGTGATGGTGCGCATAAATCCTCCCATTCGCCGCGCTTTTTCGCGCGCGCTGGTGATAAACCGTCTGCGCCAAGGCCGCCAGAGCGCGGCAATGCCATCAGCCCCGCGAATTGCGCAACACGACGCAGGCGCCGCCGGCAGCCGTGAGCCTGGCGCATAATTTGTCGAGCGGCGCGCGGTCGTCGTCGGCAATGGTGATGATGTAGCGCCGGGCCCGGCCCATGCCCGGTATCTGTTTGTGCAACACAATCGGCTCGCGGTCGCCGATCAGGGCGGCATAACGCTTCTGCACATCGCGGTAGATTTCCCACGCCTTGCTTTCGGACAGATGCGCGGCGATCTCGACGCCCCAGCGCGGCACGTAAGCGGCGATGCTTTGCGCCTTCTCCTTCGGCGCCAGAATGAGATTGGCGAGGCGCGTGCAGGGCACGCCCTGCGGGATGGTGGTGTCGGCGTTCTCTGGCGGCGACGGCGAGGCCCATTCGTCCGCGGTCCAGCCGGTGATGACGGCGACGTAGTTGCGCGTCTCCCCCGGCAGCGCGCGCGTGCCGGCGAGCCATTCGCTGACGCGGCCGGGCCCGGCATTGTAGCCGGCGGCGGCGAGGCCAAGGTTGCCGAAGCGGTCGCGCAGCTCGCGCAGATAGCTCGCCGAATGTTTGAGCGCTTCGATCGGATCGAACGGATCGGCAAGGCCGTGCCAATCCGCGGTGCGCGGCATGAATTGCGCGATGCCTTCGGCGCCTTTGCGGCTGACAGCAAGCGCGTTGAAACGGCTCTCCTGCCAGATCACGCGGGCGAAGAACTCGACCGGCAGGCCGTTCTCCGCCGCGTCCTGTTCGACTGCGCGGCAGATATCGTCGGCGGTCGGCGGATTTTGCGCCGGCTGCGCCTCCGCCACCGGCGGCGTCGCGCCGGCCTGTGCGTTGGCGCGCGCGCTTAAGAAGGTGAGCGCACACGCCAGCATTATTGAGGCGAAACGAGCCATTGCGGTTCAACGCGGCAAACGCGCGGCGGTGCCGTCCGGCCTTTAGCTTACGTGGCGGCACCCTTATCCTTCAGCGCCGCGCCGATTTCGTCGAGGACTTTCGGATCTTCGATGGTCGCGGGCATGGTCCAGCTCTCGCCGTCGGCGATCTTCTTCATGGTGCCGCGCAAGATTTTTCCCGAGCGCGTCTTCGGCAGGCGAGCGACGGCGATGGCAAGCTTGAATGCCGCCACGGGGCCGATTTTTTCGCGGATCAGCGCGACGCATTCCTGCTCGATCTCCGCCGGCGGCCGGTTGACGCCGCTCTTGAGCACAATGAAGCCGCACGGCACCTCGCCTTTAAGCTCGTCCTTGATGCCGAGCACCGCGCATTCGGCGACATCCTGGTGCGAGGCCAGCACTTCTTCCATGCCGCCGGTCGAGAGCCGGTGCCCGGCGACATTGATGATGTCGTCGGTGCGGCCCATGACGAAGATGTAGCCGTCCTCGTCCTTGAAGCCGGCGTCGGCGGTTTTGTAATAGCCGGGAAATTCGTCGAAATAGCTTTCGCGGCAGCGGTCGTCGGCGTGCCACAGCGTCGGCAGCGAGCCGGGCGGCAGCGGCAGCTTGATGACGATCGAGCCCATGGTGTTGGCGGCAAGTTCGCGCGACGCCTCGTCGACCACGCGCACGTCGTAGCCCGGCATCGGCACCGTCGGCGAACCGTGCTTGACCGGCAATTGGCCCAAGCCAACCGGATTGCCGGCGATGCACCAGCCGGTTTCGGTCTGCCACCAGTGATCGATCACCGGGATGTTGAGCAGCTTTTCCGCCCAGACCAGCGTATCGGGATCGGCACGCTCGCCGGCGAGAAACAGCGTGCGGAAGTTCGTCAGGTCATACTGGGCTAGAAATTTTCCTTGCGGGTCGTCTTTTTTGATGGCGCGAAACGCCGTCGGCGCGGTGAACATGGCGACGACGTTGTGCTCGGAAATCACCCGCCAATAGGCGCCGGCATCCGGCGTGCCGACCGGCTTGCCCTCATAGAGGATCGCGGTGCAACCGTGAAACAGCGGCCCGTAAACAATGTAGCTGTGGCCGACCACCCAGCCGATGTCGGAAGCCGCCCACCAGGTTTCGCCCGGCTCGACGCCGTAAAGATATTTCATCGACCATTTGAGCGCGACCATGTGGCCGCCATTGTCTCGCACCACGCCTTTCGGCCGCCCCGTCGTGCCGGAGGTATATAGAATATAGAGCGGGTCGGTCGCGGCGACCGGCACGCAGTCGTAAACCGAGCGGGCATGAATAAGCGAGTGATCGCGCATCGCCGCCCAATCGTGATCGCGGCCGGGCGTAAGCGCGGCTTCGGCTTGCGGCCGTTGCAGGATCAAACAAGCATCGGGCTTGTGCGCCGCGATGGAAATCGCCTCGTCGAGCAACGGCTTGTAGTGGATGATACGGCCCGGCTCGATCCCGCAACTCGCCGAGAGGATGAGCTTCGGCTTGGCGTCGTCGATGCGGGTCGCCAATTCGCGCGCGGCGAAGCCGCCGAACACCACCGAGTGAACCGCGCCGATGCGCGCGCAGGCGAGCATGGCGATCACTGCCTCCGGCACCATCGGCATATACAGAATGACGCGATCGCCCTTTTCGACGCCGAGGTCGCGCAACATCGAGGCCAGCACCTGGGTCTCGGTCAGGAGCCGGTGATAAGTGATGACGCGCTTTGTGCCGGCGAGCGGCGAATCGTAAATGATGGCGGCCTGGTCGCCGCGCCCGGCATTGACCTGCCGGTCGACGGCGTTAAAGCACGTGTTGGTCACACCGCCCGGAAACCAGCGGCCGTAGATGCCGGCCTTCGGATCGAATACGGCTTTCGGCTGTTCGAACCAATCGATCTCGGCGGCGGCTTCGGCCCAAAAACCCTCGGGATCGCGCTGCCAGCGCGCATAGGCTTCGTGATAGCGGCTCGAACGAGCGTCCATGGTGTTTCCAGACCCTCACTATAACAGCCGGTTGCGAAGAACGAGTAGCGATTAGCGAATGGCGCGACGGCGAAAACGCCTCTTCATGCCGCTCGTTATTTGCCCTATTCGCTACGTGCCGCTCACCACTTATCGTTGCGATTTTGATCACTGACCCGCTGTTCTATCTACTTGCCATTCCGGCCGTGACCTTGGTCGGGCTCGCCAAGGGCGGATTCTCCGGGCTCGGCATGATCGCGACGCCGCTTCTGGCGCTGGTCGTTCCGCCGCTCGAGGGCGCGGCCATTCTGCTGCCGATCCTGATCGTGCAGGACATCATCTCGGTGTGGAACTATCACCGGGCCTGGAGCGCCTGGAACCTGAAAGTGCTTCTGCCCGGCTCGGTGCTCGGCGTCGGCGGCGGCTGGTTGTTCGCGATTTATTTTTCCAATGCGGTGATCGAGCTCACGATCGGCTCGATCGCTCTCGTCTTCGTGCTCCAGACTTGGTTCGGATCGTGGCGGCGCGCCTATCGAGGCGAGCCGCCGGCAAAGCCGCGCCGGCCGCCGGCGGCGATGGGCATCGTCTGGGGTGCGCTATCCGGCTTTACCTCGACGCTGGTTCAGGTCGGCTCGCCGCCGTTTCAAATCCACATGCTGCCGCAGCGGCTCGACAAGCTGACGCTGGTCGGCACCACGGTCATTTTCTTCGCCGTGCTGAATTGGATGAAAGTCATCCCGTATTTTGCGCTCGGCCAATTTTCGCCACGCAATCTCGCGACGTCCGCGGTTCTCTTGCCGCTCGCCGTCGCCACAAACTTCTTGGGCTTTTGGCTGGTGCGCCGAACGCCGACGGAAGCTTTCTACCGCATTGCTTATCTGCTGATGGCACTGATTGCGATTGCGCTGTTGTGGCAAGGGGCGCACGGGCTTGGCTGACCCCTAATCCGCCATGGACAGCAGGTAACGGCGCCAAGGGGGCGGCTACGCGACTGGCTCCGGTCGCTATCCCAAGTCCGCTAAATGAGGCTCTGTGGATGGCACCTGACGACGTGGCGCGTCACGACGGTAATTTGGTCGCTATCGCAGGCGAAGCAGATTGCCGCCAATTGCGCAGATCGGTCGATAATGACCCTTGGCGCCTAGTCATGGTTTGAATCATTCAATACGCAATTTGTTACCTATGATCAGCGGAACAATGCGTCGTTTATCCGAGAAATAAGAGACCAGTCGCAGTGTCAGAGTCGGGGGCAACCTATTAAAGCCCGATGTTATTAGTGCACACGGACTTGACGGTCGGACACGATTGGCGGCTCGTCGCGCTGGCCGGCGTCGCCTGTTTATTGGCAAGCGCGGTCCTCGTCGCGACGTTGATCGGTCGGCGATCGAAGATGAAGTTGCGGCAGCAGAAAATGCTGCTCGATAATGCGCTCGAAACCATGTCGCAGGGGCTTTGCATGTTCGATGCTGGCGGCCGCATCATGCTGTGCAACGACCGCTACGCCGAGATGATGGGTTTATCGACGCCCTCGCTCAAGGGCTTGTCGCTACTCGATCTGCTGATCAAATACCGGAATTCGGTCGGAGAGGACGCCAGCGACGCGGAGCAAATTTTTGGGCGCGTGCTCGCGGATGCGCGCGAGGGTAAACGGAGTACCAAGGTCATAAAGACATCGGCAGGGCGCACGCTTCGCGTCGACGACCAGCCGATGCAAAAGGGCGGCGGCTGGGTCTCGACCTTCGACGACATTACCGAGTGGCGAGAGGCGCAGGACCAGATCGCCTACATGGCTCATCACGATGCACTCACCGGCCTTGCCAATCGCACTCTGCTAACCGAAAAGTTGAACGCCGCGCTTGCCAGCGCAGGGTCGCAGCATGACGGCGTCGCCGTGCATTTCATCGACCTCGATCGCTTTAAGAGCGTCAATGACACGCTTGGCCACGACGGCGGAGACTTCCTGCTCAAGACGGTCGCCGAACGCCTGCGAGAGGTAATCCGCGCTGACGATGTCGTGGCCCGCCTCGGTGGTGACGAGTTTGTCATCGCCCAGGCCGGCGTCAAAAATAAGGATCAGGCCCGGGGTCTGGCGCAACGTCTGATCGATACGGTGACGGCGCCAATTGAACTGAAAGAGCACACGATCATCGCAACGGTGAGTGTCGGCATCGCATTGGCACCCGAGGACGGGAACAATCCCGAGCGGCTGTTAAAAAGTGCCGATCTGGCGCTGTACCGGGCGAAAGCCGAAGGCCGCAATTGCATCCGCTTCTTCCAGCCCGAAATGGACGCCCAGATGCAGGCGCGATGCAAGCTCGAGCGGATCATTCGCGACGCGGTGATGCTTGATCGGTTCGAACTGCACTACCAGCCGCTTTTCGAAATGTCTGACCGCCGCCTGATCGGCTTCGAGGCACTGATACGCCTGCCGGCGGAGGACGGCACGCTCATCCCGCCTCTGGAATTTATCCCTGTCGCCGAGGAGTTGCGGCTGATCGGCAAGATCGGCGCCTGGGTATTGCGGGAGGCTTGCCGCACCGCCGCAACCTGGCCGGAAGACCTGACCGTTGCGGTGAATCTCTCGCCCGCGCAATTCTCAGCGGGCTTCAGCGACGTGGTCGCTGCCGCGCTGAAGGAATCTGGCCTCGCGGGGCGCCGGCTGGAGCTTGAGATCACCGAAACTCTGCTGCTCCGCAATTCGCAGGTCATCATGGCCGAGCTGCACGCGCTCAAGGCGATGGGCGTGGCGATCGTCATGGACGACTTCGGCACCGGACATTCGAGCCTGAGCTATCTGTGGCGGTTCCCGTTCGACAAAATCAAGATCGACCGCAGTTTCATGCAGGGCTTGGAGGGCTCCGACTGCGACGCCAGCACGGTTGTGAAGACAATCATCGCGCTCGGACGCGAGCTGAATGTGCGGGTGACCGTCGAAGGCGTCGAAACAGCCGCGCAGGCGGCCTTTCTCGACAAAATCGACGGCGATCAGGCGCAAGGCTATTTCTTCGGCCGCCCGGTCCCCGGCTCAGAGGTTAGCGCGCATATTCTCAAGGATTTTCGGGCGAGGCACGTGGTGCCTTCGTCCGCTGCCGCACCGGATGAAAAACTGCGCCTCGATAAGTCGTTTGCTGAACGATAGCTCGACTGGCCCGCCCGGGCGAGAACCGGCGTGCAGTTCGCGTCGAGTTTTCTGCCCGCTGGGACCTACCGGCGCGATCCGAAGGATGCGCAATCAAAGACCTCTAAAAAAACGCCATGGTGCGGATTTCGATACTCTCGCGCATCGGCGCATCGGGACGCGTATTGGGATCAATGAACGCGCTATGGCCAATGAAGCGCGCCCGCCCGTCGGTCGCCGAATCATAAGTCTTGAGCATGATCGCGTGCTCTGGCGTCATGCGCGGAAAGTACCACCAATGATGCTGTGGAGAATATCGCATAACGAAGATCTCGCCGTCGCGATCGCGATAGCGCAACTTCATGGTGATGAAATCTTCCTCGGTCGAAGTGGTAACGTCGCACATCGCCAGTGGCCGCTCCTCCACCGCACGCCGCAATGGCTTCCAGAAATTGTAGAACGCGACCCGGCGTTGCAGCAGCTCATCTGCTTCCTTCGGCAAGAGCTGGCGCACGCGCAGCGGCCCGGAATTCGACGTGTAATCGCAATGCACGTTCATCACTGGCGCGCGCCGCGAGGTCGCGTGCTCGGAACGGGTCTGCTCCAGATTAGCTTGCGAGCGGATCGTATGATCGAAGATGATGACCCGCTTGGCGCCAGTCTCGCGCTTAACGAATTGCTCGACGTCGCCGTAGAGCTGCGCGCGGATCGCCGCGTCGTCGTCCCATTGGGCGAACGGAGAGTGAAATTCGCGCAAGGCGAAGCCTTCGCGGTCTAGCGAGAAGGATTTCGCACGGCCCCATCCGTCGTGCACCGTAATTTCGTGTGGGTCGTCGCCCGACGTGCGCCATTGGGTGCCGGGCGGTGGCTCATAGAAATAGACCTCCGGCTCCACGCCGGTGTCGCGCGTGTAGTTGAGTGTGGAACTGACGTCGATCTGTGCTGTCATCTGTGCCGATCGGTCAGTGCGGTTGCAGCGCCGCCTCGACCGCCCCCTGGGTTTTTTGCCAGCATGGCAGCTTTTCGACCTCCGCTATCCAGCGCCGGATATTCGGGAAGTCGTCGAGCGGCAAAGCCTGCTTCTTGTGCACGTGCATCGGCGCTGCCACGGCGATATCGGCGATGGTCACGGTGTCGCCGGCGACCCATTTCGATTTTGCCAGCCGCGCCTCCAGCACGTTGGCCAGCCGTCGCCAGTTCGGCGTCTCTTTGTCCAGCAAGGCCCTGTCGGTCGGCGCCTTGATCACCGGCTTGACGGCGTTCTCGATGAAGAAGACGTAGCAGCTCGGTTGCCAATGCGCGGCCTCCCAGAGAAGCCAGCGGTTGATATCAACGCGCTTCTTCAAGTCCTTTGGATAATGCTTGTCGGTGCCGCTCATGTCGGCCGCGTATTGCAGGATCGCATCGGATTCCCACAGCGTGAACTCGCCGTCCTTCGCCGCCGGCAGCACGCCGTTCGGATTAAGATCGGTATACGGCGACTGCTTGTGCGCACCAGCGAAATAATTCACGTGGTTGACATGATAAGGCATGCCGACCAGCTCCAAGCCCGCCAGCACTTTGCGGCTGTTGATGGTGGCCGGATCAAGATAGACCTCCAGCATGACGAGTCCTTCCGTATTTATTTGTTGTTTCGAGGTGACGGAGGCGCGAAGATTCTAACGACCCCGCGCAAGAACCGCAAGCGGGCGAGACGGTTCCGCCCAAAGCCCTCCGCGATTTCCTAGCTGATGGCGAATTAAGCTGAATCACAGCAACAATTCGGATTATCCAGAACAATCCGAAAGCAGCCGATGTCGGTCTTTGGCACGTCGCCGACCTCGCACGATGCCTGCTAAGCGGTCGATATCGGTCGAGAAGCGGACATAATGACCCGGTGAGCAAAAACGACGTTCTTGACTCACATGCGGTGGAACAGACATCTCAGATTTGTAAGCGACAGCCAATCTGTGAGCGCTCGCGGTCACGATTGCTATTCGCCATCGCCACCAACTTTCTCGGCCTTTGGCTGGTGTGCCGAACGCCGACGGAAGCTTTCTACCGCATTGCTTATCTGCTGATGGCGCTGATCGCGATTGCGCTGTTGTGGCAAGGGGCGCACGGGCTCGGCTCCGATCGCGCAGATCGGTCGCGAATGACCCGACTGCGACATTGGGGTGATCCACCAAATTGAATATAAGGGTCTAGCCCGCCCTTACTCACGTAACCTGTGATTTATTTGGAGGACATTATGGGCAAGACGATGCTCGCATTGGCGATACCGACGCTGGCGTTCGCAACGTTAGCGATAGCGGCACAGTCGTTCTCAGCGAGTGCGGCCGAAGATGAAATCTACGGCACCTATACCCTCATCAGTAGCACGCGAAAATTATTGGACACCAGTCAAGTGGAGACGTTTACCCGAGAGCGTGGATTTATCACATACGATAAGGACGGCAGGATGCTGATCCTCATCGTCAGGGGCGATAGACCGAAGCCGGAAAGTCTTGACAAAATAACCGACCAGCAGCGTGCGGACCTGTTTCGCTCAATGACAGCTTATGGCGGGACGTACAAGTTCGATGGCAAAACAATGGAGCATCACATCGACATCTCTTGGAATGAGATTTGGACTGGAACCACGCAGATCAGAGACGTCAAAAAAGAGGGTGATAGATTAATTTATACGACACGTCCGGCGCCGTTTGTCAGCGATGGAAAGATGAGCGTCGTGACGACGGTGTGGGAGAAGGTAAAATAAGAAATTGCGAGACCCTTAAAGCGTGCTGTCGCATGTCC
>Ga0302325_10019046_pt1 | contig 14453 bp, 14 predicted proteins | sample Palsa_T0_2_FD_201948 | JGI IMG/M metagenome (GOLD analysis project Ga0302325, IMG submission 201948) | Peat permafrost microbial communities from Stordalen Mire near Abisko, Sweden - Palsa_T0_2 | ecosystem: Environmental > Terrestrial > Soil > Palsa > Peat permafrost | place: Sweden: Abisko... | reverse complement strand
GTTCATCGCGACGAGGATTCGCCGCTGGCTCGGTTTAAGCCCGTCCCGGACATCGGGCAATGCCCGGTCCATGATCGTGCTCATCGCGTACGTGAGATAACTGTCCTGAAGCTCCTGCTCGATCTGAAGGTTTTCAATCCGATCGGCCGGGGGAATTATTTCTGCCATAAGGGATCGTAAATTCTACTGGATTGTCTCCGCGAAATCGAATGCGACTAAACCATCCGGAGCGCCGTATCTACATCCGGTCCTTTCTTCCGTTTATTTGACAAATCCCTCACCCGTCCCGACAAATATCGCCATGGAGCCCCTGCTTTCCAGCCTCAAATTCGATTCCAGCGGCCTGATCCCCGCCATCATTCAGGATGCGGCCACCGGGCAGGTTCTCATGATGGCGTGGATGAACCGCGAGTCGCTTGAAAAAACGATCCAAAGCGGCAAAACGCATTTCTTCAGCCGCAGCCGCAATAAGCTCTGGCTCAAAGGCGAGACCAGCGGCCACCTTCAACACGTCAAATCGATCTCGATTGATTGCGATCAGGATGTTCTGCTTATCAAGGTCGAGCAGATAGGCGCAGCCTGCCACGAGGGCTATTACAGTTGCTTCTTCCGCGAATATGAGAATGGGGCAAAAAACTGGAAGATCGTCGGCAAAAAAACTTTCGAGCCTCAAAAGGTCTACGGGAAATAGCCGCATTGGCCAGCACGAAAAAATCCAAGTCCACTCCACCGGCGCCTGCTTTGCCCCCCGCCATCGTGGGCGGTTTCGGACGCGATCTGTCCAATTGGCTCTTCCCGGCTTTCCTGGCGATGATTCTGCTGGGATTCTATTGCATCTGGAAATTCGGCTCCCCGGCCGGCAATCCAAATCCCGTCCGAGCACTTTTCATCGCCATGAACGCCGCCACGCTCTCGGGCTTTAATGTAAGCCCCGGCGTCGGCGGCCTGAATGATTTCGGACAATGGACCGCACTGCTTCTCATTATCGGCGGAAGCTTATTCACCATGATCGTCGGTGGACTAGCGGTCATCCGCATCCTCCGCCTGCCGTTTACCGATGGCCATTTAATCCGGGCCGCTTTCATCGCCCAGGCCGCCGTACTTTTGATCGGCACTTCACTGCTGTGGGACTCGGATCGCTCCCCTTTTCAGGCCCTCTTTCTCGCCGCCAGCAGCTTTGGCAATTGCGGGCTGTACATCGCCGATGTACCCAGGCCGTTTCTCATCCACGCGGTCGTTCTTCCCCTGACGATCCTCGGCGGCCTTGGGCTTCCTGTCTTGATGGAGGTTTATCGCACGATCGTTTTGCGGGCCAAACTCTCCACCCACTCCAAATCGGTCATCGTCTCTTCCGCATGGATTTATGTGATCGGCCTCATATTCATCCTTCTCCTGAACCAGGCCGGCCGCGGTTTTTTTACCTGGGATGAATTCAAATCCCAACTCCCGTCAAGTTCCGCTCTGACGGTCGAATCTCGCACCGGCGGCATGGGTATCATCCCGATGTCGGATGTCACACAGCCGGCCCGATGGTTGATGGTCGTGCTGATGATGATCGGCGCCAACTCGGCCGGAACCGGCAGCGGACTGAAAGCCACCACGCTGGTCGAACTCTGCCGCGGAACGCGAAAGCTCCTTCGCGGCGAAACTCCCGGCCGATCCTTCGCCATCGCCTTTGTCTGGCTGGCCGTCTATCTCGGCCTCGCCCTGGCGGCCGTTCTGCTCCTGGCTTATGTTTCCGGCAGCGAGCCGGCCGACAACATTCTCTTCAACGCCCTCAGCGCCCTCAGCAACGTGGGATTGACCGCTTCTCCTCTGTTGGACGAGAAGGGTTTATTTTTCGCGTACAGCGCCATCATTCTGGTCGGCCGAATGTCGCCGCTGATGGTTTTGTGGTGGATGGCGGATACCACGAGCGATGCGGATTTAGCGGTGGGATAGGCCGGAGAGTCGTTGCTTGAAAACGCCGAACTTTTCCTCGTTTCCTTCAGATATCGACCATGCCCGGACGCTTTTCAAATCGACACGTTGAGCTTGCGCCACCAGCAACGCCTGTTCCAGCGATTGCCGGTCGTTCCAGTGGAAGAATGCGGCAAGCCTGTCCTTGACGCAGTCGGTCGGAGAAATCAGGCGCAGGGTTCCCGCGATGGTTTTCCGTTCGGCCACGATCTCGATGCGCTGGTTGCCGACCATCAGCGGCCCGGTCGGAAATTCGACAAAGAACCTGGTCGCTGGGTGTACGAAATGGCGGCCTTTCTCCGTGAACCCAAGCCGCTTCATCACGTCGCGAATTTTTCGCCGAGGCACCGGGCCTTCCTCAATAAAGTCCAGGTCGTTTGAGATGTATTTCCCCCGCGACCAGATCGCGACGCAAGCGCCGCCGGTGAGCGTGACGGTCACGCCGGCATCCCGAAGCGCTTGGCAAACCAGCCCCGCAAGTTCCTCCGCCGACATGTCGCCCGTTGGTTTCAAAACGGCTTGCCCTTTCGCCGTGGACGGCAGCGGGATAAGACGAGTTTGTCCCGCAAAGTTGTTGGATAGAGCGACAGCGCGCGGGTTAGCAAGACCATGAGCTCGCCCCGCGCCGGGTAGCGCGGGTTTAGCTCATACTCGCGCGTGGTGCCGACGGTCCTGCTGACCAGAACGCCTGCGGCCTCCAGATTCTCCATTGCGTTTTGCACCGGAGACAGCGGAGCATCGAAGAAGCGGGCGATCTGACGCGCATAACCTTGGCCTCGACCGGCGAGGTAAATGAGCACGCGCTCCTTGTTGACCGAGCCCAGTAGAGTTGCAAGCATAAGATATTCGATCTCAAACTTGTATCGGATGACCCATAAATTAGGTCTAATGACCTAAATATTAAGTCGCCTCTCGCCCAATGTCCATCCGCCGCTCCCCGCGGTGCCACGGCTTACTCCATATACTCGCACCACGTCTTGGTCGTTTCCCACAGCGTCACTCCCGCCAGCTTCACGCGCATCGCCTCAATTTTCGGCTTGAGCAAACGAAAGATCACCATCGCGATATTTTCCACCGTCGGGATCAGTTCAGAAAACTCCGGTATCTCCAGGTTGAGATAGCGGTGATCGAACGGCTCCACCACGGTGGACGCGACCACCTGCTCGAATTTCGGAATGTCGATCAGATGCCCGCTGTTGTCCGGCAGCCCGGCTACGGTTACTTGCAGGACATAGTTGTGTCCGTGTCCGTGCGGGTTATTGCATTTGCCGAAAAGTGATTGGTTCTTCTCGTCGCTCAGCGTTGGATTATGCAGCCGATGCGAAGCGGAGAACTCAAATTTCTGGCTCAGACGAATCATGGGAGACTCCCGGGCAAAGAGGGTCAGTGTGAGGAACGGGCTTAGCGCCAGGCGAATGCGGTATAATTCCGATCCCGGCCACGCATTTTTCAGTTGCTCGAAGATGGCGCTGATGAGCATTCCTCCGCCCGCCGTTGTGCCGCGGCGAACGAATGCCGCCGCCATCGGCACGACGATCTTCCGAACTTTTTCATCGACGAACTTGATATTCTGCACACAGCCCGACTCCAGGGCGGGCTCGCCAACCAGCGTCGCCTCGAGCGAAAAAAAATGTCCGATTCCGGTCAGCGACGGATATCCGGCAAACCCATTGGTCGGCCGCCGGTCGAGCTGGCCGTCTTCTTGCGCATTGACCGCAAACCGAACTTCGCGTGAAAGGCGAAACATGTCTTCATCATACTTGTCCCGTCATTGCGGTCGAGTCGCCGCCCCGTTGGCGGCGGACTTGAATCGGGCGAGTTGCGATTTCATGAATTCATCATCCGGTTGCAACGCGAGGGCGGTCGTTTCCAGCCGAACCGCCTCATCCAAGCGGCCCAGATGAAAATTCACCTCCGCCTGAGTGTCGAGGATTGCTGCATTGCCCGGCGCGAGGGCCGAGGCCTTCTCCGCCCAGATTCGGGCATCCTGAAGATTCCGGTCGCACTTCGCGCACAGCCATGCAATCTCATTCAGTTTGTCCGGGTCCGCAGGGTTGGAGTCGAGATCCTTTTTCATGTCATCGTACGCCCACTTGAACATCAGGTTGGCATCGACGGTGCTGCCCCTGTGTTGAAGCAGCGGAACCACTTCAATGGCGATGTCGGCATCGGTCGGCTTCAGTTCCAGCAGTTGCTCCAGCCGGCGATTAATTTCGGATTCATTGTGCGTCACGACCGCCGCCCGCAGGTATCGCCAGTAAATCTCCGCCCAGATCGCCCCAGGACCGACCGTCCACCGATGCCCGGCCCCGTCCTCCTTGGTCAGGGGTTCATCCTTGGGCAGGAGCAGCATGGCCTGCTCTTTTTCGTGGGCCGCGGTTTGGTCGTCGTCGCGCTCGATGGCAATTCCCGCTAGGCGCAAATGCACGTTGGCATCCGCCTGGCGCGAGTCAATTCCCGCGTACTGAGCGTCCATCTTCAGATACGCGTTCAGTTCCGGCTCCGCCAGATCGTTCCAGCCGTGTTCGCACAGGAAATCACCGACATCGTAGCGCTGCATTCGGCTTGCGGATGCCGCAAACGCCGCATGTTGCGCGGCGTCGGCTCTGACGGAATCGCCCATCCGCCGGTAAAGCCGGGCCAGCGCATACTGGAGCTTTGGATTCTGGATATCGTCGCCCGCTTCGCGAATATCGTTCCCCAACCCCTTGATCGGTCCGAAATCGCCCTGCAGCGCGAAAAGCTCCACCAGCGCGATCGGAACCCCCGAGGCATCGGCAGCGCTGCCCCGCGACAGTTCCCTCCGTCGCCAATCCGCGGCCTCGTCATACCGACTATGCTGGCACGCCGATTCCGCCAAAAGACGAATCACAAAATCAAATTCGCCGCCATCGTCCACGGGATCGGTGAATTCCAATTCGGCGGACTGCCGCAGGTCGTCGATCGCGGCCGGCAAATCGATCGCAAGCTTCGCATATCCGCACAGCGCCAGCATGCGCGAATTGTCCGGCGGCGCACGGACCGTTCGGAATCCGTCAAGATTTCCGACCTCGCGCAGACAACTGACGATCGTCCATTGCACGGCCGGGCTGGGTTCTTCGCCCATCAGACGGGCCAGCGCATTCAGGCCGGCTTCATGATCGAGATCGGCCAGCGCCCGCACCATGTCCCGCCGCACACCAACGTCCGGCGAGCCGTACCCGATCAGAATTTTTTCCACATCCGGCGGATCGCTTGCGGAATACCACGGCAGGTTCAGAAGGATTTGCGCCGCCTGCTGGCGCAGGCCCGGGTCCCGCGATCGAGCCAGTTTCAGAATCCCCGGTCGGGCGGCTTCGCCCATGTTCGTAATGGCCGCCGCCGCCGACCGTCGCGTGGCGGCATCATCCGACCTCAATTGCTCGACCAGCCCCGAGACCCGCGCATCCGAGGACACCCCTTCCGATGCCGATGAAACCGTACTTCCCCGAGTCGCGTTGGCCACGCTCAGCAACACCACGAAAAACATGCAAAAAATCTTGTTGGAAACGCTCAATCCGTGCCGTTTCGGCGGGACCTTTTCAGCGCCGCAAGCGTAGTAATCCCACGGGATTTGTTGATAATAATCGGTTCGTTTCATCTCACCTCCGGAGCCCTTACGGCAGGGCGGTCCAAGTGGAGGGTGAACATTTGATTTACGAATGACTGGAGCTCGTGGATGGCTGAAGATAAAGTACCCGAAACCCCCGCCTCTTCCAACAGCAAATACGACGAGGGGATGATCCGCGTCCTTAGCGATGTCGAGCACGTCCGCACTCGGCCGGGAATGTATATCGGCGGAAATAACCCCAAGGGATTGCACCATCTGATCTACGAAATCGTGGACAATTCCATCGACGAGGCGCTCGCCGGCTTCAGCAAGAATATCCTCGTGAAAATCAACGCCGACGGCTCCGCCACGATCGTCGATGACGGCCGCGGCATTCCAGTCGGGATCCACCCGACCGAGAAAATCCCCGCTGTTGAGGTCGTTTTCGCCACCTTGGCGGCGGGGGGAAAATTCGATCACAAGGACGGCTCGCCCTACGCCACCAGCGGCGGCCTCCACGGCGTGGGCGCTTCGGTCGTCAATTTCCTCTCCGAGTGGCTTGAAGTCGAAGTGAGCCGCGACGGCAAAGTGCATCAAATGGAATTCGCCCGCGGCGTCAAAACCAGCGATCTCAAGGTCATCGGAAAATCGTCCAAGACCGGAACCAAGGTCACCTTCAAGCCGGATGCCGAGATCTTTCCCGACATCGAATTCAAGTACGAAATGCTGATCGGACGCATCCGCGAGCTGGCCTACCTCAACCAGGGATTGCGGATCACCGTTGAGGATGAACGCATCGGAAAGCGCGAGGAGCTGAGATACGAAAACGGTCTCGTTCAGTACATTCAGAGCCTGAACGAGGGAAAGAATGTCCTGCATCCCGTGGTCTATTTCAGGAAGGAAGACCCGGAGAACCGCCTCGTTGTCGAGGTCGCGATGCAATACAGCGACGGATTCAACGAAACGCTGCTGACCTTCGCCAACAACGTCAACAACCACGATGGCGGCACGCATCTGAGTGGCTTCAAAACCGCCCTCACCGGTACGATCAACCGCTACGCCGAGGCCGCCAAACTGATGAAGGACATCCGCCCCAGCGGCGATGATGTCCGCGAGGGGCTTGTCGCCATCATCAGCGTCAAGCTCCCCGAGCCGCAATTTGAAAGCCAGACCAAGGACAAGCTTCTGAACCCGGAAGTTGAATCGTTCGTGCAGCAGGCGGTCAATGAAAAGCTCGGATCGTATTTTGAGGAGAACCCGAAGGAGGCCCGGTCCATTTTTGAAAAAGGCATGCTGGCGGCGGAAGCGCGCGAGGCCGCCCGCAAGGCCCGGGAGCTGACGCGCCGCAAAAACAGTCTCGAAGGCAACAGCCTGCCCGGCAAGCTCGCCGATTGCCGTAGCAAATCCAACGAGGAAACCGAGATTTTCCTGGTCGAGGGTGATTCCGCCGGCGGCAGCGCCAAGCAGGGCCGCGATTCCAATCTTCAGGCGATCCTTCCGCTGTTCGGAAAAATCCTCAATGTGGAAAAGGCCAACGCCGTCAAAATTATTTCCCACGAGGCGATCCGCACCATCATCAGCGCCCTGGGCTGCGGATTCCGCGAGGATTTCAGCCTGGACAAGCGCCGCTACGGGAAAGTCGTCATCATGACCGACGCCGATGTCGATGGCAGCCATATCCGCACGCTTCTTCTCACGTTCTTCTTCCGTCACATGCAGGAATTGATCCGTGCCGGCCGGGTTTACGTCGCTCAGCCGCCGCTTTATCAGATCCTACGAAAGAAAAAGAGCGAATATGTCCTCAACGAGCGGTCGATGCGAAAAGCGCTGACCGATCTGGGCCTGGACGGCGCGCATCTGATCATCCGCAACGATGAAGGCAACGAACGCTCCCGCATCAGCGGGGACGAACTGAGAAAAGTCGTCGATCTTCTCGGCAAACTCGAAGAGCTGGTCAAGATCGTCCAGCGCCGCGGGATCGATTTCGCCCATGTACTCGCGTTTTTGCACGATAACGGCGAATTCCCTCATTTCCACGTCGTCGAGGACGGGAAGGATTCTCTGATGAAGCATCGCGACGAGCCCGATGAATCGGATCGGTCTCCCGGCAACGCGGCTCCGGACGATAATGGGCGGCCCCGGCGCAAGGTCCAGGAGCTTCACGAATTGAAGGACGCCGACAAGCTGCTTGATCAGCTCGATCAGTTCGGCCTTTCGATCGACGATTATTTTCTCACGCAGGAGGAATCCGTCAGCGGCGAAAAACTTCCGACGAAATATGCGCTGCTCAGCGATGAAAAGACGCATGATGTCGCCGGCGTCGCCCAGGTCCTGCCCGCGATCCTGGCGATTGGAAAAACCGGCATCGAAATCAAGCGATTCAAAGGTCTGGGCGAGATGAACAGCGAGCAGCTATGGGAAACCACGCTGGACCCAAGCCGCCGCGTGCTGTTTCGCGTGACCCTCGAGGAGGCCGGCGAAGCCGAGCGGCTGTTCAGCGTTCTCATGGGTGAAGATGTCGAACGCCGCAGGCAGTTCATCGAAGATCATGCGCTTGAAGTTAAGAACCTTGATATCTGACGAACGCGCGGCCCGATTAGCTCATTTCGGCAGCGGATACCCGCGCGTAAGCTGCGAAGCCAGGAACGGGTGATCGCTCATCCAGCTATCGATCGCTTCGATCCGGTTCCCCGGATCGGGATGCGTCTGCAAAAACTCCGGCTCCCCGCCGCCGGCGCTGACCTCCTTGAGGATTTCCATCACGTCGATCATCGCCCGCGGGTCGTAGCCAGTCTCGGTCATGAATTGCAATCCGCGCTGGTCGGCCTGCGATTCATCCTCCCGGCTGAATTTCAATTGCACCATCTGGTCCGCCAGGTCCGCCAGCGCCCAGGTCGCCAGCCCGTCGCGTCGGCCGCTGGCGGCGATGCCAGTGCCCAGGACGATCGACTGACCCAACCGGCTCTGCTCGATCTGCTGCGCGACGTGCCGCTCGACCACATGCCCGATCTCATGTCCCAGCACGCCCGCCAATTCCGCGTCGTCGCTCAGCTTTTCATACAGCCCAAGCGTGATGAAAATCTGTCCGCCGGGAAGCGCGAACGCGTTGATCGTCTGCGTGTCGTTCAGCAAATGAAACTGATAGCGGTACGGGCTGTTTTTCGCGTCTGACCGGGCGACCAGCAGGTCGCCGATGTGCTCAACCTCCTGTGCCCGCGGATCGGACCCCGGCACATCGCCGCCCATCTGCGCCGACATCTGCGGGGCCGATTGCAACCCCAGCGATATTTCGGCGTCTGGCGTCATCGACACATGTTGCTTCTCGCCGGTGGTGGGATTGACCGATTCGTGTCCGTAATAGGAAATAATGGCGAACAGGATGACGATGACGCCGATGATCATCCGAAGGTTGATCCCGCCGCCTCCGTAGCCGTATCCGAAATAGGTCATAGCTCCGCTCCGGCGCAAATTTGTCGCGCGGTATCCGAAATTTTCTGATGTGCCGGCTCGCACGCATAATCGACACGGATGGTTTTACGATAGGCTTCGATTCTGCGGATCGGATTCACCGTCGCATCGGCGGCCGCGAGAAACGGCGCGTGCAGCCGTTCCCAGATCGCCATCGTGGCGGCGTACGTTCTGGCCGCGGACAGCTCGGCGTCACTCAGGACGATGCTGTGCGGCGGCAATCGCCGCATCAGCATATTCACGGGCATGGGTCCGATCGGCGGCAACATAACATCCTTATCGGGAATAATCGCCACGATCCGGCCGGAGTCCACCGGATAGACGGCCGCTAGAAATACATCCACATACAAACCGGATTCCATTTGCTGCCGCCTCCCATCGACGGCGGCCAGAATCGAACCCCAGCTGGCGATCAGAATCTGTCCATGACCCGCGGCTTGAACAATCTTTCGCCCATCGAGTTGATCATCCGGCCCGCTGGCGAAATATTCCAACCGGATGACTCCCTCGCCGCAGCGTTGCCGTCGCTGGCGGCGCGATTCCTGGAGCGGCATATATAACCGCGATAGAGCATCCCAGTCTCCAGCGTTCCACGCCAATTCCTCCGCCGACATCAGCGTCCGCTCGGCTTCTAGATATTCCATGCGCGACAACTGATCTTGTCCGCGCTCACAAAGCTGCTCTATCCGTGAAGTGTCCATGCGCGAAAATTGTATCCCGGTTAAGGCATCGGCAAATCCGCTTGCACCAACGTCGCCCGGCCTTCTCTGGGAAATAGCCGGGTTGGATAGGTCCGGGTCGAGACGCCCGGCGAACCGGGCATTTGTCCGTCGCTGAGCCGGAAATTCCATCCGTGATAGGGGCATACGGCGCAGCCGTCTTCCACCCCTCCCTCGGAAATATCGTGCCCCGCGTGCGGACAAACGCTGTCCAACACGAAAACCAGGCTGCCCTGGAGATATACCGCCAGCGAAAACCCGTCGATATCGACGCGCTTTCCCGTTCCCTCCATCAGCTCGTCAAGATCGCAAAGACTGGTCCATGCCATGGCAACGCCGGATTATTTGATCTCAGCCAACTTTACGGGCCGGCGCTCGGCGGCGCTGACAACGACCGCTTCAAGCACGCGCTGCGTTTCAAACGCATCGTCAAAATCGGACAGCGGGATCGTCGGCTTGCCGCCGCCCAGCGCCATCATCAGATCGGCCGCCTGATTGATGAATGTGTGCTCGTATCCGATGATGTGCGCATCCGGCCACCACGCCTGGGCATAGGGATGGTCCGGGGCGTGGGTGACCATGATCTTCGTCCAGCCCTTCACCTTGGCGTCTGCCGTGTTGTCGAACCAGCTCAAATGGTTCATGTCCTCGAAGTTGAAGCTGATCGCGCCTTTTTCGCCGTGAATCTCCACGCCGTTTTTATTCTGATATCCCGTTGAAAACCGCGTCGCTTCAAAACTTCCGACCGCTCCCCCGGAAAATCGGCACAGAAACAGCGTGGCATCATCGACCTCCACTTTGCCTGTTTTTCCTCGCCCGCTTTTAGCTCCGCCGGCGATTCCACCCGCCGAGCCGGTCGAGGGGATTTGACGCTCCTTGATGAATGTTTCGGTGATCGCCCCGTTAATTTCCGTGATCTCCTCGCCGGAGATAAACCGCGCCATGTCGATGATATGAGCGCCCAGATCGCCGTGGCTGCCGCTGCCGGCGATTTTTTTGTCGAAGCGCCAAATCAGCGGAACCTCCGGCCCGGCCCAGTCCTGAAGGTAATATCCGCGAACGTGATAAATCCGCCCGATCTTCCCCGCCCGCGCAAGCTGATACGCCAGCGCCACCGCCGGCGTCCGGCGATAGCTCCACCAGACGGACGTTTTAGATTTCCCGTATTTCCGGGCCGCATCCCGCATTTGCCGGGCATCTTCCAGCGTTCCAGCCAGCGGCTTTTCGCAGGCGACATGCTTGCCCGCCTCCAGCGCGGCAATGGCCATCTCCCTGTGCATATGGTTCTGGGCGGTGATATCCACCAACTGGATTTCCGGATTTTTCACCGCTTCCCGCCAATTGATGGAAGCATTCTTCCATCCCCATTTTTTCGCGAATGATTCGAGTGAAACTTTGTCCTGGGCCGCGACCGTATGCATGACCGGCTCGACCGGAAGATCGAAGAATTTCGGGGCCTTCAGATAGGCGTTGCTGTGGGCGCGGCCCATGAATTTCTGGCCGATCAGACAGATATTGACGACACCCTTGGACATGCTGTTTTCCTCCGAATCTATTGCCGCCAAAGTCTAACCGCGAAGCAAATGCGAGCAAAGAATCCGTGAGAGCGGGCACGAAGTTTCAAGTGTCGCAGATATGGGCGAAACTCCCGCGCCCCATCTGCATAGAAAGCCGCAGGATGGCCATCCTGCGGCATTGGCCGAAAAACGAAACATTAGCATGGGAATAAACTGGGCCAGACCGAATCAATCCTTCTGCTTATTCGTCCCCAATTCCTTCGCGATCTCCGATTCCAGTTGATCGAGCTTGCCGAGTTCGGCTTTTTCAGAGGCCAGTACATCGGTGGAGATCATGCGGTCGATTTCTTCATCGGTGACCAAATCCTCGCGCGAGCCGGCAGGCGAGGCGCTGGTGGCCGATTGTTCCATGGAGTCGAGGAAAATGTCCATGCGTTCTTCGATGCTGCCCGCCTGGGAGACGGCGCGCTCCCAGTCGGCCTGGGTTTTGGTCAGGTCCAGTTCGCCGAAGACGCGGCCGATTTCGCGGGCCATCAGGGACATCGATTCCGCGAACTGCTGACTGGCCTGGGCCTGCTGCTGGATCAGCATGGCGTTGCGGATGGAGAGGAGTTGGCGTTCCAACATCTTCTTGACCGCGGCGGTTTTTTTCAGGGCGCTGCGGATGAACTGGTATTGGCCGTCATCGCCGATCTTTTTGGCTTGCTGGGCATTTTTGATGAAGTCGTCGGCGAATTTTTCCTGCTGGCGGATGGAACGCTCGATGGCGCGCATGCCGCCCCGGATTTTCATCTCGCGTTCGATTCGGCGCTCGTCTTTGGATTTGAACAGGCCCATGGTTGTTCCGGTAGAAGTCAGTTGCAAGTGCAAGTTTTGATTTGACCTGCAACTCGCACCTTGCACTTGTAACTATTTCGCGTTCATTATTTGTCTGTCCATTTCGACAACGGAATGATCAAACCGATCAGGAATCCGCCGAGCCACATCCAGAATGGAGCAGTGGTGCTTTGGGCGCCTTCGATGGCCAGGCCCAGGCCGCCGGATACGAAGGCAACGCCGAAGGCGAGGATCAGTCGTTTCAGGCCGCCGGTCGAATGGATCGGTGTGTCCGGGAAGACTGATTTCCAAACATTTTCACAACGCTCCTGGTATTGAAAGCGCGCCCAGGCGCGTTCCCAGGGGGAGGGTTGGTGGCCGTAGTCGGGGTGCATTCCGGAGGATCCTTCGTTCGCCGTGGTCATCACATCTCCTTGTCCGCGGAGGGCGCGTTGCGCTTGCGGACGGCTTTGTCGGCGGCGTCGAAGGCCTGGTCCGGCTTGACGGCGCCGCGGTCCATTTGGGTCCAGATATTCATGAGTTCCTGTCCGGCGCTGGTCAGGCCGGCGGATTCGAGGGCGTCCCGGTCCGATTGTCCGCCCAGATCGAGCAGCGCGTCGAGGCGGTCGCGGTAGACATCCTGCGAGACTGCATCGTCTTCGATCCACTGGCTGATTTTGACGACGTCCTTGTCGGTCAAATTCAGTCGCCCGGTTGCTTTGCCGGATTCATTGTTCTCCTTGACCATGCGCAGACGGCTGACGGTCATCAACTCTTTGCTGCGCAGTGTCAATTCGCGGGCGGACATCAGTTGTTCCTGCGTTTTCATTTCGAATTGCTGGGCGAGGGATTTGCGAAGCTCGGGGGATTTCTGGGTGGCGCCCTGCTGGAAGATTTTCTGCTTGTCGGCGCTGATCTGCTCGATGCGCTTGAAGAGGCGGTCGCGTTGCTTGGTGAGAAGGATTTCCTCCTTGCGGAGTTCCTGGCGATTGAGTTCGCTGAGGGTTTTTTTATGTCCGAAGATTTTGTCGATCAGGGCCATTTTTAGTTTGCTTCCGGCTCGGTTCGTTGCCGCTGGGGGGCGGGTGGGGTTTTGGCTGTTTGCGGCGGGGCGACGACCGATTGGGGCGGGGGGGATTCCGGCTGTTTTGTTTCGCTGAGAAGTTCCTCGTAGACCGCCTGCTCTTCGGCGCTGAGTCCCCCATGAGTGGTGGTTCCGACGGACTCGGCGAGTTCGCTACCGGCCTGAAGCTCGGCCAGAACATCTTCCGCGGCGGCGGCATCGGCGGCCATTTCCTCGCTGTCGGGCAGGCTGGCGGCTTTGCCCTGCCGTTGCAGTTCCAGGTTGTGCAGATGCGTGCTGACGACGTTGATTTGCTGGTTCAGCACGGAGAGCAGTTGCTGACGCCGCTCCGTCTCCTTGCGGAGTTGGACGAGCTGAGTGGTGATTCGGCGGCGCGGGAGGTCGCTGGTGGACTCCTTGAACTGTTTGCGCAGATCGGCTTCCTTGCCTTCCATGATGCCCATGTCTTCATATCCGCGGTCGAGCTGCTGGCTCAGGGCCGTCCGCCGTTCGGAGAGGAAGGCAATTTTCTTTTCGACTTCACCTTTGCGGGCGAAGAGGGTTTTGACGCGATCGATGAACGGCATATCGGCACCTCCGGAAACAGGTCCAGTCCCCAGCGGAGCGGAACCTTCGTTGAACAAAACCAACCGCCCGTCGAGCCGCTTGGCGGTCAGGCCGGGGTTTTCCTTCGCGTATGATTTTAACTCAGATTCGACCAGTTGCGGAGTAAGTCGCAATTTGGCGGCAAGTTTATCGGTGGCGATCCCGGCTGACAGCAGGGCAATGCGGTTGGCGTCGATCTCGGCGCGGATGCGGGATCGTTTCTCGAGATCGAGTTCGGGGTCGAATAATTCAGCCACGGCGGCGGCCCGGGGTGAAGTGGAGATCGACCAGCCGGCGGATTCGTTGGGGGAAATCAGGATTATAGTGCGGTCTTTGAGATTTAACGCCGCATCACGGGCTTCGGCGGTGAAGCCGGAGGTGGACAGGATGGCGAGGGTTACGGGAATCCCCGCAAGCGGCGGTGGCGTTCGGGAGATGGATTGCAGCAGGTCGGAGGCGGTGAGGGGCAAAGGGGGCTGCCCGGAGATCAGGGCGCGGGAAGGGGACACGCAGATGGCGCGGAATCTTCCAACAGGCGATTTCAACAGCCACCATTTCTTCATCGAGAGAGCGACATCCAGAGTCTTTCCGATGGGAAGCCGCGATTCAAGCTGGCGGTCGGGCTTGCCCATTTCGCTCATAAGGCGTTTGAGTTCGACGCCGTGGTCGCTGAAGCTGATGTCGCGGATCAGGGTAATGGTTGATTTGGGGCCGCGCGAAGTGATGAGGCGCTGGCG
>Ga0302325_10019045_pt1 | contig 14453 bp, 13 predicted proteins | sample Palsa_T0_2_FD_201948 | JGI IMG/M metagenome (GOLD analysis project Ga0302325, IMG submission 201948) | Peat permafrost microbial communities from Stordalen Mire near Abisko, Sweden - Palsa_T0_2 | ecosystem: Environmental > Terrestrial > Soil > Palsa > Peat permafrost | place: Sweden: Abisko... | reverse complement strand
CTCGGTCGACGAGGAAGTCACCGGCGCCATGTGCCTGTTCAAGACCGAGGGCGGCTACGAGGTGTTCAGCTGCGCCGAGGACGCCCGGCACGAGGTGCGGTTTTTCGAAGACGAGGAAGCCGCCTACTTCTACCTTTTCGGCGTGCTCGCCGCCGAGGCGCTGCGCAACGGGCGACTGAGCCCGCGCAGAGGCTGAACCATTAAATGGTTCTAACGAACAAACAGAATGACCGGAAACCATCGCGTTAGCTCCACAACTGCGGCTAAAGTTAAATAGCCGGCGGGGCTGACGGTCCCCCGCTCCCCAAGCAGCCCCGTCGGCCTACCCTCCCGAATATCGCTGCGCAGCGGCTGCCCGCCATCACCGCGTGCTAACGCAAATCCATAGCGCACCATGCGCACCGGAAACCGACAACTGCACCATCAGAAACGCCGATCGCGTTTATCTTCCGATTGGCATAAATGGCAATTTGTCACTTTGATACACAATCGTGATTGGCTTAAATAGGTCATTTGGCCGCCCGGCGTCCCGCGTAAGCGGGACGCGCGGACGCCCGCGACCGTCGGCGACGGGTCGGCGGGCCGCAAAAAACTGAGGGCGGCCTGGCCGGGCAACCCGCCCGCCTTTTCCGTATGCTGATCGGCATGACGATCCCGCTTACGGGCACCCAGTATGAGATCGAGGCAGGCGACTACCGGGCCACCGTGACCGAGCTCGGCGCCGGCCTGCGACTACTCGAGCACGCCGGAACGCCCCTCGTGACCACCTACGACGCCGACCAGCTGCCGCCGCACGGCGCGGGCGAGCTGCTGTCGCCGTGGCCGAACCGCGTCGACGCAGGTCGCTACTCCTTCGACGGCACCCGGTACCAGCTGGCCCTGTCCGAGCCTGCCCTCGGCAACGCGATCCACGGCCTGACCCGCTGGGTCCCGTGGACGAGGACCGGGCACGACAGCAGCGAGGTGACGCTGAGCAGCATTCCGCATGGGTCGCAGGGTTACCCGTTCGCCGTGCAGGTCGATGTGACCTACCGGGTCGACGCCGAATCCGGCCTGCACGTCACCGTCACGGCCGCCAACAAGGGCAGCCGGTCGGCCCCCTGGGGCTACGGCCAGCACCCGTACCTGACCGTCGCGTCGCCGACGGTTGACGACGTCGAGCTGACGCTCCCGGTCGACTACTGGCTGCCCGTCGACGGGCGCCTGATCCCGTCCGACCAGCCGCAGGCGGTGGCAGGGACGGACTACGACTTCCGGACCGGGCGCAAGCTCGGCGACACCAAGCTCGACACCGCGTTCACCGGGCTCCGCCGTGAGCAGGACGGGCTGGCCTGGGTCGAGCTGAAGACCGGCGGCAGGCGGACCGGGATGTGGATGGACGCCGGCTGCCGGTGGCTGCAGGTCTTCACCAGCGACGGCCTGGAGCCCGGGCCCGCCCGCGCGGCGCTGGCGGTCGAGCCGATGACCTGCCCGCCTAACGCGTTCGAGAGCGGCCAGGACCTGATCGTGCTGGAGCCGAGGGAATCGGTCACGGTCCGCTGGGGGATCAAGAACCTTCCCTAGAACCGGTCGCGGCCTCGTCCCGGATCCGCGCTAGATCCTCCGGGGTGTCCACGTCGTCCGGACGCCCGGTGTCACCGCATTCGATGAGCGAGACGAGCTCGGGGTGCGCCCGCAGGAAGGGGCGCGCCCCGGTGTCGCCGGACGCGAGCGCCAGGACCGACGGCCAGTGCTCGCGCGCGATGAGCACCGGATTGCGCGGCTTTCCGCCGTAGGCCGCGACGGCGACGCCGGACCCGGACCGGAAGGCACCGATCAGCCGCCGGACCGACTCGGCCCCGACCAGCGGCTGGTCCGCCAGCGCGATCACGGCGGCCTCGGCGTCGCCGTTGGCCAGCGCGCGCAGCCCCGTCGCCAGCGAAGAGCCCATGCCGGTCTCCCAGTCGGGGTTGTGCACCGTGACCACCCCGGGTATCTCGACCGGGACCGCGCCGGTCACCACGATCACCGGATCGGCGCCGCCCTCGCCGAGCAGCGCGACGCCGCGCTCGGCCAGCGTTGACCCGGCCAGCTCGACCAGAGCCTTCGGCTGCCCGAGGCGGGATCCGTTTCCCGCTGCCAGCAGCACCCCTGCAACTCCCACCAGCCACTCCCGTTCCGCGGAGGCCATGCGGCCGGACCTTAACCAGTCGCGCCGCTTCGCCGACCCTCTTACCCTAGAGCGATGGTCCCCACCACTCATCTGCTCGCGTTCACGATTACCGCGCTGGTGCTGATCGCGATCCCGGGCCCGAGCGTGCTGTTCACGGTCAGCCGGGCCATCGCCCTCGGCCGGGTGGCCGGGGTGGCCACCGTGGCGGGCAACACCGTCGGCGCGTTCACGCAGGTGGTGGCGGTCGCGTTCGGCCTCGGGCCGCTAGTCGAGCGGTCGGTGGCGCTCTTCACCGTACTCAAGCTGGCCGGCGCGTGCTACCTGGCCTACCTCGGGGTGCAGGCCATCAGGCACCGGCGCTCGCTGGCGGAGGCGCTCGGCGCCGAGGTCGAGCGCAAGACCGCCGCGCGGCTGGTGATCGACGGGTTCACCGTCGGCGTCACCAACCCGAAGGTGATCGTCTTCTTCGCGGCCATGCTGCCGCAGTTCGTGGACCGCCAAGCGGGTGACGTCCCGATGCAGATCATCATGCTCGGCGCCATCTTCGCCGGCATCGCGCTGATCAGCGACAGCGGATGGGCGCTGGCGGCCGGAACGGCGCGCGCGTGGCTCGCCAGCTCGCCGCGGCGGCTTGCCCTGATCGGCGGGGCCGGCGGCCTGGCCATGATCGGCATCGGCGCCCGGCTGGCCTTGGCCGGCCGACCGGACTAATCCGCAGCCCGAGCCAGGAGCGGACCCGGCCGAGAGCGGGGCCCGCCGGACGCGGCCGGGCGGGGCAGCAACGAGACCGTCAGGCGCTGGTCGTCTCGGGGTGGATACGGCCGTCGGTGCTGGTGAGGGCCTGGCCGGTGCCGCCCCAGCGGAGCTGGATGAGCTCGGCCGCGATCGAGACCGCGGTCTCCTCCGGGGTCCGCGCGCCCAGGTCAAGGCCGATCGGCGAGCGGAGCCGGGCGAGCTCCGGCTCGGTCAGGCCGATGGCGCGCAGCCGTTCAAGGCGGTCGGTGTGCGTCCGGCGCGAGCCCATCGCGCCGACGTAGCCGGCCGGGGTGCGCAGCGCCACCTCGAGCACCGGCACGTCGAACTTCGGGTCGTGGGTGAGCACGCAGATCACCGTCCGCGCGTCCACCTCGGCCCCGGCCAGGAACCGGTGCGGCCAGTCGACCACCACCTCGTCCGCACCCGGGAACCTGGCCCTGGTCGCGAAGACCGGCCGCGCGTCGCACACCGTCACGTGGTAGCCGAGGAACTTGCCGACCCGGGCCACGGCGGCCGCGAAGTCGATCGCGCCGAACACCAGCATCCGGGGCGGCGGCGCGAACGCGTTCACGAACACCGCGAGCTCCTCGCCCAGCCGTTCGCCGTGCTCGCCGTACCGGCGGATGCCGGTCAGCCCCTGCGCGAGCATGCCGCGAACGTCGTCGTCGGCGGCGGCGTCGAGCCGCTCGCCGCCGAGCGACCCGCCCGACGGACGGGCGGCGTCGGCCCAGATCACCCGGCGGGCGCCGATCCGGCCCGGCCCGGAGATGACCGTCGCGACCGCCACCGGCTCGCCCCGCTCGACCGCCGCCGCGATGTCGGCGAGCTCGGGGAACGTCGCCTGGCTGACCGCCTCGACGAAGATGTCAAGGATCCCGCCGCAGGTCAGCCCGACCGCGAACGCGTCGTCGTCACTGAAGCCGTACCGCTGGAGCACCGGCTGGCCGGACTCGATGACCTCGTTGGAGAGCTCGTAGACGGCCCCTTCGACGCAGCCGCCGGAAACCGAGCCGATCACCTCGCCGCCGCCCTCGACGGCCAGGGCGGCGCCGGGGTCGCGGGGCGCGCTGCTGAACGTGTCGACCACGGTGGCGAGCCCGAACGTCTCTCCGGAGTCCCACCACTTGGTGATCGTGTCAAGGATGTCACGCAAAGCTGCACCTCAAAGTCTCACTCGTCCTTACACGCTACGACAGCGCTGCCGCCGCGGGCTACGTCAGGTTTAGCGATTGGTTAATTCAACCGGTGACCAGCGCGAACTATGCCTGGCCGAGGATCGCCGCCACCGCCAGTCGCATCAGCCGCGGCAGCTGGGGATCGGCCGGCCGCTCGCCCCCGCCGTCCAGCTCGTCCGGACGCAGCCACCCGTGCTTGTCGATCGTCGCCCGTTCCATGGCCTCCTGGCCCGCGAAACTCACCGCGACGTCGCGCACCGCGACCGCGTAGAACGTCTGGTCCTGGTCGAAGTGCATGCCCGCCCACCAGAACTCGATCGGCTCGGTCGCGATCGGCTCCCCCAGCAGCTCCGGATCGAGCGTGATGCCCGCCTCCTCCTGGAGTTCCCGCACGGCCGCCTCGCGCAGCGTCTCCCCGCGCTCGACCGCGCCGCCGATCGAGAACCAGAACGGGTCGCGCGGTCGGAGCGGGTCCCAGCCGTGCAAAAGCAGCACGCGCCCTTCCGGGTCGACGGGAAGGACGCGTGCCGTGTTACGCCGAAGTCTCACTCCACGATCTTAGAGATCGGGATCTCGAGGATGTCGCGGGCGCCGGCTGCCTTAAGCGCCGGGATCAGCGTGTTGACGCCGCGCTTGGGCACGACCGTCTCGATCGCGTTCATGCCGGAGTTGGCCAGCGCCGTGACCGTCGGCGAGGACATCGCGGGCAGCATCGCGGCCACCGCGTCGAGCTTGTCGGCGGCCACGTTGAGCTTGAGCAGCACGTTGCCGCGGGCCCGGATGGCGCCGCTGAGCAGCAGCGTGATGTCCTCCATGGCGGCCCGCTTGGCCGGGTCGGCGTAGGCGGCGGCGCAGGCGACGAACTCGGTGTAGCTGGTGAGGATCGTCTCCAGGATGCGCAGTCCGTTCTTGCGCAGCGACGATCCGGTCTCGGTCAGGTCGACGATCGCGTCCACGATGTCGGGCACCTTCGCCTCGGTCGCGCCGTAGGACGGCACGATCATCGCCTTGACGCCGTGCTCGGCCAGGTACCGCTCGGTCAGCGAGGGGAACTCGGTCGAGATCCTGATCCCGTCGGGCAGGTCGGCGACCGACCGCCAGGGCGCGGCGTCCGGCACCGCGAGCACGACCCGGACCGGGTTGGAGGTCGCCTTGGAGTACTGCAGCTCGCCGAGCGAGACGACGTCCGCCTGCGTCTCGGTGATCCAGTCCCGCCCGGTGATGCCGATGTCGAACAGGCCCCGCTCCAGGTAGGACGGGATCTCCTGGGGGCGCAGAAAGCGCACCCGCTCGATCCTGGGGTCGTCGATCGAGGCGTGGTAGTCGCGGTCCGACGCCCGCCGCACGGTCAGGTCGGCGGCGTCGAAGAGGTCGAGGGTGGCTTTTTCGAGCGAGCCCTTGGGGAGTACCAGTGAGAGCATGAAGATCAAACCCATTTCTTCCGAACGGACGCGTGGTTCCACACCTACGGCAAGCGCCGCGCCCCGGCCAGCCGGACGCACACGGGCGCGCGTCAGCACACTGACTAGTGAAACAGGGGTTACGCGGCGCCGCTAATGTCGCGTGGCGCTCTTCGGAAGGTGACCGCAGCGGAGGTCGCGAAGCAGGATCGCGGTGTCAAGTGCCGCCACGACTGCCTCCCATCCCTTGTCCTCGCTGCTGTCGGGCAGCCCGCTGCGATCGCGGGCCTCCTCAACCGTGTTACACGTTAGCACGCCGTTGCCGACGGGGGTGCCCGCGTCGAGGGCGACCCGGGTCAGCCCGGCCGTGACCGCGTCGCAGACGTACTCGAAGTGCGGCGTGCCGCCGCGGATGACCGCGCCCAGGCAGACCACCGCGTCGTACTGCTTGGCGAGCTCCTGGGCGACGACCGGGAGCTCAACCGCCCCCGCGGTCCTGACCATCAGCACGTCGGTCACGCCGCAGGCCTTGGCCGCCGCGGCGGCCCGGTCGAGCAGCGAGTCGGTGATCTCCTCGTGCCAGCGCGTGCACGCGATCGCCAGGGCCAAGTCGGCGGCGTCGACGACAGCCAGCTCAGGCCGACCCTGTCCGCTCATGCGACGCTCTCCTTCATCCACGCTGGCCCGACGGCCACGCTCATTTGTGAGTGTACCGACGCCGGTCCGCTAAGACAGGCACAGCTGCGCCGCGCCTTCTTATCAGATCTGACCACTTTTCACCTCTCTATCAGTTCTGACCACTTTCGCGCCCGCAATGTCGGACTTCCGTGGTCAAAACTGATAACAAGTCGTGGCTTGCAGTTCGTAGGCGCAGCGGATGGGGTGGAGCCGAGTCACAGGTGCTGGAGTGACTCGCTCTGGAGCGAGTTGCAAGGCCGGGGCGCGAGCGGGCCGTCGAGGCTCGGGTCGGGCGGCCGGGAGCGCAGGGGCGAACGTTGGCGGCCGGCGTGCGGAGTGGGAGGCGGTCGGTTAGGCGATTTGGTGGCCTAGGCGGTCGCGCTTGGTGGCCAGGTAGCGAAGGTTGTCGGGGGTGGGCTGCGGGGGCAGCGGGATCCGGGTGACGTCGAAGCCGTGGGCGGCGAGCGCGTCGACCTTGGCCGGGTTGTTGGTGAGCAGCCGGAGGGAGTGCACGCCGAGGTCGTTGAGGAGCTGGGCGGCGACCGAGTACTCGCGGGCGTCGACTGGGAGGCCGAGTTCGAGGTTGGCGTCAACCGTGTCGACGCCCTGGTCCTGGAGCTCGTAGGCCTGGAGCTTGGAGAGCAGGCCGATGCCGCGGCCCTCGTGGCCGCGAAGGTAGAGGACGACGCCGCGGCCGCGCTCGGCGATCCTGGCCATGGCGGCGTCGAGCTGGGCGCCGCAGTCGCAGCGGTGCGAGCCGAACACGTCGCCGGTCAGGCACTCGGAGTGCACCCGGGTGAGGACGTCCTCGCCGTCGCCGTCGCTCAGGTCGCCGTAGACCAGGGCCAGGTGCTCGGTGCCGTCGATGTCGGAGCGGTAGCCGTAGGCGTTCCAGCGGCCGTAGGCGTTCGGGATGACCGTCTCGGCCACCCGGGTGACCAGACGCTCGGTGCGGCGGCGGTGCTCGATGAGCTGCTCGATGCTGATCAGCGCGAGACCGTGCTCATCGGCGAACTTCCGCAGGGCGGGCAGGCGCATCATCGTGCCGTCCTCGTTGACGACCTCGCAGACCACGCCGACCGGCGCCAGGCCCGCCTGGGTCGCCAGGTCGACGGCCGCCTCGGTGTGGCCGGGGCGGACGAGCACGCCGCCGTCGCGGGCGCGGAGCGGGAAGATGTGGCCCGGCCGGGCGAAGTCGCCCGCGGCGGCCCGCGGGTCGGCCAGCGCCTTGATCGTGGTGGTGCGGTCGGCGGCGGAGATGCCGGTGGTAACGCCCACGGCGGCGTCGACCGAGACCGTGTAGGCGGTGCGCATCCGCTCGGTGTTCTGCGTGGTCATCAGGGAAATTTGCAGGCGGTCCAGGTCCGCCCCGCGCATCGGGACGCAGATGACGCCGCTGGAGTAGCGGATCGTGAACGCGAGCAGTTCGGGAGTGGCCTTGCTGGCGGCGAAGATGATGTCGCCCTCGTTCTCGCGGTCGGCGTCGTCGACCACGATGACCGGGCGGCCGTCGGCGATGTCCTTGATCGCCCGGGTGACTTCGTCCAAGGGGATGGCGGCGAGTTCGGCTTCCAGGTTCTGCATGTTCAGCTCATCGTCCAAGGTCTGCGTAGGTGTGAGGTCCGTCATCGGGTACCTCCGGTCATCAGCTTCTCCACGTACTTCGCGATCACGTCGACTTCAAGGTTGACCTCGTCGCCGGGCTGTTTGGCGCCCATCGTGGTGCGCTTGAGCGTCTCCGGGATGAGGCTAACTTCGAACCAGCTTTGAGGGCCATGGGGCTGCTGTCCATCTGGGGGGCTGATGGTGCTGGTGGGGCTCGCGGCGGTGGGGCTCGCGGCGGGGTCTGACAGGGCCGAGACGGTGAGGCTGATGCCGTCGACGGTGATGGAGCCCTTGTGGACGACGTAGCGGGCGAGGTCGGCCGGGAGGCTGATGCGGACGACGTCCCAGTCCTGATGGGAGACGCGGCTCAGGATCGTCCCGGTGCCGTCGGTGTGGCCCTGGACGAGGTGGCCGCCAAGGCGGTCCTCGAGGCGGACCGAGCGCTCAAGGTTGACCGGGATGCCCGGGCTGAGGGACTTGAGGCTGGAGTACCGGAGGGTCTCCCCCATCACGTCGGCGGTGAAGCCCGTTGGCGGCGAACCGCCAATCAAGCCGGTCACGGTTAGGCAGACGCCGCTGACGCAGATCGAGTCGCCGATGCGGGCGTCGCTGGTCACGACCGAGCTGCGGACATAGATGACGGCGAAATCGCCGTGCTGGTCGACCGCCTCGACCTCGCCAAGGTCCTCAACGATGCCGGTGAACACCCGCGCCCTCCTCCGGTCACTGGCTCCGGGGGACGCGGTTGCCCGCCGAGACGGCCGTGCCCGAATACGCGGCGCGTTCTGCGCCGCCTGGGCATGGCCGGCATCAGCCGACCGCGCGCGTGCTGCCTCCCATCCGGACTTTAACCGTCGGTACCGGAGTTTCACCGGTTCGGCCAGCCGCTGGTGCGGCCGGTTCGCGGACTATCACCGCCGGCTCGGAGTTTCACCGACCCCGGAGCACGCTTGTCTTCGCTAACCAGTGTGCCACAAGAGTTATTCCGGGCAGTTCGGGGGGGAATCCCCGACCTGGCCGGCGACGGGACCAGGGCGCGCGTGCGGGTGATCGTGGAACCACGGTCCGTTAGATATGACGGGGTTGGCGCTCTTGAACTTTCTGCTTTTCAGCCCGACAGGCGGGTGACGGCGCGCATCTTGTTGGTGGCGTCGAGCGCGGCCACCTTGTACGCCTCCGACAGCGTGGGGTAGTTGAAGACCGCGTTGACCAGGTAGTCGACGGTGCCGCCGCAGCCCATCACGGCCTGGCCGATGTGGATCAGCTCGGTCGCGCCGGTGCCGAACACGTGCACGCCGAGCAGCTTGCCGCCCGACGGCGAGACCAGCAGCTTGAGCACGCCGTAGGAGTCGCCCACGATCGCGCCGCGGGCGAGCTCGCGGTAGCGGGACACGCCGACCTCGAACGGCACGCAGGCGTCGGTCAGCTGGTCCTCGGTCCGGCCGACGAAGCTGATCTCGGGGATCGAGTAGATCCCGATCGGCTGCGGAGCGTCGGTGACCGTGACCGGCTCGCCGAACGCGTGGTGGGCGGCCAGCCTGCCCTGCTCCATCGAGGTCGCGGCGAGCGCGGGGAAGCCGATGACGTCGCCGACCGCGTAGATGTTCTCCACCTTGGTCCGGTAGAACTCGTCGACCGCGATCCGGCCGCGCTCGTCCGCGGTCAGGCCGGCCGCGGGCAGGTTGAGATTGTCGGTCATGCCCTGGCGGCCGGCCGAGTACAGGACGGTGTCGGCCGGGATCTTCTTGCCGCTGCGGAGGACGGTGATGGCGCCCTCCGGGTGCGCCTCGACCGAGGCGACGGTCTCGCCGAACCGGAACGTGACCGCGAGGTCCCGCAGGTGGTACTTGAGCGCCTCGACGACTTCCTCGTCGCAGAAGTCGAGCATGCGATCGCGCTTCTCGACCACGGTGACCTTCGTGCCGAGGGCGGCGAACATGCTCGCGTACTCGATGCCGATCACGCCCGCGCCGACCACCACCATTGAGCGGGGCACGTTCTCGAGGTTGATGATGCCGTCGGAGTCGATGATCGTCTTGTCGTCGAAGGCGACGCTGGACGGGCGGGCGGGGGTGGTGCCGGTGGCGATGACGATCTTGTCGGCGGTGACCTTGCGGCTGCGCCCGCCGCCGTCGTCGACCTCGACCGCGTGCGGGCCGATGAAGTAGGCGAGGCCGCTGATGATGGTGACCCGGTTGCGGGCGAGCTGGTTGCGGACGACGTCGCTCTCCCGGCTGACCACGTGGGTGGTCCTGCGGGTCAGGTCGGCCATCGTGATCTCGTCCTTGACCCGGTACGACTGCCCGTAGATCTCCCGCTGGTCGATGCCGGTGAGATAGAGAATGGCCTCCCGGAGGGTCTTGGACGGGATCGTTCCCGTCTGGACGCAGACGCCGCCGATCATGGCCGGGCGCTCGACCACCGCCACCCGCCGGTCTAGTTTCGCGGCCGCGATGGCCGCCTTCTGCCCGCCGGGGCCTGAGCCGATCACGAGAAGGTCATAGTCGTACACCTTTCAAGTGTGGCGGGTGACGGGAGGAAACTGAAGCTTCGTAACGTACCGTTCACACCACCGCGCCGAACGCGTCGGCTTAGCCTGAGAAAAGTTTGGTGGTGGTGGAAACCGCTGGCGGCTCTGGGACCGTCTAAGGGGTGTCCGCGTAGAAACGAGGCACTCAGATGACTACACCGATTACTCCATTCGCACGGCTCGCCCGGCAGGCGCGCGCCTACTCGGTCCCGCTGCTGGCGGCGGGCGTCCTCGCGGCCGGGTGCGGGACGGTGGCCGCCAACCCGGGCGGCCCGAACGAGCCCGCGGCCGGCGCGGCGTCGGCTTCCGCGTCCGCGTCCGCGTCTCATGGTTCCGCGTCTCCTGGCTCGGTGCCGGGGGCGGCCGCCAGCGCGACGCCGGTGCCGACCGTCAGCGGCGGCGTGATGATCCCGGCGGGCGGGGCGGCCTGCGCGGGCTGGCCGTCGAACGCGCCCCGCGGGAAGCTGACGGCCGTGTTCACGCCGGTGGCGGTCGAGCGGTGCGTGAGCAGCGTCCAGTCGATCAAGGGGAAGGGCGAGTGGCTGACCGCGACCCTGGAGCGGTCGACCGACAAGCTGTCGACGCTGACCGCGGTGCTGATGCGGCCGTCGCAACGTCAGCCGGACGTCATGTGCCCCGAGTTCGTCGTCATCCCGCCGCAGATCGTGCTGTTCAGCTCGACCGGCAAGGAGCTCATCCCGCGGCTTCCGGTCGGCCCCTGCGGCAGTGTGAACTCGCTGGTGCTGAGCACGCTGGCGACGATGACGTGGCAGCCGCTGTCGGTCCGGCTGGTCAGCAAGATCGAGCCGGTGATCTCGCCGGTGGTCTCGCCGAAGACGTTCCCCGGCGCCTCCCTCGCGCCGGGCTCCCCTAAGGTCATCCGCACCGGCGCCGCCACCGGGGTCGTGAACGGCTAGCGCTGTCACGCGCCGTCCGGCGCCGCCGACGGTCGTTATGCTGAGCTTCATGGCGGTGCGGGCGGTCATCTTCGACTGGGGCGGGACGCTGACGCCGTGGCACGGCGTCGACCGCGGGGCGCTGTGGCAGCAGGCGTGCACGTCGCACTTCCCGGCCGACCGGGCCGCGGCGGTCGCGGCGGCGCTGCTGGCGGCGGAGGACGGCTGCTGGGCGCAGTGCGAGACCACGCACAGCAGCGCCACCCTGGCGCACATTTTCTCGGCCGCCGGCGTCACCGTGCACGAGGAGCTGACCGAGACCTACTTCGGCCTGTGGGCGCCGCACACGTACACCGACCCGGACGTGGCGCCGCTGCTGCGGGTGCTGCGCGCGCGGTCGATCAAGGTCGGCGTGCTTTCCAACACGGTCTGGCCGCGGGCGCTGCACGAGCGGGTGTTCCGCCGGGACGGGGTGCTCGAGCTGATCGACGGGGCGGTCTACAGCAGCGAGATCCCGTGGACCAAGCCGCACCCGGAGGCGTTCCTGGCGGCGATGGCCGCGATCGGGGTGACCGAGCCGGCCTCGTGCGTGTTCGTCGGCGACCGGCCGTTCGATGACATCTACGGCGCGGCCCGGCTGGGCATGCGCACGGTCTTCATCCCGCACAGCGGGCTGCCGCCGGTCGAGGGCTCCGTCCCCGATGCGGTCATCACCCGGCTGGCCGACCTGCCCGCCCTGCTCGACCAGTGGTGAGCGCGCCGTCGGCTACCACTGGTACGGGAGGAACTTGCCGTCGAGGGTGACCACCACCCGGTCGCCGTCCGGGTCGGGGGCGCGCTGGACGTCGAAGCGGAAGTTGATCGCGCTCATGATGCCGTCGCCGAACTCCTCGTTGATCAGCTCCTTGAGCGTCGGCCCGTAGACCTGCACGATCTCGTAGAACCGGTAGACCGTCGGGTCAGTCGGAACCGGTGACTCGAGGGCGCCACGGGTCGGCTGGGCCTGCAGGGCCTCCTGCACGTCGTGCGTCGTGGTGGTGAGGTTGCGCAGCGCCGGATTGAGGATCTCGACCGCCGCGACCGCCTGCTCGGACGACATCGGCTGCTGGCCGAGCAGCGCCGACACCGTCCACGGGACCGGCGCCCCGATCGCCTCGGCCAGCTGCGCCCAGGTCAGTCCCATCCGTGCCTTCGCCGCGCGAACCAACTCGGCCGCCTCCTGCTTGGTCATCGTCTCAGCTCCTGCGGGTGTGTACGGGTCCTGCGGGTGTGTACGGGCGCCCCATGGTCACCGGGTGACTAGGGGGTACCCAGGTGCGCGGGACTGGCCGAGAAGTTTCTGAAAGAAATCCGAGAAAACTTGTTGGCGACCGGCCGCGCCGCTCCTCTTACTGACGAAGACCGGGGACGGCGAGGCCGGCCTGACGCTAGAGGCGGGGCGTCAGTACGGCATCCTCGTCGGCCCCACGGGGGCCAGCAGGGATCCCCCGGGCTGGAGTGCGAGGGGGGCTTCCAGCTCGGGCCTGCTGGCAGGCCGCAAGCCGGCGGGGGGCCGGTGGCAGGCGCGGGTCTGGCCGGTGCATGCGGGGGCGGCACCGGCCAGGTCCGCCGGCCTTGGTCGGCCGGCCTTGGTCGGCCGGCGTGGTCGGCCGGTCTGGTCGGTCGGCCGGTCTGGTCGGCCGGTCTGGTCGGCCGGTCTGGTCGGCCGGTCTGGTCGGCCGGCCAGCGGGACCCGTGCACCAGGCAGCGATCGCCGGACTAACGTCGCCGAAGTAGGTATACCGACAATGACGCCTCTCTCGCCCCGGACGAACGAAAGCACCGCTAACGTACTCGCATGCGCGACAGCGAGGTTGTCGCGTCCATCGTGGCAGGCGACGCCCTCGGGCTTGCCGCTGCCTACGACCGGTACGCAGATCCCCTCTACAAGTACTGCCGAACCTTGCTCGGCGACCCGGCCGACGCCGCGGACGCCGTTCAGGACACCTTCGTCATCGCCGCGTCCCGGCTCGGCGGACTTCGTGACCCTGACCGGCTGCGTCCCTGGCTGTACGCGGTGGCGCGGAACGAGGCGCTGCGGATCCTCCGGTCGAAGAAGAGGACGTCCGCGCTGGACGAGGCGCGGGGCATGACCGACGACTCCGGCGACGTCGCCGCCGACGCCGAGCGGGCCGACCTGCGCGCCCTGCTCGAGGACGCCGCCGCCGGGCTGAACCCGGGCGAGCGCGAGGTCATCGAGCTCCAGTTGCGCCAGGGGCTGGAGACGGCCGAGGTCGCGACCGTGCTCGGCGTCTCCCGCAACCACGCGCACGCGCTGCTCGCCCGGGCCCGCGATCAGCTCGAGACGTGCCTGGCGGTGCTGCTCGTCGGCCGGGCCGGGGGCGGCGAGTGCGACGAGCTCGGCGCCCTGCTGTCCGGCTGGGACGGCCGCCTGACGATCCTGCTCCGCAAGCGCGTGCACCGGCACATCGAGCGCTGCGCGACCTGCGCCGCCAGCCAGGCTCACGAGCTGCGCCCGGCCATGCTGCTCGACTTGTCGCCCGGCGCGGCGCTCGCAGCCGGGGCGGCGATCTCACTGCGGCTCGCGGCGGGCGCACCCGAGGGGCTGCGGGCGCACACGATCACGCTCGCCACCGGACAGGGGGTCGGCGCCGTCGCGCACCGCGCGGCGGTGCTCAGCCGGGCGGGGGCGTTCAACCACAGCGGGTTCCCCCGGGCGGGGCACGGCGGCAGCGGCGGGGCCGGCCATGGCGGTGCGGCCGGCCGAGGGGCGGGCGGCCGGGGGGCGGGCGGCCGCGGTGGCGGGCGGGCGAGGCGAACGCTGCGGTCCTCGCCGCAGGGGGTGGCCCTGGCGACGGCGGCGATCGTGATCGCGGCGATCATCGCGGCGGTCGCCTTCGCGCTGGCCGGCAACAGCCGCACCGTCTCCCCCGCCGCCGATCCAAGCCCGCCGGGGGTCGCGGCGGCGGCGGCCGCCACCTCGGCGGCGGCATCGGCGGGCGCGCCGGGCGCCGGGCCGGCCAGGCCCTCGGCGGCGGCGGCCGTTACCTCGGCCACGCCGTCGGCGACGGCCGCGACCGGCCCGGCCAGCGCGGCGCCGCCGCCGACGCCGAGCACGGCCACCGCGTCGGCCGACCCGCCGGGCCCGACGCCGACCACCGCGCCAGCGTCCACGCCGACGCCGGCCCCCGGCACGCTGTCGGAGTACCCGCGGGGCGGCACGATCGAGCTGCAGCCGAACGGGGCGCCCAGGCAGATCGA
>Ga0302325_10019044_pt1 | contig 14454 bp, 12 predicted proteins | sample Palsa_T0_2_FD_201948 | JGI IMG/M metagenome (GOLD analysis project Ga0302325, IMG submission 201948) | Peat permafrost microbial communities from Stordalen Mire near Abisko, Sweden - Palsa_T0_2 | ecosystem: Environmental > Terrestrial > Soil > Palsa > Peat permafrost | place: Sweden: Abisko... | reverse complement strand
CACGGATGACCTTGCCCGCCGCATAGCCCACGGCGATGGCGACCACAGCGTAGGCGATGATCAAGATCGTCGCGCTGAGCATCCCGTGCATGGCACGGGAGCGTAGTCGCCGGCGCCCGGTTTGTGCCGGAGGGCGCGCCGGTCGGGCTAGAGTTTCCCTCGTGGCAAGGAACCTCGTGATTAAGGTCACGGCGGGCGCGAATGAGCCCGAGCGGTGCAATCAGGCGTTCACGGTGGCCGCGACGGCGGTGGCGAGCGGCGTGCCGGTCTCGCTGTGGCTGACCGGCGAGGCGGCGTGGTTCGCGCTGCCGGGGCGGGCCGACGGCTTCGCCCTGCCGCAGGCGGCCCCGCTGCCCGACCTGCTCGCCTCGGTGCTCGCGCTCGGCACGGTGACCGTGTGCAGCCAGTGCGCCGCCCGCCGGGACATCACCCCGGCCGACGTCATCGACGGCGTCAGGATCGCCGGCTCGGCCACCTTCGTGGCCGAGGTGGTCGCGGACGACGCGCAGGCCCTCGTTTACTGACGGACGACCCCGTACGCACGCAGCCGGAAACGCCGTCGCCAGGAAGATAACTGCGGAATGGCCGCGGCCAGGCGCTCGGCCCGCAGCCGCTTGGCGAGCTCCTCGGCCTGCGGCGGGAACGGCGGCAGCGGGCCGACCGCCCAGAACAGCAGCAGGTCGGCCAGGTTCGGGTTGCGGACGAGGGCCGGGCCGTGCAGGTAGGTGCCGAGCACCCGGCCCGCGTACGAGCCCTCGGTGCCGTCGCCGTTGCCGGTGCCGATCTCGGTCCGGGCCAGCGGCCGCACCCCCGGCCCCAGCCGGGTGACGCCCTGATGGTTCTCGAACCCGGTGAGCCGCCCCACGTTCAGCCCGGGGTCCACGTCCGCGACGATCTCGCCGACGGCCCGGCTCTCGCCCCGGCTGCTGCGGATGTCGAGCAGTCCGAGACCCTGCACCGCCGTGTCGTCGGCGCCGCCGAACTCGACCCCCATCATCTGATAGCCCGCGCAGACCGCGAACACCACCGCGCCCCGCTCGGCCGCCGCGTGCAGTCCGCCGTCTGCCAGCAGCCGCCGGGTCGCCAGCGTCTGCGGCAGGTCCTCGCCGCCGCCCATCAGGTAGATGTCGCCGTCTCTCGGCACTGGCTGGTCGGAGTTGACCTCGACGATCTCGACCGGGATGCCGCGCAGCCGGGCCCGCCGCTCGAGCACGAGCGCGTTCCCCCGGTCACCGTAGGTCGAGAGCAGGTCAGGGTAGACCCAGATCAGGCGGAGCGGTCGCATTACTCGGCCCCTTTCCTCAGCCCGCCCGGCATCACTGCACCCGCCCGAGGGCGGTGCGGTACTGCTGGAAGGCGGTGTAATTGGCCAGCACCTCGAGGTTCCCCGACTCGGATCTGACCGCGTCGACCGCCTCGTCGATGGTGCTCACCAGGCGGAACTGCACCTCGTCGGCTTCCAGCCGGACGGCCAGGTCGAGCCTGCGCTCGCCGCCGACCAGGATCGTCCGGCCGCGTAGCCGGCGGAAATCGACATCCCACAGCCAGGACGTGTCCCGGCCGTCGGGCCCTTGGGCGTTGACGGCCAGCAGCACCGGGGCGGGGGCAGGCGCGACGACGTCGAGTGCCTCAAGCCAGCCCGCCGGGTTCTTCGCGAGCAGCAGCCGGATGTCGACGCCGCGTCTGCTGACCTGCGTGTACCGCCCGGCCACGGAGGTGACGGCGCGAATCTCGGGCAGCGCCTGCGCCAGCCGCACCCCGAACGCCTCCGCCACCGCCAGCGCCACCACCGCGTTGGCCCGGTTCGCCCGGCCGGGAAGGGCGAGCTCGAGCGGGGTCGGCCGGCCGGACGGGTCGATGACCTGATCGTCGTAGAGCATCCAGCTGACCGGGGGCCGACGGAGGCCGCACTCCCGGCAGGACCAGTCGTCTCCGTCCCGCTGCAGGTGGGCGCCGCAGTTGGGGCAGCACCAGGAGTCCTCGCGCCACGCCTGCCCGGCCGCCACCCAAGTGACCTGCCGGGACGCGCCCGCGGACCAGGCGACGAGCGGGTCGTCGGCGTTGGCCACCACCCGGCACTCCGGCGCGGCCGCCAGCGCCTCCCGCCAGCGCCGGGCGAGCAGCCAGATCTCGGCCGCCCGGTCCATCTGGTCTCGGCTCAGGTTCAGCAGCGTCACCACCCGCGGCTTGGTCGCCTTGACCATCGACGGGATGTACTTCTCGTCGGTCTCCAGGACCGCGATGCGGGCGTCGGGGGTGCGGCTGAGCGCCGACACCGCCCCCGCGTCCATGTTCGCGCCGTAGATGTTCGACGCGATCTGGCCGCCGAGCGGGGCCAGCGCCGCGGTGATCAGCCGGGTGGTCGTCGTCTTGCCGTTGGTGCCGGTGACGAGGACGACCTGGCGGCCGACGGCGAGCAGGGAGAGCAGATCGGGCTCGAGCCGGAGGCCGATTCGGCCGCCGATGACCGAGCCGTCGCCCTTGCCCGCGAGCCGGGAGACGGAGGCGGCGGCGTCGCCGACCGTCGTCGCGAGCTTGGCCCGTATCGGCAGCCGGGTTCGGTGGTGGGTATTCGCGTCCATCGCGGCCGATGCTATCCGCTCACCGGCCCGCCGCGCGGCAGGAGCGGCCCGGCCGCCGTGAAGGCCTCGTTAACTTCCGGCGCCGACGCCAGTCCGGCCGGGCCGGCGGGGGTCCGAGATTGGGGCCCGCGCTCGCGCTCTCGGGTGCGGCCGCGCGCTCCGGCGCGGCCGCGGGCCAGCCGCCGACGCCGTTCACCGGGATGCCCGCGTCCGCCGCGGCCAGCTCGCTGATCTCGTTCAGCGCGGTCAGCGTGGAGACCCCGAGGCCGCCGATGGCCGGGTTGGCGTCCGCCAGCAGGACCCGGCGGCCGCCGGGGGCGGCGTAGCTGACGATCATCGCGGTGGTCGGCAGTCGCTGCAGTTCCGACGGCTCCACCAGGAGCTCCCGCGAGCGCTGCAGCGAACGGGCGAGCGAGTCGCTGTCGCCGGTCGCCCGCGAGGTCGTCACCCCCCAGGCGGTGCTGGTGCTTATCCCCTCGGTGAGCGAGACGGACTCGCTCGTCCCGTGCGACGTCCCGGTCTGGCCGGACCGCGACCGGCCGCCGCCGAACGGCGTGACCCCGGCCCCGCCCGCCTGCGAGTAGCCGCTGCCGTCCGACGTCGACGAGCTGTCGCTGGTCGATGACGCCGCCGACGCGGAGTCGCCGACCGTGCTGGTGTAGGACGCGCCGACCGTGTCGGTGACCGAGGTGCCGACGGTCTCGGTCAGCTGGGAGATGACGAACCGGTGCTCGGCGCCGATCTGCTCGCTGGCCGCCTTAGCCTCCTCCGCGTTCCCGAGCCGCATGAACGCTACCGCGGCGTTACCGCGGCCGATCCGCTGGCGCACCGGGGGCGGCACTGACCGGTAGGCGAGGACCAGGCCGGAACGGGTCGTCTCGCAGGCGTCGGTGAGCCGGTCGAGCACGTCGTCGCGGAGCCGCTCGGCGCCGAGCACGATGAGCGTGTGCCGCCACGAGGCCGGCCCGCCGCCGGCCGGCAGCCGCCCCACCAGGTGCGTCAGCGTGGTGATGACGAAGCCGCCGAGGAGCCTGGCCGATAGCGCGCTCGCCCGCTGGTCGACCGCGATCACCCGCAGCCGGCCGCGCGGGCGGGCCGACGGCTCGCGGCCGGCCTCGGCCAGCTTGCCGAGCTGCGCCTCGATGCCGAGCGCGCGCTCGAGCACCACCCGGTCGGTTGCCCCCTGGCCGTAGATGGCCCCGATCTTGGCCGCCTCGCGCTCGGTGATCAGGCCCGCCGTCACGTCGGCGCGGGGATCGCCGACCTGCGCGAGCGCCCGCAGCCCGGCCGCCAGCCGGCCCAGTGAGATGGGCCCGCTCTCGTCGAGGGCGCCGATGACCCGGTCGAGGATGGCGCTGTCGACCGCGAGCTCCCGGGCCGAGCTTCGCTCCTCGGCCACGCTGACCGAGAGCGCCAGGACGTCCGCCAGCTCGCCCGGCGCGAGCGAGGCGGCCAGGTCAAGCCGGGGCAGATCGCGCGGGAGCACCCAGACGGCCGGATCGACGCCGCCGGCCGCGATCGACAGGTCCACTAGGTCGGCCGCGACCGCGCCGCCCGACAGGTCGATCACGGTCACCTCGCCGCCCGTCGCCAGCCGGCCGGCGGCGACCATGGTCAGCAGCGCCGACCAGCCCGACAGCGTCCCCCCGGCGACGTCCACCCGGTCGATGCCGGCCGGGACGGGCACGCCGTACCAGCGCTTCTGGGTCTCGAAGGCGGACCGCTGCCGCTGCCAGCGGCTGACCAGCCGGGCATGCTCGGCCTGGCCGGCGAAGTGACGGCTCTCCTGGTCCGCCCGCAGCCGCCCGGCCCGCTGCCGCTCGTCCTCGATCCGGTCCCGCAGCACCCGTTTCCCCTGCCAGATCGCGTACCCGGCCGCCGCGGCCGCGAGCAGGAGGACGGCGATGGTCGGGGCGGCCACGAGCACGCGCAGCAGGCCGCCGGCCACGCAGGCCCCGAGCACGAGCGCCAGCGCGAGCGCGACGGCGACGACGATCCGCAGCGGCCGGTCGATCAGGCTCTCCTCGCGCCGCTGGGCGGCGAGCCAGTCGGCCGACACCGGCTGCCGCGGCGGCGGCACCGGCCGACGGGGCGGCGGGCCCGGGTCCGGCCACGGGGTCGCGTACTCCCATCCCAGGTAGAGCGGGCCGTCCGGATCACGCGGGGTCATAGCGCAGCCTCCGCCAGAGGCGCTCCTGACCGGCGGCGGCCGGACGCGGGAGCCGGGCCGGCACCAGTCGCCCGCGCGGCACCAGCCGACGTCGCGGCCCGTTCACCGCCAGCGCGAACTCGCCCCGCCCGAGCGACAGCAGACTGCCGCCCGCTCGCGTCGGGCTCGGGCTCGGGCTTGGGCCGCGTGCAGATGGTTCGGCCAGCCCGCCACCCGCATCCGGTCGCAGGCCGCTCGCACCCGGCGCGATCCCGGTCGCGCCGTCCAGGGCCGGGCCGAGGGCCGCGGCCAGGAACGGGTCGGAGATCCGGTGCACGAGCAGGGCGGCCGCCAGCCCGGCCAGGTCCGCCGCGGCCTCCGCCGACGCGGTGCCGATCACCACGACCAGCCCGGCTGCACGACCATCGCCGATGAGCGCGGCCACCGCCGATCTGGGCAGCCGCTCACCGCCGGTGACCCAGATCAGCCCGTCGCCGTCAACGCCGATCCGGCGCAGGCCCGCCGCCAGCACGGTGATGTCAGCGCAGGCCCGTGCCGCCAGCTCGGCCGAGCCGACGCGGAGCAGCACCGCCGACCGCTCGGTGATGGCCCGGCCGAGATCCGGGTCGGCGCCCTCACGGCGGAGCGGCGTGCCCGTCGCCGCGCACGCCGCGGCCAGGGCGCGGCCGATGGCGGCGTCGGCGGTGACGTCGACGACGATCAGCGGCTTGCGCCGACGGAGGGCGGCGTGCACGACCTGCAGGCCGGTGACCGTCACCTGCTGGCCGTCCGCCCCGGCCACCAGTACCCCGCCCGCCATCTCGGGCCAGCGCAGCTCCACCACCGCGCCGGTGGCCGGGGCGACCCCGAGCGCGCAGCCCTGCCTGGTGACGACGCCGCCCGCCCGGATCACGGACGCGGCCAGCCGCGTGCGGACCGCCGCCAGCAGGCCCGGACGCCGCGGCCGAACCGCCTGCCGGTCGGTCCGCAGCGAGTCGAGCCAGCCGATCAGCGCGGCCTCGGCCGCGCCCGCGATCAGCGCGATCGGCAGCTGCCCGGGCAGCCAGCGCCCGGCGCCCGCGAACGGTCCCGGCGGCCGGCTCAGCCCGGCCAGCAGGTCGCCCCGGCCGAGGTAGCCGAGGACGTGCGCGGGCCCGGCCGCGAATCCGGCCGCCGCCGGCCCGGGTCCGATCGCCGCCGTCCACGCCAGTCCGGCCGCGGCCGGCCCGATCAGCCACCACAGCCGCCACCGGCTGACCCGGCCGGTGACGGTGAACGCCACCGCCAGCCCGAGGGTGAGCTGGGCCAGCAGCAGGTGGGCGAGCAGGAGGAGGACCGCGCAGCCGGCCACCACCCGCCGCCGGCGCGTAGCAGGGCTCGATGGAATCGGCTGGCGGGCACGCCGCGGCATCGATCCCATCCCTGGCACTCCCTGGCACCACCCGAGTAGTTATCTACTCTAGGTTGCCAGGAATGTACCCTCCGTGTCGATACCTACTAATCGTCCGGATGCGCGGCCCGGGGCAGCCCGTCCCCGGCCTGGATGACGACCCGGAACTGGTCGGGCTTGAGGGTGACGGTGGTGAGGCCGACCGGCGATCCGGTCGCCCGGTCGTCGAACCTGATCGTGACCGAGATGGCCGGCTGGCCCGGCAGCAGCCGCAGGCTGCGGGCGACCGACGGCTGCGGCGGCGCCAGCTCGAGGTCCACCGCCCGCGCGTGCGCGGGCGGCGTGTCCGGCGTCGACGCCGGCGGCGCCTGCAGCATCGCCTGGAAGGACGCCAGGTCGTCGGCCTCCGGCCCGGTCCGCCCGGACGCGGGCACGTAGGCGGTGGAGACGGCGATCGGCTCGGCCCCCACCGCCCACACGCACCTGATGATCCGGACCTCGTGCTCCCCCGGGGCGCCAAGCGCCCAGGCCACGTCCTGCGGCGCGTCCCGCTGGGACACGTGCCTGGCCTGGCAGCTGATCTCGCCGCCCATGGGATCGAGCTGGGTGCTGAGGCCGCCGATCCCCTCGACCGGGATGAGGTACTCGGCCGGGCTCGCGCGGTACAGCTGCCCGTCGGGCAGCCTGCGGATCAACGACCGGCGGGCGAGCTCGCCGATCGCCACGTCGATCTCGGCCATGCTGACGTTGTACCGGCGCGCGAGCGCGCTGCGCCTCGGCAGCTGCCAGCCCGGCTCGCGGTGCACGAGCGCGGCGGCCATCCGGTCGGCGAGCACACCGCTCGCCCCGCGTTGAGCGGGCACCTGGGCCTCCACCGACCGTTTCCTCCCGCCCGTCCGCACATTCGATCAAAGAACTAGCAAGGCCCGCCGCATCGCCCCCTAATTGATATTCAGGGGAGGTGAACTCCAGCTGAATTACAGGCAAATGAAGCAGGTCCGCTAAATGTCATATAGGTAAACCATTGCCACACGCGACGATGCGCGCAGACGAGAAACAACGCCGGCTGCCCGCTTGCGACGCAACCGGCTAGATCGTTCGCGGGCCTGGCCGACGCCGCGCCTAATCCGGTTGCGCGTACCGGTAAGCCCGCCGGGCGGTGGCCGGACTATCCTGGCGCTAGGCCCGGCCGACAGGCTCCGACCTGCTCAGTTGGCACTTCATACCACACATACCCATCATCAAGCCAACATATCGGTAAAATTCCCGACAATGAAGTCCAGCAGCACGCTGATTGATACTTCAGTGCGCTGATTGAGGCCGATGAATGTATTCGGCGAGGCTTCTAGCGGCCAGCCGTTTGATCGGCCCCGGCTATCGGAGTCACCAAATGTTAACCTTCCCGACGCTGCGCGTCCACCTGAGCTTCGCTCGAGGCTATCTGGGCGGCCTATGAATATAGGGGTTGCTGCGGTTTGCGCCGTAGATTCCACGCGCAAGCCGGCAATTGAAGAGCGATAAAGCTCACACTACAAGGAGAATTTCTGATGCAGTTCCGAGGCAAGCAGGTCGTGGCGGCTAGCGGTGCTGTCGCCGCCGCCATCGCCCTGGCAGCATGCTCATCTTCGTCGTCATCCTCGAGCTCGGCGCCCGCTTCCGCGGCCGCCAGCTCCCCGGCCGCCGCCGCGAGCACGTCCGCGAGCGCGTCCTCGGCCAGCGGCACGATCAGCGGCGCCGGGTCGACGTTCCAGACCAACTTCCAGCAGGGCGCGATCTCCGCCTTCAAGTCGGTTGACTCCGGTATCACCGTCAACTACAACCCGGTTGGCTCCGGCACCGGTCGCACCGACCTCTACTCGAACACCGTCCTGTACGCCGGCTCGGACTCGCCCATCCCCGCCAAGGAGGCCGGCAAGGTTCCGGCGGGCAAGACCGTGCTCTACTTCCCGGTCCAGATCGGCCCGATCGCGATTGCCTACAACGTCTCCGGCGTCAGCGACCTGAAGCTGGACGCGACCGTCCTGGCCGGCATCTTCTCGGGCAAGATCACCACCTGGAACGACGCGGCGATCAAGGCCCTCAACCCGGGCGCCAGCCTGCCCAGCAGCTCGATCAACCTCGAGGTCCGCTCGGACTCCTCCGGCACCACGGCGAACTTCTCCCAGTACCTGGTGGACGCGGCGCCCAGCGCCTGGACGCTCGGCACCTCCTCGATCGTCTCGTTCCCGAAGTCGGCCCACGCCAACGACGGCGGTAGCGCCGTCGCGGCGGCGGTCAAGGCCACCTCGGACTCGATCGGCTACGTGGACTTCTCCACCGCCACCGCGACCGGGCTGACCGCCGCGTCGATCAAGAACTCGGCCGGCGACTACGTGGCGCCATCGTCGGCGTCCGCCGCCGCCGCCGCGACCCACGTCACGCCGAAGGCCGACCTGACGTTTGCCGCCGTCGACGAGCCGGGCGCGACCTCGTACCCGATCACCTACCAGTCGTGGGACCTCGTCTACGCGCAGCAGCCCAACGCCAACGACGCGGCGCTGCTCCAGGCCTACCTCGGCTACCTGCTCGGGGCCGGCCAGAGCCTGCTCACCCCGCTGAACCTCGCGCCGCTGCCCGCCAGCATCGACGCGGCGGCCAAGGCCCAGCTGAGCAAGATCACCTCTTAGGCGGTATTCGTGACGCACGCAGCTCGCATACGGGCGGTGTCGTGACCACGGCGACGAAGGCGGACCCGGCCAAGCCGGCCGGGTCCGCCGATTCGCTATCGCGACGACGACCCCTCGGTGACCGGGGATTCCAGCTGCTGGCGCTCTGCGCCGGCCTCCTCGTCCTCGCCATTCTCATCGGGATCGCGGTCTCGACTGCCCAGCAGGGCGCGAACTGGTTCTCCACCGCGGGCTTCAAGGGGATCTTCTCCACCGTCTGGGACGTCGGCAACAACCAGTTCGGCGCGATGTCGTTCGTCTTCGGCACCGTGCTCACCTCGGTGATCGCGATCATCATCGGGGTCCCGGTCAGCCTGTGCGTCGCGCTGCTGCTGACCGAGGTGGTGCCGCGCCGCTGGGCGGCGCCGATCGTCACCATCATCGACCTGCTGGCCGTGGTGCCGTCCGTCGTCTGGGGCCTGTGGGGCATCCTCGTCCTCGAGCCCTGGATCCAGCCCATCTACGCGTCGATCGCCTCCGGCGTCAACGGCATCCCGGTGCTCGACAACCTGTTCGGCGAGTCCAACGGATCGGTCAGCGGCGCCTCGTTCTTCACCTGCGGCCTCATCCTCGCCATCATGATCACGCCGATCATCACCTCGCTGTCGCGCGAGGTCATCGCGACCGTGCCCGCGATCGACAAGGAGGGCGCCTACGCGCTCGGCGCCACCCGGTGGGAGATGATCCGCGGCGCGGTCTGGCCGCACAGCCAGGCCGGCGTGGTCAGCGCGATCCTGATCGGCCTCGGCCGGGCGATGGGCGAGACGATCGCCGCCGCCCTCGTGATCGGCTCGTCCGTCCAGGTCACGTCGCACCTGTTCGTCCCCGGCTACTCCATCCCGGCGGTCATCGCCAACGAATTCGGCGAGTCCTCGGGAGAGTTCCGGTCGGCCCTGATCGGCCTCGGCCTGATCCTGTTCGTGATCACGATCATTGTCAACCTAGTCGCCCGCTGGGTCGTGGAACGCTCCACGCGGCGCCAGAGGGGGGCCTGATGGCTGCCGTCTCCAACCAGCCGACCATCGACCTGCGCGAGCCGGGTGGCTGGCGGCGGAGCAAGAACCAGATCGCGACCTTCGTGATGTACCTCGCGTTCGTGATCATCCTGATCCCGCTCGGCCTGGTGATCTTCGAGGTGATCGCCAAGGGCGCCAAGGCGATCTCCTGGCAGTTCCTCACCAACAGCACCATCCCGCCGAACGTGATGCCGCTTGGCCAGGGCGGGATGGGCGCGGCCGTCGTCGGGACCCTCGAGATCACCGCCTTCGCCGCGGTCATGGCGGTGCCGCTCGGCATCCTCGGCGCGGTCTACATCGGCGAGTACGGCGGCAAGAGCTGGCTCGCCAAGCTGGTCTCGTTCATGGCCGACGTGATGGTGGGCGTGCCGTCGATCGTGATGGGCCTGTTCATCTTCACCGTCTGGGTGATTCCCCGCGGCCTCAACGGATTGTCAGGCTTGGCGGGCTCGCTCGCCCTGGCCTGCCTGATGCTGCCGCTCATCATCCGGTCGACCTACGAGATGCTCCGGCTAGTGCCGAACCATCTCAGGGAGGCCAGCTACGCGCTCGGCGCCACCAAATCGCGCGTCACGCTGACCGTGGTGCTGCCCGCCGCGGTCAGCGGCATCGTCAGCGGCTCGCTGCTGGCCGTCGCCCGGGCCGCCGGGGAGACGGCACCGCTGCTGTTCACCATCGGCGCGGTCGAGTCGACCAACAGCAACCTGTTCAGCGGCGCTACCACGGCCCTGCCCTCGCAGATCTTCACCAACGCGCTGTCGCCGTACGTCGGCGCCGAGGACCGGGCCTGGGGCGCGGCCCTGACGCTGATCGCGATCGCGTTTATCCTGTTGTTTGTCGCCCGCATCGTCACCGCTCGATTCACCCGCTACGCGCGCTAGGGATTCCCATGGAACAGCCTGAGCAGAAAATCAAGCTGACGCTGCCGGAGACGACCGAGGCGGCGGCGAAGCAGGATGACGCCTTCACCGGCGCGGCCGTCTTCGACGCCAAGAACGTCTCGATCTACTACAGCGCCTTCCGCGCCGTGACCGACGTCTCGCTGACGATCCACGAGAACGAGATCACCGCGTTCATCGGCCCGTCCGGCTGCGGCAAGACCACGGTCCTGCGGACCCTGAACCGGATGAACGACCTGATCGTCGGCGCCCGGGTCGAGGGCGACATCCACTACCGCGGCGCCTCGCTGTACGAGCGCGGAGTCTCCCCGACCGCCGTGCGCCGCCGGATCGGCATGGTTTTCCAGAAGCCGAACCCGTTCCCCAAGTCGATCTACGACAACATCGCCTACGGGCCCAGGATCAACGGCATCCGCAACAAGGGCAGGCTCGACGAGATCGTCGAGCGGTCGCTGCGCCAGGCTGCCCTCTGGGATGAGGTCAAGGACCGGCTGAACAAGTCGGCCCTGGGCATCTCGGGCGGGCAGCAGCAGCGCCTGTGCATCGCCCGCACGCTCTCGGTCGAGCCCGACGTGATCTTGATGGACGAGCCCTGCTCCGCCCTCGACCCGATCGCGACCGGCAAGATCGAGGACCTGATGCACGAGATCAAGTCCAGGTACACGATCGTCATCGTCACGCACAACATGCAGCAGGCGACCCGGGTTAGCGACCGGACCGCGTTCTACTCGGTGCTGCGCGACGACAAGAGCGACACCCGCACCGGCGTGCTGGTCGAGTACGGGCGGACCGCGCAGATCTTCGAGGACCCGCACGACACCCGCACCCAGGCCTACGTAACTGGCCGCGTCGGGTAGTCGGGTAAAGATCAAATTCGGCCTAGGTAACGGTCGCGGCTGACTCTGGCCGCGACCGTTTCTGTTATTCGGTGGTGGGACCGGGGTTGGGGATGGCCCCCGAGCCGGCCAGGTAGACCACCCGGCGGGCGATGTTGACCGCGTGCGCGCCGAGCCGCTCGTAGTCGCGGGCGGCCAGCGTCATCTCCATCGTCACCGGCACCGACATCTGACCCGAGGCGAGTTCGGCGATGAGGCTCGCGTGGAGGTCGTCCATCTCCTCGTCGCGTTCCACCAGCGCCTGCGCGGCCGACCGGTCGCGCTGGTACCAGGCGTCGGCGGCCGTGCGCCACATGGTGGACGCGAGCGCGCCCATCGCCTCGACCAGGCCGCTGGCGCGGGCCGAGAGGTCGCCGGTGAAGAGGCGGTTGGCCCGGGCGGCGATGTGCACCACCAGGTCATGGGAGCGCTCGAGCTCGGGCACGATGCGCAGCGCCGACAGCAGGAACCGCAGGTCCGACGCCACCGGCGCCTGCAGCAGGATCGCCCGGTTGACCAGTTCCTCGACCTCGCGGTAAAGCGCGTCGATCTCGCGGTCGCGCTCGAGCAGCGGCGTGAGCGCCTCGCCGTCGCAGCTCAGCAGCGCCCGGGTCGCGCTCGGCAAGTCCTCGCCGACCATCGCGAACAGCTCGATGACCTTGCTCTCGATGTTCTCAAGGGCGTTCTCGAATTCCTGCCGCTGCTCACTCACGCGACCAAGGGTACTGCGGGCACATCTACCGGCAGGGGAGGGAAAGATGACGGCGGCGTGTATCGACGCTTAACGGCCGGCCTCGCCGGTCCAACCGGGACCGGGGTATCAGCGCGGAGCAGGGCGGCCACGACCGACGCGTGCCCGTCGGCCGGGCTCGAGCCGACGGGCACGCGGTTGACTGCTCCTAACTGGTGGGTTCCTTGACGACTGGCTGGGGTCCCGCGGCCGGCTGAGGCGGCCCCTCGGCCTCGGTGGGGGTGCCATCGGATGGCGTACGCCAGATCAGGCGGTGCAGCGGGATCCAGCGCGGGATGTCGCGTAGTCCGGGGATGAACGGGATGCCGAGCAGCAGGATGGTCGCCAGGCCGGTCATGTAGATGGCGATCATGTCGATGTTGGCTGAGTTGGTCCAGCCCGGGACCTGGTACCACAGCGTGTAGACCCATAGCCAGGGCTGACCGGGGTAGCTGCCGGTCTCGTTCATGACGCCCCACTGGCTGCCGGTCAGTCCCATCCCCTGGGCCTGGCCGGAGAAGTACTGGCCGTCCTCCATGAACAGCAGCGGCTTGGTGAAATTGGTGCCGTAGAACGGCTGCTGCGAGAGCAGGTCGGTGTCCAGCGCGCCGCTGCGGGCCAGGGTCAGCTCGCCTGCCATCAGGGCCGGGACCGGGCCGTCGTCCGCGGCCGGGACGACCGGGGCGCCGTTGGCGAACGTGACCTTCGTGACCGCGGTGGCGTAGGCGTTGTCCCAGGCGAGCTGGCGGGCGGCCGGGGCGGCTTGGTAGGCGGCGAGGGGGGCGGCGACGCTCGGGTCGGTGGCGGCGAGCGTGGCCAGCGGCCCCAGCACGAAGTCCTGGGCGGCGTTGACGGGCTGGGTGACGCCGGGGATGGTCTGCGGGGAGAACAGGAGCTTCTGGACGCTGCCGTTCTGGCTGTTGTAGGGCGGGCCGTAGGTGGCGGTCTCGCTGGTCCCGTTGAGCTCGGTCGCGGCGGTGGCCAGGAAGTCGGCCGGGGCGACCCTGGCCCAGGTCGCGATCGTGATCGGCGGCACGTCCGGGGAGGACAGGAGGGCGGCCAGGCCCGCGGTGAGCGCGAACACAACCACCGCGGCGATCGTTCCCTCCTTGAGGATGTCGTAGCGGCGGGTCGGCCCGCGCCACGGCGCCGCGTCGGCGGCGCGCTCAGCCAGCCGCTCGGCCCGGGGGCGCGGCCGGAGCCGGAACGGCGGGCGCGAGGCCGGGAGCGGGTGGCTGACTCCCCGCACCCGCACCAGCAGCACGTGCGCGCCCACGATGGCGATCAGCACGATCGGGACGAGCACGATGTGCCACATCAGCATCTGGCCGAAGTTCATCACGTTGAAGAACGCGCCGACCCCGACCGAGTTGAACGCGTCCTTGCCGCTGGCGGAGATCCACTGGGAGTCGAAGTTCTGCTGCGACAGGTAGCCGGTGAAGCACTCCACGACCGAGGCCGCGAACGCGACCACCCCGGTGATCCAGGTCAGCGTCCGGCGGCCGCGCCAGGCCGCCATCCAGAACTTGCCCCACAGGTGGATGACCAGCAGCGCCATGAACAGCTCGACGCTCCACAGGTGCAGGCTATTGAAAAAATGCCCGACCGGGCTGTAATGCCACCAGTCCGGGCCGCCCAGCGCCAGCGCGAACCCGCTCACGATCGCGATCCCCAGCGCGGCCAGCGAACCCACGCCGAACACATAGATCCAAGACGCGACGTAAGCCGGCTGCCGGTCCGGGAGCAGCTTGCCCGGCGGCAGCAGGCGGAGGCCGAGCCTGCGAACCTTGGACGTCCACATGTCAGCGTCCTCGTCAGCGCCCGCGTCCGCGCGAACGGAGGTGTCGGGTTCAGTAGCGACCGGCGCGGCCTCGGACGTCGCGTCCAGCTTGCGGCGGCCGGGGAACGGCAGCAGCAGGGCCGCGCCGAAAATAGCCACCATGACGGCGATCAGCACCAGGTTGGCGACCGAGACGGTGAAGATCGACCAGGTCAGGAAGTGACCCGGCGAATTGAGATCGACGGCGAGTGGAACATTCATAGCGGGCTCTCCGGTCTCAGTCCCGTGCGCGCAAGGCCGACGGCGTCGGCGGTTGACCGCTTAACCA
>Ga0302325_10019043_pt1 | contig 14454 bp, 12 predicted proteins | sample Palsa_T0_2_FD_201948 | JGI IMG/M metagenome (GOLD analysis project Ga0302325, IMG submission 201948) | Peat permafrost microbial communities from Stordalen Mire near Abisko, Sweden - Palsa_T0_2 | ecosystem: Environmental > Terrestrial > Soil > Palsa > Peat permafrost | place: Sweden: Abisko... | reverse complement strand
CGGCTGCTTCGACGGATGGCTTTACTGAGCCACCGTCATGCTTAATCGAGGGTTAACCGCATAGCCCGAGTCGCCTTTAGTTGAAGTCGAAGCCAGCTGTTTTAGTTGGTCAAATCAGGCTTGACCTCGATCCAACCCCCCGCCTCTCCTTTGCACAAAGCTTAAGAAGGCAAGACTCGGACCACTTCGCCGGGTGGCCGAGGGGTTTCATACGTCAGGATGGAGGACCTAGAGGTTGTCGCGCAGCCAGGCTGCGGCCTTGGCGACGACGTTGGCCCGGGGGTCGACGACGTGGGTGGGGCGGGTCGCGGAGCCCTGGCGGCGGGGGCCGATCTCCCGGGGACCGAAGGCGGCGCGGTGGAGGACGCCGGCGGCGGCGCAGAAGGCCGGGCCGGAAGCGGCGTCGGCGAGGTGAGGCACCCGTCGGGGCCGACCGAGCCGAACCGGCCGGTCGAAGACGCGGACGGCGACTTCGCGCACCCCGGCGAGTTGGCTGGCGCCGCCGGTAAGCACGATCCCGGCCCCGGGCTGGGCGAGGACGCCGGCGGTCCGTAGCCGCTCCTTGATGAGCTCGAGGGTTTCCTCGACCCTGGGAGCGATGATGCCCTTGAGCAGGGACCTCGGCGCGGTGACCGGCCCGGCGCCGGGGTCGTCGCCACGCGGCGGGGCCTCGATCATTTCCCGGTCCTCGTTGCTCGAGGCGATGGCCGAGCCGTGCAGGGTCTTGATCCGCTCGGCGCCGACCATGGAGGTCGAAAGTCCGCGGGCGATATCCTGGGTGACGTGGTTGCCTCCGACGGCGAGGCTGTCGACGTGGATCAGGGCGCCGCCGGAATAGACCGCCACCGAGGTCGAGCCGCCGCCCATGTCGATGCAGATGGCCCCCAGATCCATCTCGTCCTCCTCCAGGGCGGCGAGCGCCGAAGCGAAGGGGGCGGCGACCACGCCTTCGAATTGCAGATGGGCGCGCTCCACGCAGTGACCCAGGGTGTGGAATACCGCCTCGTTCATCGACACCACCAGAAGGTCCAGGCCCAGGGTGCGGCCGAACATCGCCCGCGGGTCGCGAACCCCCCTTTGGCCGTCCACCGACCAAGCGACCGGCCGCAGGTGGATCGGCGTACGGCGCGGAAGCCGCAGGCCGCTCATGGCCTGGGCGGTGGCGCGCGCCAGGTCGCCATCGCCGATCGGACGACCGCCCAGGGAGATCTGGGCGGTGAGCCGATGGCTGGCGAGCTGGCCGCCGGCGGTCGCCACGGTGACTCCCTGGACGCTCAGGCCAGCGACAGCCTCGGCCCGCTCCACGGCCTTGGCGATCGCCTGGGCGGCCTCGTCCATGTCGACTATCGTTCCCCCCCTAACGCCGTGCGACTGGACATAGCCCACCCCCGAGGTCGTCAGGCTGCGGTCAGCCTTGCGCACGCCGTCGGGTTTCATGATGAAGCAGGCCACCTTCGAGGCGCCCAGGTCCACTGCCGCCACCACGGGCGGGCGGCCCAGAGCCACCTTGAGGCCGTCGCGCGCCTCGTGACGATCGGCCGCGGGGCTCCTGCCGGCCGCACGGCGTTCCAGAACTTGGAGCATGGTTTTTCCGTTAGACTCCGTGACTTTGCAGGTTGGGGGCTGGGCCTTCGCGTGGTCGTACGACGACCATTTCCGGATCTCGTAGGTCGATTCGCGCCAAGGCCAGGTCGAGGATCCGGGACGTCCTATCGAGCTGGTCGAGGCGGATGAGAGCCTCCTCCTCGCCGTCGGCGGGAAGCTGAACGATGGCTCCATCCTTCAGACGCAAATCCCATCGACGAGCGTCGACCCGGACCAGGGCCTCGAGCCTTTCGATGAGCCGCGGGCGGGATTCGACGATGGGAATGATGGCGGCCGCGGCGAGGTTGGCGCCATCGCCGACGATGAGCGGCAGGCTGGTGAAATGGCCGGGATCGGCCTTGTCGACGACCGCGCCGTTGGAGGCGACCACCACGGCGTGGCCGTGGTGCTCCCAGATGGCCACCAGCGGCCGCTGGTCGACGGCGATAACCAGGGTGTCCGGCCACAGCCTGATGATGCGCGCCTGATTTACCCAACCCACCCGTTCGATCCGGCCGCGCATGGCGTCCAGGTCGACGGTGAAGATCGACTGTCCGCGCCGAAGGGCCGCGGCCTTGAGGATCTCCTTCTGGGCGGGAGGCGAGGCCCCCTGCAGATGCACGGTCTCCAGCCGAAAACCGAGGCTGCTCATCTCTCCCAGGGCCGCCGCGCCGGCGGCCGAGGCGAGGCTCTGGGCGCGGCCGCCGGTGGCGAGCAACGCGGCGCCCCCCCCGATGACGAGAACGCCCAGTCCCCCGGCAAGAAGCTTCAGTGGAATGCGCGGCCCGCGACGGGGTTTGCGCGGCGCCTTGGCCGCGGCGGACGCGGGGCGGTCGGGGCGGAGCCTCGCCGACGCGGGGGAGCTCATGGGTCGCGCGCTAGCGAGCCCCCTCTGACCTCCGCGCGCCGCCGCGGGCATGCCCATCCTCCACGATCCAAAGCACCAATTCGTCAAACCCCACGCCCTGGTGCGCCGCCTGCTCGGGAACGAGCGAAGTGGGGGTCATCCCAGGTTGGGTGTTGACCTCCAGAAGGACCAGAAGGTCGTTAATGTCGTCATAACGAAGGTCGCTTCTGGTAACCCCTGAGCACCCCAGGGCGGCGTGCGCCAACTCGGCCTGGCGCATGGCCCGGGCGGTGACCACGGCAGGGAGCGGGGCGGGCACGGTATGCACACTGCCGCCCTCCTCGTACTTCGCCTCGTAGTCGTAAAATTCGGTTCGCGGCTCGATCAGGGTCACGGCTAGGGCCCGCCCGTCCATCACCGCCACGGCCAGCTCCAGCCCAGGGACATAGGGTTCGATCATGACTTCGTCGCCGAAGGTCCATGACGGCGACAGCAGCTCCACGGGGGGGGCGTTCGAGCCTTCGAAAACCCGAAACACTCCCACCGAGGATCCCTGCGCATTGGGCTTGACGACATAGGGAGGGGGCATGACGTGGGAGGCCCCGGCCTCGAAGCGGTCGAAGAGCCCACCCCCCGGCGATTTCACGCCCGCCGCCGCCATCACCGCCTTGGCCTTGGCCTTGTCCATGGCGAGCGCCGAAGCCAGGACGCCGGAGTGGGTGTAGGCGAGACCGAGCGTCTCGAGCACCCCCTGCACACATCCATCCTCGCCCCAGGCGCCGTGCAAGGCGTTGAAGCAGACGTCGGGGGCGAGAGCCTCGAGCACCGCGGCGATATCGCGCCCGGCGTCGATCCGCGTCACCGCGGCGCCCAGTCGCTCGAGGGCGTTGGCGCACTCCCTCCCCGAGACCAGGCTCACTTCGCGTTCGGGCGAGATCCCACCCATCAGCACCGCCACCCGCCGGCCAGTGAGAGGAAGGGTCATGGGGGGAGGCCAGTATCGAGAACAACCAACGTCACCCCCGCTTTCCGATGCGTTTGATTTCCCATTCGAGGTCGATTCCGAACTTCGACGCAACGTCGGCGCGGACGGCTTCGCCGAGATCCTCGAGGTCGGCGGCCGAGGCGGCCCCGGTGTTTATCAGGAAGTTGGCGTGCAGGTCCGAGAACATCGCCCCGCCTCGGGACCGGCCGCGCCAGCCGGCCTCGTCGACCAGGCGCCAGGCGGAGTGACCCGGCGGGTTCTTGAAGGTCGAGCCGCCCGTCCTCTCCCTGATCGGTTGGGTGACTTCGCGGCGGCTGGTGATCTCCCCGATGCGCGCGGCGATCGCCGAACCTTCGTCGGCGTGCCCGGTGAAAATCGCCCCGGTCCAGATGATATTGCCGGGCGCTTTGCTGTGGCGATAGCCGTAGGCGAAGTCGGCGACGCCGAGGATGCGCCTCTCTCCTGCCCGGTCGACGCCCCAGGCTAACACCAGGACCTCAGCCGTCTCAGCGCCGTAGCAGCCGGCATTCATGGCCAGGGCGCCGCCGACTGAGCCGGGAATACCGGCGAAGAACTCCAGGCCGGCGATCCCGGCCTTGGCCGCCGCCCGGGCGAGGACGGCGTCGGGAACGCCGGCGCCGGCGACGAGCCGGCCTTGCCCGCTCTCGATGTGGACCTCGCCGAAGCTCCGGCCGGCTAGGCGTACGACCACACCTTCGACGCCGCCATCGCGGACAATGACGTTGGATCCCACCCCCAGAACGTTGACCGGAATTTCGGCGGGCATGGCGCGGAGGAAGGCGGCGAGATCGTCCTCGTCGGCCGGGAGGAAAAGCACCTCGGCCGACCCGCCGACGCGAAGCCAGGTGAAGGGCGCGAGCGGCTCATCGATCAACAGCTTGCCCCGCGCCTTGGGCAGCGAGTCGCGCCAGTTCACGCCACGGCCTGGATTGCCAGCCCCTCCAGCTGTCCAGGCAGGGCCTGGGCCCAGGCGGTGATGTCGCCGGCGCCCAGGAACACCACCAGGTCCCCGGCGCGCGCCAAGCCGGCGATCAGGTCCGGCAGCTCGGCGGGAGTTTCGAGGCCAATCACCCGCTCGCAGCCCGCTCGACGCAAGCCCTCGACCAGGGCGCCGCGGTCGATCCCCTCGATGGCCGCTTCCCCGGCCGGATAGACGTCGGCGACGACCACCAGGTCGGCGTCGGCGAAACAGGCGCAGAAGGCGTCGAACAGATCGCGAAGGCGGGTGTAGCGGTGCGGCTGGACGATGGCGATCACTCGCCCCCCGGTTACCGCCCTGGCGGCGGAGAGAACGCTGGCGATCTCGACCGGGTGGTGGCCGTAATCGTCGATGATCCGCACCCCGCCGACCTCGCCCACTGTCGTGAAGCGCCGGCGCACTCCGGCAAACCCTGCCAGACCGGAACGGATGGCATCCTCGGAGACGCCCAGTTCGCGCGCCACGGCCAAGGCGGCGACGGCGTTGAGTACATTGTGGCGGCCAATGATTGGCAGGGTCAGACTCTCGATTCTCTCGCCGGTGCCGATCTCGACATCGAAGACGGCGCCGGACGAATCTAGGGCGACGTTCACCGCCCGCAGGTGGGCGCCCTCCTGAAAGCCATAGGTCACCAGGCGGCGGTTCTCTATCCGGGCGGCGACCTCACGGACGTTGGCGTCGTCGCCGCAGATGACGGAGAAGCCAAAGAACGGCACGTTTTCGATAAAGCCCTGGAAGGCGGCCTTCATGGCCTCGAAGTCGCCGTAGTGGTCGAGGTGCTCGGGATCGATGTTGGTGACCACGGCCACGGTCGAGCGCAGTCTCAGGAAGGTGCCGTCGCTCTCATCGGCCTCGACGACGATCCACTCGCCCTTTCCGACCTTGGCGTTGGCGCCGTAGGCGTTGATGATGCCGCCGTTGACCACGCTGGGATCGAGGCCGGCGGCGTCGAGGATGGCGGCGATCATCGAGGTGGTGGTGGTCTTGCCGTGAACGCCGCCGACGGCGATCGAGAACTGCATTCGCATCAGCTCTGCGAGCATCTCGGCGCGCCGCACCAGCGGGAGGCCGAGGGCCCTGGCGGCGATGAGCTCGGGATTGGCGGGCCTGACGGCGGTGGAGTAGACCACCGCGGAGGCCCCTTCGACCTGAGCGCCGTCGTGGCCGATAAAGATGCGCGCGCCCAGACTCGCCAGCCGCTCGGTGGTCGCCCCGGCCTTGAGGTCGGAGCCCTGCACGGCATAGCCCAGCCGCAGCATGATCTCGGCGATGCCGCTCATGCCGATGCCACCGATGCCGACGAAGTGCACCGGACCGATGTCGAAGGGAACCGGCCGCCGACTCATCGCCCGTGACTAGCCGATTTCCCGGTTAACGCGAACACCCTCACCCTCAATGACGAAGGCTCTTTCGTTGTTATCGATTGTGCGCCTGGACGACTTCCTTGGCGGCGCGGAGACCAGATCGGAGAGCGCCTTCGATATAGCCGGCCCATTCGGTCGAGGTCTCGGTGCTCGCCCAGTGGATGCGGCCGCACGGCTCGCGCAGGGCGTGGCCGTAGCGGGTCATAACGCCAGGGCCCATGGTCCCGACGTAGCCGTGGGTCCAGGTCTCGCGGGTCCAGTCGTTGTCGGCGTAGCCGATGGGGTTGGCGGCGGCGGGGCCGAAGAACCGCACCAGGGAGGCGATCACCCTGTCGCGGCGGACTTCGGGGCCAGCGGCGCTCATCTCCAGGGCCCTTGGTCCCTCGATGAAGGCAAGCAGGGCGGCGCCATCGTCGGTGGCGTCCTCCATGACGATCCCCACGACGTCATTGTCCGTGGCGACCTGGCCGGTGAAGCCGGCCTCGCGCCAGAACGGCGTGGCGTAGACGACCACGACCTTGATCACCGCTCCCATGGCCACGCGCTGGCCAAGCCCGTCCCGCGCCGCCGGCAGGTGCGGGGCATATTGGATGCGCGCCGCCGGACCCGGCGGGATGGCTACGATAACGCGCCTGGCGGCGAAATCCCCCTTGTCGGTGACGACGCGCACGCCGACCTCGTCCTGGACGATGGTGCGGACCGGGGCGCCCAGGACCACGCGCTCGCCGAGCAGCCTGGCCGTGCCTTCGGCGATCTGGTGCATGCCGCCCTTGAACTTGGCGTCGAGAATGCCGTCCTTTACCGCCATCAGATGCGCCAGGCCTTCGCCGCTGCGTAGGGCGTCGAGAAACCACAGGTAGGAGACCTGCGAAGCCTCCACCGCCCATGCGCCCCGAGGCACCAGTCGCGCGAATGCCAGTCCCGAGGCCGTGTGCAGATTGCGGGCGATGCAGGTCTCGAGCGTCTGGGCGTCCCACTCGGCCGCCCGCGGCGCCGACCACGGCGCATCGGCGGGAACGGTGCTCATGTCCTTATCCCAGCGCGGCTGCAGACGAGCCAGCTCCAGAAGGCCCAGGAGCGGCATTTTGGGCGTGTCGCCGGAAAAGGCGGTAAGCTTCCCGAGCAGTTCAAGGACGGTCTTGCCGCTCGCATATTGCTGGTAGGTTTCGATTCCGAGCGCTTTTGCCTGGTCGCGGAGGACGGTGTGGCGCGATCCCACCCACTGGCCGCCGAGATCGGCGACGCGGCCGCCGACCTCTCTGCGCTTGAGGCGCCCGCCGACGCGGTCATCGGCCTCCAGGACGATGACCGAGAGCCCGGATTCGTGGACCTCCTGGGCGGCCTTGAGGCCGGCGCAGCCGGCGCCGACCACGATGACATCGGCAGAGGTTTCGCTCACAACGCCGCCACCGCCTGGATCTCGATGAGGATTTCGGGGGTCAGCAGAGCCTTCACCCGCACCGCCGTCGAGGCGCAGACAAGGCCAAGCATGACCTCCTCACGGGCGGCGGTGATGTCCAGGGCCTCTTCCATGAACGACTTCCCGTCTGCGCTCTCGACCACATACCAGGTGAGGTGAACCAGATCCGCCGGCCTCGCGCCGGCCAGCACCAGCACCGCCTCGATGTTGCGAAAAGCTTGAACGGCCTGGGCTTTCAGGCCTCCACCGACGATCTGATGGGTCTCGTCCATGCCGGTCTGACCGCCGAGGTAGAGCATGCGGTGCGCCTTGACGGCCTCGCAAAGGCCGAACGGCTCGATGAGCGGCTTCATAGACGGCCGGTTGAGGCGTTCGACTTTGGCCATGAGCGGCTCCTGGCGGCGTCGCCAAGGGCTCCGACTTCGCGGGGCGGCTGTCACTTTTGGTCCACGTCCGCGCGTCCAGGCGACTTTCGGCGCGCTTGGGGCCTATCCCGCAGTGGTTTCGACGAGGTCGGCGAGGCGTTCGGCGGCGTCAGGACGAGCGAGGGAGCGTGCGGCGGCGGCCATGGCCTCCAGGCGGCCAGAGGTGGTGAGCAGCGTTTGAAGGACGGCTGTCAGGGACTCCCGCGTGAGGCCCCGTTCGCGCATGACCTCTGCCGCGCCGGCGGCGGCTAGGACCTGGGCATTGCGTCCCTGATCGTCGTCGAGGGCAATGCCGAGCGGGATGAGAATCGAGGGCCGTCCGGCGACGGCGAGCTCGCTGACGGTCGAGGCGCCGGCGCGGCCGACAACCAGGTGGGCTGACGCCAGAAGGGCGGCGATGTCGGCGAAGAACGGCGCGATTTGAGCCTGGACCCCGGCGCCGTCGTAGATGCGCCTGGCCGCCTCCATCGATTCGGGACGGGTCTGCTGATGGATCCGCAACCGCTCGCGCAGGGCCGCGGGAAGCTCGGCCACCGCCGCCGGGGCGAGCTGGGAGATCAAGCGCGCGCCCTGGCTGCCGCCGGTGATGAGCAGGCGGATTTCCTCGCCCGGCGGCTCGTAGGCGACATCGGCCAGGGCGCGGATCTGAGGACGCACGGGATTGCCGACGACGACCGCCCTGGCGCGCACGCCCTCGGGCGCGTTGGCGAGGGAGGGGAAGGCGCAGGCGATGGCGCGCACATGCGGCGCGAGGCGCCGGTTGGCGCGGCCAAGGACGGCGTTTTGCTCGTGGATCACCGTCGGCCGGCGTCCGAGAATGGCCGCCACCAGCGCCGGGGCCGAGGGGTAGCCGCCAAAGCCTACGACGACCGCCGGATCGAGGCGCCGATAGGCGGCGCGAGCCTCCATTACGCCACGCACGATCCGCGTCGCGGCCCGCGCCATGCCGGCGATATCGCCCCGGCGGAAAGTCGCCGACGACAGTGCGATCCGCTCCCGCGCCGGGAAACTCTCGGCCAGAACGCTGACACGCTCGTCGGTGGCGAGTACAATCTCCCAGCCGCGCTCGATCAGGACACTTGCCAGGGCCTCGGCCGGAAAAAGGTGGCCGCCGGTGCCGCCGGCGGCGATGACGGCGAGGCGGCCCCGCCGCCCTGCCTCATCAGCCAAACGCGCCGGCCTTGGCCAGGGTCTCGCCGGTGCTGTAGGCGCCCGGCCGCTTGCGGGTCAGGGCGAGCGCCAAACCCATGGTGAGGCCCATGGCGAGCATGGATGAGCCGCCGTAAGAGATGAACGGCAACGTCATCCCCTTGGTGGGGATCATGTCGAGGTTCACCGCCACGTTGATGAAGGCCTGCATGCCCACCAGAACGAAGAGGCCGGCGGAGCCAACCTGCTGGAAGGGATCGGAGAGCTTCATCGCCTTGTAGAGCCCGCGCACCACCAGGAGGGTAAAGAGGGCGATCAGGATCAGCGACAGCCACAGGCCGTATTCCTCGGCCGCCGCCGAATAGGCGAAGTCGGTGTGCAGGTCGGGCACCAGGCGCTTCATGATCCCCTCGCCTGGACCCCGGCCGAAGGCGCCGCCGGCGGCGATGGCCTCGGCCGCACGATGGACCTGCTGGGTGTCAGTGTGTTCGTGGCTGAAGAAGCCGTCGACGCGCGTGGCGACGTGGGGAAAGAGGAAATAGGTGCTGCACAGCCCGCCTATGGCGGTCGCGCCCATGACCATGATCCAGCTGATCGGCACTCCGGCCATCCAGAACGCCGCCCCGAAGGCGATGGTGATCAGCACCGTCTGACCGATATCGGGCTCGATGAGCAGAAGGGCAACCGCCATCACATAGAGGAAGAAGGCAATCGACACGCCAGGCACGCCCTCGCCCTTCTGAGCCTCGGAGAACATCCAGGCGATGAGGACGATCAGAGCCGGCTTCATGAACTCCGAGGGCTGGAGGGTGAATCCGGCGACTTCCACCCAGCGGGTGGCGCCCTTGGCGGCGTGGCCCAGGAACGGCAGCGCGACCATGGCGGCGATGGAGGCCAGGTAGATGAAGAAGGCCGCCCGGCGCACGCCCCGGGGGCTGAGCATTGAGGTCGAAAGCAGGATCGCCGCGCCGCCGGCGGCGAAGATGCACTGGCGGACCGCGAAGTGGAACGGCCAGGCGATGTCGAGCCGGGCGGCGGCGGCCGGACTGGTGCCGAACTGCAGCAGGACGCCCAGGCCGATCAGGGCGGCGGTGGCGCCCAGAAGGAGGTGGTCCGTGGTCCACCACCACACGCCCACCGACGAGCGGTCGGAACGGGCAAAAGCGTGGGTCTGCTGGCTCATCCGGTGGCCTCCTTTACTCGCGGGGCGGCAAGGGCGTGAACGGCGGCGCGGAAGGCATCGCCCCGGGCCTCGAAATCACTGTACTGGTCGAAGGAAGCGCAGGCCGGCGAGAAGAGGACGATGACGTCTTCGCCAAGGCGCCGCGCGTCGGCGAAAGCGGCCGCGACGGCCGCCTCGACGGTCCCGGCTTCAACGTAGGGCGCCTTGCCCTGGAGGGCCGCGGCGAACTCGGCCGAGGCCTCGCCGACGAGATAGGCTTTGGCGATGGCGCCGTAGAGGTCGGCGAGGCTGTCGATACCGCCAGCCTTGGCCCTGCCGCCGGCGATCCAATGGAAGCGGGGATAGGCGCTCATGGCCTGACGAGCGGCCTCGGCGTTGGTCGCCTTAGAGTCGTTGATGAACCGCACTTTGCCGATGGAGCCGACATTCTCCATCCGGTGAGCCAAGCCCGGAAAACTCATCAAGCCCTCGACGGCATCGGAGGACGAGAGCCCCAGGGCGCGGGCGGCGGCGTAGGCGGCGGCGGCGTTCTGCCAGTTGTGCCGGCCGGGAAGCGAGCGAGCCCGGGTCAGGTCGGCGACCTCGGCGACCCGGCCCTCGGTGGCGTCGTAGAGAACTCCCTGGAGCGCATAGACGCCGCGCCCCATGGCCCGCCGGGCGCTGATCGGCCAGGTGGTCCGCTTGTTGGCGGCGGTAATCTCGGTGCAGATCTGCTGACACCAGGCATCGTCGACGCCGATGACCGCGCTGTCGCCGCGCCCCTGATTGAACAGAATCCGCTTCTTAGCCGCGACATAGCCTTCCATGCCCCCGTGCCGATCGAGATGGTCGGGACTGATGTTGAGGATGATGGCTACATCCGGCCTCAGGCCCGATGTGAGGTCGAGCTGATAGGACGACAGTTCCAGCACATAGACCGCGCCGCCGTGCATGTCCTCGAGATCAAGGACGCCGACGCCGATATTGCCACCCACCCGCACGTCGCGACCAACCTCGAGGAGCATGTGGCCGAGCAGCGCCGTGGTGGTCGACTTGCCGTTGGTGCCGGTGATCGCCACCACCTTTGGCCGGCGATGCTCGGGAGCGGCGGCGATCGCCCGGGCGAAAAGCTCGATATCGCCGATGACCTCGACACCGGCGGCGCGGGCGCGTTCGACGATCGGGTGGGGGCGCGGATGGGTCAGGGGAACACCCGGCGCGAGCACGAGGGCCGCGAACTCACGAAGATCGACGGCGCCAAGATCAGCCAGGGCGAAGCCCTCGGCGGCCGCGACAGCGCGGCGCTCGGCGTCATCATCCCAGACCCGGACCCGCGCGCCGCCCGCCGTCAGGGCCCGCGCCGCCGGCAACCCGCTGCGGCCAAGGCCGAAGATCGCCACCGTCTCGCCAGCGAAGACCGGGATGGGGATCATCTTCGGCGCACGCTCCCCTATCTCAGCTTCAAGGTGGCGAGGCCGACCATCGCCAGCATCACCGCGACGATCCAGAAGCGGATGACCACCGTGGGCTCCGACCAGCCCATCTTTTCGAAGTGATGGTGGATCGGCGCCATGAGGAAGATCCTCCGGCGCGTGCGCTTGAAATACAGGACCTGGATCATGACCGAGACGGTCTCGACGACGAACAGGCCGCCGACGATCCCCAGCACGATCTCGTGTTTGGTGGCCACCGCCACCGCGCCGATACCGCCTCCCAGCGCCAGGGAGCCGCAGTCGCCCATGAAGATCCTGGCCGGCGGGGCGTTGTACCAGAGGAAGCCGAGACCCGAGCCCACCATCGCGGCGCAGAACACCGCCACCTCGCCGACGCCGGGCACGAAGTGAAGCTCAAGGTAGTTGGCGAAGACAAAGTTGCCGACGAGATAGGCGATGAGCCCGAAGGTCGCGGCGGCGATCATCACCGGCACCGTGGCCAAGCCGTCGAGGCCGTCGGTGAAGTTCACGGCGTTGGAGGCGCCGACGATGATGAAGGCCCCGAAGATCAGGTAGAACCACGAGAAGTCGACCACCGCCTTCTTGAAGAAGGGAAAGGCAAGCGAGGTGGAAAGGCTGGCGCCCTCGGGCGAGGGTTCGCCGAACCTGATCATAAGGAACACCGCCAGCACCGCGACAAGGGCCTCGGAGGCGAGCCGCATCCGACCGGAGATGCCGGCCGATGACCGGCGGGTGACCTTCGCGTAATCGTCGAGGAATCCCAACCAGCCGAAGAACAAGGTCACCATGAGGACGACCCAGACGAAGGGGTTGCCAAGATCCGCCCACAAAAGGGTGGCGACGGTGATCCCGGCCAGGAACATCAGACCGCCCATCGTTGGCGTTCCGGTCTTTTCCAGCACGTGTCGCTCGGGTCCGTCGGAGCGGATCGGCTGGCCCTTGCCTTGCCTGGCCTTCATCCAGCGGATGAAGCGCGAGCCCATGGCCACGACGACGAGCTGGGAGGTCGCCACCGCCATGCCGCCGCGGAAGGTAAGGTAGCGGAGGAGGTTGAGGCCCGGCGCCGACAGGTGATGATCGGACAGATATTGGTAAAGCAGATAGAGCATCAGCCGCCCTCAGCCCCGCTGGCGTCCAGCGCGGCCAGGGCCGCCCTCAGGGCCCAGGCTTTTGATCCCTTCGAGCCTTTCACCATCACCACATCGCCGGGCTCGACGGCCGCCACGAGTCGCGGTGCGAGGTCCACCGCGCAACGGGCGTAACCGCCCCGCCGAGCCGGTGGAAGCGCTCGCCACAGCCGCTCCATCAGCGGGCCGGCGCAGTAGACCTGGTCCACGCCCGCGGCCTCGATCGGCCCGACCAAGGCGGCGTGGGCGAGCATCTCCGTCTCGCCCAGTTCGAGCATGTCGGTGAGGGCGACAATCTTTCGTCCGCTTCCCGGCCGCGCCGCCAGAGTGGCGAGAGCCGCCGACATCGACACCGGATTGGCGTTGTAGCTCTCATCCACCAGGGTGAAGGCCCCGCCTTCGATCGCCACCTTTCGCTCCGCCCCGCGACCCTCCAAGGCCTCGAACTCCGAGAGCGCGGCCAGGGCCTCGCGGCGGTCGACATCGAGCGCCTCCAGCATCAGCAGGGCGCAGAGGCTCATAGGACCCCAGTGAGCCCCACTCTGCCGTATGGGGAACTGGATCGCCTGACCCTCGATCTTGGCCTTGACCACGGCGCCTGCGCCCGTCGGCACGAATGCCTCCAGGCGCGCCTGAGCGCCATCGCCAGCCCCGAATCCGCGCACCATGGCCCCGCGGCCGCGCGCCTTGGCGGCGAGAAAGCCGAACCAGGGGCTGTCGGCCGGAAGAACCGCGACCCCCCCCTCCTCCAGCCCCTCGAATATCTCTGCCTTGGCCGCGGCCACGCCGCGCTCGCCGTCGGCGAAGTTCTCGACGTGCACTGGCCCGACGCTGGTCACCGCAGCGGCGTGCGGACACACCATCCGGGTCAGGGGCGCGATCTCGCCGGCGTGATTCATGCCGATCTCGAAGACCGCCCGATGCGTCGAGGCCGGCATGCGGGCGAGCGTCAAGGGAACACCGATGTGGTTATTGTAGGACTGGGCCGGACCATGAGCGGGCCCGGCGCGGCGGAGGCCGGCGAGTATCACTTGGCTGACGCTGGTCTTGCCCACGGAGCCGGTAACCGCGCCGCGGCGAGCCAGAGAGGCCCTCTGACGTGCGGCCTGGCCGAGTTTCACCAGGGCTTCGAGGGTGTCATCGACGATCACGCAAGGCCCGGATCCTTCTCGCCGCGCCAGGCCCCCGACCGCACCAGCCTCGAAGGCCGCAGCAAGGAAGTCGTGGCCGTCCCGTTCGCCCTCGAGAGCGACGAAGAGATCGCGCGGCGCGATCGTGCGGGTGTCTATGGAAACGCCACCAGCGGCGAAGGGCGCACCGACGGCGCGGCCACCTGTCGCCGCCTCGATCTCCTTCGAGGTCCAAAGAGCGGGCCTCATCGGTTGCCGCCCTGTTTCATTTTGGCCCCTTAGGGCAAGCACCCGCTCCCCAGTCGCGCGAAGCGCGCGCCCAAGGCAGGGCTCCGCGGGGAAGTGGGGCCGAGCTGGCGGGGCGAGTCGATCGGGCGACCACTTGCTTAGTCGCCCAGTCCAAGCGCCAGTCGGGTCTCGACAACGTCGTCGAACGGCTCGACCGTCGCGCCGATGATCTGGCCCTGCTCGTGGCCCTTGCCGGCGACAACGAGAATGTCGCCGGTCTCTAGGCGGGCGGCGGCGGCGGCGATGGCGGCTCGTCTGCCGGGGACCTCCAAGAGGCCGGGGCCGCCGGCGAGGATCTGGGCGCGGATGGCGGTCGGATCTTCCGAGCGAGGGTTGTCGTCGGTGACGATGGCGACATCGGCGCCAGCCGCCGCCACCGCGCCCATCTTCGCACGCTTATCGCGATCGCGGTCGCCGCCGGCGCCGAAGACCACCAAGAGCCGGCCCTTGGCGTGCGGGCGAAGGGCCTCGAGCACGGTACGCAGGCCGTCGGGCGTATGGGCATAGTCGACGAAGGCC
>Ga0302325_10019041_pt1 | contig 14455 bp, 15 predicted proteins | sample Palsa_T0_2_FD_201948 | JGI IMG/M metagenome (GOLD analysis project Ga0302325, IMG submission 201948) | Peat permafrost microbial communities from Stordalen Mire near Abisko, Sweden - Palsa_T0_2 | ecosystem: Environmental > Terrestrial > Soil > Palsa > Peat permafrost | place: Sweden: Abisko... | reverse complement strand
AGGGGTCGATCGCGCCGTCTTTGAGGGCATCAAAGAGGCGGTCGTCAACGACCGGTACGCCTACTTCAAAGACTTCTTCGACATCTTCTACAACGTCGACGTGCTGGGCGGCAGCCGGATCAGCGATCAAGCCTGGCAGGCCAGCTTCAACGTCGCCGCTGCCGGTTCGGCGTACTCAAGCTACGCCTGCGTCGATACCTGGCTGACTGACTTTCGCGCCGACCTGCCCAAGATCGACGTCCCCGTCCTGGTCGTGCACAGCACAGCCGACCGGATCCTGCCGTTCAGCGCCACCGCGGAGCGGCTCCCGGCTCTGATCAAGGATGTCAAGCTCGTGCCCGTCCCGGACGGCCCGCACAACATCGCCTGGACTCACCCCGACGTGGTCAACCCGGCGCTACTCGACTTCCTCGCTTAGGCTCGGCCGGTCGCATAGGCAGGACGAGACGATGCTGGCCGATCTGCCGGCCGCGACTCAGCGGCCTGAGGAGCTCGAGTTCACTCACGTGCCCGGTCCCGACGGGACTGCTGGTGCGCATTCCCCCGCAGGCTCAATCCCATACAAATCCAATTCTCCCCCACAAAGCCGTTTCGTCCGGTCAAGATCCGATCGGTCTGCGCCGACCAAGACACGGTAATCGTGCTCTGGGACGGCCGCGGCATCGCCACCGACGGTCTGCCCTATGAGAACAGCTACGCGTGGTTCATGCAGGTGGTCGACGGCAAGGTGATCGACGGCACCGCGTTTTACGACAGCATCTCGTTCAACGACCTCTGGACCGCGTGCAACCGAGCAGGTGCTCGCCGGCGCACGTGAACGAGCCTTCGTCCGCGATCGCCACCAGGTAGTGCAGCTGTCGAAGGTTCATGGTTGTGGCCGAGATGCGATTGTGGAGGCCGACGATTCACCCGTGGTTCATATTGGGTATCGGAGAGAGGCAGAGAAACTTTCGCAGCCGCCCAAGCTGGGTACAGTCGGCGCCCGCGACGGCCAGCACCTCAGCCGACGCGGCCGTCTGGTAGCCAGATCCGAGCTTGGCGGACAGCTTGTCAAGATACTCGTAGCTCAAGCCCGGCCCACCGTGCGACAGCAGCACGGGCACTCCGCTGCCCGGACGCCCGGCGTTCTGCCGGTAGCCGCCACCGATACCATCTTTTGCCCGCTCGTCGCACCTCTGCCTCCGCTACGACCGGCCCTTGTGCCTAGCGTGAGCGCGTCGCTAGTCGGGGACCGAGGCTATGGCGTCTGGTGGTCCAGGAAGAACCGGACCATCTCGGTGGAGGCGTCGGGGCCTTGTGTGTCGGTGTATGACCCGGCGGGGCAGCCGCCGTACCAGGCGTGCCCGCCGCCGTGCACAATCCAGGACTCGGCCACGACGGTTCCGTCGAGGTTGGCGTGCTGTGTGCGGCTGTATAGGCGCCCGCTGTCGTCATTGATCGTCGCCGGCCCGTGCCAGCCGGGTATGTCCCCGGCTGCGAGTCGGGCGGCGATCAGTTTCTCGGCGTTGACCGGCGCCACGGTGGCGTCCTGATCGCCGTGGATGACGATCAGCGGCACCGTACTGGTGGCAGGTGGTGTGCCCCCGGTTCGCATCGCCGCGAACGCGGTCCGAACGTCGTGGGCTGCGCGGTAGGCGACTCCTGAGTGCACTCCGACAGCGGCGTAGAGGTCTGGGTAGGTCGCGGCCATCACGGCGGCCATCGCGCCACCGGCGGAGAGCCCAGTGACGTAGGCGCGCGTTGGGTCGGCGGCTAGGTCGTGGGTGATCTGGCGGGTGATGCCGGCAATGATCGCCGGTTCGCCGGAACCGGCGTGCTGGTCGGCGGTGGAGAACCAGTTCCAGTAGCGACCCTGGTTAGCTGCGGTGGACTGCTCGGGGTAGGCGACGAGGAACGTGTGGCGTTCGGCGAGTTCGTTCATGCGGGTGCCAGCCGCGAAGTCCGCTGCGTTCTGCGAGCCGCCGTGGAGCATCACGAGTAGCGGGACGGGATCGCCGGTGTAGCCGGTGGGAACGTAGAGGTCGTAGCTGCGCGTCCCGGCCGCCTCGGTGTGGGTCAGGTGACGAATCTCGCCGCCGGCGGCGGAAGCGGTCACCGCGGCACCCCGGCGAGACGAGGCTGCGCGCCCGGGCGACCCGGCACGGCTGACGATGTGCGGCAGGCGCGACCGCGTGGACCTCGCTCGAGCACGGAGGTCGTTTAACGCCGGTGCGGCGAGCGCGCCTGGCGCTACTGGCCGGACCTCTGGGCTGCGGTTCGGCGACAGCCAGTGCAGCGAGCCGAGACCACGCGGAGCCCTCGCGACGCTCGGGTCGGCCGGCGAAACAGTGTTGGCGCCGGCGAGAGTGCGCTGCAGGAGTGCAGTGGCCTCCGTCAGACGCCCGTTGCGCGTGAGCGCCAGCGCCTCGGCCATCGTGGCATTCCTGTTGTTGTTCATCGCTTGCCCTTTCCATCGAGGTTCAATCTCCACCGGAGACCCGTTCGCGCCCTGCCGATACAGCCACCGCGAGCTGATCGGCCCGAGCGCCGGGATCGATCATCTCGTGCGGGATGCGAGCGCCGCTTTCACCGCCCGAGGCGCCCGAAACGCTCCTAGCACCTCGACAGCAGCAATCGTCTCGAGCGCCAGCTCGGGCGAAACGTCATCGGCGATGCTCGCCAACCCCAGCATCCTCAACTCGACCATGCGACCGGCGTCCCGCAGCGCCTCGAGGTCACGGCGGCCATAGTGCTCGCTGCCGAGGATCAGCTCGCGCCGCGCGACTGTCCTATCTACAGCGCTTGACCGGCTCTCGAGCTGGCGCCGGATGGCGGTGCGAATGAAGTCGGTGCGGTTTCCGAAGAAGCCCTCGCTGACGAGCAGATCGATCTGACCGAGGTCGACCAGCCCCACATTAATCGTGATCTTCTCGCTCTTCTCGCGATCGACACTGCTTGTCGGCCTCACCGTCGGCTCATTCCTTACCATCTGGACACCATCCTAACACCATCTATACAGATGGTCAGGATGCGCCGATCGGCCTGACGCTGATCAGCCGACACCAGACAAAATCAGCGACGTACGCCGGCCGCTCGATCGTGGCGGTGAACGCCGAAGCGCTGCCTTCTGCTTTCAATCCGATCGGGGCAAGCGGCGCGCTTGTGCAAACGCGTGGGACGGGCGGCGGCGAACGCGTTTCCCGGAGCCCGATGCCGGCAGCCCGGTCGCCCCCGCTGCTGCCACGCGAATCTCAGCAAGCGAGCCGATCGCGCTCAGCGGGATGAAAGCGAAAGCGACACGGGAGCGTGCATCAGTTCCTGGTCCGTTTCACAGGTGAGGGTCTCGAGGTCGCGTTGGAGGCGACGACCGGCTGGCGGTTTTTGGCCGAGGAGCTCGATCGGGTGGGTGCCGAGGTGCATCTGGCTGAGGTGGTGCAGACGAGCGGTCTGAATGGCCGCCGTAAGCGCCCGAAGACTGACTGGGCGGACGCCCGGCATCTGCGTGAGCTGCTGGTGATCGGTCGGCTGCCGGAGTCGTGGATCGCGCCCGCGCACCTGCTCGATTTGCGGGCTCGAGTGCGGTGTCGCCATACGCTGGTGCACCAGCGCACCGAGTGGCAGCAGCGGATGCAGGCGGTGCTCTTCCCCCACGGCGCCCCGCACTCGCGCGGGCTGCTCAAGCTCGAGCACCGCGAACGCGTCGCCCGCTGAAGCTCCCCGCCGCGGCGTGCGAGCAGCTCACGGTCGCGCTGTCGATGATTGACGCCGTCGATCTGCAGCTCAGCCCGTTCGATCTCTCTCTGCGCGAGTACGCCCGCCAGCAGCCCGGCTGCCGGGCGCTGACTGACGAGATCTACGGGATCGGCGAGTTGACGTCGGTCACGATCCTCGCCGAGCTCGGGGACTGCCGCCGCTTTCAGAACTCCCGCGACGCCGTCCGCTACTCGGGCCTGGATGTCACCGTCCGCGAATCCGATCAACGGCGCGCGCCGGGGCATCTCAGCCGGCAAGGACCACCCGCGCTCAGGTGGGCGCTCTATCAGGCCGCGCAAGCCGCGCGTCGCCCGAGCAGCCCCGACCGCGCCTACTACCAGCAGCTCGCCGAGCGAATCGGCTCAAACCGCGCGTGCATCGCGATCTCACGCAAGCTCCTGAAACGCAGCTACCACCTCCTGCGCGCCCTCGGCGACCACGGCCTGGAACCCGTCGCCCCCTGACCGGCGCCCCGACCTGTCACGCGGCAAGCCCGAACAATCACGATGAACCGCGGCCAGCTCCCAAAGCCCTGCTGCCGACCCCTCACGGGAGACGGCCTAGAAAGACCGAGCGGCCGCAACCCATCCGCCGGAACCCCCCATCACACATCATGTCTCCGACCCGGTAGCCAACCCAAGCCGAGTGCCGAAGTAAGCCTGGGCGTCCGCGGACACACCCCTACCCCTCAACGCGCACACGCACCCCCCGGCACACCCCCCCTGGAACCGAACATCCACCGACGACACCATCATCGGCCTTGACATCACACAGTCGGCACAAGTAAGCAGGGCCACTTGGACCGATCGCTCACGGCGCCCTTCGAAGCAGAAGTCCGAGGCCCGGTCGTCGGCGGTCATGCCGCTCGGTCTCTCTTTTGCGTCGCCGTGGGTCGATCATCTCGTTTGCGCTCGATCAGACCCCGGTCTTGCATGTGACGCAAGGCGGAACTGGCGCGGCCGGGGCCGCGCCAGCTCGGATTGCGGCTTACGGGGCCTGGGTTGCTACGCGGTCCCAGAACGCGCAGTTGTGCTGCGCGGACAATTCGCCGGTCGTGACGAGCTCGCTGTCGCCCGCCGGCTGGAGCGACATCACGTCACCGGTCGAGTTGAACGTCGGCCACCGAGGCATGCTCGTGGTGTTCGGATCACCGTTGCGCGCGAAGGCGGTCACGAAGGCGATCTCTTGGTCTTGGAGAATCTGCTGGTTGGCGTCAAGCGCGGGGCTGACTGGTGTCAGGAACCACGCCCCTACGTGCGATGCGCCCGCGGCGACGACTCCTGCCCCGGAGGGGCCGTACGGCGGGATGTCGTTGTCATCGATCTCGTACTCATGGACTGGCATCCGACTAGCGAGATCCGACGCGGTTTGCAGTGCTGGGCAGACCGTATCCGAATCGGCCGCCACCGTGCGCCAAGCGACGCCGGGGTTGTCGAACTGACTCAGCGGATACCGCGCCAGCACTTGCGACGCGAAGGCACCGTACTGGGTATCCACCAGCGACGTGTACTGTGCCGCCGTGGTGGCCGTTCCCACGAGGTCCTCGTCTCTGTCGGTTCCCGCAATGACGTCGACCTTGTTCGCTTTTCCCTTTGCGAGTGCCTGTCGCAGCGTCATGGTCAAGGTGGTGCGGTTGATTGTTGGCGCCACCGTGCCCTGGCCACCGTCCTGGTAGCCGACACCAGCCGTCGTCTCGGCGGTGGTCGTCGAGACATTACGCAGACACGCGACGTCGACGGCGGATGTGCCAGTTCCGCAGCCGACAGCGGCGGCGAAGTTGCGGCCGGCGGCGAACGCCTGCGCGTGGGTCGGAATCTGCGATTTGCAGTCCTGGGCCTCGAGTGAGGTCGGCGAGCCGAGCAGCGTGTTGTATTCGCCGCTCACGCTGATCGCCCGCTCAAACAGTCCCGCCGCCGTCGGTGACGCGATCGCGTCGCAGACGCTCGATCCGCCGGCCGACTCGCCGTAGATCGTCACATTGCTCGGATCGCCGCCGAACTTTGTGATGTTCTGTTTGACCCAGCGCAGCGCGAACTGCTGGTCCTGCAGGCCATAGTCACCAGAGTTGGCGCCCAGCCCCTTGTCGGCCAAGAACCCGAAGATCCCGAGGCGATAATTCATCGACACGACGACCTCATCACCGGTGGATGCCAGCAGAGTGTTGTCGCCGTTTCCGTTGCCGATCACGAAGCCGCCGCCATGGATGTGAACCAGCACCGGGAGCTTTGTTGAGCTACCGGCAGGTTTCCAAACGTTTATGTACAGACAATCCTCGCTGCCAGCGGGTGCACCAAATCCGGGGAAGTATTGGGCGCACTCGCTCCCGAACTGGGTCGCCTGAAGCGTCGTGGTCCAAGGCGCGGGTGGCTGCGGCGGTTGCCACCTGAGAGCGCCGACGGGCGGGGCGGCGTATGGGATGCCGAGCCACTCATTAACGCCGTTGTCTGTTATGCCGCAAATCGGTCCGCTGTTGATTGTTACGTTAGTGCCGGCGGCACATGGCACCGCGGACTGCGCGGCCTTCGCGGACTTTGTCCTCGTCCTGGCGGACGCGACTGCGCTCGTGACGACGGCGAGCGCCATAACGGCACCGACGCACGCTAGCAATCGCAAGGTAGCTCTGGTTACTCTCATCATCTTCCTCTCTCCGTTTTCGGTGCTCACGGCTGTGTGTGGCTGGACTCGGTGTCAGCCCATCGGGCAAGCGGCGATCCACGCGGCGCCACTGGAGGATTGAGCCGAGGCCCCGAGTCAGACAGGCGCGGTGCCAGGAGGGCTGCGCTCCGTTGGTGGGCAGCCGCCGGCTACCGGCAAGATTGTCCAGCTGGGTGGGGCTGTCGACCGCTTGGCGGAATGCTGGTGGGAGCCCGGCCCTTCACAGCCCAGGACGGGCAGCAGCGATCGGCACAATGTGCGGTGCACGAACACGACATTCCCCTCTCCGATGTGGGTCGCGTTGAGGACGCCAACGCGTGTCATAGGCACACGCCCCGCCAGCGCGACGAAGTCGCCAGGGTCGCCGAGCGTTGGCCCTCTCGCACCTCCCGATCGTGTCCAGGACCCTCGGCGCTCTGACCTCAACAACATTTACCGCGACTTGCAGAAGATGTCAAGGCCTTTTCTCGATTAGTCACGCTCCCGCCCGATAAGTGTCACGTCCAGCGACTCGCGGTCCCGACTGATGCCAGGGGTTGTCGATCCGCCGATCGGTGTACGCGCTTGCGCTTGCGCGGCGCTCAGTGGCATTGATGGAGTTTCACTACATCGCGACCGTGATCACACCCGCGATGGCCCACGCCCAGGTTGGCGCCGGCTCGGCCTACGCCTACACCGTGCGTGACGCCAACGGCGATCTGCTCGACGGTGCTAAGACGTACCGGCTGCATGTCGACGCTGACCCGCCGGCCAAGAACTTCTGGGCCGTCGACGTCTATGACACACAGACCCGCTCGCTAATCCAGGTCCCGTCCACGATCTGGCCCGCCCTGGCCAGCAACTCGGGCTCGCTGGAGGCAAACGATGACGGTTCTTATGACCTGTACTTCGGCCCCAGCGCCCCCCGGCAGGGAGTCGAACTAGGTCGAAACGATCCCAGGAAAGTCGTGGTTCCAGCTCTTTCGGCTCTACGGCCCATTCCAACCCTGGTTCGATCAGGCCTGGAAGCTCAACGAGTTCGAACCTATCCAAAGAGCAAACAGCCAGCCTCGCCGTCACGCCCCGCGACACGCCCGCGGGCGCCCCTGTCTGTGCTGCCGCGGCGGAAACCCCGCATGTCGCGCACGATCGCATTCGTCCACGACCCGCTTGGCGGCTCGCGACTGCACCGGCGACGAAGGTCGATTCCGGATCGAGCCCAGCGGGCCCGCGTCGGACGATCGGATCGCCCACGAGCAGACGCGCGGGTGCACGCGGTCGGCCGCGGCCTCTCGCGCCGCGGACTTGCGCTTTCACCTCTGCTCGGAGGGCGCCGCTCGCTTGTGGGTTCGCGTGTCGTGAGCGGTGAGCTTGTCGCCTCAGGCGTTGCCGTCGTGGCAGGCGGGCGAGGACGATGATTGGGTTGTCGTACAAACCCGAGGAGAGTGTGATGGAGCCAGTGTTGTTGGATGCTGCTGGGCGTCGCCGGTCGCCGGCGACGATGCCTGGGTTCCATGCGGGCCGGGCACCGAGGAACAAGGGTCTTCGCTATCCGCCGGATCCGCCGAGCGTCGAGGAGATCGTCGCCGTCATGCGGACTGTCGAGGGCCGCGGCGAAGGTGTCCGCCTGCGGGCGCTGATCGTGATCTTGTGGAGAGCCGGATTGCGAATCTCAGAAGCGCTCGCGCTGGCCGAGAGCGATCTCGGGGGCGCAGAGCGGCCTCATGCCGAGACGCGGTCCGCGTCGGCGGCGATTGGTGCACTCGGATCTGGGGCGATTCCGTAAGTCCGCTGCCGCGCCGAAACGCACGGATCGGGACGAGCGCCTTGTCGCCTATGAGCATTCCCGAGCGGCGAGGCGCCTAAGCACGCTAATCCGGCTGAACGCATTTCCGGTAGTCGACGCCGGGACGGGGTGCGGGCTCAAGAGCGAGCGTGCCGCCGTCGACGCCACCGGGCTCACGCTCCCGTTGGGTGCGCTCATAGCTGCGGAGTCTCGCCTCGGAACTTGGGTCAACCCAAATCCAAGCGATGGAGCAGGTCAGATGAGGATGGTCACCAACACCAACACGGCACTCGGTCACCCAGCGGTCGATGCGTTGGGAGACCAGTACGTCGCAGGCGCAATGCGACTCGACACCGCACCCCGGCGACCTCGCCGCGCTTGACGACGAAATCCCTCGGTCACCGCCGGGAACGTGATGTGCAGGGCCGCCGTTGATCTATTCATGAGTCACGACACGTTGCGTGATCGCAATGCACGGGCGATGGTGGTCGCATGACCGCGGTGCCGGCGAGCGCGTCCGAACCGTATTTCGCCACCTTCCCGGGCGCGACTCGATGGTCGAGATGCTCGTTCCGGTGGCCCATCACCACCGTCGGTTGCAGGTAGGGGCTGGACCGAATCCTCTTACAGGATGCGCTCTAGGACGTGCATCCTGTAAGAGGAGACGAGATGGGCGAGGTCGTCCGCCAGACGCTGGACTTGCTCGCTCGCTTGTTGCTCCCAGCGATCTACTTCGCTGATCTCCGCGATCAGCACGTAGTCCGCGGGTTCGTTCGGTTGCCCAGGCACATTCATGGGCCGCGTTAGCCGCCAATCGGACATCGTGTCGAGCGAGCCAAGGTCTACCCCCCGGTCACCTGCCATCACGCCCTCGAATTCATCAGCGAGCTCGGGGGAGCGCAGGTGAAACCAGACGATAAGTGTCGCTGGGCCTGGCATCGGTTCTCCTTTTCGAAGCGAGTCTGGGACCTGGCGGATCGTACGACGTCCCACCGCCGGACCCGTCAGGACTTGGTTGAGCCGGATGCTGGGAAACTGGCACGTCCGGTCCTGAGGGGTCTGCTGAGCGCTGCGCTGCGAGCATGACCTGTTCGCCAGCCAGGAGACGATCAGGATCACCTGCTTGGCTCCCAGCCACAGCGCCGGCTCGATCGACGTGTGCACCATCAGCGGCGCGAGCACGTCCCCGAATCGCAGCTCGCGCCAGAAACGCGCCCGTCATCGATCGCCTCCTCAGCACAACGATGCCAATTAGCCTCCAGATACGCCGCGATCAGCGCCCGCCCGCTCGTCCCGACGATCAATTTCACCTGATCGATAAGCTCGGGCAACAGCACCGACAGCGCCCCGAACGCGTACGCACCACGCGCCCCGCCGCCACCCAGCACCAAACCCGCGTCGCACCCTGCGCCATTCTCTCGCTCACGGCCTCACCACCCCGCGATCGCCTGCGCGACCACGCCGCGCGGCCGTGTCTGACCGCGTGACGACACAAAAGCAAGACGCGGCCACGACGCCAGCACCGAGCACGTCGCGCGTAGACCGCTCGAGCACCGGTTGCCCTTTCCCGCCGCTCCCCAGGAGCACCATCTCCAGGCCGCCACGCCCGATCGCGGTGCTCATCGTCGGGCTTCGCGCCGTTCGCGTGTCATCCGGGGCGGCGCCAGCAGATGACGCGCCGTCGGCGTACAACTGCTCCGCCCCGAGAGTCGAGGCGAACAGCTCGACCCCGGCGGTTGGATCGGCGTTGAACGGAGCGGACTGAAGGTCAGCGTGCGAAAGCCTCAGCGAGCGGTGGAAGGTCTTCGGGGGTCGGGGTCCGCCGCGGGTGCGTGGCGCTGGACCTGCTGGGGCGCGGTCAGGGGCGTGACCGTCTATGCCGAACTCGCCGGCTCAGTGGCCGCGGTGCGGGCGACCGCTCGCTTACACCTGCTGCCCGATGGCCTCGATGCGTGGGGCAACCGTCAAGGCAGCGTCCGTCAAAGAACCATCGACGCGAGTCGCGCCCGTCACCTACGACGCGGATTAAGACCCGGGGGAGCCTAGATCCATCTGGCCCCCCGGAGAGTTAGATTAGGGAAGTGGGGCGCAGTTCCCTAACCCAACTCGGGGCGGGGTTCCCCGTCCCGAGTTAGAACAGCATACGTCCGCGCGTGCGGCAGTGTGAGGTGGAGGAGGAGACTGCAGTGGTGGCGTTTCGGGTGTGCCGGCGCCGGAACAGGAGGTGACGGAGAGATGACCAAAGACCGGCTCAGTCCGTTGGATGCATCGTTCCTGCATCTGGAGGACGCGACGTCGCACATGCACATGGCGGCGGCGTTGATCTTCGGCGGGAAGCCACCCTCATATGAGCGGCTGCTGGCTCACGTCGAGTCGCGCCTGGGCCTGGTGCCGCGCTACCGGCAGCGCCTCGCGGAGGTTCCGCTTGCCCAGGCCCGCCCGCGGTGGGTCGACGACGAGCGCTTCGACTTGCGCTACCACGTGCGCAACACCGCGCTCCCGGAGCCGGGCAGTGAGTACGAGCTGCAGGTGCTCGCCGGCCGCGTCTTCTCCCACCACCTGCGCCGCGACCGTCCGCTGTGGGAGATGTGGCTCGTCGAGGGCCTCGATCGCGGTCGCTTCGCGATCCTGTCTAAGACCCACCACGCGCTCGTCGACGGGATCTCCGGCCTCGACATCCTGAGCGTGCTGTTCGCGTCCGACGGGGAGGAGTCCGGGCCGTGGCGGCCCGAGCCTGCGCCCTCGAGCGCAGGGCTGGTGACTGAGGCGCTGCTTGAGCGCGCGACGAACGTCGGTGAGTTCGTGCGCCCGCTGCGCGCCGTCGTGCGACGCCCGCGCAAGGCCGTCAGCCGCGTCGCGGAGACGGTCGTTGGTGCCGGCGCGCTGGCTTGGGCGGGGCTGAAACCGGCGCCGGCGACCCCCTACAACGCCGGCGAGGTCGGCCCGGACCGGCGCTTCACGTGGACGCGCGCTTCGCTCGACGACGTCAAGGCGATCAAGAACACGCTCGGCGGGACGGTCAACGACGTCGTGCTGACCGTGGTCACGCTCGCGCTGCGCCGGCACCTGATGCGGCGCGGGGAGGACGTCGACGGGCTCGAGCTCAAAGCGTTCGTACCGGTGAGCGTGCGCACCAGGGATCACCGCGGAACGCCCGGCAATCAGGTTTCCGGGATGCTGACCACGCTGCCGGTCGGCTGCGCGGACCCCGTGGAATGCCGGGCGAGGATCTCCGAACAGATGCGCGTGGTCAAGCAATCCGGGCAGACCGTCGGGGCGCAGGCGCTGACCGAGCTCAGCGGCTTCGCGCCGCCAACGCTGCTTCACGAGGCGTTCCGGCTGGTAGTCACCCGCCAACGCTTGGTCAACCTCGTCGTGACCAACGTGCCGGGACCGCAGTTCCCGCTCTACCTCGACGGCCGCGAGCTGACCGACATCTTCCCGATGGTCCCGCTCGGCTCCAACCTCAACCTGGGCATCGCGATCGTCTCCTACAACGGGGCGCTGAACTTCGGCCTCGTCGGCGACTTCGCCGTCATGCACGACCTCGAGGACCTGGCCGACGACGTCCTCGCCGCCCTGCAGCAGCTCACGGCCGCTGCGGCAGGGCCGCACAGCGAGGAGCCCGCCGCTCCGTGGCCCGGGTATGACCAGCAGACAGTGCCCGTCATCGCCAAGCGCCTCCACGACGCTGGTGAACACGTCGCTGCCGCAGTCCGGTCATACGAGCTCGAGCACAAGCACCGCCAGGGCGTTATCGACGCCACCGAGCCGAAGGGGACGCGTGGCTGACACGACGGCGTGCTGACGAAGCCAGTCGCGTGCAACGATGCCCCCGACCTCGTAGCAACGGACGGCCATGCCCTCTCGGCAGCCGAGTCGACCATCAGCTACCCCGGCAAGCCCGCGCACAAATAACCACCGTGCCCGAGGGTGGCGGCACCGGCGGTGGACGGCACCGCAGGCAGCGGCGCCGGCCACAGCTCCGGCAGTGCGACCACGATCCTAAGGCTTCGGCAGCTGGCGGATGTTCTACTACCGCAACGTCGCGCGAGAGTGGCAAATCCCTGCAGACTTGCCGCATCGCGCAAGGTACGGCCTGCCCGCGTCCTCGGGAAGGCCAGCTGCCCCATCACTCTTATGGCGCCGTGGGTGGCGCGCCCGCTATTACGATTTATTCGCTCCGGTCGTACTTGAATGAGATAGCGAGCCGGACGCGGAAATTCACGACGGCGCCGTCCTGGATCGTGAGGTCCCGGCGCACTACCTCGGCCACGCGTAGCTCGCGCACACTCTGAGCCGCGGTCTGAACCGCAACGCGAGCCGCGGCCTCCCAAGACTCACTGCTGACGCCGACAACCTCGGTGACACGGTAAACGTCCGCCATGAGAACCTCCTAGCTAGGACAGAATGAAGAACAGGGCGCAAGTCTTGCAGCCCGTACGCCACAGGTGGGCGGATTGGCGAATCGCGAGGTCATCGTCCGATTCGATCCTCGCCGACTTCCCTCATGGACGCAGCGGGCGTGGCAACGTCGATTTCGAGACTTCGACGAGGAGTAGCGGCGGACCGACGCGGGTCCGCCGCTCCTGGTTCGCGCGAGATCCGACACGGTGATCCGGCGCGGGTCCCGGCCAGTCGAGTCCGAAAGGCATTTCGGCCTGTTGCGCAGGTGGGCGGCGTGCGCTGATCTCTCGATCGCGGTACCGGTCGATATCAACAAGGGGAGCCGTTGTCGAGGTGCGAGGAGCTTCGTCTCTGCGCGTGTTCGGACCGGCTACCGGCGATTACGCGGCGCGCTCAATGCGAGGGAGGCGAACCCTGCTTCGGAGAGGTCTCGGAGATATCGCATGCCGCGCAGCGAACCTGGTTCCGGCCCGCACCTGCACCACCGACCTGGAAGAAGCTTTTTGGTTGACGCTGATGTCCTCGCCCGTCTGCGGGAGCGGATCGCCGAGCTCCTGGGCACCGCGAGTTGCGCGACGAGGTCGTAAAGTTCGCGGGCGCGCTGGCCGCGCAGGGCGTGGGTCGCGGCGATCGGGTTGTGATCTACATGCCGATGGTCCCCGAGGCGGCGATCGCGATGCTCGGCTGCGCGCGGATCGGAGCGATCCACTCCGTCGTGTTCGGCGGCTTCGCGGCGAACGAGCTGGCCGGCCGGATCGAGGACGCGCGGCCGAAGGTCGTCGTCTCCGCCTCGTGCGGGATCGAACCGGGCGAGGTGTACTGGGCGGCGTCTGATGTGGGCTGGGTCGTGGGTCACTCCTACATCGTTTACGCGCCGCTGCTGCACGGCTGCACGACCGTGCTCTACGAGGGCAAGCCGGTCGGGACGCCCGACCCCGGGGCGTTCTGGCGGGTCATCTCCGAGCACCGGGTCAGCGCGATGTTCACCGCACCGACCGCGTTCCGCGCGATCCGCCAGCAGGACCCGGAGGGCGCCCACATCCGCCGCTATGACCTGTCGCGTTTCCGCCCGCTGTTCCTGGCCGGTGAGCGCTGCGATCCCGAGACCCTCGGCTGGGCGCAGAAGCAGCTCGGCGTCCCAGTGATCGATCACTGGTGGCAGACCGAGACCGGGTGGGCGATCGCCGCCAAATGCCTCGGGATCGAGCCGCTGCCGGTGATAGCGGGCTCTCCGACGCGTCCGGTGCCGGGCTGGGACCTGCGGGTACTAGACGGCGACGGGCGCGAGCTCCCGGCGGGTCAAACGGGCGCGCTGGTGGTCAAGCTGCCGATGCCGCCCGGCGCCTCCCCGACGCTATGGAACGCCGACGAGCGCTTCCGCCAGACCTACCTGTCCACGTTCCCCGGCTATTACGAGACCGCGACGCTGGATACATCGACGATGCGAGCTATGTGTTCGTGATGGCCCGCACCGACGACATCATCAACGTCGCCGGCCATCGCCTGTCGACCGGTGCGATCGAGGAGGTCATGGCCGCGCACCCCGACGTCGCCGAGTGCGCCGTGATCGGGCCCGCGGACCAGCTCACGGGACAGCTGCCAGTCGGGTTCCTCGTCCTAAAGGCAGGGGTGAAGCGGCCGCACGAGAAGATTGTCGCCGAGGTCGTGATCGCTTCGGCGGCCCGAACCGCTGTCGGCTCGTTCGGACGCAGTCTCCGTGACATTGCTCCTACCGAGCTCTGAGCTACCGTCGCACGAGCGGCCGTCGCGCGAGCGGGTATCGAGCCCGACCAAGTCGAGCACGTCGTGTCTGGCAACGTCATCCACACAGCTCCCGAGGACATGTATATGGCCCGGGTCGTCGGGATCAGGGCGGGCGTTCCCAAAGAGGCACCG